>Ga0134128_10009227_pt1 | contig 11846 bp, 10 predicted proteins | sample KB31754_FD_96462 | JGI IMG/M metagenome (GOLD analysis project Ga0134128, IMG submission 96462) | Terrestrial soil microbial communities with excess Nitrogen fertilizer from Kellogg Biological Station, Michigan, USA - KB3-175-4 | ecosystem: Environmental > Terrestrial > Soil > Unclassified ...
GAGACGACCCCGACCTGACCAGCTACGGCGCCGACGGCCAGCCGGGCGGAGACGGCATTAATGCCGACATCGTCAGTTGGAACAACAATTAACCGCGCGAGCGAACGCGGCGTCACTCTGATCGAGTTGTTGATCGTCGTCGCGATTGTCGCTTTGTTCGTGGGCATCGGCACGCCCGCGATTTCCTCCGGCATTCAGACGCTGCGCCTGAACGGAGCGGCGAACTCGATTGTGGGCGTCGTGAACACCGGCCTCACGCGAGCCGAACGCCGCCAGCAAGCCGTGGAAGTGCTGATCTCGACGAAAGAAAACGCGATCTGGCTGCGCACGCCCGATGCGCCGCAGTTTCGGCGGTTTGACATGCCGGACGGAGTGAGGATTGTGCATATTCTCCCTGCGGAGGAAGACGCCAATCCGGATGTCCCGCGCGAATTTTTCCTGTATCCCGGAGGCTCCACGCCAGCGCTCGGCGTGGACATCGTGAATCGCAAAGGCGCGGAGCGAATTGTGCGCGTGGACCCGATTACGGGCGTGCCGCAAATCACGAATCCGGCGGACGCGGAACCCTCGAATTCATGAAGGGAAAGGCCAGACCCGTCGAGACCGGCTTCACGCTGCTCGAAGTGCTGGTCGCGACGACGATTATGGCCATCGCCGTCACCGGGCTGCTGTCCGCGCTGTCGAATTCGCTGCATAACGCATCGCGGCTCACCGAATACGACCGCAGCGTACTGCTGGCACGCCAGAAAATGGACGAGCTGCTGATCGCGACTACCGCTCCCATCGGCGTTCCGTTCGAGGGCGTCTGGGACCCCGCGCTCTCGGGCGGCGTTCCCTCGGGGTGGAAGGCGATCATCACGCCATATGAAGTTCCGCCGGCTGCGGCGCCGGGCAGCTATTTTCTCGAACGCGTTCAGTTGGAAGTCTGGTGGGACAACGGCGGCGACCGGCGGAAAACGTTCAGCCTGGAGGGATACCGGCAGGACAAGTTGAAGCCGAACGAAGCGCCGCCCACCGGGATCGCCGCGCCATGACGAAGAGGCAAAATTTTGAGCGCGGCTTCACACTGATCGAAATGATCATCGCCGTGACGCTGGTCAGCCTGCTCGCGGTTGGATTATTGATGGCCATGCACGTGGGCCTGAGCGCGTTGGGGAAATCAAACAACCGGCTGATGTCGAATCGCCGCGTGATGGGCACGCAGAGGATTTTGGAGCAGCAGCTCGAAGGCATGATGCCGGTGACGGCCGACTGCCTCGGGGGCACCCCACCTCCCGCGCACGTTGTCTTTTTTGAAGGACAGCCGGAATCGATGCGCTTCGCCTCCACCTATTCTTTGAACGAAGCCGGCCGGGGCGAACCGAAAATTCTGGAATTTCAGGTGATTCCCGGAGCGGATGGCGAGGGCGTGCGGCTGATCGTCAATGAGCGCCTCTACGCAGGTCCGATGAGCGCGGGCGCGCTCTGCACGGGAGTTGCCTCCGATCCACTCACCGGCCAGCCCGCTACCATCTTCGTACCGATCGAAACAGGGCCGGCCTCGTTTGTTTTGGCGGATAAACTGTTGGGATGCCGCTTCGAGTATCGCGAGCCGGTCGCTCCTGGCACTCCCGAACCGCGCTGGGTTCCGCATTGGGTGAAACCGTACTTGCCGGACGCGGTGCGCATTAGCCTTGCGCCGCTCGATCCGAACCCCGGCAAGCTGCCGCTGATGACGTTGACCGTTCCGATCCACGTGACGCGCGATCCATTGAAAGAGTATGTCAATTAACCCGGCTTTTGTGGGGCGGCCAATCCTGGCCGTGAGCCGGCCGGAAGGCCGGCTGCAGGCTGAAAAGTCTACCCCACGACGCTCTCGAAAAGCCGAAAAAGGCGGAGCGCTGCTCATCGTGCTATGGCTTTCCGCAGCCCTCGCCTCCATCGCCTTCACCGTCGCCCACAGCGTTCGCAGTGAAACCGAGCGCGTCTCCACCGACACTGAGTCCCTCCGCGCCCATTATCTGGCGACGGGAGCGATCGAGCGGACCATTCTCTGGAGTATCTGGGGCGACGACGTCAAGAATCCCGACGGTTCCCCGCGCTACTATCACGCGCCAATGCCTTGGTTTGTATACGAATTTCCCGGCGGCGAGGCGCGGGTGGAATTTGCGCCCGAGACGTCGAAATTGGACATCAACACCGCGAGCCCGGAGCAATTGGAACGCTTGCTCCTCGCCGCCGGAGCCGATCCGGACCGCGCCCGCACCATCGTCCTCGGCGTTGTGGACTGGCGTACCGGCGCGCCCGATGGCGCTTTGACCGATTTTGACCAGTACTACCTGTCCCTGGTCCCGTCTTTTCGCTCGCGCCACGCGTCTTTTCAAGAGATCGAGGAATTATTGCTGATTCGAGGCATGACACCCGAGCTGTTTTATGGCGGATACCGGTCTGGCGCAAACGGGAGCATGGTCCCGTACGGCGGCCTGAAGGACATGCTTTCGGTGTATGGCTCGACGAATCAGTTCGACGTGAATACGGTCTCTCCCACGTTGCTCGCTTCCGTCGGCTTCGCGCCGGATGAGGTCGCGGCGATTGTGGCAAGGCGTGCGGCCGCCCCCATTAAAGCCCAGACTGAAATCCCCGGCTTTGTTCCCGGCGATCCGCGTTACGCGAATCTGATCGTCGGCGGTGGCACGATCTGGACGATTCGCGCGACAGCCCGCCCGCGCCTTCCAAATGGCCAGTTGTCCAACGTGAAGCGATCGGCCGGTGCGATGGTCAAGTATTTGACCACGGACTATGTCCCCCCCTATGACGTGATGCGATGGTACGACGACGATCCATCCATTGCGCCCGCGGTTCCTCTGCCCGCCGCCGGTAATGGAGTGCAGGTGCTCGGGCAATGATTGCGTGGCTCCCGTCCCGGTACTCGAAATGGGCGGCGTTCGGAACCGGCGTTGGCATCGAGATCGGGCGCGCGGATCTGAACGTTCTGCTGGTGAAAAGCCGCCCGAAAGGATCGCGCATTCTCGGTTCCTTGGCGCTACGCAATTTTCGCGACGATCCCGCATCGGAATGGGGACGGCATTACTCGGAGTTTCTCCAAAAGCAGGGGGTCGGCCATCTCTCGGCGACCGTGCTGCTACCGCGGGATGAAGTGATCGTGCGCCAGATCGCCATGCCCGGCGTGGCGGAAAAGGATGTCGCGGCGGCTCTGCGCTTCCAGTTGGATTCGCTGCATCCGTTTCCGGAAGACGACGTGCTGCACTCCTGGGCGCGCATCGGAAAAACCGGCGAGGTGGTGGTTGGTATCGCGCGGCGCTCCGCGATCGAGCGGTATTCAGCGCTGTTCGAAGAGGCCGGCGTGAAGGTGGCGGCCTTCTCCTTCTCGGCCGCCAGCCTTTACGCGGCAATTCGTTTCCAGGGCGCGCTTCCCGCGGAAGGGTTTCTCACACTCTTTCCCGAAGGTGGAAGCATCGAGGCATACGGCGAAAGCGAGGCGCGTCCGCTTTTCTCCGCACGGCTGATGCAGACTGAAGACCGGGCGCGCGATCTTGCGCTGGCGGAACTGCGGCTGCCGCCCGAGACGCTCGCGCTGCCAGTGGCGGAGCTTCTGCGGCCTCCGCTCGAGGCTCCCGAAGGTTTTGAATTTTCCCGCGAAGCACTGCCCTACGCGGCCGCGCTGGCCGGGGCTTGTCCCTGGCTGGCGCTGCCGGTAAACCTGCTTCCGGACGAGCGGCGGCACGCGAGTTCGCGCGCAATGTTCATCCCGACCATCGCTCTCTTGACCCTTGTGCTGCTCGGCGCGGGCGCGCTGTGGGCGCATTCGGCGTACGAGAGCCAGCACTATCTCGGCGAGTTGCAGGCGCAAATCCGCCATCTCGAGCCGCTCGCCGCCCAGGCTGGCAAAGTAGATCGCGAAATCGCGGTCGCGCGCAATCGCACCGAAATGCTGGACCGTTTCCGCGCGCGCCCGAAAGAAGACCTCGACGCTCTGAACGATCTCACGCGTCTGCTCGCGCCGCCCGCGTGGCTTCAGGGGCTCGACTTGACGCGCAAAGACGCCACGATGACGGGCAACATCGATCAGGCGGCCGGCCTATTGAAGCTGCTCGACGGCTCGCCCCGTTTTCAGGATTCTCAATTCACCGCGCCGCTGCAGAGGGTCGGAAACTCTGAAGTGTTCCGGATTCACACGCTGCGGAGGGAGCCGCAATGACGCTGCAGCAACGCGACAAGCGGGCGTTGATGCTGCTCGGCGGGGCCGTCGTGCTGATCGGGATTTACTATTTCGCGACGTCTCCCTCATCTAGCTCCACTAAAATCGTCGCACCTGTCGAATCCGTGCCCCAGGCCGAACAGCGCATCGCACAGCTCCGGCGCGCGGCCGCCGCTCTTCCGGGTAAGGAGCGCGCGCTTAAGCAGGTGCAAGGAGAATTGGCGCTGCGCGAGAAAGGTCTGATTCAGGGCGGGACCGCTGCGGAAGCGCAGGCCCAATTGTTGCAAGTGGTGAGGCGCGTGGCGAAAAGCGAGCAACCGCCGCTCGATCTGCGGCAGGCGGAGTTCGGGCCGCCGAAATCCTTCGGCGACGCATATGGAGAAGTGACGGTGTCGGTGACAACCACTTGCCTGATCGAACAGCTTGTCAGTTTCATGGCGGACTTGACCGCGCAGCCGGAGCTGGTCGCGACTGAGGATTTGCGCATCGGAGCGGCGCAGCCCAAGCAAAAGACAATGCCCGTGCGCCTTACCGTTTCCGCTATTGTGCCGAAGCGTCTCGCTCCGGTGAGAAAGGCGTTGTTCTGAGGAAGCTCGCGTGAAAAAGAAATTGATAGCGCTGAATCTCGTCTTCCTCGCGGCGCTGGCCGCAATCGGCTGGCAACTGCATTCCCAATGGACCAACGCCCAGGAGCGCGACGCGCGGGTGATCGAAGCGCCGCTAAAGGCGGTTCATATCCCTCCGCCGCTTCCGGCGCCCGTTGTGAAGCCGGTCGCGCCGGCGAGCTATGCGGAGGTTGCGCAGAAGATGCTTTTCGCGGCAGACCGCAACCCGAACGTGATTCTCGATCCGGTTATTCCACCAAAACCGAAACCCGTTCCGCCTTTTCCGGCCGCTCACGGCGTCATGATATGGGGGGACGTTCCGCCTACGATTATCCTGAGCGAAAAAGGCAACCCGGAACAGCGGAGTTATCGTGTAGGCGAAAAGGTAGGCGATTTCACGATCGCGAAGATCACCAACGACGCGGTGACGTTCTCCTGGGACGGCAAGGAATTTGAAAAGAAACTAGACGATCTGATCGACAATACGCCGCCCCCCGCCGCGCCCGCGCGGCAACCCGCGATGGCGCAGAACGCGAATTCGCAAAGCGTATCGCTTTCCTCGCAGGATAAGCAGGGTCCGGGGATCACGATCGGCACGGATATGAAAGGCTGCCAGACGGGCGACAACTCGTCGGCCGGAACCGTGATCGACGGCATGAAAAAGATCGTAACCGCGACTCCATTCGGCAGCAGTTGCCGGTGGGAAAAAGTGCAGTAACCCCGCGCCGCGGAAACAAACGAAAACGAGGTTAAAGAAATGAAGAAGCTATTTTTTGTCCTTTTGCTCCCGGTGGCGCTGCTCAGCGCGGCGGACCGCAAGCCGGCCGCGGCTCAGCCACAAGAAAACGGCAGCGCCGCCGCGAGTCCCGGCACGAACCCCAATGCGCAGCAGCACGCGCGCCGGAACGCCCCCAAGCCGGTAACCGGCAATAACGAGCTGCAATTGCCGAAAGACGCAAAACAGATCGGGCCGTTCTCTTGGAGCGCGACGGACACGAACGGCAAGAAATGGATCTACCGCAAAACGCCTTTCGGCCTCGTCCGCTCCGAAGACAAACCGGAGGCCCAGCCGGAAGCCGAGAGCAAGATGCCGGTGACGTTCACCGACCAGGGCGACAGCATCCGGTTCGACCGCAAGAGCCCGTTCGGCACCACCACCTGGACCAAAAAGAAAACGGAGCTGAACGACGACGAAAAGAAAATCGTCGAGGGAGAGAAGAAGTAGATGACCGCCGGGAGAGGTGGCTTTACCGGGAAAGTTTTAATAGCCGTTGCGGCTCTGACGCTGCTCTGGTCCGGGGCGATGTGGGCGCAGACGCATCGCGATCTGGTTCAGGCGCAGAGGGACGCCCAGCAAAAGGCGCAACAGCAAGCTCAACAGCCTCCGCCCCGGCAGAACACGCCCGCTCCCGCTCCGGCAAATGCTGCTCCGGCTGCCCCGAAAACTCCCGAGCCTACGTCCAGCAACATCGTGTACGGCGGACTGAATCTTCGCAACGCTTCGCTGACCGAGGTGATCGACATGCTGGCCCACCAGCTCAAGATCAACTACATCCTCGATCCCAGCGTGAAGGGCGGTGTCATCCTCAATACGTACGGCGAGACGAAAAACATCGACGCCCGCGCGCTGCTCGACCTGATTCTGCGCATCAACGGCTTCGGCATGGTGAAGCAGGGCGATTTTTACCGCATTGTGCCGCTGAACGAGATCAACCGCATGCCATTGCCGCCCGATCAGGCGACGGCGAAAAACATCCCCGAGGACGACCAGGAGATGTTGAACCTGATCTTTCTGAAGTACACGACGGCGAGCGAGCTGGCCGACGTTCTGAAGCCGTTCATTGGCGATTACGCCCAGATCTATTCGTATCCGCCCGCGAATCTGCTCATGCTGCTCGACAGCCGCCGCAATATGCGCCGCACGATGGAGCTGGTCTCGATGTTCGACAACGACGCGCTGGCCCAACAACGCGTGCATCTGTTCGAGGTGAAGCACGGCCGCCCCACCGACATCGCGAAGGAGCTCCAGAGCATCTTCAAGGCGGTCGGGATGAACGCCAAAAATTCGCCGATCACCTTCCTGCCCGTGGACCGGATTAACACCATCATCGCGGTCGCCCCGAACTCCGGCGTTTTCGCGCAAGTACAGGACTGGGTCAATAAGCTCGACGTGCCGGCGAAGATTACGGCGGGGTCCATCGACAACTACGTCTACCGGGTGAAATACGGCGACTCGATGACGCTGGCGATGGCGATCATGTCGCTCTACGGAGGGTACGGCGGCGGTTATGGTGGATACGGCGGTTATGGCGGGGGCATGGGGATGTACGGGGGTGGCGGCATGGGGATGTATGGCGGTGGAGGAATGGGCATGTACGGCGGTGGTGGCATGGGGATGTACGGGAGAGGCATGGGTTCCTTTGGCGCGGCCGGTTTCGGTGGCGGCGGTGGAGGTGGAATGTACCCCACATCGCCCGCGAATTTAGGCCAGGCTTTCGGGGCCAGTAACGCATTCAATCCGGCGGGTTCGATGTCGCCGATGATGGGCGGAATGCCGTACGGCCAGATTCCTCCTGGCGGCGCGCCAGCCGTGGCCGGGGAACCTGGGGCGGGGCAGGATCTCACAGGCTCCTATCTCGGAGCCAATGGTGGCGCGCAGAATTCCAACATGCCCCGCATTGTGCCCAACCCGTTCAACAACACGCTGATGGTCCAGGGAACGCCCGAACAGTGGGAAGGAATCAAGAAGCTGCTGTACAGCATGGACGTGCCGCCGCGGCAGGTGCTGATCGAAGCGAAAATTTACGAGGTGGATTTGCAAAGCGCTTTGGCAACCTCCGTTGCCGCAACCCTGCAACGGACCCCGAACGCGCCGGGAGGTACGGTCGGTCCGAATGGCGGCAAAGCTACGTCCACCACGCATCAATTGCTTGCCAGTCTCGCCGGCGGGGCTGCGAACCTTTCGTTCGGATCTCTTGTGGGCAACACTCGCGAACTGCTGGCTGCCGTTCAGGCGCTCCAGACGGAAAACAAGGCCAAAGTTGTTTCCGCTCCGAGCATCATCGCCACCGACAGTATTCCGGCGACCCTCAATGTGGGGGAAGAGATCCCCACGCTCACCGCACAGGCCGTTGTGGGCGGCGTGCAAAGCGCTGGGAACAGCGTGTTTGCGAACTCCGTTTCCAATCGCGACACGGGCGTCACGCTGAACATACTGGCGCGCGTGAATCCGAGCGGAATCGTGACAATGCTGATCAACCAGGAAGTGAGCAGTTCTTTGGGCGTCACCGGTTCAATACAATCGCCGTCCATCCAGAAGCGCACGGTCTCCACGCAGGTGACGATGCAGGATGGGGATACGATCGCGGTCGGCGGCATTATCGACGAGCAAAAAACCTTTGGCACCAGTGGGATTCCCTTTCTGAACAAGCTGCCCATCATCGGTGCGGCGTTCGGCAGCCGCAACTACTCCACAAACCGCACGGAGCTGATCGTCTTCTTTACCCCCCACGTCATCTACGACACCAACCAGCTTGTCGACGCAACTGAGCAGCTCAAAGAGGAAATCAAGGACGTTGGCAAGATGGTGAAAGAATGATAATCCCTCTCCGCTAATCCCGCGCGTTCCGCCGTTCAGCCCGGAACGCGCCCATTTCGACTGAAACCATTGACTTTCCTTCCCCTTCCGTGATTGAATACCAGACTGGTGGGATTTTCTAAGCTGCGGGCGCAGTCCGATCATCCATGACACTTTCAGCTTGACTTGCGTTGGCTGGGGGTGTTAAGAATGATTTGATTGTGTCTGAAGGGTTTAGCGGTATTCTTCCATGCATGAATCCCGCAAGCACAGATAAGCAAGCGGTAAAAACAGAATTGAGCTCAATGGAGATAAAGAGGAGAACTCGGAGGAGTGGGGCGGCCGGCCGAAACCGGGATGCGTCAACCTTGCAGGTTCCTGCTCGTTTCCATGCTTGTGGTTATTAAGAGGCTCAGGTTGAAAGAAACAACTTCCGTCAATTCAATTTCACAACTTCACAAGGAGAAGGAAATGGCAGATTTTCGCAAATGGCTTTTAGCGTTTGCAGTCGCCGCATTCGCGTTGGGCGTTAGTTCAGTCCCGGCGCACGCGGCGGGCGTTATCACGGGCCCCTCGTTCACATGTACCGCGAACGCAGGTGTTCCGCCGTTGGTGCGCGCGGAAGGTATCACCGAACTCGTCGGCGATATCGTTCTCGATTGCATCGGCGGCACTCCAACGGCGGCGGGCACTCCGATTCCGCTGTCCAATATTCAGATTTCGCTGAATACCAACATCACCAGTAGACTCTATAGCAACGGCCTGTCCGAAGCGCTTCTGATTGTCGATGAGGCGTTCCCGACAAGCCCAAATCCGTCGTCGCAGGTTGCCGTTCCAGGCGCCCCAAGTCCTGAGGTGCTCTGCCCTGCGGATGGTCTTCATCTCGGGGCCCCGCCTTGCCAGGTTTTAGGCACGGGCGGTGGCACGAACCCTTATGGCGCAGCCGGTGCCGCGAACGTCTTCCAAGGCGTTCCGGTGAACACGAACGGAGCCATCGCCAGCAACGCCGGCGTTGCGTTCCTTGGCGTTCCGATCGATGCTCCTGGCACGGTTGGCACCCGCGTGATCCGCATCACGAATATCCGCGCGAACGCGGCCGGTCTCGGCGTCTCCTCGACGCTGGTCCCGACCCAGGTTTTCGCGTTTATCTCGATCACCGGTTCGCAGCAGGTTTCGATCGCCAATCCAACCCAGACGGTCGCCTACATAGTTCCCGGCCTTACGGGCTCCTCGACTGCGGCGACGAACCTGCAGTGCCTGACACCAACGAAGAACATCACCGTGAGCTTTACGGAAGGCTTCGCCTCTTCATTCAAGATAAGGAATATCGCATCGAGCACGTCGACTCCGACCTCGAATCTGAGTTCGACGACGCCTCCGGCGGGCGATTCAAATACGATCGCGGCTCAGAACGTGCCTGGATTCCCGTACAACACAGAAAGCGGATTCTACGATCCGACTTTGGCGGGGACCGCGGGTCTGGCCGATCATGGCACTCGCTTGCTGATTCGCTTTAGCGCCGTTCAGGCCGGCGTCACCCTGACCGCTCCGACTTCGGTCTTCTTGTATCCGCTTGGGACCGATTTCACTGGGTCCAGCCCGAATCAGTTGCCGACTGGCTTGCTGAAGCTGGTGACCACCGACGCGAATGGCGATTCGGCGCCGGGAGCTAGTTATAACGCGAACGGCAACGTGACTCTCAGTGGTGGCGCTGGCTGGGCGACTTATGAGGTTGTCGCTTCAACCACCAGCACTATTGAAACGACCGGTCCGATCACGATTACCACCGCGTTTTCGGGTACTCCCGTGGTCGGTACCAACCAGGTGAAACTGTCCTTCGCTCCGTTGAGCACGGTCACGACCGCCGATGCGGTGGCGTCGATCCCGCGCTTCATCGACAACGCGACGGCGCAGAACGCTATAACCGTCAACCTTTGCACGTGCGACCTGCTCTTCCCGTTCGTTACCAACCAGGCAGGGTTTGACACGGGCATCGCGATCGCTAACACTTCGCAGGATCCGTTCGGTACCACGGCCCAACAGGGTACGGTTACACTGAACTACTACGGCAACAGTGGCGGAACAGCCGCCGCGCCGGCTGCGGCGACTTCTCAGGTCGTCCCGGCGGGCCAGGAGCTGATCTTCACGCTGTCCGGTGGTGGAAACTTTGGAATCGCGGCAACGCCGGGCTTCCAGGGTTATATCATCGCCGTTGCCCAATTCCAGTACTGCCACGCGTTCGCCTTCATCAGCGATATCGGCGCGCAGAAACTGGCCGAGGGCTATCTTGCGATCCAGCTCGATGTACCGACGCTGAACCGCACGGGTCAGAGCGGGGAGAACGAAGGACACTAAACCTTCGCGACCCTCCAGGTAGTTGAAGTACGATAAAGGGGAGCTTCGGCTCCCCTTTTCGCTTTTTCCCTACGCCGCTGAAGAAATTCCCGCCTCAAAATCCACTTATCTGTGTTACGCTATTACTTCGCTGTTCTCCCCGCGTCCAATCTCATTTCATCCAGAGGTCCTTAGATGGCTTCCAGTAAGTGTAAGTGCGCCCTTCTTGCGCTCGCCCTCCTGTCAGGCTTGGCCAGCGCCCAGTCGGTCTTCGTTCTGCCCGGCCCAGGCGGCGCGTTCGATAATATTCAGGTCTTCTCGGCCGCCAGTCTCGGCGCAACGGGATCGTTCACCGGGAATCCAGCTTCCGCTCAGGTAATTCCGGCGCCGGATGGCTCGAAATATTATGTGATTGCCGCGTCGGGTACCGCCACCGTCACAAAGATCGATAGCACGTTCAGCAATCCTTCTAATTTCGGAAATTTCGGAGTTCAGGCTGGCGGCGCGACCCTGACACCGGATGGTAAACGGCTTTACGTCGCGGCCGGCGCCCTCGACGTCATCGACACCGCGACGGATACGAATCTTTATCCGGGAGCCACGGGCGGCGGCATTGCCGTCGGAGGGGCGGGCGCTCAGGCCATCGATGTCGCGGCCAGCCTCGATTCCACCAAGGTCTTCGTGTTGACGACAACCAGCCAGAGCAGCCTCTTGACGGCGCTTAATACGTCGAATAACAGCCAAGCGGGAACATTCCCGGTTCCGGGACTTGCCACCGGGGTTGTGACTGGCCCGAACGGCCTGCTCTACGTCAGCACTCAAAATCAGGTCGATGTTCTTAACCCGGCGAACCTCGCACTGCTTGCTACGATCGGCTTGAACGGCTATCCCGGACGACTCCAATTCCCGCCCGACTGTCTCTCGGCTGTTGCGGTGAATAACCTGCCGTCCACCGGATCTCTGCTTCTGCTGTTCAATCTGACGACGAATTCAGCGAAGGGGATCATTGCCCCGTCAACCGCCCCGAACAACGACACCGTCAGCAGCATTTACGTGGCCGGGAACGATCTTGTTTTTGCGTATTCGAGCGCCAGCAAGACTCTCTATCAGACCCATCTGACCGTTCCGCAGC
>Ga0134128_10009228_pt1 | contig 11846 bp, 10 predicted proteins | sample KB31754_FD_96462 | JGI IMG/M metagenome (GOLD analysis project Ga0134128, IMG submission 96462) | Terrestrial soil microbial communities with excess Nitrogen fertilizer from Kellogg Biological Station, Michigan, USA - KB3-175-4 | ecosystem: Environmental > Terrestrial > Soil > Unclassified ...
CGAGGCTGGGTCCGCCCTGGCGCTTGCGGCTGTCGGTCACGACGACGTGATAGAAGGGCTGATTTCGCGCCCCGCGCCTCGTCAGGCGAATGGTCACCATGTTTCGTTTCGCTCTCGATGGTTAGCCGGGAGGGGCTCCGTCACCGGCAGCACCCCAAAAAAGAGCGCGGATTCTACGCGGTTCCGGACATGTTTCAAAGCGCTGGATCCGCGCTCGTCCATGCGCCTGGCTCAAGGGTTCACGCTTCCCGGCGGCAGACCGCCCTTGAGGGCCCCGAGGAGCTGCCGCAGCCGCCCCCCCTTCATGCTCTTCATCATCCGCTGCATGTCCAGGAACTGCTTCATCAGGCGATTGACGTCCTGGACCTGCACCCCGGCGCCGCGGGCGATCCGGCGGCGGCGGGATCCGTCGATGGTCCCCGGCACCCGCCGCTCCCGTGGAGTCATGGAATTGATGATGGCGATCTGCCGGCGCACCTGCAGGTCACCCTGGTCGGCGGACATGCCGCTCTTCGCCGTGGCCGCGACCGGCAGCTTGTCCATGAGGGCGCCGAGGCCGCCCATCTTCTGCACCTGCTCGAGCTGGCTCTTGAGGTCGCCGAGGTCGAAGCCTTTGCCCTTGACCACCTTGCGGGCCAGGCGCTCCGCCTCCTTCTGATCCACCTGGCGATGGACCTGCTCCACCAGGCTGACGACGTCGCCCATGCCGAGGATGCGCGAGGCCATCCGATCGGGATCGAACGGCTCGAGCGCTTCGGTCTTCTCCCCGACGCCGAGGAAGACGATGGGCTTGCCGGTCACGTGGCGCACCGAAAGCGCCGCCCCACCCCGCGCGTCACCGTCCGCCTTCGTCAGGATGACGCCGGTGAGATCGAGCGCGGAGCTGAAGGCTCGCGCCGCGTTCACCGCGTCCTGCCCGGCCATGGCATCGACGATGAAGAGGCGCTCCGCCGGGTGCGCCGCCTGGTCGATCTGCCGGACCTCCTCCATGAGCGCCTCATCGACGTGCAGGCGCCCCGCGGTGTCGACGATCAAGACGTCGAAAACCCCGCGCTTGGCCTGCTCGAGCGCGCTGCGCGCGATGTCGGCGGGCGAGGACTGCGCGTCCGCCGCGAAATAATGGGCATTCACCTGTGCGGCCAGACGCTCGAGCTGCAGCATCGCCGCGGGCCTGCGCACATCCGTGCTCACCATGAGGACGCGCTTACGGTGCTGTTCCGCCAGCCAGCGGGCGAGCTTCGCCGCGGTGGTCGTTTTCCCCGCGCCCTGCAACCCCGCGAGCAGCACCACGATCGGCGGCTGGGCGCGCAGGTTGAACCCGGTGCGGTGGCCGCCCATGAGCTCGATCAGCTCGCGGTGGAGAATGCCGATGAATGCCTGGCCGGGCGTCAGGCTCTGGGCCACCTCGGCCCCGAGGGCCTTCGACTTCACCGATTCGATGAAGCTCTTGATGACGGGCAGGGCGACGTCGGCCTCGAGAAGCGCGACCCGCACCTCCCGCAGGGCTTCGGCGATGTTCTCCTCGGTGATGCGCCCCCGGCCGCGAAGGCTGTCGAGGGTGCGGGAGAGGCGTGCGCTCAGGGTGTCGAACATGAGTGAAGTATATTGGACGCAGGCCCAAGGATGGGCCCCGCCGCCGCAGGTGGCGGAGCTTTGGGCAAAAACCACGCTTTTTGCCCAAAGCAGCGCTGGGCCGGGCAGGAGCCCGGATCCAGCGCCCTAACAAGAGGACCCCAAAATTGAGCGACTCACCCTCCTCTCCCGCGCTCCTCATCATTCTGCTGGCGCTGCTCACGATCATCGCCTTCTCCTCCGGCACGGAGGTCGCGATGCTCTCGGTCAACCGCTACCGCATCCGCCACCGCGCCAAGGCGGGCCAGAGCACCGCGCGGCTGCTCGAGCGGCTGCTGCAGAAGCCCGAGGACTGGCTCGGCGCCAATCTCGTCATCCTCGCCGCCGCCAGCGTGTTCGCGTCGGCGACCGCGACCCTGCTCGCCGAGCGCACTCACTTGCGGCACGCGGTGCCCGTCACGGGATTCCTGCTCACGGTCGCGGTCATCGTCTTCTGCGAGCTCGCGCCTAAAATCTACGCGGCGACGCATCCGGAGTCCGTCGCTCTCAACACGGCGCGCATCTATCGTGCGCTGGTGCTCCTCGCCCGCCCCTTCCTGTGGGTGACCAACAAGATGGCGTACGGGCTGCTGCGGATCGTGGGCGTCGTGCGCAGCGAGCCGGCGAGCCAGACCCTGAGCACCGAGGAGCTGCGCACCGTCGTCGCCGAAGCGGGTCCCATGATCCCCGCGCGGCACCGGCAGATGCTGCTCTCCATCCTCGATCTGGGTCAGGTCACGGTCAACGACATCATGATCCCGCGGCAGGAGATCTCCGGCATCGACGTCGAGGAGCCGTGGGACGAGATCCTGGCGCAGCTCCGCCAGACGCCGCATACCCGGCTGCCCGTTTACCGCGGCGCCCTGGACAATCTGCTGGGTATCCTCCACATGAAGCGCGTCGCGCACGAACTCGCCCGCGGCACGCTGACGCGCGAGCGGTTGATCGAGATCGCGAGCGGCCGGGAGCCCTACTTCGTGCCCGAAGGCACGGCGCTCAACATGCAGCTCGCGTACTTCCAGCGTTACCGGCGGCGGCTCGCGTTCGTCGTCAACGAGTACGGCGACATCGAGGGGCTGGTGACCCTGGAGGACATCCTGGAGGAGATCGTGGGCGAGTTCACCACCGACCCCGCGACGGTGACCCACAAGGACATCCATCCGCAGGGCGCGGGGCTCTTCATCATCAACGCGAGCGCGACGCTGCGCGCGCTGAATCGGGCGCTGCAGTGGCAGTTGCCCACCGACGGACCGAAAACGCTGAACGGCCTGCTGCTCGAGCGCCTCGAGACCATCCCAGCGCCGGGAACGGCGGTCAAGGTGGGCCCGTATGAGTTCGAGGTCCTGCAGATCGCCGACAACACGATCAGGACGGTGCGCGCGCGGGCATCGGCCGAGGAGTCGGCTACGGTGCGCGCGAACGGCTGAGCGCGGCCTCGAGCGCCTCGCTCACCCGGGAGACGGCGATCACCTCGATGCCTTCCAGGGGTAGGCCCGCCCGGACCCGGGACATGCGCGGCGCGTTCTCGCGCGGCACGATCGCGACCTTGAACCCTTGCTTCTGCGCTTCCCGCAGCCGCTCCTCCCCATAGGCGACCGGCCGCACCTCGCCGGTGAGGCCGATCTCTCCGAAGGAGACGAGGGAGCCCGGCACCGCGCGATCGGCGAGGCTGGAGGCGAGCGCGATCACCACCGGCAGGTCCCACGCGGTCTCGTCGATCTGCACGCCGCCCACGGCGTTGACGAAGACGTCGTGCTCCTGCAGCGACAATGCCGCATGGCGACTCAACACCGCGAGCAGCATCGCCAGGCGGTTCGCATCGAGCCCCTGCGCGATGCGCCGCGGCGCGCCGAAACGCATCCTGTCGACCAAGGCCTGCAGCTCGATGAGGAGCGGTCGCCCGCCATCGCGCATCACGGTCACGATGCTTCCGGCGGCGGGCTCGGGGGCCCGCGCGAGGAAGATCGCCGACGGGTTGCGCACCTCTTTGAGGCCGCCTTCGGTCATGGCGAAGAAGCCGAGCTCGTTGACCGCGCCGAAGCGGTTCTTGGTGGCGCGCACGATGCGAAAGCGGCTCCCGGCCTCGCTCTCGAAGTAGAGGACCGTGTCGACGAGGTGCTCGAGCACGCGGGGGCCTGCGATGGCGCCCTCCTTGGTGACGTGACCGATCAGGATGACCGCCGTGGCGGAGCTCTTGGCGAAGCGGACGAGCTCCGCCGTGCATTCCCGCAGTTGCGAGACGGCGCCGGCGCTCGCGGCCACGGTGGCCGATTGCACCGTCTGGATCGAGTCTACGACGAGGAGCGCCGCGCGCCGGCCGCCGGTCTGATCGAGGATGGACTGCAGGTCCGTCTCGGCCAATACCTCGAGGGCGCCCGGAGCGATGCCGAGCCGGCGGGCCCGCAGGGCGACCTGCGAGACCGACTCCTCGCCGCTCGCGTAGACCACTCCCCGGTCCGCCGCCACGTGGGCCGCGACCTGCAGCAGCAGCGTAGATTTGCCGATGCCGGGATCGCCGCCCAGCAGCGTGACCGAGCCCGGGACGATGCCGCCTCCCAGCACGCGATCGAGCTCGCCCTGGCCGCTCGCCAGACGCTCGAGATCGGGCTCGCCGCGGGCGGCCAGCGGCACCGGAGCCGCGCCGGTCGCCGCGCTGCCGGCAGAGGCGCGGACGGCGCCGCTCCCCGCCGAGCCTGGACGGCGCACCGCCCGCTGCTCGAGCGAGTTCCACTCCCCGCAGGCCGGGCACTGTCCCTGCCATTTCAGGGTCTCACCCCCGCAGGCGCTGCACACGAAAACGGTGATCGGACGAGGCATGTCGATACGCTTCACGAACGAGTCGGGCCCGGTTGAGCTAGGATGCGCGCCTGGGGGAGGGCCGGATGGCCGGTTTGTGACCAGGCGCTCGGACTCAACCGGCGACAATGCTAGCTTATGCCCGCTCCACTCGGGGACGGGATAGTGATGCGCCTCACAATTACCAAAGGGCCGAAATCGGCGGCATGAGCTTAAAAGGCAAGCTGCGCATCGTCGGGCAGACCGATACCGGTAAGGTTCGCGAGCACAACGAGGACACCATCGCCGTGGACCCGGACATCGGCCTGCTGGTGCTCGCCGACGGCATGGGCGGCTACAACGCGGGCGAAGTGGCGAGCGGCATCGCCGTGAAAACCATCGTGAGCCTGGTCAAGGAGCAGGTGGAGCGGGAGGACATGAGCGTGCACGACCGCGGCTCGAACCTCTCCCGCCCGAGCATCATCCTGCGCGATGCCATCCTGCGCGCCAACAAGATCATCTACCAGACCGCGCGCACGCAGCCGCAATGCGAGGGCATGGGCACCACGGTCGTGGCGGCGCTCTTCTTCGACAACAGGGTGACCATCGCGCACGTCGGCGACTCGCGCATGTACCGGCAGCGCAACGACAAATTCGAGCAGGTGACCATGGACCATTCGCTCCTGCAGGAGCTGGTCGACCGCGGCTTCTACTCGGCCGAGGAGGCCCAGCGGGCGGCGAACAAGAACTACGTCACCCGCGCCCTCGGCGTCGAGCCGAACGTCGAGGTCGAGATCCAGGAGGTCCCGGTCCAGAAGGGCGAGGTCTTCATGCTCTGCTCCGACGGACTGTCGGACATGGTCGAGGACGACGATATCCAGTTAACGATAAGCACCTTTGGTGCTAATCTTGACAACGTTGCGAAGCAACTGATTCAGCTCGCGAACGACAACGGGGGCCGCGACAACATTTCCGTGCTGATGGCGCACGTTCTCGATGCGTTCCCGGCGCGCATCCGCATATTCGACAAGATTCTCGGTTGGTTCGGCTGACACGGCGAGGCGAATGACATGGCAAGGTTGGTCTTGAGCCTAGACAGCCAGGTAATGGCGGAATACAACATGAACAAGGAGCGTTACACCATCGGCCGGTTGCCGGACAACGACATCCGCATCGATAACGCGGCGGTGAGCGGGCATCACTCGCTCATCATCAACATCCTCAACGACTCGTTTCTCGAGGACTTGAACAGCACCAACGGCACGTACGTCAACGGCAAGCTGATCAAGAAGCACGCGCTGCAGCACGGCGACGTCATCACCGTCGGCCACCACCAGCTGCGGTTCGTCGAGGACGACGAGCAGCAGGACGAGTTCGAGAAGACCATGGTCATCCAGCCCTCGGCCCGTCCGCTCGAGAAGCTGCGCACGGCCGTGAGCGACTCACAGATCGACGGCGAGCCGGCGCCCGCCGCGGCGGCGGCGCTGGCGTCGGGCGCGGCTGAGCCCGCCTCGCAGACGGGCAAGAGCCGGGCCGCCGCGGTTGATGGCGTGGCGCTCAAGAAGGCAAAGCTGCAGGTGCTCTCCGGTGCTTTCGCCGGCCGGGAGCTCGAGATCACGAAAGCGCTCACCACCCTAGGCAGGCCCGGCGTGCAGGTCGCGGCCATCACGCGCCGCGGCGAGGGGTACTACATCGTGCACGTCGAGAGCGGCAAGGCCAACGACTTCCCGCTCCTCAACGGCTCGCCCATCGGCGCGCAGGCGACCAAGCTGAGCGACAACGACGTCATTCAGCTCGCGGGCGTGAAGATGGGGTTCTTTGTTGGTTGAGAGCCGGGCGCGGCTTCAGCGAAGCTCGAGCGGCACGCGCTGACTGACGCCGCAAAGCAGCTCGTAGGGGATGGTGCCCGCATGGCGGGCGACCTCCTCCACCGGCAGGCCCCTCCCCCATAGCACGGCCGGCGTGCCGACCTGCACGCCCGGCAAATCCGTGACGTCCACGGCGATCATATCCATCGAGACGCGGCCGCAGAGCGGTGCGCGCTGTCCGCCGACGAGAACCGGAGTGCCGTTGGGGAGCGCGCGGGCGAGCCCATCGCCGTAGCCGGCCGCGACGATGGCCACTTTCGAGTCGCGCCGCGACTGCCAGGTCCCACCGTAGCCCACCGTTTCCCCCCTAGGCACCTGCCGCACGGCGATGACGGAGGTCTCCAGGCTCATCACCGGCTGCAGACCGAGATCGGTCCCGGTGCGGTCGGCGAAGGGCGAGGCGCCGTAGAGCGCGAGTCCTGGCCGGACCCAGTCGCAACCGAGGTGCAGCTCGCTGAAGACGCCGGCGGAGTTGGCGATGCTGATGGCGTAGTCGAGTCCGCGGGTCGCTTCCTTGAAGCGCGCGACCTGGTCCGCGGTCATGGAGCTCTCGGGCTCGTCCGCGCGCGCGAGATGGGTGAGGAGACGGATCTCGAGCGGCGCGGGCTGGAGGTTGCGCAGGCGCTCGAGCGCGGCCGGGAACTCGCCCCGGCGGAAGCCGAGCCGGTTCATGCCGGTGTCGATCTTGACCCAGAGCACGAACCGGTGCGGTCCCGGGTCTTCCTCCAGGATCTCGATCTGCAGGGCATCGTGGACGACGAGATCGAAGCCGTAGCGCGCCGCCTCGAGCAACTGCTCGGCCGTGAACACGCCTTCCAGCAACACGATGGGCTGACTGACGCCCTGAGCCCGCAGCGCGATGCCCTCCTCCAGCCGCGCCACCGCAAAGGCATCCACTTCCGCCAACGCGAGCGCGGTCGGCACGAGGCCGTGCCCGTAGGCGTTCGCCTTCACCACCGCCATGACCCGGGCGCCCCGGGCGCGCTCGCGGATCGTCCGGACATTGTGCCGCAGCGCCCCCGCGTCGATCACCGCCCGGATGAGGCGGCTCACCTGAGCACGCCCTCCGCATAGGCGTCGGGCGCGTAGTTGGCGAAGCGGGTGTACTGGCCCTGGAAGGTCAGCCTGAAATTACCGATCTCGCCGTTGCGATGCTTGACGAGATCGATTTCGGCGATTCCCTTCTGAATTGTGTTCCTATCGTAGACTTCTTCGCGATATATCAACAGGATCATATCTGCGTCCTGCTCGATCGCGCCCGAGTTATGACTAACAACTCCATCTGACAGCCAACTCGACGGCCCAGGAACCGTTAGATCATAAACATCCTCTTCCTCGACCCGAGGAACCACGCTGGTCACGCGATCCCAGAACAGATCCGAGGTTGCCATCCTATCGAGCTCAGGAGCGGCCAACAGACTTTCGTACTCCGACGACAGTGCCCGACTCGGAGCAAATCTGAAATGACCGATACCCCCGTACGCAACACCTCGCAGCTGCGACATACTTCTTGTGTTGCTTTCCGTGATCGCCAGACGATCGGAGAGCACCCCGACTGGCGCCGAGCGCGGACCGAAGCCACCGACAGTCCGGACGAAGCGACGCTGAAAATCGGCCCCGCTCACATCCACCGTGTGGAGTGGTCCAGTACCGCGCTCTCCGAGAACTGTTCGAATACGCGCAACTATCCCCAATCTGAGGAGAAGCGAGGCCACCTCATGCGCGAGCCCCGAACTGCGAGTTGAGAAGTAAACTCGAGGTGCCGAGCGGCCGCCCAACGGCGGAACAATCACGCTTCCGTCCGTAGCCCAAAGATGCCGAAGCAAGAGGGCGATCTGATCATCACCCAGCCTGAAGACCTGCTCGGGTAAACGCTTCTCGTGGGAACGCTGTCCGTAAATTCCAAGTTCCTTTAGCCACTTGCCAACTCCGGCAGCATGCCAACGATTACCGTTGCCGCCAATGAGCAGCTGGTGCCACAGCCCGCGCCCGGCGTAACGCTTCACGGTGGAACCGAATTTCTCGGCTGCCGCGCGCACCGCCTCGCTATTGTGCTCCGAGGCCGTGGTGTATCGCAGGGGCTGGCGGGTCAGATAGCTTCCGTCGCCGATCAGGTGCCCGAGCAAAATCAGCCAATGATCGGGCCACCGGTCGGGCCGGACGGGTTCCGGCACCCGCCGAGCGAGAGCAACGCGGTCGCCTATCTTCAGTTCCGCGGCTCTTGCCCACCCCTTTCCGGTAAGTACCCGGTGCTTGGCGGTGACACCGATGGACCTGCCACTCGCCAGCCTGATACTGGCCACCGGGCGCTTACCGACCTTCCACACCAGATCGGATTTGGCCGCGACGATGCGCTGCCGCTCATCCACCGCCCAGACTTCGGGCTGTGTGCCGACCAGACTCGCTATCGGAACCTGCCGACCGTCGGTCAGCCAGACCAGAGTGTCGCCGGTGACGCACTCGCGCAGGTCGGACATCACAGGCTTCTTGTTCTCGCGCTGCTCGACTGCCCGGTTCAGCTGCGAGAGGGCAATGACCGGAACGGCAAGCTCTTTGGCGAGCACCTTCAGTCCGCGCGAGATTTCGCCGATTTCGGTTGCACGATTTTCCTTGGTCCCCGGGACCGTCATGAGCTGCAGATAATCGACGACTACCAGGTCGAGCCCGTGCTCGCGCTTGATACGCCGCGCTCTGGCGCGCAGCTCCGTCGGAGTGAGAGCCGGAGTTTCATCGATGAAAACCCTCGATTCCGACAACTGACTCGTTGCGCTCGTGATACGTACCCAGTCGTCGTCAGAAATGTTGCCACTGCGCAGACTGCCGAGCGGCACGCCACCGATGGATGCCAACATGCGCGTGACGAGCTGCTCGGACGGCATTTCCAAGCTGAAGATGCCAACAGATGCGCGCTTCGCGTAATGTACGGCGGCGTACTCCGCCATGTTGACCGCGAGGGTACTCTTGCCCATCGACGGTCGACCGGCAACGATCACGAGATCGCCGGGTCGCAGACCGCCCGTGATTCTGTCGAAATCGGTAAAGCCGGTCGGCAGCCCTCGCAACGTACCGGGGTTGGCGTGCCACTCGTCGATCTGATCGATGACTTGGGGTAGGATGTTCCGGACCGCGACGGTCCCCTGCCGCCCGCGGAAGCCCGCCTCGGCAATCTCGAACACCTTCTGCTCGGCGCGGTCAACCAGCTCGCGTGCCGTCTCGCCCTCGTTGTTGAAGACGGCGGAGGCGATCTCCGTGCCCGCCGTGATGAGCTGCCGCAGGATCGAGCGCTCGCGCACGATATCGGCATAGGCACGGACGTTGGCCGCGGTGGGCGTGTCGCGCGCCAGGGAGCTGAGGTAGGCGAGTCCGCCGACGGCTTCCAGCTTCGAGGTACGCTCGAGCTGCTCGGAGATGGTGACGACGTCGCAGGGTTTGCCGGCACCCGCCAGGGCGCCGATCGCCTCGAAGATCAGGCGGTGGTCGGGACGGTAAAAATCCGCCTCATTGATCGCATCGGCAACCTGATCCCAGGCGTTGGCGTCGAGCAGCAGGCCGCCGAGGACAGCCTGCTCCGCCTCGATGGAATGCGGCGGGACGGGCGAGCCCACCGCGGTGACCGAGCCGCGTTCGCGACGCGCTTTGGCGGGATCGGTCACCGGTTATTCCTTTTCCGTTATGGGTTGGAAGCTACTCTTCCGGCACGATCGATACCGCGAGCGGCACGTCGATATCGGCGTGCAGATGCAGTATCACCGAATGCTCGCCCAGTGCGCGGAGGGGCCCGTTGGGCAGGCGCACCTCGCTGCGCTGCACCTTGAAGCCGGCCTTCGAGCAGGCCTCCGCGATGTCGCTGGTGCCGATCGAGCCGAAGAGCTTGCCTTCGGTGCCGGCCTTGGCGGAGAGACTCAACTTGAAATCCTTCATCGCGGTGGCGCGCTCCTCGGCCGAGGAGAGCTGCTCGCGCGCCAGGCGCTCGAGCTCCACGCGGCGCGCCTCGAAGCGCGCGATGTTGTCGGGCGTGGCGAGAGTCGCCTTGCCTTCGGGCAGCAGATAGTTGCGCCCGAAACCGGACTTCACCTTCACCCGATCGCCGATGTTGCCGAGGTTGGCGACCTTCTGCAGCAGAATGATATCCATCGCTCCGGCCTCAATGCTGATCGGTGTAAGGCAGCAGCGCGAGGAAGCGCGCGCGCTTGATCGCGACGGCGAGCTGGCGCTGGTAGAAGGATTTCGTGCCGGTGATGCGGCTCGGGACGATCTTGCCGGTCTCGGAAACGTAGCCCTTCAGGGTGCCGAGATCCTTGTAGTCGATGTGCGTGACGCCTTCGGCCGTGAAGCGGCAAAACTTCTTGCGGCGCGAGAACCGGCTGCCACCGCCACCGCCGCCGCGACCTTCCCGGCCATCGCGACCTTCACGGTCGCCGCCGCCACTGCCCATGGGTGCTCTGCTGTTCATGCGTGATATTCCCGTGCGTTGATTTTACGCGTTGTCCAGACCGCCATCGCCCTCACCTGCGAGCGGCGAGGACTCGTCGCGAAGCCGCTCGCGGCGGCGGCCGCCGGCCTCGCCCTCCTCGTCGGCCGTCTTGGCCATCGGCGAGGGCTCGGTCACCGCGGAATCCATGCTGACCACGAGGTGACGCAGCACGGCATCACTGAAGCGAAACGCGCCCGTCAGATCGCCGAGGGTCTTCTGATCGCACTCGATGTTCATGAGCACGTAGTGCGCCTTGTGGACCTTGGCGATGGGATAGGCGAGCTGCCGCCGGCCCCAATCCTCGAGCCGGTGCACACGGCCGGAGCCGGTGGCGATCATGCCTTTGTAGCGCTCGATCATGGCGGGCACCTGCTCGCTCTGATCGGGATGGACCAGGAATACGATTTCGTAGTGCCTCATGTGTCCTCCTCACGGATATGAAGCCGCCCGTCGCGAGGCTTGAGCGGGGTGCGGCAAGGAGATTCCGCCCGCCGGAAGGCGCGGACGAACCCCTCGAAAAGGGGGCGCGCAGGATACTGAAACTGCGGCAGGACTGCAATTGCGCTGCCCCTCTCTCGCTGGCGGCAGGCCTGCGGACTCGGGCCGCCCGTCCGGACCGCCGCCCACCCGGACCGGTCCGCCCGGCTCACTGGCTCAGCCTCACGGTGCTCGCTGGCGCACCGCTTCGTAGAGCAGCATGCCCGCCGCCACCGATACGTTGAGGCTCTCCACGGCCCCGAGCTGCGGCAGGCGCGCGGTCCAGTCGCAGGTCTGCCGGGTCAGATGGCGCAACCCCGCCCCTTCCGCCCCGAGCACCAGGACCACCCCGCCTTTGAGGTCTACCTCCTGCGCGCGCTTTTCCCCATCAGCATCCGCTCCGACGACCCACAATCCGGCGTCCTTGAGCAGCTTCAGGGCCCGCACGAGGTTCGTGACTGCTACCACCGGCGTCGTTTCGGCGGCGCCGACCGCCACCTTTCGCACGACCGGGGTGACCTGCGCGGCACGATCACGCGGCACCATGACGGCGAGCGCCCCGCAAGCGTCGGCAGTCCGAAGGCAGGCCCCCAGGTTGTGGGGGTCCTGAACGCCATCGAGCGCGAGGATCAGCGGTGCTC
>Ga0134128_10009229_pt1 | contig 11846 bp, 8 predicted proteins | sample KB31754_FD_96462 | JGI IMG/M metagenome (GOLD analysis project Ga0134128, IMG submission 96462) | Terrestrial soil microbial communities with excess Nitrogen fertilizer from Kellogg Biological Station, Michigan, USA - KB3-175-4 | ecosystem: Environmental > Terrestrial > Soil > Unclassified ...
CGGCGCGCCCGGGACGCCGCCGACCGACTGGATGCCGAAGGCCTCCTCGCTGCGCTCAACGGCGTCTATCTGCTGGGCGCGGTGCGGGAATGCCGCGATTCCCTGGCGCTCAACGAGGCGTTCGACGAAGCCTGGGTCCATGCCGGCGAAAGGCTGGAATTCCACCTGACGCGCACGATGGATGCGTTGCGCGAAACCCCCGGCGACACCATTCTCGCCGAGCGGCTCGACGTCGGCATCAAGATGGCCGAAGTGCGCTTTGGCGCCGACTATGCCGACGCGCTGCGTACCGGCCGCGACGCCGCCATCCGCCGGTCGAGTGGAGGCTGAGACGGCCGACAGCTTTACGCGGCATGGCTTCTAGGCTGACGCCGCCTCGTTGCCGCTTGCCGGCACAGTTTTGCTCGTGCCGTCTTCGAGCATCGCCGACGGGCCAGCCTCGGAGTCCTGCCGGGGCTCCCGCATTAGGGCCGCCACCGGCCCGGAAATATCGCGCACCGAAACAGTCGCGAGTTGCGCCGCGCCCTGCTGGATGAGGGCGAGCCTGCGCCCCGACGGCGCCGACGCGTAGACCACGCCGATCGCCTGCAGCGGATCGGCGCGATCGGCGTTCGCATAGACCAGACACCCGGCATCGAAGCGGCGGCCGTCCGCGGCTTCGATTTCCCTGACAACCGCTCCCTCGCCGAACCGCCCGGCGAGATACGGCGGAATACCCGTCGGCTGGGCCGTCGCAGCTAGAGGCGGCGCCCGCCGGCCGGCATCGACGAGATCGCCCGGCGTGACGCAGCGCTCCTGCGCGATCGAGGCGGCCTGCTCGGCGGGGACGATCCCCAATTGCACCGCCGCCGCGACATCCGACAGGCTGAGCGATCGAATCTGGTCCGTCAGCAAGGCCTGGCGCCGCCGTCGCTTGCCCGGAAGCTGTCCGGGGCGGGTGGTGAGGCTGCCACCCCCATCGAGATAGGCGGGCTCGGCGTCCGTGCCCTCGAGGGGCGCGATCGGTGCCGGCGCGTCGGGCGTCTCGTAGAGCGCCTCGATACGAACCTCCTCGACCGTCGGCGCCGCCTTGCCCGCCAGGGCCGCGGCCGCTGCCGCGCCGCTGGCCTGGCAGCCGGTCGCCGTTTCGTAGCCCGCGACGCTGCCCGCCAATGCGATACCCGGCAGGCTCCCTTCGGCCACCAGGCGCTGCTCCGGTTCGTCCCAGCGGCTTGCGCCCCCCGCCATATGCCAGAGCGTCAGGTCGGCTTGCCAGCCGCCGGCCACCACCAGTTGGTCGATCCGTTCGCTTTCGAGCGGCGCGATGCTGCCATCCGCGACACGCGCCAGCGTAACCTTGAGAGCGCCGGATGATCGGCCTTCTGGCAGCGCGGCCCGCGGAATGGCATCCTGGAGCTGGGGAATGCCATAGGCCTTGCCATACTCCACAAAGCGGGACTGAGGGTTGATCCGGCTGTCTGCCACCTTGAGCACGGCGACCGTCTCGCCTTTGATCTGCGCGGCGAGGCGATAGGCGATGCTCGTCACCGTCGCGAAAATGGCGCGCCGGCCGATCCAGACACCGTAACGCTCGGCCCGCTCATAGGCGGCGAGCGCGCTCACGACGCCAGGCAGCCGGTTACCCGGAAAAACCGGCAGGCGCTCCACGGCGCCATTGGCCAGCACGATGCCGCCAGCCTCGATCGCGATGACCCGCCCGACGGGTATGTTCCCCTCGACCAGCACGCTATGCGCCTGCACGAGCCCCGGAAAGACGCCGAAGGCCTCGGTCCTGAGTAGCGTCCGGATGTTCGCCGTCGCGGCGATAGCGTCGGACAGGCGCTGGATGGTCGAATCGGGTGCTTCCTCGTCGCCGGTCGCGCCGAACAGGCGGGCGCTGCCGCCCAATGTCGGCCGGCTCTCGAGGAGAACCACCGACGCGCCGGATTTTGCCGCGTCCAGCGCCGCGGCCATGCCGGCGAGGCCACCGCCGATCACTGCGACGTCGGCGACGATTGTCTCCTGCGCCGGGGTATCCAGCCACGGTGCCAGTGGCGCATCGCCGTCATAGCGCCAGCCGAGCCGGTTGCCGCCGGCGGGCAGCAACCGCGTCAGTCTGCCGAGAAGGCCATGTGCTCCACGCTGACCGACGGTGCGCAGGTTCAGCCCGTCGAGCGCCGGCGTGCGTGCCATCGGCAGGCTCTCGCCCTGACGCTTTGCCGCTCCCCTCCGACGCTTCACCGCAATCGGCGGCGCGAACCGCTCGTCGAGGGCAAGCGGTCGGCCGCCGTGGGTGCCGGCGCAGATGATCCCCGACGCCAACGCCGCCGCCAGGACCGTGTCGCCGGCAAAGCCATGGATCAGCTTTCCGTCGAGTCGAAAGCGCAGCGGCTTGCTGCGGTCGATGGCGGCGCCCTTGAGGCGGTGCTCGCCCTCTGCCGGCAGGCGATTAGGCTGCTTGCTCACGTCCGCGCCTCGCGGGCCGGCGGCGCTACATAGTCGGCAATCATGCGCCGGTCGCCGGCGGCGCCGCGGCGGCTGAAATATTCAGCCTCGCCGCCGCCTGCCACGCCGGCAAACAGCCGCGCGAGCGCTGGCGCAAAAAACGCCCCGGCCATGCCGAGGCCCGCGACGAGGCTGGCGCCGCGTCCCGCCCGTGATTCGATCAAGGGCCCACCGTCCCTGGTGACGACGCTGCGAAACACGCGTTGCCCGACGCGTTTGAGCGGACCGTGCCCGGCAAGGCAGCTGCCGACCATCGCAGGCGCCGCGTCGCCCCGGCCGATGCTCGTCGCCAGGACGCTGCCGCCGGGACTGCGCATGAGGCTGACGCCTCGATCCAGGTAGATCATCACCGGTGCCGCGAGCTTGCGCGTAGGCTCGGTTGCCATCACCGTCGTCGGCAGCAGGCCGAGGACCGGGTCGCTCGTCGCATCGTCGATATGGGCCGCCACGGCAATGTCGTCGGCCAGCACCGCATGCGCGGCCTCGATGGTCTGCCCGCCGACATGGAGACGGACGCTGCCATCCCGGCTGATCACCGCATTGGTGTTTCCCGCATCGAGCCGCTGAACCCCGAGCTTGGCGTGCCAGCCGGCAAGCGCGGCGCCGAGCGTTGGCCGGTCGAGGAGAGCGACGTCGCGGGCGCGGAACGCGACGCCTGGCAGAACGCCGGGCATGGTCCGCCGCTCGACCGCCAGGCCGAAGCCAAGCGCCACATGCCACATATGCGACAGTGCCGCCGCGCTCTCCTCCATTTCGCAGATGAAAAGCGGGTCGATCCGGCGCACGGCTGCGCGGCCGCCGATGCGCCCGATGAGCTTGAGCGTTTCCTTCGTTCCGTCGCGCAGCAATGCCCAGGTCTCCGGCCGGGTGATCGGCCCTGCTGCGAGGTCGAATCCCTGCGCCAGCCGGAACGCCGTGCTAGCCTCGGCGACGAGCACGACGCGCCTGCGGTGTTCGCTTGCCAGCAGCCCGGCCAACAATCCGGCGAGCGGCGTTGACCCGACTATCGCAAGCTCGTATGCAGGGTTTTGCATCAGCCGCTGAAGCTCCGCCGCGGCGCATCGACGGCTTGAAGCCATGTCGGACACGAGTGTGTGTTCGGGTGCGTTTTTCGCCGGATTCTGCCTATAGATGCAGCCTTCGCCTGACGCGGCCCGAGCTGCCCTGAGCCCATGACCTTCTGGTTGCTTGCCATCACGATCGCGATTGTCGCCTCCGCCGCCCTGTCTTACGCGGCGGCAGGGCGCATGGTCAACGCGACGGGCGATGCGGATGATGTTCTCGATGGGCATTTCCGCCTGCAGTTGCGCGAGATCGAGTCAGATGTTGCGGCTGGCAAAATGGCGACGGCGGAGGCGCTTTCCGCCAAAGCCGAGCTGGCTCGGGAGGTGCTGCGCCAGCGCCGCGACGGGGCACCTGTAATCGCCCGGCCTTTGCCGCGCTTCACCCTGCCCGTCGCGATCGTCGCGACGCTCGCCGTCGGCTTTGCGACCTATGCCATGCTCGGCAATCCTGGCCTGCCGGCCCAGCCGTTTGACGCCCGTCCGCAAGCGATAGCAGCCGACAACATGACCGTCGACCAGGCGATCAGGATGGTCGAGGCCCGGCTCGCGTCCAATCCCGACGATCTCCGCGGCTGGCAGGTGATCGCCCCCGTCTATATGCAGGCCGGCCGCTTCGCCGATGCCGAGCATGCCTTCCGGCAGATCCTGAGGCTGAGCCCGCCGACCGCCGACAGCGAGACGAACCTGGCCGAAGCGCTGATGGAGCAGAATGGCGGTCAGGCCTCGGGCGAAGCCGGCGACCTCCTGCACAAGGCGATGGCGCTCGACCCGAAGGCTGTCCGCCCACGCTTCTACCTCGCAGCCGAAGCGATGCGCGACAAGGATTACGCTTCGGCCGTCCGGCAATGGCAGGCGGTGATCGCGCTCGGCAAGACTTCCGACAACTGGATGCCCACCGCCCAGGCCGGGCTCGCTGCTGCCGAGGCCGGCGCCGCCGGCAAGCCCCTGCCGACGACCTCGGGCGCGCCTTCCGAGCCGATGCCGGCCGCGGCGGCGACAGGGGGGACAGCACCCCCGCAGCAGCCGGATATCCTCAAAATGGTCAGCGGCCTCGCCGACCGGCTAAGCCGTCAGGGCGGCTCATTGGATGAGTGGACGCAACTGGTCCGTTCTGAAATTGTTTTGGGCGATATGGGCAAGGCGCAATCAGCCTATAACGCGGCAAAGAAGGCCTATCCGGACGGCGCCGAGCGCGCTGGCCTCGATGCGCTCGCGGCACAGGCCGGCCTCAAGCTCGACGGAGGCGGTTCGTGACCACCGAGACCGGCGCCGCGACCATTGCCCCCCGCAAGCGGATGGGGCGCAAGCAGAAGCGGCTCATCATCATCGCCGGCATCGGCGCCGTGCTGGCGATCGCGCTGGCGCTGATCCTCACCGCGATTTCGAGCCAGGTCGTCTATTTCTATACGCCCAGCGAGGCACTGGCCAAGCACGTGCCCGTTGGGCAGTTCTTCCGGATCGGTGGGCTGGTCAAGGACGGCTCCTGGCAGAAGGACGGTGAGAACAACACCTTCGTCCTGAGCGACGGCAAGGGAACGATCACGGCCCATTTCACCGGCATACTGCCCGACCTGTTCCGCGAAGGGCAGGGCATCGTCGCCGAGGGTTCGATGGGCCCGGACGGCAGTTTCCAGGCGACCAATGTCCTTGCCAAGCACGACGAGAACTACATCCCCAAACAGATCGTCGACGAGATGAAGAAGCGCGGCGACTGGCGCCCGGACGATCCGCAGGCGGCGCTGGAGCAGATGCAATGATCATCGAGCTCGGCCATTTCTCGATGGCATTGGCGTTTGCCATCGCCGCCATAGCCGCCGTGCTCGGCTTCGCCTTCTGGCGCCGGCATGGGCAGGTGACCCCCTATCTCCGCGCCGCCGCGGTGCTGCAGTTCCTGCTCATCGCCCTGGCCTTCGGCACGCTGATCCATGCCTTCGTCAACGCCGACTTCTCGCTGGCGTTGGCCTATCAGCACGACCACTCGCAGATGCCGCTGATCTTCAAGGTAACCAGCGTCTGGGGCAGCCATGAGGGGTCGATGGTGCTGTGGATTTCGATCCTCGTGCTGTTCGGCGCCCTGGTTGCCGTATTCGGCCGGCGACTGCCGGAAGATTTGCTGGCGCTGGTCCTTTCCATGCAGGCTTTGCTGGTCGCGGCGTTCACCGGCTTTACGCTCTTCACTTCGAATCCGTTCCTCAGGCTCGATCCGGCACCGCCCGAGGGGCAGAGCCTCAACCCGATCCTCCAGGACATCGGCCTCGCCATCCATCCGCCGCTTCTTTACACCGGCTATGTCGGCTTCTCGATCTGCTTCAGCTTTGCCATCGCGGCACTGGTTTCCGGCCGGATCGACGCCGCCTGGGCGCGCTGGGTCCGGCCCTGGGCGCTGCTCTCCTGGTGCTTTTTGACCCTTGGCATCGCCATGGGCTCGTACTGGGCCTATTACGAGCTCGGCTGGGGCGGCTGGTGGTCCTGGGATCCGGTCGAAAATGCGAGCTTCATGCCGTGGCTCGCCGGCAGCGCGCTGCTGCATTCGGCACTCGTCATGGAGCGGCGCAACGCCCTCAAGATCTGGACGGTTTTCCTCTCCATCATCGCCTTTTCGTTGAGCCTGCTCGGCACCTTCCTCGTTCGCTCGGGCGTCCTCAATTCGGTCCATAGCTTCGCCGAGGACCCGACGCGCGGCCTCGTCATTCTCGTCCTGCTCGCGCTGATCATCGGCGGCGCCTTCACGCTCTTCGCCATGCGCGCCGCGGCGCTCCGGGCCGGCGGGCTTTTCGCGCCGATCAGCCGGGAAGGGGCCCTGATTCTCAACAACCTCTTCCTCGCCACCGGCCTCGCCGCGGTGCTAGTGGGCACGCTCTATCCGCTGATCCTGCAGGCGGTCACCGGCCGGGTGATTTCGGTCGGCCCGCCCTTCTTCAACCTGACCTTCGGCATCCTGATGGCGCCGCTGCTGGTCCTTATCCCGTTCGGCCCGTTCATGGCCTGGAAGCGCGGCGATCTCGTCGCGGCGACGCAGCGCCTCGCCGGCGCCGTCGTGCTGGCGCTCATCGCCGGGCTGGTCGTGTTCGTCTGGAGCGGCCATTCCCTCTCGCTCGCCCCGCTCGGCATTCTGCTCGGCATCTGGGTGAGCGTCGGTGCCATCGCCGACCTCATCGATCGTGGCCGTATCGGCCGCATCGCGCCGAACGAAAGCTGGCGCCGCCTCGCTGGCCTGCCGCGCTCCGCCTGGTCGACCGCGATCGCCCATTTCGGCCTCGGAATCTGCGTCATCGGCGTCGTCTCCGCGACCGCCTGGTCGAGCGAGCTGGTGACCACCATGTCGCCCGGCGATACCAGGTCGCTCGTCGGCTACAGTCTGCATTTCGACGCGATCGACGACGCCCCCGGCCCGAACTATTCGGCCGAGCGCGGCCAGTTCACCGTGACCGATCCGAGCGGCGGCACCCGTGTCATCGAGCCCGAGAAGCGGGTCTATACCGCCGAGCAGCAGCCGACGACGCAGGCGGCGATCACCAATTACTGGCTCTCCCAGCTCTATGTGCAGCTCGGTGAGAAGGGGCAGGGCAACGCCTTCGTGGTGCGCGTCTGGTTCAAGCCCTTCGTGCTCTGCATCTGGTTCGGCGCCATGATCATGGCCTTCGCCGGTTTCCTGTCGCTGACCGACCGGCGGCTGAGGGTCGGCGTGCCGCGCCGCCGCGCCGCGTCAATGACGCCAGTCCCCGAGGCGGCCGAGTGAAAGCGGCCATTCGCCTGGCGCTGCTCCTGTTGGCGCTGCTCGGCCCAGCCGCGAGCTTTGCGGCCGATCCCGACGAGATGCTCGCCGACCCCAGGCTCGAGGCACGTGCCGAGGCGATCGGCAACAGCCTCAGGTGCCTCGTCTGCCAGAACGAGTCGATCGAGGCGAGCGGCGCCGACCTTGCCCATCAGCTGCGCGTGCTGGTCCGCCAGCGGCTCAAGCAGGGCGACACCGACCAGCAGGTCGTCGACTATCTGGTTTCCCGCTACGGCGAGTTCGTCCTGCTGCAACCGGTCTTCGCCTGGCATACGCTGGCGCTCTGGGGCGCGGCTCCGGCCGTGATCGTCATCGGTGCGATGACCCTCATCGTCCTCGCCCGTCGCCGGCGTCCCGCGCCCGCTGCCGAACTGACGGCCGAAGAAGCCGAAGCGCTGGAGCGGCTGAGCCAGCCGGAACCGCCGAGCCCATAGGCAGACAGGCCGTCCACCCCTCACGAATTGGTCGCCGCCGCGTACCACTTCGCCGCCGCAGCCTCGACCTCGGCCCGCATCGCCGTGAGATCGTCGCTCAGGCGTTCGAAGCTCGGGTAGTGGGTGAGGCGTGCCAGCAGCTCCCTGAACGGTGGCGTCCATTCCTCGTCTCGGAAGGGATGGAGCAGGGCGGCGCTCACGGCCTGCAGCACCGTCGAATAGACGCCGTGAATCTCGGCCAGCCGCAGACCCTCCGCCAGCAAACCCGTCTCGGCCAGCCGCTCGAGCACCGCCGCCGTCGGCGCCTGCGGCAGGGCCAGCTCTTTTCCGGCGACCAGCTGCGCCGACTGCGCAATGAACTCGAGATCGATCAGTCCGCCAGTCGCGAGCTTGAGGTCGAAAGGATGCCGTGCAGGCCGCTCGCGCGCCATCAGCGCCCGCATCGAGGTGACGTCGGCGATCGTCTTGGTCCTGTCGCGCGGCGCCGCCATCTGCGCGGCGATCACCGCATTGATCTTCTCCGCCATGCCCGGATCGGCGGCGATGAGCCGGGCACGCGAGAGCGCCAGGTGCTCCCAGGTCCAGGCAGCCTCGCGATGGTAGTCGGCGAACCCGGTCAGGCTCGTCGCCAGGGGGCCGGCATTGCCGGAGGGCCGGAGGCGCATGTCGGTCTCGTAGAGCACCCCTTCGCCGGTCGGCGCGCTTGCCGCCGCGATCAGCCGCTGTGTGAGCCGGGCGAAATAGTGGCTCGCCGCCAGGGGCTTTTCGCCGTCCGACGGCGTGTTGCTGTCGCCGTCATAGAGCAGGATGAAATCGAGATCGGAGGTGAAGGTCATCTCCCGGCTCGCCATCTTGCCGAAGCCGAGCAAAGCGAGGCCAGCGCCGCGGACCGTGCCGTATCGCGTCGCGAACTCGGTTCGCACCGCCGAAAAGAGCCGTTTCAACAGCGTTTCGGCAAGCGCTGTGAATTGGTCGGCTGCCTGCCCGGCGCTGAGGCTGCCGGAGACCAGGCCCACCGCGATCATGAACTTCTGTTCCTGCCCGGTGATCCGCGCCCGGTCGATCAGATCCTGATAGTCGCGCGCTTCGGCGAGGAAGGAATCCGTCTTGGCAACCAACGCGTCCTTGCGCCCGACCTGGTCGGCGAAAGCGGGGTCGATCAGCCCATCCATCACATGGGCGCGGTGGATCACCGCTTCCGCCAGCCGCGGCGCCGACGCGAGCAGTTCGACGAGGAGTTGCAGCAGCGACTCGTGCGTGCGGAGCAGGGCGAAGAGCTGGATGCCGCCAGGGAGGCGCGACAGGAAGTCGTCGAACCGGGCGAGCGTCTGGTCGGCATCGCCGGCCGCGGCCAGCGTCCGGAGTAGGGCAGGGAGAAGCTCCGTCAGGTGCGCCCGGGCGGCGGCGGACCGCGTCGCCGCATAGCTCCCGTAATGCCATTTGCGGACCGTCTCGGCGGCCTTGTGCGGGTCGCCAAAGCCCATGCCGGCAAGCGTTTCCAGGGTGTCGGGGTCATCGTCGCTGCCGGTGAAGACGAGATTGCCCTCAGCGCTGCCCAGCGTCTCCTGCTCGGAAAAGAGTTCGGCGTAATAGCCGGTCACGACTTCGAGAGCCGCCCGATAACGCGTCTCGAAGGTGGCGACATCGGCCTCGCCCATCAGCCGGGCGATGACCGAGATTCCTTCCGCCGTCTCGGGCATGACGTGGGTCTGGGCATCGTTGAGCATCTGCAGCCGGTTCTCGACACCGCGCAAAAACCAGTAGGTCGCCGTGAGCTGCTCCGCCGCCCGTCGCGTGATCCAGCCGGCGGAGGCGAGCGCCGCCAGCGCCGCTGCCGTCGGCCGCACCCGCAAGGCAGGGTCACGCCCCCCGGCGATCAGCTGCTGCGTCTGCGTGAAGAACTCGATCTCGCGAATACCGCCGCGGCCGAGCTTGACGTTGTGGCCGGCGACCCGGGCCGCCCCGACATTCTTGGCGATGTTGATCTGCCGCTTCATCGCCTGAATGTCGGCGATGGTCGCGAAGTCGAGATGCCTGCGCCAGACATAGGGCGCCAGTTCCCTGAGGAAGCTCTCGCCGGCCGTGATGTCGCCGGCGCAAGGCCGTGCCTTGATCCATGCCGCACGCTCCCAGTTCTGCCCGCGCACCTCGTAATAGGCGAGCGCCGCATCGGTCGAGAGCGCGACCGGCGTCGAGCCGGGGTCCGGCCTGAGCCTCAGATCGGTGCGGAAGACATAGCCGCCTTCGCGCCGCTCCTCCATCAGCGCCACCAGCCGCCTTACGATGGTCGTGTAGAACTTCGTCGCTTCGCCCGGCTCGGCCAGTACGCCGCGCCGAGGATCGAAAAAGGCAACAATGTCGATGTCGGACGAGTAGTTGAGCTCCTGTCCGCCATGTTTTCCGAGGGCGAAGAGCACCAGCCCGCAACCTGCCGCGGCTGTCGCGCGAATCGTGCCGCGCTCAGCCGCCTTGCGAATGAGGAAATCGAGCGAGGCTTCGAGCGCCGCGTCGGCGAGGTCGGAGAGCGCCGCCGTCGATTGCGCCGTCGTCCAGGCACCGCCGGTTTCCGCCACGGCGGCGAGCAGTGCCAGCCGGCCCTTGGCCTGTCGCAGCAGCGCCCCGAGCGCCGGCTCGTCATCAAGGCTTTTGCCTCCCTCCCGCACCTCCCCCAGCAGCGCAGCGCGGCCCGCGTCCGGGCCGGCATCGAGCGCCCCCGCCAGCCAGTCGGCGTGGCGCATTGCCTGCTCCAGCAGATAGGGTGCCGCGGCCAGCAGCGGGCCGAGCGTCGGCATCGCCGCCTGCAGGGAGGAGGCGATCGCCGGATTCAGGGCGGCGATCCAGGCATCGACGACCGGATGGGCGACCTCGGGGAGGGGTTTGAGCTGGGCGGTCATGCCAGAGGGACCGTACTTGGTTGTTCGACATTTCTATAGTCACCCAGGTCACTCCCGCGAAGGCGGAATCCAGTTTTCTTCGAGCGCCGAGGCTGCCGTATGAACTGGATTCCTGCCGTCGCGGGAATAGCAATATGTGGGAGGGCCAAAGTATCGTCGCCTGTCGATCGGCAAGCCGCCTCGGCGGTGGCAGGGCCGTCAATCCCGGCCGGCGTGCCATCGACAAGATTTGTAGGCTGAATTTCCAGATGACCGCGTTATGGTGCCGACAAATCCAGCATGAGGGGAAGAAAGTCGATGCGCGGCAGCGTCCTGGTGATCGCAACCCTGGCCTGTTTCGTCGCGGGCGCGGCAGAGGCTGATACGGGGCGTCTCGGCGGCATGGGGGCCGACCTCTTCGGCGACTCGTTCTTTCATTTCAAGCAGCAGAACCTCAAGAGCTTTCCGGTTTCCTCGATCCGCGCCGGCCGCCTGCAGGTTACGCTCCAGCGCACGCGGCTCAGCGAAATCCAGCACGCCTTCGGGGGAACCATCTACGAACAGGGTAGCGGCATGGGGGCTGCCCATTGGCTCTGCTACGAGGCGCCGCAATCGACGACCTGGTTCATGTCCAACCTCGAGGGCGGCAACGAATTCGTCATGATGGTCGCGACCTCGGCCGGAGGTGCCGAGGGCAGTTGCGACCGCGCTCCCGCCGGTTTCACGCCGCCTGAAATGGGGATCCCCGGACTCGGGGCATCGCTTGCCGACCTCAAGGCGCATTTTGGCTCGGCGACGCTCGGCAGCCATAGTGACGTGAGCTATCGCGTCGATCGGCCGGCCCGCGATGGTCTCGGCACCGCCTATGACGCCCAATATGTCGGCTACATCGTCCGTGGCGGCCGCGTCGTGGCCGTGGGGGCAGGGGAGACGACGGCGCAGTAGGGGCCTTCCTCGCGGGTTTCAGCAGGCTTTATCCCCCCGCCGGCAAATCCATTACCGCACGCACGCCCGGCGCGTTGTCCTCGATCCGGAAAGTGCCGTGATGCAGCCGGGCGACGGCGGCGACGAGCGACAGGCCGAGCCCCGAGCCTGGTTCGCTCCGGCTCTTCTCCAGCCGCACGAAGCGCTCCAGTACACGCTGCCGGTCCCCTTCCGGAATGCCCGGTCCGTTGTCGCCGACGATGATCAGTACCCGCCCGCGGTCGGCCTTGAC
>Ga0134128_10009231_pt1 | contig 11845 bp, 9 predicted proteins | sample KB31754_FD_96462 | JGI IMG/M metagenome (GOLD analysis project Ga0134128, IMG submission 96462) | Terrestrial soil microbial communities with excess Nitrogen fertilizer from Kellogg Biological Station, Michigan, USA - KB3-175-4 | ecosystem: Environmental > Terrestrial > Soil > Unclassified ...
CGACGCGAAGATGCGCTCGCGGCCGATGTGGTCCAAAAAGTCGGAGTACCACACCCGTTCGTGGTCGTCGGATTTCAACCGCGCCTTTCCCCGGGACTCGAAGAAGTCCACCGTCGCGGCCATGATCTCTGCAGAGCGGCGGTCTGGGTACTGGCGTTGCAAGTGGTTGGGATTGAGCAACATGGCGGGACTCCCAGGGGTTCTCGACGAAGACGAGGGTGACGGTACTGCACCAACGCGGCCGTCGGGGCACACCGGAACAAAACGACCCTGTTCGTCAGGTGCCAGTCCACCTAGCATCAGTCACGTGTCAGAACTCAATACCGCTCGCGGGTCCATCGATACCGCTCAGTTAGGCGTGACCCTCATGCATGAGCACGTGTTCATCATGACCACCGAGATCGCCGAGAACTATCCCGACGCGTGGGGCGACGAAGAACGACGGGTGGCCGACGCCATCGACAGGCTCAACGAGCTGAAGGCCCGTGGCGTGGACACCATCGTCGACCTCACCGTGATCGGCCTGGGCCGCTACATCCCGCGCATCGCCCGGGTCGCGGCGGCGACCGAACTGAATATCGTTGTGGCGACCGGGCTTTACACCTACAACGACGTGCCGTTCTATTTCCACTACCTGGGTCCGGGCGCCGAACTGGGCGGCCCGGAGATCATGACCGACATGTTCGTCCGCGACATCGAGCAGGGCATCGCCGACACCGGCGTCAAGGCCGGCATCCTCAAGTGCGCCACCGATGCGCCCGGCGTCACCCCCGGTGTCGAGCGGGTGCTGCGCGCGGTCGCCCAGGCGCACAAGCGCACCGGTGTGCCGATCTCCACGCACACCCACGCCGGACTGCGGCGCGGCCTCGAACAGCAGCGGATCTTCGAATCCGAGGGCGTCGACCTGAGCCGGGTGGTCATCGGGCACTCCGGCGACAGCACGGACGTCGGCTACCTCGAAGAGCTGATCGCGGCCGGATCGTATTTGGGCATGGACCGGTTCGGCATCGACGCGATCTCGCCCTTCGAGGACCGGGTGAACATCGTCGCGCAGATGTGCGAGCGCGGTCACGCCGACAAGATGGTGCTGTCCCACGACGCCAACTGCTACTTCGACGCGCTGCCCGAAGAGCTGGTGCCACAGGTGATGCCGAACTGGCACTACCTGCACATCCACAACGACGTGATCCCCGCGCTCAAGGAGCGCGGCGTGACCGACGAGCAGCTGCACACCATGCTGGTCGACAATCCGCGCCGCATCTTCGAGCAGACGGGCGCCTACTAAATGACCCAGGGTGAGCCGGTGCCGCCGATCGGCACCCAGATTTCGCAGCTTGCCCAACTCGCTCCCGACGAGCCCGCGGTCACCTGTGACGGGGTGACGCTGACCCGCGCCGAGCTCGACCGCTCGACGAATCGGTTGGCGCGGGCCTACGCCGAGCGGGGCGTGGGTGTCGGCGACTACGTGACCATGGTGCTGCCGAACTCGGTCGAGTGGATCCAGGCCGCGGTGGCCTGCTGGAAGCTGGGCGCGGTCCCCCAGCCGCTGTCGGCGCGGTTGCCCGACGCGGAGCTGCAGGGCCTGCTGGACCTGCGGCCGCCGGCGTTGCTGGTCGGGCGTGACGGTGATCATTCCGAATTCCCCAGTGTGCCAGCGGGTTTCACCCCTGATCCGGCGCTCTCGGACGGCCCGCTGCCGGAAGCGGTGTCACCGGTGTGGAAGGCGATGGGATCCGGCGGCAGCACCGGTCGGCCCAAGCTGATCGAAGCCGGCGGCGACAGCCGGATACCGCCGCTGATCGGCTATCCGCTGGGCGCCCAGGAGGGCGACACCACGTTGGTGCCGCTGCCGCTGAGCCACAACACCGGCTTCACCACCGCGACCATCGCGCTGCTGATGCGCCATCACCTGGTGCTGATGAGCCGGTTCGACCCGCACCAGTTCCTGCGGCTGATCGCCGACCACCGCGTCACGTTCCTGACGACGGTGCCGACGATCATGCAGCGGACGCTGCCGGTCTACCACGGCGATCCGGGCTGCTACGACCTCTCCTCGCTGCGGCGGTTCTGGCACCTGGGGGCGCCGTGCCCACCGGCCATCAAGCAGGCGTGGATCGATCTGCTGGGTGCGGAAAAGGTCTGGGAACTCTACGGCGGCACCGAATTACAGGCGCTGACCTTCATCTCCGGCGACCAGTGGCTGGCGCACCGGGGTTCGGTGGGCGTGGTGGTCGCCGGGGAGATGAAGGTGCTCGACGACGACGGCAATCCGTGTCCGCCCGGCGTGGTCGGCGAGATCTACATGCGGCCCGGCCCCGGCAGCGCGCCCACCTATCGCTACGTCGGCGCCACGGCGAAGAGCCGCGACGGCTGGGACTCGCTGGGCGATCTCGGTTATTTCGACGACGACGGGTTCCTGTATCTGTCGGACCGGCGGGTCGACATGTTCACCGTCGGCGGCCGCAACGTCTACCCCGCCGAGATCGAGAACGCGCTGTCGGCACACCCGGACGTGTTGTCCTGTCTGGTCGTCGGTGTCCCCGACCCGAACGCCGGTGACCTGGGTCAGGTGCCCTACGCCCTGGTGCACACGGCCCACGGCTCCATCCTGGACTCCGCGGGCGTGCAGGCGTTCCTGCGCGAACACCTGGCGGCGTACAAGGTTCCGCCCACCCCCGACTTCATCGAGTTCGTCGACACCCCGCTCCGCGACGACGCCGGCAAGGCCCGCCGGTCCGCGGTCCGGGCCCAGGTCATGCAGCGACTTCAGACCGCGGCGGCCGGCTGACCCGCGACCGCGCCGGTTAGGGCGCGATCGCGTCCGCCTCCGCATCGACGGCCTCGGCGGCTTCGGTCGGCCTCTGGCGTTTCTCCCAGCGGCGCAGGGCTTCTCGGCAGGGTGACTCGACCAGCGCGTAGCTCACCGCGGCGATCGCGAACCCGAAGATCAGCGTCACCACCAACACCGTCGGCATGTTGCCGGTGAACGGGAACGTCCCGACGACCGGGAAGACCATGGCCAACGCAGCCAGGTGCCAGATGAACAGGCCGTAGGACCAGCGGCCCAGGGTGACCATGGCGGCGGTGCCCAACAGCCGGTGACCGGTGTCGGGACGGTCCAGCACCAACGGCGCGACCAACGCGAAGGCCACCAGCGCGCCCATCGCGGTCTTCACCGCGAACTGGGCGGGCGTGCCGGGCACCAGGCCTTCCGGGCCGGCCAGCGGCGACGCCGCGACCAGGTAGGCCGCCACCGCGACGAGGGCCATCACCAGGCGATGGCGCGCGATGCGGTGCGGGAGCCCGATGCCGCTGTGGACCCACTCCGCCAGCAGCATGCCGGCGGCGAACCAGGAGAAGAAGGCCGGCGGCCAGTTGAGCGGGTTGATGCCCTCGGCCGCATGCCCCGGCACCCAGCCCCACGCCCAGCTGAGCGCCCCCAGCGCGGCGATCATCGGCACCCGCGCGCGCACCGGGAGGCGGCGGGCCAGCAGCGCGAGAACGGGCAGCGCCAGATAGAAGCTGACCTCGACCGACAGGCTCCACATCTGGGTCAGCCCGCCGGTCAACGTGAGCGGCACATAGATCTGGGTCAGCGTGAGGTTGGCCAGCCACACCGTCGGGCTCGCGTGATCGGCGTCCGGTAACAGGGTCAGGATCACGACGACCGCCACCACATAGGCGGGCATGATGCGCACGACCCTGGACCGCAGGTAGTGGCCGGTGCGCGGGCGGGCTCCCAGATCCCTTGCCGCCGCGGCATGCCCGCGCCACAGCAGGAAACCCGACAGCGCGAAGAACACCGCGACGGCGAGATCGAAGCGCCCGAACAGCCGGCCGGAGGCGCCGCTGGAGTGCCCGGTCTGGAAAGCGACGTGCGTGACCACCACGCCCATGGCCGCGCAGGCGCGCATGCCCTCCACCGCCGGCAGGAAGCTGCGCACCCCGCCCACCCGCTGGTCGTCGGTCACCATCACAGTGTGCCTGTACCGGGTTGCCCGACGAATGGGTACGCCCGAAGGACCCACCCGCCCGAGCATCAGGTTCGTAAGCCGCCGCCTTAGTTTCTGCTGTTAGGGTCAGACGAGTTTGCCCCGGGCTGCTCGCTCGGGTCGGGTCGCGGCTAAGGGATCATGAGGAGGGCACAGCGACGTGAACCGAGCAGTCATGTTGCGGTTCGCCGCATGCGGGATCATCGGACTCGGAGCTGCCCTGCTGATCGCCGCGCTGCTGTTGTCGACGTACACCACCAGCAGGATCACCAAGGTCCCCCTGGACATCGACGCCACGCTGGTCGGTGACGGCACCGGGACGGCGCTGGACTCCGCGTCGTTGTCGACCGACCACGTCGTCGTCAACCAGAACGTGCCGCTGGTCGCCCAGCAGCAGATCAGCGTCGAGTCGCCCGCCAACGCCGACGTCGTCACGCTGCAGGTCGGAAGTTCGTTGCGGCGCACGGACAAGCAGAAGGACAGCGGGCTGATGCTGGCGATCGTCGACACCGTCACGCTCAACCGCAAGACCGCGCTGGCCGTCTCCGACGACACCCACGCCGGCGGCGCGATCCAGAAGCCGCGCGCCGTCAACGACGAGAACCCGCCCACCGCGATGCCGCTGCGCCACGACGGGCTGTCCTACCGGTTCCCGTTCCACACCGAGAAGAAGACCTATCCCTATTTCGATGCGATCGCGCAGAAGCCGTTCGACGTCAACTACGACACCGAGGAAGACGTCAACGGGCTGACCACCTACAAGTTCACCCAGAACGTCGGCTACAACGCCGACGGCAAGCTGGTGGCCCCGGTGGCGTACCCGTCGCTGTTAGCCGGCAACGAGGACGCCAAGCAGACCACGTCGGCGGCGATGTGGGGCGTCCAGGGCGGCGATCCGAACGAACAGATCACCATGACCCGCTACTACGCGGCGCAGCGCACGTTCTGGGTGGACCCGGTGTCGGGCACCATCGTCAAAAAGACCGAGCACGCCGACCACTACTTCGCCCGTGACCCGCTCAAGCCGGAGCTCACCCTGGCCGACTACAAGGTCACCTCGAACGAGGACACCGTGGAATCCCAGGTCAACGCCGCCCGCGACGAGCGCGACCGGCTGGCGCTGTGGTCGCGGGTGCTGCCGATCACCTTCACCGCGGTCGGCTTGATCGCGCTGGTCGGCGGGGGGCTGCTCGCCTCGTTCAGCCTGCGCAGTGAGAGCGCGCTGACCGACCCGGGCCTGGTCCGGGGTGATCAGGACTTCTTCGGCCGCAGCGGCCTCGAAGAGCCGGTGCCCGGCGCCGAAGCCGAGACCGAGAAGCTGCCCACGCAGCGCCCCGATCTGCGTCAGGAGTCCGGTCCGCCCGGCGCCGAAGCGCAGGGCCCACCCGGATCTTCCGGCCTGGACGAGCCGACCGAAGCGGGGCCCACCGAGTCGAATCCGCCCGGCCCGCACGACCGGGAATAGCCCGGCCCGGATGCGTTAGCCGTGCGCTGGACCCGGCCCGGGTACGCACTGGTCCTGGCGCTGCTGGTGGTCGGGCCGCTGCTGGCCCCGGGGTACCTGCTGCTGCGTGACGCGGTGTCGACGCCGCGGTCCTACCTGTCCGATACCGCGCTGGGGCTGACGTCCGCGCCGCGCGCCACCCCCCAGGATTTCGCGGTGGCGCTGGCCTCGCATCTGGTCGACGGCGGCGTCGTGGTCAAGGCGCTGCTCGTGCTGGGGTTGTGGCTGGCGGGCTGGGGTGCGGCCCGGCTGGTCGAGGTGGCACTGCCGTGTGCCGGAGTGCCCGGCCAGTTCGTCGCCACCACGCTGGCGATCTGGAATCCCTATGTCGCAGAACGGCTTCTGCAGGGCCATTGGAGCCTGCTGGTCGGCTACGGCTGCCTGCCCTGGGTGGCCACGGCCATGCTGACGCTGCGGACGACCGGGGTCGGCCGGATGGGGTTCTTCGGGCTGGCCTTCTGGATCGCGCTGGCCGGGCTGACCCCGACCGGGCTGCTGCTGGCCGCGACGGTGGCGCTGGTCTGCGTGAGTGTCGCCGGTGCGGGCCGGCCGCGCTGGTGGTGCGCGGCGACGGCGCTGGGTGCCGCGGTGGTGGCGGCGCTGCCCTGGCTGGTCGCGTCGGTGCTGGGTGCGTCGCTGACCGCCCACACGGCGGCCAACCGGCTGGGGGTCGAGGCGTTCGCGCCGCGCGCCGAGCCCGGCCTGGGCACGCTCGCCAGCCTGGCCAGCCTCGGCGGAATCTGGAACGGCGACGCCGTACCCGGTTCGCGCGCAACGCTTTTCGCGGTGTTTTCGGCCGTGGTGCTGCTGGGGGTGGTGGCGGCGGGCCTGCCGACGGTCGCGCGCCGCCCGGTGGCGGTCCCGCTGCTGGCGCTGGCGGCGGTGTCGGTGCTGGTCCCGGCGGCGCTGGCCACCGGGCCGGGCCTACACCTGCTGGGCGCGGTGGTCGACGCCGCACCCGGTGTCGGTGTGCTGCGCGACGGGCAGAAGTGGGTGGCGCTGGCGGTGCCGGGCTACACCCTGGCGGGGGCCGGCGCGGTGGTGACGTTGCGAAGGTGGGTGCCGCCCCCGACAGAAGTTGTGACGGCGCCGATCTGCTGCCTGGCGCTGCTGCTGGCGCTGCCCGACCTGGCCTGGGGCGTCGGGGGCAAGGTGTCGCCGGTGCACTACCCGCGCGGCTGGGCCGCCGTCGCCGCGGCGATTAACGAACCGGCCGGGGACCCGGGAACGATAGCGGTGTTGCCCGCCGGGACGATGCGCCTTTTCTCTTGGTCGGGCACCGCGCCGGTCTTGGACCCGCTGCCGCGCTGGGTCCGCGCCGAGGTGCTGACCAGCGGCGACCTGGTGATCTCGGGAGCCACCATTCCCGGCGAGGGCGCGCACGCCCGGGCCGTGCGCGAGCTGCTGCTGACCGGGCCCGACCCGTCGGCCCTGGCCGCGGCCGGCGTGGGCTGGCTGGTGGTGGAATCGGGCAGCGCCGGCGACATGGGGGCGGCCGCGCGCACGCTGAGCGCGCTGGCACCCGCCCATCGGGACAACGAGATCGAGCTCTACCGGATCGGCGGCCACAGCGCCGGGGTGCCCGCCGATCGCCGGGCGGCGACGATGCTCGCCCATCTGGCGTGGCTGGCGCTGCTGATCGTGGGGGGCACCGGCGCGGGAATCGACGCATGGCGGCGCCGCGCCCGGTCAGCCCCGCCCGGTGACTAGCCCGTTGACCGTGTGACCGGAGTGCACCGCTTGCAGCACGCTGCGCATCGCGTCGGCGCTTTGCGCCCAGGAGAATTCACCGCTGCGGGTGTGCGCCTTGGTGCCGAGTTGATCACGCAGCACCGGATCGGCGAGCAGTTCTTCGAGCCGGTCCACCAGCTCGGTGTGGGTGTCGACCAATATCCCGGTCACCCCGTCGACGATCGAGTCCGACAGGCCGCCCGAGGATCGATAGCCGATGGTCGGCACCCCGTGCTGGGCCGCCTCGACGACCGCCAGACCCCAGCCCTCCTTGCGTGAGGGCAGCACGTGCACCCAAGCCCCTTGCAGCACATGGTGTTTGGTCACGTCGTCGACGTGACCGTGGAAGGTCACCGCCGAACTGATACCGAGCCGTTGCACGTGCTCGACGAGCCGCCCTCGCCACCAGCCGTCGCCGACGATGTCGAGGTGCAGACCCGGTGTCCGCGGCAGCAGCCGAGCCACCGCTTCCAGCGCGTCCTCGATCTGCTTGTGCGGCACCAGCCGCGACAGCACCACCACCCGCGGCGCGGCCGCGCGCGGGCCCGACAACGATTGCGCCGGCGCCCGATCCAGGCCGTTGCGCACCACCGCGATCTGCGCGCCGTTGACACCCAGGGTGACCAGGTCGCGCGCGGACGGCAGCGACACCGTCACGTACTGGTTGCGCCGGTTCAGCCGCGGCGACAGCGTCGACTCGACGAACCAGCCGAGCCTGGATAGCACCGGCCCGGCCACCGGCCACTGCTGGCGGTGGCAATGGTGCACCAGCACCACCACCCGCCGGCCGTAGACCAACCGGGCCAGGAAGGGCAGGCCGTTCTGGGTGTCGACGACCACGTCGGGCCGCACCTTGCGCAGCGGACCCAGCCCGAGCCGGGACATCGCCATCGCCAGCAACGCCCAGACGTACACCGAGTAGCGGCCACCGGCGCGGTCGATCCGCACACCGTCGACGACCTCGCGGCGCGCCGCGCCCGGATAGCGGGCGGTGCGCAGCATGACGTCGGTCCCCGACGCGGCCAGCTGCGCCCCGATGCGCTGCAGATAGGCTTCGCTGCCGCCGCCCTGCGGATGCCCGGTATCGCGCCAGCACAGCAGCAGCACCGAGCGCAGAGCAGACATCACCGGTCAGCCTAATGGGCATCGGTTGGCGCGCCATGGCAAGGCCGCTAGCGCTGCGCCTGCCGCTGCCGGCGGGCCCGTCGGCGAATCCAGCGGATCAGTTCGATGATTCCGGCCAGCCCCACCGCCGCGGCGAACGACACCGCGAACGCTGCGATCGTGTTGTGGGCGAAGGCGTTGCCGCCGACGTAGCCGATCAGCGTGTTGAGTGTCGCCCACACGACGGCGCCGATCGCGTCGAACACCACGAACTGGCGGTAGGGAAAGTCCAGCACGCCGCAGGCGATGGTGGTGGCCGTGCGACCCCCCGGGAGGAACCGCGCCACGATCACCAGCGGGCCACCGTGGCGGTCCAATTCCCGGTGCGCCCAGTCCAGGCTCCGCTTTCCCTTCTCGCCGCGGGGGATCCAGCGGCGGGCCCAGTCGTCGGCCGAATGGCCGATCGCGTACGCGAGGTTGTCGCCGACGAACGCACCGACGGCCGCCATGACGATCACCCAGCCGAGCAGCATCGAGCCGTTGGCCGCGAGGATTCCCCCGGTGAGCAGCGCCGTCTCGCTCGGCAGCAGGGGAAGGATGGCGTCGAATGTGCAGGAGGCCAGGATCAGCGGATACGCCCACCAGGAATGGCCGAGCGCTTCAAGCAGGGAGTCGAACACTAGAGCGCACCCTACACAGCGACGGTTGTCAGGAGGTCAGCCCCATGCTGGTGAAAGGCTCCGCCTCGCCGCGGCCGACTGCTTCGTCATGCTTGGCCGCCGCGCGGTCGAACAGGTCGATCAGCGCCGGCTCGTCGCGGACCAGCTGGCGGTACTTCGGGCCGAGCGCGAGTATCTGATCGCGCTCGGCCAGTAGCTTGCGGAAGATGCGCTCTCGTTCGGCGGGATCGTGGGTGTATTCGGAGTCGAGGTAGGCCGTCGCGTGCCGGCGGGCGCCGGCGATCGCCGTCCGGGCTTTGCCCATGGGGCTGAGCAACGAGGTGACGACGGTGACGAGGAGGACACCGATGATCACGCCCAGCGACAGGTAGGTGCTGATCTCGACGAGGGTCACCGGCTCGCCGTCGTTGATAAACGGGACGTTGTTCTCGTGCAGGGCATGCAAGATCAGCTTGATGCCGATGAAACCGAGGATCGCCGCGAGCCCGTACGAGAGGTAGACGAGACGGTCCAGCAGGCCCTCGATGAGGAAGTACAGCTGCCGCAGCCCGAGCAGCGAGAACGCCGTCGCGGTGAAGACGACGTAGACGTTCTGGGTCAGACCGAAGATCGCCGGGATCGAGTCGAGCGCGAAAAACATGTCCGTGCCGCCGATGGCGACCATCACCAACAGCATGGGCGTCATGGCGCGCCGGCCGTCCACCATGGTGAACAACTTGTCGCCGTCATAGTGCTCGGAGGTGTGCAGGACCTTCTTCGCCATCCGGATGACGACGTTGTCGGCCCTGCGGGGCTGCTCGGCGTCGTCCGGCCGCAGGATGCTGCCGGCGGCAACCAACAGGATCAACCCGAATAGGTAGAAGACCCACGCGAAGGTGTTGATCAGCGCGGCACCGAGAAAGATGAAGCCGGTGCGAGCGACGAGGGAGAAGACGATCCCGAACAGCAGCACCTTCTGCTGATCCTCGCGCGGGACCCGGAAGCTGGCCATGATCATCAGGAAGACGAACAGGTTGTCGACCGACAACGCCTTTTCGGTGACGTACCCGGCGAAATATTCCGGGCCCTCCTCATGGCCTCCCCACGCGAGTAGGCCCACGCCGAACAGCAGCGCGACGCCGACGTAGGCGGCCGACCAGACGGCGGCCTCCCGCAGCGTCGGAACGTGCGCCTGGCGGACATGAAAGAAATAATCGAACGCCAACAGGCCGACGATGCCCAAAACGGTCAGGGCCCATACCCAATCGGGGACATCCATTCGTTGCCTGAGCCACCTTCGTCGGAGTCATCGTCTGCGCCTTCGACGCTCCCGTACCCTCTTTGCCGCCACAGTATGTGTGCCGCCGGCCGTAGGGTTGGCCGGTGCACGTGACTCCGCATCCCACGCGAGTCTTCGCTCGCCGGGCGACGCTGGCCCGCTCGGTGCGGCTGCTGTCGCAGTTTCGCTACGAGCGGTCCGATCCGGACCGCTTCTACGGCGCACTGGCCGCCGACACCGCGGCGATGGTGGGCGACCTGTGGCGGGCCACCCACGGGGATTCGCCGGCCGGCCGCACCCTGCTCGACGTCGGAGGCGGCCCCGGTTATTTCGCGGCGACCTTCGCCGACGCCGGCGTCGGCTACATCGGGGTCGAGCCCGACCCGGGTGAGATGCACGCGGGCGGACCCGCCGTCGCCCGCAGGGCGGGAACCTTCGTCCGGGCGTCGGGCATGGCGCTGCCGTTCGCCGACGATTCGGTGGACATCTGCCTGTCGTCCAACGTCGCCGAACACGTGCCGCGGCCCTGGCAACTCGGCGCGGAGATGCTGCGGGTGACCAAGCCCGGCGGGCTGGCCGTGCTGTCGTACACCGTCTGGCTGGGCCCGTTCGGCGGGCACGAGATGGGCCTGACCCACTACCTCGGCGGCGAGCGCGCCGCCGCGCGCTACGCCCGCAAGCACGGCCGTCCCGCGAAAAACAACTACGGGTCGTCGTTGTTCGACGTGTCGGCGGCCGACGGGCTGAGCTGGGCCGAGAACACCGGGGCGAAGGTGGCGGCATTTCCGCGCTACCACCCACGATGGGCGTGGTGGTTGACGGGCGTGCCGGTGCTGCGCGAGTTCCTGGTGAGCAATCTCGTGCTGGTGCTCAAACCGCAAGAGTGAAACGTGTTCTCGTTTTGCTCCGGCTTGGGTAGGGTGGCGCCCATGCGCGCCGACGACGATGCAGCGCGGAGCAATGAGGAGGAGCGGCGCAAAGTGACCGACATCAAGACCGAATACGACAAGCTTTTCATCGGCGGCAAGTGGACCGAGCCGTCGACCTCTGAGGTGATCGAGGTGCGTTGTCCGGCCACCGGCGAGTACTTCGGCAAGGCGCCGATGGCGGCCGCGGCGGACGTCGACGCCGCTGTCGCCGCGGCCCGTGCCGCGTTCGACAACGGCCCCTGGCCCACAACGCCGCCGAAGGAACGCGCGGCCGTCATCGCCAACGCGGTCAAGCTGATGGAGGAGCGCAAGGAGCTGCTGAGCGCGCTGCTCGCCGGGGAGACCGGCCAGCCGCCGACGACCATCGAGACGATGCACTGGATGGGCTCGATGGGCGCGATGAACTTCTTCGCCGGCCCGGCCGTCGACCAAATCAAGTGGCGGGAGATCCGCAACGGCTCCTACGGCCAGACCATCGTGCACCGCGAACCGATCGGCGTGGTCGGCGCGATCGTCGCCTGGACCGTGCCGTTGTTTTTGGCCGTCAACAAGCTGGGCCCCGCGCTGCTGGCCGGCTGCACCGTGGTGCTCAAGCCCGCCGCCGAAACCCCGCTGACCACAAACGCTTTGGCGGAGATCTTCGCCGA
>Ga0134128_10009233_pt1 | contig 11844 bp, 10 predicted proteins | sample KB31754_FD_96462 | JGI IMG/M metagenome (GOLD analysis project Ga0134128, IMG submission 96462) | Terrestrial soil microbial communities with excess Nitrogen fertilizer from Kellogg Biological Station, Michigan, USA - KB3-175-4 | ecosystem: Environmental > Terrestrial > Soil > Unclassified ...
CGCCTCGACGAGGTCACCCACCGAGCCGAACTTCTTCTGCCCGCGGATCCGGGCGACGAAGTCCAGCGCGACGTGCTGCCCGTACAGGTCGGCGGCGGTGTCGAGGACGAACGCCTCGACGGTGCGGGTGCGCCCGGAGAAGGTCGGGTTAGTGCCCACCGATACCGCGGCCTGGTAGCGCTCGCCCGGCACAACCGTCCCGGTCACCGGGCCGTGGCCCAAGACGGTGAACCAGGCCGCGTATACCCCGTCGGCCGGGATGGCCGAGTGCATCGGCGGGGCGACGTTCGCGGTCGGGAAACCCAGCTCGGTGCCCCGGCCGTCACCGCGCACCACCACGCCTTCGACCCGGTGTGGACGGCCCAGCGCCTCGGCGGCCGCAACCACGTCACCGGCGTCGACACAGGACCGGATGTAGGTCGAGGAGAAGGTGACGGTTTCGGTGTTGTGGTGCTCAGACACCAGCGACATCGCTTCCACCGCGAAGCCGAGCCGCGCTCCGGCGCTACGCAAAGTGTCGACCGTTCCGGCGGCCTTCTTGCCGAAGGTGAAGTTCTCCCCCACGACCACTTCGACCACGTGCAGGTCCTCGACGAGCAATTCGTGCACGTAGCGCTCGGGCGTGAGCTTCATGAACGCCGTGGTGAACGGCATCACCAGAAAGACGTCGATGCCGAATTCCTCGGCCAGCTCGGCGCGCCGGGTCAGGGTGGTCAGCTGTGCGGGATGGCTGCCGGGATGCACGACTTCCATCGGATGCGGGTCGAACGTCATCAACACCGTCGGTACGCCCCGCGCGCGACCTGACTTGACCGCGTGTTCGATCAGCTCGGCGTGGCCGCGGTGCAGCCCGTCGAACACCCCGATCGTGAGCACGCATCGACCCCAGTCCGTGGGGATCTCGTCCTGGCCGCGCCACCGTTGCACAACGACAAGCGTACGGGGCGAGGTAGCGCGTGGACGTGCGAGAGCCGCAGATCAGGTGAGGATTGCTTAAACTTCCGTTGTGCGCCCCGCTGACGAGCCGAACGAGCTCAGTACGGTTGCCCAGGACTACCTCAAAGTCATCTGGAATGCCCAGGAATGGTCTCTGGAGAAGGTCAGCACCAAGATGCTGGCCGAAAAGCTCGGGGTATCGGCCAGCACCGCCTCGGAGTCCATCCGCAAACTCGCCGAGCAAGGCCTGGTCGATCACGAGAAATACGGGGCGGTCACGTTGACCGACTCGGGCCGCCGCGCTGCATTGGCGATGGTCCGACGCCACCGGCTGTTGGAGGCGTTTCTGGTCACCGAACTTGGCTACGGCTGGGACGAAGTGCACGACGAGGCCGAGGTGCTCGAGCACGCGGTGTCGGATCGGCTGATCGCCCGCATCGACGCCAAGCTCGGCTTCCCGCAGCGCGATCCGCACGGCGACCCGATCCCGGGCTCCGACGGTCAGGTGCCGACCCCGCCGGCCCGTCAGCTGTGGTCGTGCGCCGACGGTGACACCGGAACCGTGGCGCGGATATCCGACAAGGATCCCGAGATGCTGCGCTACTTCGACAGCATCGGCATCAGCCTCGACTCGCGGTTACGGGTGCTCACCCGCCGCGAATTCGCCGGGATGATCTCGGTCACGGTGGAGTCGGCAGAAGGCGGGCCCACCACGGTCGACCTGGGAAGCCCAGCCGCCCAAGCGATTTGGATGGTCGCTCGCTAGCGTTTCGGCGTCGCTCGCTAGCTCTCCGCTGGCTCGGTCTGCGCTGCAGTGGCAACTGCCCTGGCGTGGTAGACATCCCGGGTAGCCTGATCCATTTCGAGGAAGACCCGTTCGGTACGGGTCATTCGGCCGAGGAGTCTGCGCGGCCGTTCTGGCGTGAACAGCGCAGTCCGTAAGAGGAATTGAAGGCGACGCGGCACATAGGACAACGCGCGGTGGTTACGGGTGGCGGCCACCACGGCCGCGGCGATGTCTTCAGGCTCCACCGAGACGAAGTTCTCGATGGCCCGGGAGAGCTGGATGCCCGCCGAGAGTTCGGTGTGCACAACGCCCGGCAGGATTGCACTGACGGTGATGTTGTGCGGACGCAGCTCCTCGCGCAGAGCGTGGGTCAGCCCCACGACGCCGAATTTGGTCGCGCAGTAGGTTGCGACACCGGGAAAACCGGCGACGCCGGCCATCGACGCCACGTTGATGATGGTGCCGCCACCGCGCGGGACGAAGCGTTCGGCCGCCAGTTTGCATCCCATGATCACGCCGCCCAGGTTGATGTCGATCATCTTGTCCTGGAGGGTCGTTGACTCGCCGAGGAATTCGCCGGTGAGCATGACGCCTGCGTTGTTCACCACGATGTCCAGCGGACCTAGGACGCGCGCGGCCTCGTCGAGGAACGCCGAAAACGATTGCGGCGCCGTGACGTCCAGCGGAAGTGCCACGACGTCGCCGTGGATATCGGCCGCGGCACGCTCGGCCAAATCGGCGTCAAGGTCTCCGATCGCCACCCTGGCGCCTTCGGCCGCAAAGGCTTTAGCGGTGGCCAGGCCAATCCCCCGCGCGCCGCCGGTGATCGCCACGACGCGTCCGCGCAACGCTGTTTTCATGCTGTCCTCACCAAGGTATCGATGTCGTAATCGTTGATATCTGGTACTGCCGCGAGCCGTCGGCGATACTCGTGCGGCGTCCACGGCCACAGTTCGGGTAGGCCGTCGGCGCCCAGGTACCAACTGGTGCAGCCCGTCGCCCACACTGTGCCCGGCAGGGCCCGCCGCATGCTCGCATTGAAGTTGTCGGTGGCATGACGGGTCGGTGCGACGTTGTCGAATTCGCCTGTGCGCCAGCGCTGGATCCAACCGAGGATGTGATGTGCCTGCGCCTCGGCGATCGCGGTCAGCGAGTAGTTGCCGACCGGGCTGTGCGGACCCATCAGCATGAAGAAGTTCGGGAAGCCGGGCAACGCCACGCCCAGCAACGCCTTGGGCCCTTCACCCCACAGCTGCTGAAGGGTCAGGCCGTCGCGGCCCACCAACGACATCGGCCGCATGAAGGCATGCGCATCGAAACCGGTGGCCAGCACGATCGCATCGAGTTCGTGCAATTCACCGTCAGCAGTGACGATGCCGCGCTGTTCGACGTGGTCTATCCCGCTGTCGACCAGGTGCACGTTGTCACGCTGCATGGCCGGGTAGAAGCCCGCGGACATGATCAGTCGCCGGCACATCGGCTGGTAGTCGGGCGTGAGGCGGCGCCGCAAATCGGGGTCTCGGACCGACCGCAGGTTGGCCCGGCAGGCGGCGCCCATGAGGCGACGGCGCCAGCCCGGCTTCACCAGCGCGCGCGCCAACCACTCGAACGTCAAGTGGTACACGTAGTACGCCATCGCGCTGAGCGCCGGCACCCGTCGGTGTACCGGGCCTGACCAGCTGCGGTAGTGGGGGTTGGGCAGCGGCAGAATCCATTGTGCGCTGCGCTGAAACAGCTCGAGGCGTCCGGCCGAATCGGCCAGGCCGCAAATGATCTGGACGCCGGTTGATCCGGTTCCGACGACAGCGACCCGCTTGCCGGTCATATCGACCGTGTGGTCCCAGCGCGCGGAATGCATGACAGGGCCGTCGAATTCGGCTAGCCCGTCGATGGCCGGGGTGCGCGGCACGCGCAAGACACCGGTTGCCGCGATCAGGAAGTCGTGCGACATCTCCTCCCCACCGGCGGTGGTGAGCCGCCATCGGCCTTCGGCGAAGCGAGCGTCGACGACGTCGATGCCGAAGCGGATGATCTCCCTCAGCGCGTACTCATCGGTCAGCCGACGGAAGTACTCGAAAATCTCCGCGCCGGGCGAGAAGAGCTGTGTCCAATCGGGATTCATCGCAAACGTAAATTGATAGAACCGCGACGGCACGTCGCAGGACAACCCGGGATAGGTGTTGTCGCGCCAGGTGCCACCGACCTCGGCCGCCTTTTCGTAGATGGTGACATCGGTGATGCCGGCCTGTCGTAGCAGGATGGCCTGGCACAGCCCGGACATCCCAGCGCCGATGATGCCCACAGACGGAACTCGTTGCGACATCAGCTCACCCCCGGTCGGTCGCCGGCGCGAATCGCGCGGCGCGTGCTGGGCAGTACTGCCAGCAGGCGGTCCGCGAGGAACAGCAGCGGCCGAAGGTCGAGCATCGGCCCGACCCACCAGGGTGCGTAGACCCGTCGTGAGCGTCGCGCGATTCCCGCGGTAATGGCCGCAGCCGCCACCTCCACCGGCGCCAACTTGCCCAGCGGCCCGGGCAATACTGCGCCCAGACCTGATCGCGCCAGCATGTCGTTGGCCAGTCCGGTATCGATCAGCCCGAAGTACGCGATGCCCACTCCTACTCCGTCATCGGCCACTTCGATGCGCACCGCGCGGACCATCGACTCGACGCCGGCCTTCGACGCCACGTAGGCGCTCACCAGCGGCCCGGGGATTGCCGCGGCGATCGAGGCGACCACCATCGTGTACCCGCCGCTGGCCTTCAGGTGCGGTAACGCGGCCCGCACAGTGTGGAAGGCCCCCACGAGGTTGACGTCGATGACCTGTCGCCAGTCGGCGGGGTCGACGGCCGCGACCGTCAATCCAGGCCCCGCGATCCCCGCGTTGGCCACCACGACATCCACCGCTCCGAAATGCGCTGCCGCCGCGGCCAACGCGCCCTTCACCGAATCGGCGGATGTCACATCGACATCGAAAGCCGCTGCTGCGGAGCCGAGTTCGGCAACCAGCCGCTGAGCACCCACCATGTCACGGTCGAGCACCGCGACTCGTGCGCCGGCCCCGACAAGATCGCGGGCCACCTGCGCGCCGATGCCGCGGGCCGCGCCGGTGACGACCACGACCTGGTGGCTGAGATTGCGGCTCATTCTCACGACACTAGGACCGCCGCCCGCCGCCGGGAATGCGAAAAGCAGACACCGATTTGACACCTTCAGACACAGCGCCGCCTCCTAGTTGCCGGTCAGTTGCCTTCGCAGGACTTTGCCTGCCTCGTTGCGCGGCAATTTCTCGATGAAGAGCACGTCGCGCGGGATCTTGTGCCGAGCCAGGTGGGCGCGCACGTGCGACTTGACGGCGTCGGCGTCGAGTCCGGACTCGGGCCGGCTGACCACGTACGCGGCGAGCCGTTTCCCGAAATCGTCGTCGTCGACGCCCACCACCGACGCCTCGACGACGTCCGGATGTTCGGCGAGCAGGTTTTCGACCTCCAGCGGGAAGACGTTCTCCCCGCCCGAGACGATCATGTCGTCGTCGCGGCCGTCGATGAACCACAGCCCGGTCTCGTCGAAGTGCCCGGTGTCCCCGGTGGACAGCAACCCGTCGACGATTTCTTTGTTCCCGCCGTCGGTATAGCCGGTAAAACTCAAACCGCTTGACACGAACAGGGTTCCGACCTTGGCGGGCTCGGTGATCTGGCGGCGATTCTCGTCGTAGAGGACGACGCTGCAACCGACGGGTGGACGGCCGACCGTGCCGGGAGCGCGGTGCAGTTCATCGGGTGTGGCGACGGCGGCGACCGCGACCTCGGTGGATCCGTACAGGTTGTACAGCACGGCACCGAATGCATCGTGGGTGCGGCGGCAGAGGGCCGGCGACAGCGAAGAGCCCGCGGCGAACAGCACTTTCAGCGCCGACGTGTCGTAGTCGGCCAGCACATCAGGCCCGAGGTCGAGGATGCGTTGCAGCATCGTCGGCACCAATACCACTGCGCTCACGCGGTATTCGGCGATCGCCTTGAGCGTCGCCGCCGGGTCGAAGCGTCGTGCCATCACGATGCGGTTGCCCAGCGCCAGACCCAGCGCGCAGGTCGCCAACCCGGTTGCGTGGAACAGCGGAGCCGCGATGTAATACGCGCCGTCACGGGGCCACGGAATCCGGTCGAGGAGCTGTGCGGACTGTGACGGATCAATCCGGTTGCGCGGCACACCTTTCGGGGTGCCGGTCGTCCCGCTGGTGAGCAGCGCCATGCCGCCCGGCTGTCGCGGCGCGGGCAGTGGTGACGTGGACTGATTGTCGGTCAGCTCGTGCAGCAGGCGGCCGGTGAATCTCAAGGTCTCTGCCGGCAGCGTGGTCAGGATGTCCTCGAACTCGTCGTCGACCAGGAGGCAACTGACATCCTCGCGGGCCGACACGTCAGCCAGTTGCGGGCCGGCGAAGCCGGTGTTCATCAGCACGGTCCGGACGCCGATTTTGTTGGCCGCGCTCACGGTCACCATCACGTCACGGCTGTTGCGGTGCAGTGTCGCGATGACCGACCCGGCCCGAATCCCCTTGGCCACCAATCCGCGAGCCAACGCATTGGACGCCTGGTCGAGTTCGCGGAAGCTGACGGTGCCACGATCGTCGGTGATGGCGGGCGCGTCGCCGTAGCGGACCGCGCCGTGATCGATCAGTCCACCGAAAGCCCCGTAGCGGCGGATCGCCAGAAAAGCCCGCACCGCCTCGTCGGGCCGGCGCAGGTCGACCATACCTCGCGAAGCCAGGACTCGTGCCGCGGCAAGTCGGCTACGAATGTCGTTGAGCGCGCTCATGATTGACCGACCGTCGAACGCAGGAACTCCCCCGCCGTCTTCAGGCTTTGCAGGCTGCCGTCGTCTCGACGGGGCCACAGCCAGTAGCCGTGCATCAATCCCGGCCACAGCACCTCCTCGCAGCGGCCGCCGGTCGCGCGCACCAGCTTCGCGAATGCTTCCGCGTCGGCTCGCATCACTTCCCTGGATCCGTAATGCACCTGCGTGGGCGGCAGGTCGGCCAGGTCCGCGTTGAGCAGGCACAGCCGGGGGTCCGCGGGATCGAAGTCGCCGACATACAGCGCGACGGCGCGCGCCGCGGCGCGCGGGTCGAGCGGCTGACGCCGGGTCCGCGGGTCGGCGATCGAGGCGCGGTAGGCCGGGTCGATCAGCGGCCCGAACAACGCCAGGCCCGCCGGGGCCGGCAGCCCTTCGGTCTTGGCCCGCAGCGCCAGTCCGACCGCGAGATGTCCACCGGCCGAGTCGCCGGCGACCACGATCTTCGTCGACTCGTGTCCCTGATCGAGCAGCCACCGGTAGGCGGCGAGCGCGTCGTCCTCGGCCGCCGGGAACGGGTGTTCCGGGGCCAGCCGGTAATCGATGACGAAGGCGGGCATGCCCGAGTACTTCGACACCCGCGACGCAAACCCGCGATGGGTGCGCGCCGAGCAGATCAGGTAGCCGCTGCCGTGCAGCACCAGCACCACTCCGGTATCGCCGTCGACGCCCGGCGGCCAGACCCATTCGCCTGGAACGCCGGGCGGACCGGGTCGTACCCGGGTGCCCGGCACCGGCGGGCTGCTGCGCGCAATCGCGTAGTCGGCGACCGGCCGCAACCGCGCCAGCATTGCTCGGCGGGCCAGCAACCCGTCGAGCATCACATTGAACGACGTCCGGGCAAACGGAAGATACGACAGTCCGTCCAGGGCGGCGAACGATCTGCACCGCAACGCTTTTGCCGTCGTCCGCCCATCCATCAGGCGAGCAGGCCCTTGGCGATGTGTGTCACCTGAACCTCGTTGCTGCCCGCGTAGATCATCAAGGACTTGGCGTCACGGGCCAATTGTTCGACCCGGTACTCGGTCATATAGCCGTTGCCGCCGAACAACTGCACGGCATCCATCGCGACGTCGGTGGCCGCCTCCGAGGAGTACAGCTTGATCGCCGAGGCCTCGGCCAGCGACGGCATCTTGCCGGCCTGGGCCTTCTCCAAAGTCTGGAACACCATGTTCTGCACGTTAATCCGCGCGACTTCCATCTTGGCCAGCTTGAGCTGAATCAGCTGGAACTGCCCAATGTTCTTGCCCCACAAGGTGCGGGCTTTGGCATAGTCGATGCAGAGCCGGTGGCACTCGTTGATGATGCCCAGCGACATCAACGCGACGCCGATCCGTTCGGCGGAGAAGTTGGCCCGCGCGCTCTCCCGTCCGTCTCCCCCGGTGTGATTCTCGGTTTCGCCGAGCAGACGGTCGGGTGAGAGGCGGACATCGTCGAAGAACAGTTCGCCGGTCGGCGACGACATCATGCCCATCTTCTTGAACGGCTTACCCTGAACCAGTCCCGCCATGCCGGCATCCAGCACGAACGTCAGCACCGGCCGGTTACGCTTGTCGTCTGAGCCTTGCTCAAGACCTTGATCGAGCTTGGCGTAGACGACCATCACGTCGGCGTAGGGCCCGTTGGTGATGAATGTCTTCTGCCCGTTGAGAATGTAATCGTCGCCGTCACGCTTGGCATACGTCTTCATCCCGCCGAACGCGTCGGAGCCCGAGTCCGGTTCGGTGATGGCCCACGCCGCGATCTTCTCCAGCGTCATGAGTTCCGGTAGCCAGCGCTCCTTTTGGGCGAGCGTGCCGCGGCTCATGATCGTCGCGGCTCCCAGTCCGAGGCTGACACCGACCGCACTGAGCAACCCGAGGCTGACCCCGGCGAGTTCGGAGACCAGCACGGCGGCCATCGACCCCTGCGCGCCCAGGCCGGCGAATCCTCGCGACGACTTCTTCTCGATACCGCTGTCCTGCTTGGCCCGCTCCTTGTCCAGCATCGTCTTGACCGCTTCGGCGGCCATCACGTCGAGGCCGAATTCGCTGAACAGCTTGCGCGCGATCGGATACGGCGAGATCTCACCGGTTTCCAGCGCGTCGATGTGCGGCCGAATCTCCTTGTCGATGAACCCGCGGACGGCATCCCGCATGATCAGGTCGGTGTCGGACCATTCGAACATGTTCCGCTCCTTGATTACTGCGGCAGCCGGGCGGCGATGTCGTCGATCAGCCACCGACCGTCGGTCTCGATGGTGTCGACGTCATGCCAGCCGGACAGGGACGAAATCGCCCCGCCCTGAACCGCATACACCTTGCCGGTGATCGGGCACTTGTCGGTGGCCAGGTACGCGACCAGTGGCGAGATGTTGGCCGGGCTGAACAGATCGAGCTCGCCCTCTTCGGGCTCGGACATCAGCGAACCCATGCCGGGGGTGGCCAGGGTGAGCCGGGTACGCGCGATCGGCGCGATCGCGTTCACCCGAACGCCGTAGCGCTCGAGTTCCTCGGCCGCGATCAGCGTCAGCGCCGCGATGCCCGCCTTCGCCGAACCGTAGTTGGCCTGGCCCGCATTGGGCAGCGTCACACCGGAACCCGAGGCCGTGTTGATCACCGCCGCGTTGGGTTGATCGCCGGCTTTCGACTGCGCCTTCCAGTACGCCGCCGCGTGGTGCAGCATCGCGAAGTGGCCCTTTAAGTGGACCGCGATCACCGCGTCCCACTGAGATTCCGCCATGCCGGCGATGAACGAGTCGCGCAGGATCCCGGCATTGTTGACCAGGATATCCAGGTCACCGAACTCGTCGATGGCCTGTCGCACAACGCTTTCCGCGCCGCTCCAGGTCGACACGTTCTCGGTGTTGACCACGGCGGTCCCGCCGGCCGCGTTGATCTCGTCGGCCACCTCGTGCGCCGGTCCGGTGTCGGCGCCCTCGCCGTCGTTGCTGCCACCGAGATCGTTGACGACGACCTTGGCTCCTTCTTTGGCGAAAAGCAGTGCGTGTTCGCGTCCGATGCCGCGGCCCGCGCCGGTGATGACCGCTACCCGGCCTTCTAATGCACCCATCTTTGTAAGACTCCTTGTGTCAGTCGGCCAGAACGGCCAGGCCATCGGTGATGGCTAGCTCTTGGCCATCGTCATGGCCTCTAGCCGTTTCGAATGCGTAGCTTGTCGTTCCGTTGTTGCTGCCGGCCTTCCAGATCCTGGTCTCGAGGTCGTCGCCGGGAATAACCGGCTTGGAGAATCGGACCGCGAATCGCTTGAGCCGGTTGACATCCGATTCGGCCAGCTCGGTCAGCACCGCCCACGACGTGAACGCCATGGTGCACAGTCCGTGCGCAATGATTCCGGGCAGACCCGCGGACCTGGCGATCTCCTCGTCGAGGTGGATCGGCATCGGGTCACCGGCTGCCGGCGAGTAGCGGAAGGTCTGGTCGTTGTCGACGTGCTGCACAACCTTGGCCACCGGCGCTTGTTCGCGCAACATGTCGTCGAACTTGTGCTCTGGGCTCAGATCGCCGACCGTCTTGCCCACCGTCATGCCCCGCACGAAGGTCGTGACGTACTGCTCGTTGACCAATTCGCCGTCCTCGGTGCGACATTCGAGCAGGATCGCGGCACGGGTTCCCTTCTCCAGGCCCTGGTAGCCGATCATCTTGCCGCGCGAGACCAGCCTGTCACCCGGGCGGATCGGCCGGTGAAAGCGGAAGTCCTGTTCGCCGTGGACGATTCGAGGGATGGCCTCGACCGGCATTACCTCGACCGCCGGGGTGAGCAGCGCCTCGAAGACGGGGACGATCGCGAACACCGGTGGTGCAACGTCCCCTCTGCGGTGCGCGTCGATCGGGTCGTTGGTGGCAGCGGCGTACTCGGCCAGCCGCTGCTGGGTGACCTCGAACCGCTCGTCGTCGGTCCAGCGACCCAAGCCGGTGTCGTCGAACTCCAGTGTTTCGATCATGAGGCCGATGCCGACGCCAGCGCATCGAGTTGGTCCAGCGTCTTGTCGAGCTGCTTCACCCCGTCCTTCTCGACGGCTTTGCCCAGCGCCCCCTTGATCATCGCACCCTCGAAGTCACCGAAAACCGTGAAATTCGAACCCTTCTCGGTCGGGTCGATGGTGAAGGTGAACGTGGCCTTGACACCGGCCATACCGGTGCCCGAGAGCACCAGGGAGCGGGGTGCAGCCACCGATTCGATCGTCCAGTCGATCTTGTTGGCCATCCCCAGCATCACGATCTTGGCCGTCAACTTGGCGCCTTCGGTCAGCGTGTCGGGCGGGCCCTCAAGCCACTTCTCGTGGACGGTGAACCACTTGTCCCAGTTGGCCAGATCGGTGACGGTCCCCCAGAGCGCTTCCGGACTGGCCGACAGTTCGCGGGTTGCCTCGATGTGTCCCATGCTTAACGCTCCGCTCGTTGATACGCCGTGACGACGGCTGCCCCGCCGAGCCCGATGTTGTGCTGCAGCGCGGCGGTGACGTTGTCGACCTGTCGTTGGTCGGCCGTGCCGCGCAACTGCCAGGTCAGTTCGGCGCACTGGGCCAGACCGGTCGCCCCCAGCGGGTGGCCCTTGGAGATCAGTCCACCGGACGGATTGACCACCCACCGCCCCCCATAGGTGACATCCCCGCTGTCGATGAGTTTGGCCGCCTCACCTTCAGCGCACAGGCCCAAGGCTTCGTAGAGCAGCAGCTCGTTGGCCGAGAAGCAGTCGTGCAACTCGATGACCTGGAATTCCTCAGGTCCAAGTCCGGACTGGTCGTAAACACGTTGAGCGGCTTGCACATTCATGTGGTAGCCGATCAGGCCTTTGCACGTGCCGTCGAAGCTGTTAGCGAAGTCGGTCGTCATGGCCTGCCCGACGATTTCCACCGCCTGCCCCGCCAGGTTGTGCTTGTCGACGAAGGCCTCCGAGGCCAGGATCGCCGCGCCCGACCCGTCAGAGGTGGGCGAGCACTGCAGCTTGGTCAGCGGATCGTAGATCATCCGCGCGCCCAGGATGTCGTCCAGCGAGTAGGACTCCTGGAATTGGGCGTACGGGTTGTTGACCGAGTGTTTGTGGTTCTTGTAACCAATCTTGGCGAAATGCTCTGCGGTGCTGCCGTATTGCTGCATGTGTTCGCGGCCGGCCGCCCCGAACATCCACGGCGCCACGGGAAAACGCATCTCGGAGACCTCGGCCATCGCCACGACGTGCTTGTCCATCGGGTTGGTGCGGTCGTCGTAGGTCGACTCCAGCGAACCGGGCTTCATCTTCTCGAAGCCGAGCGCGATCGTGCAGTCGGCCAG
>Ga0134128_10009234_pt1 | contig 11844 bp, 8 predicted proteins | sample KB31754_FD_96462 | JGI IMG/M metagenome (GOLD analysis project Ga0134128, IMG submission 96462) | Terrestrial soil microbial communities with excess Nitrogen fertilizer from Kellogg Biological Station, Michigan, USA - KB3-175-4 | ecosystem: Environmental > Terrestrial > Soil > Unclassified ...
CAAAGTTCTGGCCCAGCGTTTTGGTGGGGCGCACGCCTATTTCCTCCGCAAGCCGGCGGATTTCGGTGGCGCCGAGGAGCGGCTGGGTTGCGGGGCTGGGCTGGGGCAAGGTCACCGCTCAATGGTATCCGCTATTGATCGCACCCCTCGCGGCCCCCATTAACAACTGTGAGTCACTAGTTGCAGTGGAAACCGCTTTCACGGGATCATTTTCTGCAACTACTGACTCACAGTTGGGGCTAGCCCGCAGCGCCGGCGCAGCCCCACGGGCCGAGGCCGCGCTGGGCGTAGACCTTGTTGGCAATCGCGATCTGCTGCGCCTTCGTGGCGAGGCTGGCGTTGGGGGCGTAGGCGCCGCCGCCGGAGCCGATCCAGGTGCCGATGTCGAACTGGAGGCCGCCGTAGTAGCCGTTGCCGGTGTTGATGGCCCAGTTTCCGCCGGATTCGCACTGTGCGATGGCGTCCCACATGGCCGTGTTGGACATGGCCGGGGCGGCGGCACCCGTGTTCGCGCCGGCGGCGGGCGTCGCAGCAGGTGTGGCGGGGCGGGCCTTGCCGCCCACAGTGACCTGTGCGGCAACGGCTGCCGTGACCACGGAGGAGCCGGTTTCAACGCGGTCCACCACGTGGCCGTCAATGCTGATTGTCTTGAACGTCTTCTCCAAGGTTCCGGCCACGCCTGCACGGACGGTCTTCTTCTGGTCCTTGAACATGGCCGGGTCCACGGTCTGGACGGTGTCGAAGGCAATCGGGGCGGTTTCCGTCGCGGCCGAGGAGTTCACGCGGGAGACCTTGATGACCATGTGCTCCACCACCGTGGCGGCTTCGGGCACGGACACCAGGTCCGTTTTGGCCACCTTGACGCCGGCATCGGCGAGGACGCTGGAGACGGTTTCCGCCGTCGTCGTCTTTACCGTCTTTTTGCCGTCGGCAACCACCGTGACCTGCTTGGGGGTGATGATGCTGATGTCGCTGGAGCTGGCCACGAGGGAGTCGAGCGGGGCCGAGATGCGGGCGTTGGAGGCGACGCCCAGCTGGCTGATCAGCCCGGAAACCCGGCTGGAGGTGGTGGAGACGGTGTGCTGGGCGCCGTCGAGGGTGACCGTCACGTGCTTGGCCGTGTTGACCGTAATGGCCGTGCCGTCCGCTACCTGGGTGGTAAGTGCGGGGGTGACCTGATCGGCCTGGCCCACCGTGACATCGGCCTTTTTCAGGACGCTGGCCACGGTGCCGCCGAAGGTTGAAACTGAACTGGCCTGTCCGTCCACGGTGAGTGAAATGGACTTGTTGGCGCCGGCAAAGGCGAGGAGCCCGGCTACGAGTGCGATCAGCACCGCAGCCTGCCCGGCAAGCTTAATAACGTTCAGTTTGCCATTGGCGGAATAGAGATAACTCACTTGATCCCGTAACTACTAGAGCACCCGGGCACGGGGAAGTACGGGAAAATTGCACAGCACGGCCCCAGCTTGGTGCCCTGCAATTTTCAACCTCAAGAACGGTTGCCACAGGCCCAAAGTGAACGGTGGGCCAAGCAGCATTTCATCCGTTGGTCTTCCCCGACCACGGCTAATAGTCCCCCAGCGTAACCCAATCGTTATCAATAAGACAAGGAAAGGTAACGGCCAAAGCCCCGCATTGGGCGTTCCGGGCGCTGCCGCTTGGCGCGACATTACCCTTCAGTATCTTGTTGTGGGCGGTTAGTTTGCTGTCCGGTTTTTGTGCCATGGATTGCACCGTGCCACTGTTTGCCTGGCGGGGATTCTTGCTTTCTGGGCCTCCTTTCGGCGGCCTGATACGGGCGTTTCCTTCCGGCGGCAACGGGGCCGAAGCAGCCGTCACGGGGAGGCGACTCAAAATATTTTGCAAAATTAATGGTCAAAGTTCCCGCAACGGCCCCTCGGCCCGCCGTTCTCGCCGCCGATTTCAGCCAGGACCGGGCGTGAGGAACCGCGGCTTGGTGGAGCGGATTGGTGGAGGTGGATTGGTGGGGTGGCGCGGCGCACAGGGAAACGTTGCCCACTCGCCGTGTCCAGCCGTGTCGAGTCTCTTGGAAGCCTTCTCGGGGTGCCCTTGTGGCGAGATGGTGGATTCTCGCATCGTGGTCCGGGGCGGTCCGGGGTGGTTCCGCCGGACGGGTCGCAAACTTTCCTGCGGGGCAGAACCCAGGCTGAGTTTTGCCCCCGGTGCACCCGGGGCGAAACTCAGCCTGGGTTTTGCCCCAGCGGGAAGTGCAGCCTTGCCAGCGCGTGGACGGTGAAGCGTTGCCAGTGCGGGCGGTCAAGCACGTCACGCGCAGAGGAAGGTGCCTCGCCCGGCCCAGCACCGAGTGACGCTCCATCACCTTTTGGGGTGTTTTTGCCGACCCTCCCTCATCAACTGCGGGACCGTGCGCAGGAGGTGCCCCGATTGGAACCGAGCGTCAGGGAAAAGACCGCAGAAAGTGATGGAGCGTCGGGGGGCGTCGGGGGTTAGGAGTTCCAGGAGCCGTAGACAGACTCCGTGTTGCTCCGCAGCAGCATCCCCAAATCGGCGAGGTCGCGGCCCAGCAATTGTGCCATGGATTGCACCGTGTATGGCAGCATATAGCTGGCATTGGGGCGCCCCCGGTGCGGATGTGGGGTCAAGAACGGCGCATCGGTTTCCACCAGCAGCAGCGACGGATCGGCCACCGCCAGCGCGTCGCGCAGGTTCTGCGCATTCTTGAACGTCAAGGTCCCCGAAAAGGACATGTACCAACCATTCTCGTTGCAGATTTTCGCCAGTTCCGCGTCGCCGGAGAAGCAGTGAAAAACCACGCACGACGGCGCCCCCTCCTCCCGCAGGACCGTCACCACATCGTTGTGGGCGTCACGGTCATGGATCTGCAGTGCCAGCGAGCGCCGCTTGGCAATGTCGATGTGGCGCCGGAAGGAATACTTCTGGTCCGCAATGCCGTCCGGCCCGGTGCGGAAATAGTCCAGCCCTGTTTCGCCGATGGCCCGGATGCGCGGATGGGCCGCCATCGCGTCAATTTCCTCCAGCGCCGTCTCCAGGGCTGAGCCTGCGGACGAGGGCACCCCGGCCAGTTCGGGTGCGTCATTCGGGTGGATCGCCACTGCTCCCAGTACGCGCGGGTCCAGGTCCACCGCCTCCACGGTAAAGCGGGACGATTCCAGGTCACAGCCAACCTGCACGGCCCCGGCAATGCCCACGGCCTCCGCGGCGTCGAGTGCATCCTTCAGGGCCACGGGTGAATCACCGAAGTCAAAATGGGTGTGGTTGTCGTGCACCGGCACGGGCAGCGGGGTGGGCGCGGGCGCAAAGGACGGCCGGGAGTCGCGGCGGGACCCATTGCCGTCACCGCGGGCACCGACCGCACCCGCACTAGCGGCACCCGGGGCACCGACCGCACCCGCACTAGCGGCACCCGGGGCACCAGGGGCACCAGGGGCACCCGCGGAAGCGCCGCCGTCGTCCTTGAAAACGTCGCGGCGGTAGGGGCGGGGAATCTCCGGGGTGCACATATTTGTCAAATATACCCATCCGGGGCCGGTCGAGTTCAGCCGAACGGGCCCAACGATAGTAGCGTGGATCACAACCGTATAAACGTGGCAGTCCACAGGACCCGAAAGGTTGGGCATGCACCCGCGCGAAACTCTGACGGCGGCAGGAATATCCCGCCCGTCCCAGCTGGAAAGCACCGCTTCGGCGAGCCTCAACGGCCAAAAATCCGCACCCATGGGCTCCGAACGGTTCGCGGAGCTGAGCCGGGACATCATGGCCGCCATGAACACGGTGATCGACGGCAAGGGCGAGGCCGTGGAGCTGGCGCTGACCGTGCTCCTGGCCCGCGGGCACCTGCTGCTGGAGGACGTGCCGGGCGTGGGCAAGACGCTGCTGGCGAAGGCGCTGGCCCGCACCCTTGACTGCTCCGTCAGCCGCATCCAGTTCACCCCGGACCTGCTCCCCAGCGACATCACGGGCGTGTCCATCTACAACCAGTCGGAGCAGAGTTTCGAGTTCCGCCCGGGCGCCATTTTCGCCAACCTGGTCATTGGCGACGAGATCAACCGCGCCTCCGCCAAGACCCAGTCCGCGCTGCTGGAGTCCATGGAGGAGCACCAGGTGACGGTGGATGGGATGTCGTACAGGCTGCAGGAGCCGTTCATGGTGATCGCCACCCAGAACCCCATCGAGATGGAGGGCACCTACCCGCTCCCCGAAGCGCAGCGCGACCGCTTCATGGCCCGGATTTCCATGGGCTACCCGGACACCGCGGCGGAGCTGGCCATGCTGGAAACCCACCAGTCCGTGAACCCGCTCGACGCCGTTCAGGCCGCGGCGTCCAGCGCGGAGGTCGCCGCCATGCTCGACGTCGTTGCCGGCACGCATGTGTCCGCCGCCGTCAAGGAATACACCGTCGCGCTGGGCCAGGCCACCCGGGCCAGTGCGCAGCTGCGGCTCGGCGCCAGCCCGCGGGCGCTGCTGCAGCTGCTGCGCGCGGCGAAGGCGTCCGCGGCGCTGGCCGGGCGCGGCTTTGTGCTCCCCGACGACATCCGCGACCTGGCCGAACCCGTCCTGGCCCACCGCCTCATTGTGGAGCGCCGGGCCGCCGGCACGGGCACCACCGCCGCGGACGTCATTGCGGACGCGCTGGCCCGGATTCCGGTGCCGGCGCAGGCTGCGCGGACCGCGGTGGCGGCACGGTCGGGGCGGGCTCCGGAGTCCGCGGGCTCCGCTACGCAGGCGGCACCCGTCCGGCCGGCACAGCCGCCACAGCCCGCCCGGCCGCCTGCCCAGCCCGGAGCGAGGTAGGGGCCATGGCTGGCGGAGCGGCGGGAGCACGGACAGCGCCGGACACGGAGCCATGCACGGAGCCACGCATGGAACCATGCATGGAACCACGCACCACGGAACCACGCACCAAACCACGCACCCCGGAACCGAGCGGAGCCTGCCCATGGCCCTGATTCCGGACCGGATCTTCCGCCCGCGCGGCTGGCTGCTGATCGCGGCCGGCCTGCTGGCCCTGCTGCTGGCCGCCGTCATGGGCCGCCGCGACCTCCTGGTGGTGGCCATCTTCCTGATCGCCCTGCCCCTGCTGGCGAGCGCCGGCCTGCGCTTCTTCGCTCCCGGATTCACCGTCAGCCGCCGCTTTTTCCCCGCATTCGTGGAGGCCGGGACCACCGCGGAGGTGACGCTCGACGTCCGCGGGCACACCCCCGGCGGCGCCCGCGCACGCATCACCGAGGACCTCCCGGCGCACCTGGTGGACGTCCCGCGCTTCGACTATCCCAACCCCGTGGCCCCGCGCAGCCTCCTCAGCAGCTACTCCTACTACCTCCACCCCAGCCGCCGCGGCGTGTTCACCATCGGCCCGCTCACGGCCAGGTTTGGCGACCCCTTCGACGTGGCCCTTCTCAAGCGAAGGCTCGACGACGGCGACCCCCTCACCGTGGCGCCAGCGGCCGTGGTGCTCCCCGAGATTTCGCTGACCGGCGGGCGCGGGCAGGACGGTTCCCGCATGACCCGACAGCAGGCAAACCCCAGCGACGACGACGTCATGACGCGCGAATACCGCCACGGCGACCCCCTCCGCCGGGTCCACTGGCCGGCCACGGCACGCCAGGGCAAACTCATGGTCCGCGCCGAGGAATCAGTCACCACGCCGGAGGCCGCGCTGGTGCTCGACCAGCGGCTGTGGGCGTACGGCGGCGCCAGCAAGTCCATGCATGCCTCGGACGCGCTGCTCAGTTCGCCGTCCTTTGAGTGGGCGGTGGTGGCGGCAGTGTCGATTGCCGCGCACCTGCTGGATCGCGGCTACACCCTGCGCGTGCTCGATGACCAGGGCGGACCCGGGTTCGCGGCCTCCGCCTCCGCGCATGAGCCGGACCGGGAGGACTTTGCAGGGCAGTCGGGCTCGCTGGCCGTGGCGCAGTCCCTGGCCGCGGTGGAACTGACCGCCAGGGGGCCGCGCGCACGGACGGCCGCCAAGGTGGCGGGTGATCACGTCCGCACCGAATCCCGCGGTGAATCCCGGAGTGAATCCCGCACCGAATCACAGGTCCCGCTGGCCGAACTCCTCGTGGACAAGCTGGTACAGACCCGGCGCCGCGGCCCGCTCGTCGCCATCACCGGACTGCTGACCATGGCCGACGCCGCCGTCCTGGCCGCCGCCACCGAGGCGGCCGAGGGCGCCTTTGCACTCATGGTCTGCACCGACACCCGCGACGCCGCCGAACCCCTGGCCGTGCTCCACCGCGCCGGCTGGCAGGCCGTGGCCGTGGCTCCGGGCACCGCCCTCCTTGACGCCTGGTCGGACCTGGACGCGCCCATCCCGATTCCCAGCCCCACCAACGGACAGCTCCACCCCGCCCACCCCAACACGGCCCACCCCACCACCTCCCACGCGGCCGCCACGGACGGGGGCCACCCATGACCGGCACCGTCACGGGCCCGCGCCCCTCCCCCGGCGGCCGGCGCGGCCAGCCCGGTAAGCGCGGCCAGCCAGGCCAGCCCGGCGGATCCGGAAGGCCCGGCGGCCCCACCGGGCCCGGGCAGCAAAACCAGGGCGGCAGGCGCAACGGACTCCGCGAATGGCTGGGCGCCCCGGAGACGGGTCCCGCCCGCTGGGTGCTGGCCACGGCCGTCTTTGCCGCCATCATGGCCTCCTCCGCCGGCCTGCAAAATGTGCTCCTCGGCGGCAACTGGGTGCCGCGCGCCATACTGGTGGTGGCCCTGACACTGCTGCTGCCGGCCATCGTCCGCCGCTGGCCCCGGCTTGCGGCCTTCGCCCCCGTGGCGGCGCTGGCCGGCTGGTTCATGGGCCTCACGCTGGCCTTCTTCCCCGGCACCGCCTACGTGGGCCTCATCCCGTCGCCGCAAACCATCGACGCCGCCGTGCAGCTCTCCTCCGACGCTGCGGCCACCATCCTGGTCAACAGCACCCCCGTCCCGGCCGACGACGGCATCACGTTCGTCATCTGCGCGGGCCTGGGCTTCGCGGCCCTGCTGGTGGACACCCTCGCCGTCACCCTTTCCATGCCGGCAGCCAGCGGACTGGGCCTGGTGTTGATCCTGCTCCCGGCGTCCCTGACCACGCTGGACGGCATCGGCGTGGCAGGTCTGGCAGCGGCCGCCGCCGGCTATCTCCTCATCCTGGGCTGCTGCCGGTGGTACGCGCCGGACGGGCGGCTGCGCCCCGCCGCAAACCGCGGGCCCAGCGGGGCCCTGCGCCGGGCAGCCGCCCTGGGTGCCGCCGTCGTGCTTGTCATGGTGCTGCTTCCCGCGGTGATTCCCGGCTTCACGGAAGGTTCGTTCCCGCAGGGCGCCCGGGTGGGCGGGCCGGGGGACGTGTCCGGGCTGGATCCGATGATTTCGCTGGGCAACGACCTGCGGGCGCAATCGGGCGCGGTGAACCTGACGTACAACACCTCCGCCACCGGTCCCGTCTACCTGCGCATGAGCACGCTGGAGGATTTCAGCGGCCGCAAGTGGAAGCCCACCGCCGTGCCGGACGGCCTGCGCACCGACCTGGGCCAGCTCACGCCAGCGCTGGGGCCCAATCCGGCGGTTCCCCACACGTCCACCAACACGTGGATTGATGTGTCGAATCTGTCCAGTCCGTGGCTGCCCGCGCCCACCTTTGCCGCGGCCGTGAGCGATCTGACCGGGCGCTGGAACTGGAACCCGTCCACGCAGACCCTCAGCGCCCAGGATACGGATTCGGACGGGAAGACGTACGTGGTCCGCAGCGACATCCCGGATCTCACCCCGGCCCTGCTCGAAGCCGCCGCGCAGCCGCCCAGCAAGTCCCTGGACCCTATTTTCCTCAAGCTCCCGGGCAATGTCCCGTCCATCATCAAGGACACAGCGAACCAGCTGGAAAAGGGCCAGAACACCCCGTACGACCGTGCCATGGCCATCCAGAACTACCTGCGCTCGCCCGTGTTTACCTATAGCGAGAAGACGCCCGTGGCGCAGGGGTACGACGGCGCCGGCATGAACGTCCTGGCGAAGTTCCTGGAGGTCAAGGCCGGCTACTGCGTGCATTTTTCCGCCACCATGGCCGTGCTGGCGCGCGAGATGGGCATCCCGTCCCGGATTGTGGTGGGGTATGCGCCGGGCGCGTCCTCGGGCGACACCCTGGATGTGGGCGGCGTGCAGATGCAGGGCTACTACGTGACGGGCAAGGACGCGCACGCCTGGCCCGAGCTGTACTTTGAGGGTCTGGGCTGGGTGCCGTTTGAGCCCACGCCCTCCCGCGGTGATGTCCCCTCCTACGCGCAGGCCCCTTCCTCGCAGGGCTCGAACCTGGGCTCAGGCGACCTCCTCAACGGCGCCAATTCCCGTCCCACCCCGGGCGCGGATTCCACGGCCACCGCTTCGGCCACGGCTTCCCCGTCCGCCGCGGCCGCCCCCGTGCCGGCCACTCCGGCGCCGGCCCGGCTGGGTTCGGCGTTTGCGGCGGTGGTGCTGGCGGTGCTGGCGCTGGCCTCCCCGGCGCTGACCCGCCTGCTGGTACGACGGCGGCGCCTGGCCCTGGTGCGCGGCGCGGGCTCGGGCAGGGGCCAGGAAGGCGACGGTAGGGGCCGGGGAGGTGACGACGGCGGCGGTACTGGCGGGGACGGTGTGGGCGCGGCTGCTGGCGGAGGTGGCGCTGGTACGCGCACTGCCCCAGCAGGCTCACTGGCGATAGTTGCACCCCCGGACCCGCGGGATGCCCCGGAGTTGCTGGCGTGGCGCGAGCTGAAGGCCAGCGCTGCAGACTTTGGCGCCCGCTTTGACCCGTCCCGGACGCCGTCCGTGCAGGCGGCCCAGGTGTCCGCCATGCTGGGCGCTGGCGATTCCCGCGACGTGAAATTGATTCTGGGCGCCTACGAAGCATCCGTGTACGGGCCGCCGTCGGACGGGCCCGCAGCCGGCCGCGACGACCTAGCCGACGCCCTGGAGCGGATCGGCGCCACCCTCGCAAGCCGGGCGGGCGCGGTGGCGAGGCTGCGCGCGGTGGTGCTGCCGCCGTCGCTCTTCACCCGCTGACCAACCCACGGACCCGCCCCGCTGCCCCGCCGCCGTCGAGATTCGAGATAACCACCTTAAAACACGTCGAGGTTGGAGATAACCACGCCAAGGATCGGTGGTTATCTCCAACCTCAACGGAAGGGGGGTTAGGCGGTGTGGGGGCTCGGGAAGCCGATGTACTGGGTGTACTGGTATTCCTCGATGCCCTCCAGGCTGCCCTCGCGCCCCAGGCCGGACTGCTTGACGCCGCCAAACGGGGCCGCAGCGTTGGAGATGACGCCCGCGTTCAGGCCCATCATGCCCGTTTCAATGCGGTTGGCCATGCGCAGGCCGCGGTTGTGGTCCTTGGTGAAGACGTAGGCGACCAGGCCGTATTCGGTGTCGTTGGCCAGGGCCACGGCCTCGTCCTCATTCTTGAACGTGACAATGGGGGCCACCGGGCCGAAGATTTCCTCGCTCAGGATGCGCGCGCCGGGCTCCACGCCCTGCAGCACGGTGGGCTGGTAGAAGTAGCCGGGGCCGTCCACGGGCGCCCCGCCCACCACGGCGCGGGCACCGTCGGCGAGCGCGTCCGTGACCAGGGAGTGGACCTTGTCGCGGCTCTTCGCGTCGATCAGCGGGCCCACCTTGGTTTCGGGGGCGGTGCCGCGGCCGGTGGTCATGGCGCCCATCTTGGCGGCGAACTTCGCGGCAAATTCCTCCGCCACGGATTCGTGCACCAGGAAGCGGTTCGCGGCCGTGCAGGCCTCGCCCATGTTGCGCAGCTTGGCAGCCATGGCGCCTTCGACGGCGGCGTCCAGGTCGGCGTCCTCGAACACCAGGAACGGCGCGTTGCCGCCAAGTTCCATGGACGTCCGCAGCACATTGGTGGAGGCGTCGGCCAGGAGGCGGCGGCCCACGGGGGTGGATCCGGTGAAGGAGAGCTTGCGCAGGCGGGTGTCCTGGATGAGCGGGCCTGTCACCGCGCCGGCAGTGGTGGTGGAGATGACGTTCAGGACACCGGCGGGCAGGCCGGCGTCGAGCATTACCTGGGCGAACAGCTGGGAGGTGAGCGGGGTCAGGTTGGCCGGCTTGAGGACCATGGTGCAGCCGGCGGCAATGGCGGGCGCAATCTTGCGGGTGGCCATGGCGAGCGGGAAGTTCCACGGCGTTATCAGCAGTCACGGGCCCACGGGCTTCTTCTGGACCAGGATCTGCTGCGTGCCCTCGGGGTTGGAGGAGTAGCGGCCAAAGGAGCGGGAGGTTTCCTCGGAGAACCAGCGCAGGAATTCGGCACCGTACTTGACCTCGCCCATGGATTCGGCCAGCGGCTTGCCCATTTCCAGGGTCATCAGAAGCGCGAAGTCGTCGGCGCGGGCAATGACCATCTCAAAGGCGCGGCGCAGGATTTCGGCCCGGACGCGGGGGGCGGTGGCGGCCCATTCGTCCTGAACCGCGACGGCGGCGTCCAGGGCGGCTGCCCCGTCCTCGGGCCCGGCGTCGGCCAGGGTCAGCAGCACCTTGCCCGTTGAGGGGTCTTCGACGTCGAACGTCTTTCCGGAGGCAGCGGCACGCCACTCGCCGTTGATCAGCAGGCCGGTGGGGACGCCGGCCAGCAGTGCGCTCTCCCGTTCGGTCAATTCGGCGGCAGCGGTCACGGTCATGATGACTCCTTGTGTGTCATTGGCAGGGCCCGGGCGGACAGCGCGGAACCATGCGGCAGTGTGTGGTGCGTTACGTTCACGGTAGTTCTCCGCCGGCAAAAGTGTCTACGCATGCGCGCACTACAGGAGGCCGGTTTCGCTGTGCACTTGAACAACGCGGCCCACTCGAACACCGGAGCGCCGTTGGGGCCCAATGGTGCGCCACTTCTCAAGTGGAGCACGATTGGCGGCATAACCGTGCCCCGTTTCAAAGTGGCCGGCTGCCTACTTCCGGGCGGCGAGGACTGCGCTGTACAGTTCGCGCTTGCTGACGTGGACGTCGTGGGCAATGACGGCCACGGCCTCCTTCAGCCGCATGCCCTGGCCGATCAGTTCATTGACGGCGGCCACATGGTCCTCCGCCGTGCCGCGGTCCGCTGCCGGGGCGCCGGCCACCACGACGGCGATCTCCCCGCGAATGTCCGCAGCCTCGGCCCATTCCAGCAGGCCGGACAGGGGCTTGCGGATCACTTCCTCATACGTCTTGGTCAGCTCCCGGCACACGGCAGCCGGGCGCGACGGGCCAAATGCGGTGTGCAGCGCGCGCAGCATGGGCTCCAGCCGGTGCGGCGCCTCGAAGAACACCATGGTGCGCGGTTCCACGGCCAGCTCGTGCAGCCGAGACGCCCGCTCCCCCGACTTCCGCGGCAGGAACCCCTCAAAGCAGAACCTGTCGGTGGGCAGGCCGGACAGGGCCAGTGCGGTCAACACCGCGGACGGGCCGGGCGCCATGGTGACGCGCACCCCGGCGGCGACGGCGGCCTCCACCAGCCGGAAACCCGGATCGGACACGGTGGGCATGCCGGCGTCGGACACCATGAGCAGCACCTTGCCGGCCTGGACCTGGGCCAGCAGTTCGGGAGTCTTCGCGGCCTCATTGTGTTCGTGGTAGCTGATGACGCGCCCGGACACGTGGACGCCCAGGGAAGTGGTCAGCCTGTGCAGCCTGCGGGTGTCCTCCGCCGCGACAATGTCCGCCGATCCGAGCCAGGCAACCAGCCGGGCGGAGGCGTCGCCCGCGTTGCCGATGGGCGTGGCGGCCAAAACTATGTAGCCCTGGCCCTCCGCGAGTCCGGGCAGAGTGGCTCCGCCGGGCAGGGTGGTCGCGTCCGCGTCGCCGTCGTCATCGCCGTCGTCCGGCCCGGCCACACCCCCTGCCGCA
>Ga0134128_10009235_pt1 | contig 11841 bp, 10 predicted proteins | sample KB31754_FD_96462 | JGI IMG/M metagenome (GOLD analysis project Ga0134128, IMG submission 96462) | Terrestrial soil microbial communities with excess Nitrogen fertilizer from Kellogg Biological Station, Michigan, USA - KB3-175-4 | ecosystem: Environmental > Terrestrial > Soil > Unclassified ...
GAAATGTCGTGGTAGCGCAAATCCAGCTGGGCCACGCTGGCCGAGCCAAGATCCACATCGTGCCGGGTTGCGTAGGCCTGCAGGAGCTTGCGCTTGATGGCCCAGTCGATTTCGGTGTCTATGCCTGAATAGTTTTGCGTCTCGATGGCGTCCAGGGTTCTCTCCCACAGGTCGAGGATGCGCGGCACCAGGGCATTGTGGGCTCCGTGGGAGCGAACAAAGGCGCCCACCCTCCCCAGGTAGTGGCGCTGGATGTCGATGGCCGTCATGGTGCGCCCGTCAGCCATCTTCACAGCGTGCTTGCCCGTGAGGTCGTGGGAGATTTCCCGGATGCTGCGGATGGGGTTTTCCATGCGCATGTCCGTCATGATGGTCCCGGCCTCCACCATGCGCAGGATCAGGTCCACCGTGCCAACCTTGAGCATGGTGGTGGTCTCCGACATGGTGGAGTCCCCGACGATCACGTGCAAGCGCCGGTAGAGTTCGGCGTCGGCGTGCGGTTCGTCGCGGGTGTTGATGATGGGCCGGGAGCGGGTGGTCGCCGAAGAGACACCTTCCCAAATGTGGTCGGCCCGCTGGGAAAAGGCGAAATGGCCGCCCTGCTGGGGGCCCAGCACCTTGCCCGCACCGGCTATGAGCTGGCGGGTCACCAGGAAGGGGATGAGGATGTCGGCCAGCCGGTTGAACTCTCCCCGCCGGGTGATGAGGTAATTTTCGTGGCTGCCGTAGGAATTGCCGGCGGAGTCGACATTGTTCTTGAAGAGGAAGATCTTCCCGGAGTGGCCCTCAAGGGCAAGCCGGGACTGCGCCTCGGTGACCAGGTCATGGAGAATCAGCTCCCCGGCACGGTCATGCGCAATGAGCTGTTCCACACTGTCACATTCCGCTGTGGCATATTCGGGGTGGGAGCCCACATCCAGGTACAGGCGGGAGCCGTTGGGCAGGAACACATTGGAGGACCGGCCCCAGCTCACCACCTTGCGGAACAGGTAGCGGGCCACTTCCTCCGGCGTCAGGGGCCGCTGCCCCGGAGCCGAATAGGCAATGCCGAATTCCGTTTCTATGCCGAAGATGCGCCTGTCCATGGCTAGTCCCCTCCCCCGGATGCGAGCATCTGCTGCACGGCGTCCGGACCCAGCCGGCGGAAGGCGCGGTGGATGCCCCTGACCTCGACAACATTGCGTTCCAGGACAGCCATTTCGAGATTGGCGGCCCCCAGGGATTCGGCCCCGTTGCGGCCGTCCGAGCCGTCCTGGTGCGGGGCCTGGAGTGCGTCAACGGCCCACTTGAGGACCTGGGCGAGGGTTGCCCCCGGCTCCCAGGTGTCGGCGAGCTTTTGCTGGACGATTTCCGCTTTCCCGCCCATTGCCAGGTAGCCGGACTCGTCGGCGATGGAACCGTCAAAGGTGAGCCGGAAAATATGGTCCTCGGCCTGGGTGGCACCCACTTCCGCCACTGCCAGCTCCACTTCGAACGGTTTTTGTTCGGCAGTGAACACGGTGCCCAGGCTTTGGGCGTACACGCTGGCCAGGCCGCGTGCGCTCACGTCGGACCTGTCGTAGGAGTAGCCGCGCACATCGGCATAGCGCACGCCGGCCTGGCGGAGGCTCTCAAATTCGTTGTACTTGCCCACCGCGGCAAAGCCGATCCGGTCGTAGATCTCCCCGATCTTGTGCAGCGTCGGTGAAGGGTTTTCGGCCACCAGGGCAACGCCGCCCCCATAGCCGAGCACCACCACCGAACGCCCGCGTGCAATGCCCTTGCGGGCAAAATCGGCGCGGTCCTTCATGACCTGTTCGGGGGACACATAAAATTGCTGGGACATCTCAGGCCTCCCTTCCTTCAACCATGCGCCGGTCAACAATCTGTTGCACAGCGGCAGCCAGCGCCTGCTCGGAGACCCGGGTGGCGCCGTCGTCCGTCACCACATAGACCACCGGCCAGAGCTTGCGGACCAGGTCCGGCCCGCCCGTGGCGGAATCGTCATCGGCGGCATCCACCAGGGACTCGACCGCAACGGCCACGGCGGTGGCGGCGTCCATGTCCGGGCGCCACAACTTCTTCAAGGCGCCGCGGGCAAACACGGAACCGGATCCCACGCTGTGGTGCTCCAGCTCGATGTACCTGCCGCCGGTGACGTCGTAGGAAAACAGCCTGCCTTCCCTGCTGGCTGTTTCCACCCCGGCGAAAAGCGGCACCACGGAGAGGCCCTGGAGGGCCATGGGCAGGTTGGCCCGGATCATGGCGCCAAGGCGGTTGGCCTTGCCCTCCAGGCTGAGGAGCGTGCCCTCAATCTTTTCGTAATGTTCCAGTTCCACCTGGAAAAGCCGGACAATGTCGATGGCAATTCCGGCCGTTCCCGCGATGCCCAGCACCGAGTACCTGTCGGCCGGGAACACTTTTTCAATGTGGCGGTTGGCGATCATGGTGCCCATGGTGGCGCGCCGGTCCCCCGCCATCACCACGCCGCCGGCGAAGGTGAGCGCCACGATGGTGGTGCCGTGGGGCACGGGGGGCAGCTGGCCGGCGGGCAGGGGGCGGCCAAAGGGCAGCAGGCCCGGGTTGTTTTGCGTGACAAAATCAAGGAACGACGACGACGAGCCTGCGGTTTCCAGCGACGGGATGGCGTTCCTTTGGTGGGCATCCATGGTGGGCTACTGGCCGCCTTTTTGGACGAATCCGCGGACAAATTCCTCGGCGTTTGATTCCAGCACGCCGTCAATTTCATCCAGCAGGTCATCCACGCCCGAGGTGGCAGCCTGGGCGGCTCCGGAGTCCGGGGCCGGTGTGGGCAGCGGGGCCTCGTCGACTTGTTCCTCCTCAGTCCGGGAGGAAACGTTCTTTTGTTCCTGCGAAGCCATGATGTGTCCTTTCAGGATGGATCCTTCACTTCCATCCTGCCACGGCTGCGCACTGTTTGGCCCATGCTCCCCAAGTGTGTCCGGGGACGGTTCAGGGCGCGCCGGCGAGCAGCCTGGCCAGGAACGTTTCGGCGTCCGGGCTGGACTCAAACAGCTCCCCCGTGAGCTCACGCGTGCCGCGCAGGGGCTCCTTGGTGGGCACACGCTGCAGCCGGCGCTGGTGGGGCAGCTCGAAGATGACGGAGTCCCAGCTGGCGCCCACCACGCTTTCGCCGTACCGCTGGATGCACTGCCCGCGGAAATAGGCGCGCGTGTCCACGGGCGGCTGTTCCGCGGCGCGGGCAATGGACTGGTCAGTGACCAGCCGTTCCATGCGGCCCAGCTGCAGCAGCTTGTAGTACAGGCCCTTCTCCGGGCGGATGTCAGCCCACTGCAGGTCGATCAGGGCCAGGCGCGGATCATTCCAGGCCATGTTGTCGCGCGCCCTGTACTGCTGCAGCAGGCTCAGTTTGGCCACCCAGTCCAGCTGGTTTGCCAGCGTCATGGGATCGGCGGCCAGGGCCGTGAGGACCTCCTCCCACCTGGCCAGGACGGCGGCTGTGTGCCCGTCCCCCGTGTCCGGATGTGAGGAGCCGTTTGCTGCACAGTGCTCCTTGGCGGCCTCAAGGTAGAGCCGCTGGACCTCAAGGGCCGTGACCCTCTGCCCGTCGCGGAGCAGGTGCTTGGCCCGGAGCTGCCAGTCATGGCTGACGTCCTTGAGCGTTGCCACGGGGTCGGCAAATGCGAGCACGGGGGCGGTGCCCTGCTCAATCATGTCCAGCACTACGGCCGTGGTGCCGAACTTGAGGTAGTTGGACACCTGGCCGAGGTTCGCGTCGCCAATGATGACGTGCAGGCGCCGGTACTTGTCCGCCACGGAGTGGGGCTCATCCCGGGTGTTGATAATGGGGCGGCGGATGGTGGTTTCCAGGCCGACTTCCGCCTCAAAGAAGTCCGCACGCTGGCTGAGCTGGAAGCCGTGGCCGGAGCCGTCCTGGCCCAGTCCCACCCGGCCCGCACCGCACATGAGCTGGCGGGTCACGAAGAACGGCGTGAGCCCCGTGACGATGCTGTTGAACGGGACGTGCCTGGGCACCAGGTAGTTTTCGTGGCTGCCGTAGGAAACTGACTTGTTGTCCGTGTTGTTTTTGTACAGGTTGATGGGCGGCAGTCCCGGCGTCGCGGCGATGCGGCGGACGGCCGCCAGCGCCACCACGTCCCCGGCAGCATCCCAGCGCACGGCGTCGAGCGGGTTGGTCACTTCCGGGGAGGAATATTCGGGATGGGCGTGGTCCACATAGAGGCGCGCGCCGTTCCCCAGCACCATGTTCATCATCAGCGGCCCGCTGTGGTCCAGGGCAACACCGCCTTCCAGGGCAATCTGGGCGGCCGTCAGTTCTGGTTCTGAATCAGTGAGCTGGGACGGGTCCGCCTCATGCCTGGGCAGGACCCAGCCGCGGGCGTCGGCCAGGGGGTCCTCATCCGTGTAGTCCCACCGCGTTTCCCCACCGGCCGCTGCCCGGTGCCCGGTCTCCTTGGAGTAGGCATGGACCACCTGGGTGGACAGCCAGGTGGCGTTGAAGGAACTGTTGCCGGGAGTGTGGATCCCATACTCGGTCTCCGCCCCCATGACGCGGACAGCGCTCACAGGTACTGTCCCGTGTTCCTGACCGTCTCCAGGGTCCGACCCGGCAGCTGGCCTTCCTTGCTTTGGACAATGGTGCGGATGTAGGTGATCCTTTCGCCCTTCTTGCCCGAAATCCGTGCCCAGTCGTCCGGGTTGGTGGTGTTCGGCATGTCCTCGTGTTCGCGGAATTCATCCACCACGGCCCGGAGCATGTGCTCAATGCGGATGCCCTTCTCACCGCTGAGCAGCAGGTCCTTGATGGCATACTTCTTGGCCCGGTCCACCACGTTTTGAATGACGGCGCCGGAGTTGAAGTCCTTGAAGTAGAGCATTTCGGTGTCGCCGTTGGCGTAGGTGACCTCCAGGAATTCATTGGACTTGTCCGTGGCGTACATGGCCTCCACGGTGCGCTGGATCATGGCCGCCACCGTTTCTGCCAGGCTGCCGTTGTTGGCCTGCACGTCAAAGTGGTGGAAGGGCAGCTCCGTGGTGACGTACTTGGCGAAGATGTCCGCGGCGGCCTCGGCGTCGGGCCGGTTGATCTTGACCTTCACATCCAGCCGGCCCGGGCGCAGGATGGCCGGGTCAATCATGTCCTCCCGGTTGGAGGCGCCGATGACAATGACGTTGTCCAGCCGCTCCACGCCGTCGATCTCGCTGAGCAGCTGGGGCACGATGGTGGTTTCGACATCGGAGGACACGCCCGTGCCGCGGGTGCGGAACAGCGAGTCCATTTCGTCGAAGAAGACCACCACGGCGCTGCCGTCGGAGGCCTTTTCGCGGGCGCGGCTGAAGATCAGCCGGATCTGGCGCTCGGTCTCCCCGACGTACTTGTCGAGCAGTTCCGGGCCCTTGATGTTCAGGAAATAGCTCTTTTGGTCCTTGACGCCGGAGCGCTCCCGGGCCCGCTTGGCGAGGGAGTTGGCCACCGCCTTGGCAATAAGTGTCTTGCCGCAGCCGGGAGGGCCGTACAGCAGGATCCCCTTGGGCGCCTTGAGCCCGTGCTCGCGGTAGAGGTCCGGGTGCAGGAAGGGAAGTTCGACGGCGTCGCGGATCTGTTCGATCTGTGACGCCAGCCCGCCGATGTCCGAATAGGAAATGTCCGGCACTTCCTCCAGGATCAGGTTCTCCACCTCGGAGCGCGGAACCTTCTCCAGGGCGTAGCCTGTTTTCCCGTCAATGGTCAGGGCATCCCCTACGCGCAGCTTTCCGGCCATCAAGGCGCCGGAAAGCCTCACCACGCGTTCCTCGTCGGCGCGGCCCACCACCAGGACACGGTCGCTGCCCATCAGCTCCTTGACGGTGACAAGTTCGCCAACCCGCTCATATCCCAGGCCTGCAATGATGATGAAGGCTTCGTTGAGCAGCACTTCCTGCCCCACCCCGAGTTCCCCGATGCGCAGCAGCGGGCTCAGGCCCACGCGCATCTTCCGCCCCGACGCGTAGACGTCAACGCTTTCCTCCGTCACGGCGGCGCCACCCGCTGCGCCAGCCCTGGCGGCAGGCGTTGAGGGCTTGCGGGGGTTGAGCGCCAGGACGGTGCCGAATCCGTACGGCGGCTGGCCGTCATTCTCGAGGGCGGCGCGGAGTTTGAGGATTTCCGTCCTGGCCGTTTCCAGCATGGTGGTCAGCCGGGAGTTGTTTTGGGTGGCCGAGGACAGCTGCCGGTCCAGGTTGCGGGCCTTGTCCCGGAGCACGTTGAGCTGGCGCTCCAGCACGGCAAGCTGGCCGGGCCCGGCCGCGTAGGGCGCCGAGTACTGCGGCGCCGCCGGCGGCACCGGCTCGGCACCGGTGGGGTGTGCCGCCGTGCCGCGGCCTTCGGAGGGGCCTGAGGCCCCGGTATCCGGCAGGTTGTTGATGGCATCGCCCATGATGTTGTGTCCTTCCGCAAGGAACGGGTGGTGCATCGAGGGACGGGTGCACCACCGCCCTGTGCAGTTGGCCGTTTCGTGGCCAACTGCTCCTACTATCGACCTTAGTGCCCCGGGGCGCCACCGCCGGTTTCGGCGTCGGTGATCTTGCTCTTGGTGCCCCTGGTTTGTACCGTGGACGCAGCATCGCGGGCTGCCCGGCGCAGCTTGCGGTCCGAAACAGCCCGCTCCCCCACGGCCTCGGGCGTCCAGGCGCTGAGGTCTTCCTCGGTAAATTCAGCCTTGGCCTTCTTTTTCAGGTTAAGCCCTGTTACGCCGTCGGCCAGTCGCCGGGTGACCATCAGGAAGCCGGTGTGGGCCACCATCCGGTGGTCCGGGCGGACGGCCAGCCCCTCCAGGTGCCAGCCCCGCACCATGGACTCCCAGGCATCCGGTTCAGTGAAGCGGCCGTCGGCGCGAATGGCTTCCGCTGTGCGGGAGAGCTGCGTGACGGTGGCAACATAGTTGATCCACACTCCCCCGGGGGCCAACACTGTGGCCACGGCGTCCAGGCATTCCCAAGGCGCAAGCATGTCCAGGACCACGCGGTCCACGCTGCCGGGAGCTTCCTGGGCTACCACTTCATCCTGGAAGGAACCGAGCGAAATCCGCCATGCCGGGTGCGGTCCGCCAAAGATGGTCTCCACATTGCCTCGGGCGATGTCTGCAAACTCCTCCCGGCGTTCAAAGGAGTGCAGGTAGCCCGAGTCGCCCACTGCACGCAGCAGGGAGATGGACAGCGCGCCGGAGCCGACTCCGGCCTCGACCACGCGCGCACCGGGGTAAATGTCCGCCATGGTGATGATCTGGCCGGCGTCCTTCGGATAAACCACGGCGGCGCCGCGCGGCATGGACAGCACAAAGTCCGACAACAGCGGTCGCAGCGCCTGGTAGAGCTGGCCCACGTTGTTTTCCACCATGGATCCCTCGGCCTGGCCAATGAGGGAGTCGTGGTTGAGGAATCCCTTGTGCGTGTGGTACGCCGTGCCGGGCGTGAGCGTGATGGTGTTCATGCGGCCGCGCTCGTCCGTCAGCTGGACCCTTTCACCGGCGCGGAACGGGCCGCGGCGGGCGGCGGCACCATGCGGCAGGGTGGTTCCGGCGTCGTCCTGGAGGGTGCTGGTGGGTTCGGTCTGGCTCATGCGTGGTGTCCTAACGGGCGAAGAGAGGCGTGAAAAGTGATGGAGGTGCTGTCAGGTTCGTGGACCGGCCTGGACGGGGGCGGCGTGGTCATTTGCCGGTGATGGCCGCGACCACCCTGGCCTGGCTGAGCAGGCCCGTGACCCTCCCCTGGTCATTGACCACGGCGTAGTCCTTGTCCGGCAATTGGGAAAGGTACTGGACCAGTTCGGCCCCGGACGCAGTTTCCGGAACATGGGCCCCGGCGGTCAGGGAACGTGCCACGGCAGGAGCCAGTGTGTGGCCGGCAAGGTTGGGCGGCACGTTCGCCAGGGCGTGTTCATCCACGACGGCGGCGGGCCGCCCGTCGGCGGAGCACAGGACGATGGGCACGCCCGGATACTGTCCCCGCAACGACCACAACTGGGCCACGCTGCAGTCGATCGAGGCGCTCACGGCCGGGGCGGCAAGCCGGCTGGCCGTGATGGCCGGGAGCCTGAGGCGGATGGCGGCGCCCTTGATGGAGGCTGAGGCCCCCATCCACAGGAAGCCGGCCAGCAGCACGACAATGAACGTGTTGGTGAGGTCGGGCTGGGACCCCTGAAGGTACGGCAGACCCAGGGCTCCCACCACCAGGAGGACCACGATGACCCGGCCGGCCCAGCCCGCCGCCACGGTGCCTTTTTCCTGGTTGCCGGTGGCCTTCCAGACAATGGACTCCACCAGGCGCCCTCCGTCCAGGGGCAGCCCGGGAAGTACGTTGAACGCGCCAATGAGCACGTTGGCCCACAGGAAGATGTTTGTCAGGAGCAAGGCAATGGCGCCGGCCCGTGAGGTGGGCATCTGGAGGGACAGCATGAGCGGATAGGCGGCCGCAGCGAGCACAAAGTTGCCCACGGGACCGGCAAAGGCAACCACCAGCGCGCGTCCGGGCGTGGCCGTGCTGAAATCAAATTCAGTGTGTCCGCCCCAGAGGTTGAGCACAATTTTGTGCGTGGGCCAGCCGTACATCTTGGCGGCCAGCGCATGCGCCAGTTCATGGACCAGCACGGAGAACAGCAGCAGGACGGCGTACGCGAAGGCCACCAGGTAGGCTCCCGCACCCAGGCCCGGATAGCCGTTTTGAAGTTGCGGGCCAAAGACCAGCACGGTGAACCCGGCTATCAGGTACCAGGAATTGGCGAGAATGATGGGTGTCCCGCGGACGGATCCTAGCACCAGGCCTTCGCGACGGGTCCTCGTTCCAGGGGCAGCACTCACAGGGCGGCCCCGTTCATGGTGCTGCGGGCAGCGAGGGCCCGGGCAACGTCGTCGTACGTCTTGCCGTCCAGTGTGTCCCAGGTGGTGCGGCGCGGGTCCTCGGGCAGGGGGACCACGTGCGGAATGGCTATTGTGGCCAGGTTGGCGGCCAGTGCGGAGGTGACGCCGGGGATTGAGTCCTCAAAGGCCACGCAGTTGGCGCCGGTCAGGGACGGGTCCGCCTTGCGGAGGCGCTCGACGGCGGCGAGGTACGGTTCCGGGTGCGGCTTGCCGTTGGCCACTTGGTCACCCGTGACGAGGAATTCCAGGTACGGCCCGGGCAGCGCCCGCGCCACCTCACCGGCAAGATTGAGCTCACTCATGGTGACCAGCACGCAACGCACACCCCGCGAGTGGAGTTCGGCCAGCAGTTCCAAGGCGCCGGGACGCCAGGGCAGCTTGTGGCGAATCTTGTCGATGACGGCGTTGGACAGCGTGTCCACGATGGCGCGGACGGACAGGTCCACCCCTTCGCGCTGGAGGATTTTCGCCGTCGTTTCCAAGGCGTTGCCCACCAGCTTGCTGGACTGTTCAAGGTTCCAGGACCCCCCATGGGCGGTCACCAATTCGATTTCCGCCGCAATCCAATACGGTTCGGTGTCCACAAGGGTGCCGTCCATGTCCCACAGGGCGGCTTTGAGTTCGGGCAGCGTGCTGGCGGCTGCAAGGGGGCGTGGTTGCAGGGCGGAAGCAGACAGTGAATGCATGTCTCCAGTCTACGGGGGAAGCCTGTACGTAACTTTTGCGCCACGGTCCGGGTGAATTGTCCCCGGTGCTGTGGCGCACCTCGCGGCCCGACGTAGGCTTGAGCCGTGAGCAGTGACAACGATGGGAAAGCAAGCGAGAGCCGGCACCTGCTGGAGCCGGTGTCCGGGGACGAGCGTGTCACGGTGCTGCTGGCGGCCTTCGAGGGCTGGAACGACGCCGGGGAGGCGGCCAGCGATGCGTTGAAGTATCTGCACCGGCTCTGGGGCGCCAAGCGGGTGGCCGTCATCGAGCCTGACGACTACTACGACTTCCAGTTCACCCGCCCTGAAGTGCGCCAAACTCCCACGGGCGCCCGCAAGATCAAATGGCCTGTGACGAAGATCGCCAAGGCCACCATTCCCGGCACCGCCGTGGATGTCATCTTTGTCCATGGCGTGGAGCCCTCCTACCGCTGGCGGGCGTACACGGCCGAACTGTTGGCCCGCGCGGCAGCACTTGATGTCAACTACGTCCTGCTGGTGGGTGCCTTGCTGGCGGACGTGCCCCATTCCCGGCCCATCCCCGTCACAGCCACCTGCGACGACGCCGAGCTGCGCGAGCGCCTGGAGCTGGAAGCCTCGGAGTATGAGGGCCCCATCGGCATTGTTGGCGTGCTGAACGAGCTGGCGCTGCTGGCCGGGCTGCCCACGGTGTCGCTCTGGGCGGCCGTGCCCCACTATGTGGCCCAGGCGCCATCCCCCAAGGCGGAGCTGGCCCTGCTGAACCGCATTGAGGATTTCCTGCAGGTTTCCCTGCCCACTGGGGAACTGGCCGACGACGCCCTGGCCTGGGAGCGCGGTGTCAATGAGCTGGCGGCGGGCGACCCGGAGATTGCCGCCTACGTCCGCCAGCTCGAAGAGGCGAAGGACACCGAGGACCTGCCCGAAGCCACCGGCGAGTCAATCGCCAAGGAATTTGAGCGGTACCTGCGCCGGCGCGGCCGCGAACAGCCCTAGGCAGCTCCGCGGCCGTTGTGGGGCTACAGCTCCACGCCGAGGAGGGCCTCAACCGCATCAGAAACCAGCGCCTCGTCACGCCCCGACGGTTCCGGCGCCCCCGGAGCTGCTGAGAGGGCCTGCTGTGCCCAATGGTCGACGGCGGCCAGCGCCCTGGGTGCGTCAAGGTCGGCTGCCAGCGCGGCCCGTACCTCGGCCAGCAGCGCGGTGGCGCTGCCTTCGGGTGCCTGGCCCACGGCCTTGCGCCACAGCGAGAGCTGGTGCTGGGCGTTGCTGAGCAGCGAATCCGTCCAGCTCCAGTCGGAGCGGTAGTGGTTGGCGAGGATGGCCAGGCGGATGGCCGCCGGTTCCACGCCGTCGGCCCTGAGCTTCGAGACCAGCACCAGGTTGCCGAGCGACTTGCTCATCTTTTCCCCGTCCAACCCCACCATGCCCGTGTGTGCGTAGTGCTGGGCCATTTGGACGTGGCTGAGCGCGAAGGCGTGTCCCGCCCCCATTTCATGGTGGGGGAAGATCAGGTCCGAGCCGCCGCCCTGCACGGTGAAGGGCTCCGGCAGGAAGCGCTGGGCGATGACAGTGCATTCAATGTGCCATCCGGGGCGGCCTTGGCCCAGGGCTGCCCCGTCCCAGTGCGGCTCGCCGTCGCGGGCCACGCGCCACAGCAGGGCGTCGAGCGGGTTGCGCTTGCCGGGGCGGTCCGGGTCGCCGCCGCGCTCTGCAAAGACCGGCAGCATCTCTTCCGCAGTGAGTCCGGAGACCTGGCCCAGCCACCACGGGCCATCGATGCTGTCGCCGTGGGGTGCCGCCGAGGCAGCGTCGACGGAGAAGTAGATGTCGCCGTCGGGCTCGCCGCCGGTGCCGGGAACGCTGTAGGCCAGGCCCGCATCCACCAGTGACTGGATTTGCGGCACAATCCACCCGATGGCCTCGACGGCGCCAATGTAGTGGTCGGGTGCAATGACATTGAGCGCTTCCATGTCCGCCTGGAACAAAGCCGTTTGCTGCGCCGCCAGTTCACGCCAGTCGACGCCGTCGCGAATGGCGCGCTCCAGCAGGGGATCGTCCACGTCAGTCACGTTCTGGACGTAGGCCACCGTGCGCCCGGCGTCGCGCCAGGTGAAGTCCTCGATCACCTGGTGGAAGCCCGCGGGTTAACGACGGGGCGCAGGTTCGGCTCTACCTCGGCGCGGAGGTGCTCGAAGTTGGGCGGTAGCGAAAGCTTCTCGCCCAGGTGCTCGAGCGGCTCGTCGACGGTGAAGCCCGGCCCCAGGGTCGCAACCTCA
>Ga0134128_10009238_pt1 | contig 11836 bp, 8 predicted proteins | sample KB31754_FD_96462 | JGI IMG/M metagenome (GOLD analysis project Ga0134128, IMG submission 96462) | Terrestrial soil microbial communities with excess Nitrogen fertilizer from Kellogg Biological Station, Michigan, USA - KB3-175-4 | ecosystem: Environmental > Terrestrial > Soil > Unclassified ...
GGATGACCTGGGCGTTGGCGGCGTCGCCGATGGCGTGGGTCGCGACCTGGAAGCCGGCCGACGCGGCTCGGTCCTCCAGCTGGCGAAGGTCGGCATCCGAATGGAGTTGGTTGCCGGTCGCGCCCGGAGCGTCGGAGTAAGGCTGCTTCAGCCACGCGCCGCGCGAGCCGAGCGCGCCGTCGTCAAAGAACTTGGCGCCCACGGCCCGCAGCCGGTCGCCGTACATCCAGTCTGTAGGATGAGGGATGACCTTGAGCGGGTCCTCGCCCGGCGCGAGATGCGTGGGGTCGCCCAGAAGATAGACCATCAGCCGCACGTTCAGCTGCCCGGCATCGCCCGACCGGCGGAAGGTGTTCCAGTCCTCGAGCGACGTGCTCATCGATCCGACCCCGGTCACTCCGAAGCCGAGCAATATGTCCTGCGCCTTGGCGAAGGCCTGGTCCATTTCCGCCTGGCTCGGCGCCGGGATGGCGCGATTGATCAGCGCCTTGGCATTGTCGACGAACACGCCGTTGATGATCTCGCCACCCGCCGGCGACGGAGTCTGCGCAGTCACTCCGGCGGCGCGCATCGCGGCGCTGTTGGCGACGATTGCGTGGCCGTCGACCCTCGCAAGCACGACCGGCCGGTCCGGAACGACAGCATCGAGATCGGCGGCCGTCGGGAATTGCTTGGTCGGCCACAACTCCTGATTCCAGCCGGCCCCGAGGATCCAGTGCACGTCGGGATGCTGCGCCGCATACTCGCGCAGCCGCTGCTGCAACTCCTGGAGCGAGTGCGTTCCGATGAGGTCGAGGTGGAACGCGTCATTTCCGAGCTCCATCACGTGACCATGCGCGTCGATGAAGCCGGGCAGCAGCGTCTGCCCATGCACGTCGATCGTCGTCGTCGCTTTGGGCAGCGGGTCGCCCGGGTGGAGCAGCCGGACGACCTTGCCGTCGTCGCCGATCAGCAGGCCGCTGAAATGCTGCACGTGGCCGGCGGAATCGACCTGGATTCCGTTGGCATGGTCGATCAAGGTCGTGGCGGAGGCGGCCGAAGCGAGCAGTGCCCCGGCGATCGCGAGGACGGTGGTTTTCATGGCGCTCGGCTTAGCATTGTTCCGCGCGCGGTGAAGAGCTAGGCCGCGGCTCGATGCTTCAGCCCCCGACCATCGACGATATCCGCGCCGCGGCCGAGCGCATAAAGGGCGCGGTGATCCGCACGCCGATGTTGGTCAGCCGGACGCTGTCGGAGGTCGTCGGCGCGGAGGTCTGGCTGAAGTTCGAGAACCTGCAGTTCACTGCCGCGTACAAGGAGCGCGGCGCGCTCAACAAGTTGCTCCAGCTTACGCCGGAGGAGCGCAAGCGCGGCGTAATCGCCGCGTCGGCCGGCAATCACGCCCAGGCGGTCGCCTACCACGCCAAGCGCCTGGGTATCCCCGCGACGATCGTGATGCCCGAGCCGACTCCGACGGTGAAGGTCACCCAGACCGCCGGCTTCGGCGCCACCGTTGTGCTCCACGGCGCCCTGTTCGACGATGCGTTCGCCAAGGCGCGTGAGCTCGCGGCCGAGCATGGCTACGTCTTCATCCATCCGTTCGACGATCCGCAGATCATCGCAGGCGCCGGTACCGTCGGGCTCGAAATGCTCGAGGACGCGCCCGATCTCGACATGATCGTGGTGCCGATCGGCGGCGGCGGGCTGATGTCGGGCGTGTCGATCGCCGCCCGCGCGATCAAGCCCGGCATCGAGTTGATCGGAGTCGAGGCCGAGCTTTACCCGTCGATGAAATGCGCGATCCAGGGCTGCGACATGGCCCTGGGCGGCGACACGCTGGCCGAAGGCATCGCCGTCAAGCAGCCCGGCGAGCTGACGTCACGCATCCTCAAGGCGCTCGCCAACGATGTCGTGCTCGTGCCGGAGCGCGAGCTGGAACGCGCAGTGGCGATGCTGGTCGGCATCGAAAAAACCGTCGTCGAAGGGGCGGGCGCGGCCGGCCTCGCCGCCATGCTCGCCGACCCGGAGCGGTTTCGTGGGCGAAAGGTCGCGACCCTGCTGTGCGGCGGGAACATTGACACGCATCTCCTCGCCAATGTCCTCGTCCGCGACCTTGTCCGCCAGGGGCGCATCGCCCGCCTCCGGGTCGCGGTCCAGGACCAGCCGGGCGCGCTCGCCGCGATTACTCGCCAGGTCTACGAGGCGGGGGCGAACATCATCGAGATCCGCCACAGCCGCATCTTCACCGCGCTTCCGGCAAAGGACACGGTGATCGAGGTCGAATGCGAGGCCAAGGATCCGGATACGATCGACCAGGTCGTGGTTCGACTCGAAGGCGCCGGCTTCCGAGTCGAGCGCGCCCAACTCGACTGATTGCTGTCCCCCCGCGGGACAGTGCCGGCACTCTGTCGAAATTGACGCATCCGAAGTCTTTTCATCGGCGTTTACCAGCCGCATAAAGAGTGGCGTAACCATTTGAGTGAGGTCCCGGGGTGAGCGCACCCTTCCGCTTCCCGAAATTCTTCGTGACGAACCCGAGCCCGTGTCCGTATCTTCCGGGCAAGGTCGAGCGGAAGGTCTTCACCGAACTCACCGGCCGCCACGCCAGCGAACTCAACGAAGCTTTGGGCCGCATCGGCTTCCGTCGAAGCCAGTCCGTCGCCTACCGCCCGAGCTGCATCGACTGTTCCGCCTGTGTCTCCGTGCGCGTGCTCGCCGCCGAGTTCGAGGCCAGCGCGACACAGCGCAAGCTGCTGCGCCGCCATTCGGACCTCGAGATCGGCGCGTGCAAGCCGTGGACCACCGAAGAACAATATCAGCTGCTCCGCCGCTATCTCGCCATTCGCCACCCCGGCGGCGGCATGGCCGAGATGGACGAGAGCGACTTTGCCGACATGGTCGAGCAGACCCCGGTCCGAACTTATGTGATCGAATATCGCGAACCGTCGAAGGGCGGCCGGCCGGGCAAGCTGGTCGGTGCCTGTCTGTCCGACCAGCAGAGCGACGGACTGTCGATGATCTACAGCTTCTTCGACGTCGGGCCGGACGCCCGCAAGGGACTCGGCACCTACATCATCCTCGACCACGTCATTCGCGCCGCGCGTGCCGGGCTGCCTTACGTCTATCTCGGCTATTGGGTCGAAGGTTCGTCCCGGATGGCCTACAAGACCAGCTTCAGGCCGCTCGAGCGGCTTGGCCGCGAAGGCTGGCGGCGGATGGACGCGCCGGATGCCGAGCCGCCGTCAAAATCGATCGCGCTCCCGATGCGCCGCACGCGAACCCGCCTGCTGATCGACGCCTGAGCGCGTCGGCACTTCTTTTATCGCCGCAAAACAATGGTATGATGGCCGCCGACCAGGGGGCAGTCATGACCAACTTGTCGCCAAGGCTCACGGCGCTCATCCTCCTCTCGAGCATTCCTGCCGGGCAACTCCTCGCGCAGGGCGCGCCGAAATCCGCGCAGCTCGAACTCGCCAAAGAGGCGGACAAGCTCAAGCCGGGACAATGGGTGTGGAAGCCCGAGATCGCGCCCACGGGCCCGATCCTGGTTTATGTCGATCTCTCGCGCCAGCTCGCCACCGTCTATCGCAACGGCGTCCGGATCGGCGTCTCGACCATCTCGTCCGGGCGGCCGGGCTATGAGACGCCGACCGGCGTCTTCACCATCCTCGAGAAGAACAAGGAGCATTTCTCGAAGAAATACGACGACGCGCCGATGCCCTATCAGGAGCGGCTCACCTGGGGCGGGGTCGCGCTGCACGCGGGCGGGCTTCCGGGCTATCCTGAAAGCCACGGCTGCGTCCACCTGCCGCTCGCTTTCTCGAAGATCCTGTTCGACGCCATGCCGATGGGGGGCACGGTTGTGATCGCCGGGGGCCACGAGGACCCGGTGAAGCGGCCCGCCGCTGGCGTGCTTGCGCCCGCGCTGGCCGGAGTCACGCCGCCGCCGGCGACTCCGCTGACGCCCGAAGGGACCTTCACCTGGAATCCCGGCGCGAGCGCCGACGGGCCCGTCTCGATCATCATCTCGACCGGCGACCAGCAGGTCGTGGTGCTGAGGAACGGCGTGGAGATCGGCCGCGCCCACGCCGACGTCCAGCAGCAGACCAACGAAGCGCAGGTGATGACCTTCGCCGGCGGCAAGCAAAAGCAGTGGATCCAGGTCGGCGTGTCCGACCTCACCGGTCACACCGCCGAGATCATCAGCACCGAGCGCGTCGAGCAGATGCATCTTCCCGCAGCGTTTGTCGCCGACATGCGCTCGGTGATCACGCCGGGAACGACGGTGCTGGTCACGCAGGCAAGCGTCGGCCACGGTTCGACGGGTCAGCAGGCCACCGTGCTCGACGCGGACGACGGAAAGTGACCCGGCGCTAGAGCCTCACTGCGGCAGGACCTGGTGCTTGTCGGGCGCCGCCGGCACTGGGAATTGCGGAACCGGGTGCTGCTGGAGCTGCGACAGCGCTTCGGCGACCGCGGCCTCGAGCTGCGGGTCGTGGCCCTGGCGGATGAGCTCGGGATCCTGCGCCACCTCGATGTCGGGCGCGATTCCGATATCCTCCACCTCCCACTGGCCGTGAGTCCCGTAGAGCGCCCAGCGCGGCGCGGTGACGGAACCGCCATCGATCAGCTGCGGATAGCCGCCGATACCGACGAGGCCGCCCCAGGTCCGCTCGCCGACCAGGGTGCCGACATGGTTCTTCTTGAACAACCACGGGAGGGCGTCGCCGCCTGAGCCCGACATCTCGTTGATGACCATCACCTTGGGCCCGAAGATCGCGGCCGCGGGCTCGACGACGGGCCCGCCCTCGCGCGTCTCATTGACCATCTGCGGCGTGCGGGTCAGCTCGGTGATGATGTAATCGGCGATGTCGCCGCCATGGTTGAAACGCTCGTCAATGACCGCCGCCTGCTTGCCGACCTGGGAATAATAATAACGGTTGAAGTTGGCGAAGCCGCCCTCCGCCGTGTCGGGAAGATAGACGTAGGCGACGCGCCCGCCGGACAGGCGATCGACGAGCCTGCGGTTCGATTCCATCCAGTCGCGCAGCCGAAGCTCGGATTCGCTGCGGACCGGGACGACGGTGACGTTGCGAACGCCGCGCCCGTCGGCCGTCGGCCCGACCGTCAGGACCGTATGCTTGCCCGCGGTCCCGTCGAGGAATTTGTAGATCGGTGCATCGGCGGTGACCGGCCGGCCGTTGACGGCGAAGAGATATTCGCCCGCGCGCACGTCGACACCCGGTTGGCTCAGCGGCGAGACCAGCTTCGGATTCCAGTTCTCGCCCTGGAGCACCTTGGTGATCTGCCAGCGGCCGTTCGAAACAGCGAAATCGGCGCCGAGCAGCCCGACCTGCGCCCTCGGCTGATCGGGCAGGTCGCCACCCCGGATGAAGGTGTGGCCGACCTGCAGATGGCCGGTCATTTCCTCGAACAAGGCGGTGAGGTCCTGGCGTGCGGCAATGCCCGGCAGGTAACGCGCGTAGACGCGCTCGGCGCGGTTGATGTCGAGGCCGTGGAACTTGGGATCGTAGAAGAAGTCGCGTTCGATCCGCCACACCTCGCTGTACATCTGTCCCCACTCGGCTTTCGGATCGACCCACACGCTCATGTCGCTGAGCCGGAGCGGCTTCACGTCGTCCTTGAGCGGGGCGTCGGCGTCGGCGACGATCCAGTCGTCCTTGCGCTTGAGAAGGATCTTGGAGCCATCGGCGGACACGGCAAAGCTTCCGTCTTCGACGTCGTCGGCCAGCTTCGTGTTTTTCCGGTCCTTGAAGCTGAACCGATACAGCGTCTCGGGCGGGCCGTTGCCGGCCGATTCCAGCGGATCTTCGTCGCTGACCGCGGTCGGCGCGACGAGCGTATAGACGACGCCGTCCTTGCCGGTTTCGAGGTCGACGAGGTTCGCGCGCGGGATCGGCAGCGCGAGGATCCGCTGGTCGAGGCCGTCGAAATCGATCGCGACCGGCGCGGGCGGCGTGGGGGCCGCGGCTTTGGCGCCTTTGTCGGAGCCCTTCTTGTCCTTGTCCGAATCCTTGTCGCCGGCGTCCGCGAGCGGGCCGCTGCTCTGGTCGGGAGCGGCATTCTCCTCGTCGCTTTCGGGCAAGGTCGGCGACGCGACGCCCTTGCGAAGCACCATCACATAGGCCGCGCTCGATTGCGGGCGGCCAAGGCTCGACATGTCCAGCCAGCCTGCGCCAGGTCCGCGGTCGGTGCTCGCGGTGAAGTAGAGATACTTGCCGCTTCGATCGAACCGCGGCGAACCGACATCGCTCGTGCCGTCGGTGATCTGGGTTGAGCGCCGGTAGGCCAGCGAATAGACCGAAGCGGCGTGCAGGTGGTTCGGCAGCTGCTTGGTATAGACGATCCAGCGGCTGTCCGGCGACCATGCCGGGTCGAGCTTGAACTGCGGCGAGTCGTAGCGATCGGTGTCGATCCGGATCGGCGTCGCGGCGCCGGACAGGTCGACCATCCACAGGTTCAGCCTCTTGTCGTGGAACACGATCTTGTGGCTGTCCGGCGACCAGCGCGGCTCATAATAAAAGGACCCCGGCTCACCGAGCGGGATGGTGCGGACCGCGCCGACGCCCGATGCGGGCCGGATCACCAGCGCATATTCGCCCGACGCGTCCGAGAAGTCCGCGACCCAGTTCCCGTCGGGCGAGGCGGCCGGATCGCGGTCCGCGACCGACGGCGATTGGGTGAGATTGCGAATCTCGCCCTTGTCGGCCGGTGCGGAAAGGATCTCGCCGCGGGTTTCGAACAGCACGCGCTTGCCCGACGGCGTGATCGCCGCGTGCAGGATCGTATCGGGCTTCAGCGCCTCGAAATGGGGCCGCAGCTGCGGCAGATCGGCGTCGATCGTGACGGGCACGTCGCTCAGCTGGCCGGTCGCCGTGTCGAACAGCTGCAGCTTGCCGAAATGGTCGATGACGATCCCGCCGGGCCCGGCCGAAGCCGACTTCATGTCGAACCCTTGCGAATTGTCGACCAGGCGCTGGATCGCGCCCGAGCCGACGTCATAGGAATAGAGCGTGACCGGCCCGTCGCGATCGGACAGGAAATAAAGGCGGTTGCCGACCCACATAGGATCGCGGTCGTTGCTGTTCGGGCGCGGCACCGGGGTGACGTGCGAGGTGGCGAGATCGGCGATCCAGATCTTCGCGGTCTGTCCGCCGCGATAATTCTTCCACGCGGGCTGCCACTGGGGATTGGGCGCATAGGCGAGCCGGGCGCCGTCGGGCGAGAAGCTGCCGGATTCGCCGGAGGGGAGGGGGATTCGCCGCGGCGGACCGCCGGTCGAATCGACGACGAACAGCTGGTCGAGGTCGCGAACGCTGGCCTGCTGGCTGCGGAACAGGATCGAACGCCCGTCGGGCGTCCAGGCGAGTGCGACATCCTCTCCCGGGTGCCAGGTCAGTCGCTTCGGCTCGCCTCCGGCCGCGGGCACGACATAAACGTCTGTATTGCCGTCATATCTGCCGGTGAACGCAATCTGGCTTCCGTCGGGGGAGAAGATCGGGCCGCTGAGCTGCCCTTCGCCGGTGACCAGTCGCGTCGCCCGGCCGCCGTTCCGGCCCACGGCCCAGATCTCGCCGCCATAGTCGAACGCGATCTCGCTCGCCGACAGGCTTGGATGCTGCAGCAGCAGCGGTGTCTCGGCCGTCACCGGCGCCGCGCTGGACAAGAGAATGGCGGCGAGCCCAAGCATGATACGCATATCGATTTCCCCCCGAAGAGGCGTGAGGTGTCGCGTGCGCAGCCGCCTTTTGCAAGCGTGAGTTCATGGGCTTTGTCGCTAATCTTCGGGGCGCCGCTTGCTCTCGGCTTCATGCTATGATGCCGTGGAGTGAACCTTTGCCGAATTGGAGGCCACCCACGCGATGCGGGAGGTTCCGACTGTGAATGTAGCTGGGACGGCGATTCGTCGGAGAACCGCCGGCCCTCCGGCAAGTGCGCTCGTCGAACGCGAGCTGCTTGACCGGATCAAGGCGCATGACGTGGACGCGTTCGAGAGGTTGTACCGGATCTACCAGCCTCGGCTGGCTCGGTTCCTCATCAACCTCGTGAAGCGCCCACAACTGGTGGAAGAGGTGCTCGACGATACGATGATGGTGGTGTGGCAAACGGCGGGAAGCTTCAGGGGGACGAGCAAATTGTCGACCTGGGTGTTCGCGATCGCCTACCGCAAGGCGCTGAAGGCCCGCGCGCGCTGGCCCGATCCGCTCGAGGACGGCGAGTGGGACACGCGCGTGAGCAACGATCCCATGCCCGACGCGGAGCTTCAGCGGAGCCGGATCCACGACGCGCTCAACCGCGCGATGCGCCAGCTTTCGACCGAGCAGCGAGCGGTCGTCGACCTCACTTACTTCCATGGGCTCGGTTATCGCGACATCGCCGAAATCGTCGGCTGCCCGGTCGATACCGTGAAGACCCGCATGTTCCACGCCAGGCGCCGCCTAAAGCAGGCGCTCCCCGGCACATTGGCCGACTGGCTGTAGGAGTCCGGTGATGAACGATTCGACCGCGTTCGATCTCAACGCTCACAAGGAGGCCGAAGAGCTGCTCCCGTGGTACACCACCGGACAGCTCGACCGCGCCGAGCAGGCGCTCGTCGAACGGCATCTCTCGGGCTGCGACGAGTGCCGAGGCCAGCTCGCTTTCGATCGCCGGATGATCGACGAATTCGCCGCTCTGACGCCCGAAATCGACACCGGCTGGATGCGGCTTCGAGCGCGGCTGGAATCACCTCAGAGCTGGAAACACAGGGTGAGGACCGAAGCTCTGGCGGCCTGGCGCTCCCTCGCTCGCCCTTCCGTCGCCGCCTTCGCCTTCGCGCAGCTGCTGTTCCTGGTCGTCGCCGGCTCGATCCTCTTGTCGCTCAGCCGGCCAGCCTATCGCGCGCTGGCGTCGGCGCCTCCGCCGCAGTCGGCCAATGTCATCGCCATGTTCCGCCCGAACACGACCGAATCGCAGATCCGCGAATTGCTGCAGGGCAATGGCGCGTCGCTGGTCGGCGGCCCGACTCCCGCCGATGCTTATCTGCTGCGGGTTCCGGCGCGCTCGCGCCAGGCGGTACTCCAGCGGCTTCGTTCCGACAGCCATGTGCTGATGGCCCAGCCGATTGACGGAAACCCGTCGTGAAAGCCCTGCGTTCGCTCCTCGCGCTATTCGCGACCGTCGTTGCGCTCCTGGCGATCAACGGACCGAGCTTCGCTCAAGGGTCGCCCACCATCTCTCCGGAGCGGCAGGTCCTCGTCATGGTCCGTCACCCGGCGGATCACTATCAGCCTGCCGGCACCTACGGCGGCGACTATGGCAGTGATCTGACACGCAGCGCCCGCGAGCGGCTGGCGCGCGCGATTGCCCGCGATCACCGCCTGACCTTTGTCGACGGCTGGCCGATGCCGATGATCGGAGTCGATTGCTTTATCATGGCGGTGCCCGACGGCCGCTCGACAACCGCCGCGGCCGCGGAGCTCTCGCGCGATTCGAAGGTCGCATGGGCCGAGCCCGTCCAGCTTTACCAGGCGCAAGGCGGTGCGGCCTCGCCCAACGATCCGCTGTTCGCCGCCCAGCCCGCCGCGCGCGAGTGGAAGCTCGCCGACCTCCACCAGCTCGCGACCGGCCGCGGCGTGAAAGTCGCGGTCATCGACAGCGGCATCCAGGCGAACCATCCCGATCTGGCCGGGCAGGTCGTCCTCAACCGCAATTTCGTCGTGGGACAATCGGAGGTGCCGGAAGAGCACGGGACCGCGGTCGCCGGAATCATCGCCGCCAAGAGCGGCAACGGGATCGGCATCGCGGGCGTCGCTCCGGATGCCCGGCTGCTCGGCTTGCGCGCCTGCTGGCAGCAGCGCGGGGCGGCAGCTCCGACGGTCTGCGACGGACTCAGCCTCGCCAAGGCGCTCTACTTTGCGATCACGGAGAAGCCCGACGTGATCAATCTCAGCCTCAGCGGACCCGACGATCGGCTTCTGCGCACTCTGGTCGAAGCCGGGCTGGCGCGCGGCTCCGTCGTCGTCGCGGCGTACGACCCGCGCAGGCCCGACGGCGGATTCCCGGCATCGGTTCCGGGGGTGATCGCCGTTTCGGACCATGCCTTTGCAGGCGCTTCCGGCCACGTCTACATTGCCCCCGGTCGGGGCATCCCGACGACGGAGCCGGGGGGACGATGGTTTCTCGTCAATGGAAGCTCGTTTTCCGCGGCGCATGTCAGCGGCCTCGCCGCGCTCGTCCGGCAGCGGCGGCGGTCCAGCGAGCTGACGCTCGTGTCCGACCGGCGGGTCGGCGGCACGATTGACGCCTGTGCGACTTTGGAGCGCGCGGTCACCGGCTGCGATTGCGCGTGCGGCGGCGGGCGCCTGCTCAGCGCGAGGTTCGTGCATTAGTCTCGCCCGATTTGCTCTCGTCTGTCTGATTGTCTGCTCCGCGGCCGCGCCCGCGTCGGCGGAAATCGGCGCAACCGCCTCAATCTTCAGCGACCAGCGTTTCCGCGGCTTCTCGCTCAGCGATGACCGCCCGGTGGCGATTGGCGACATCGCCTATGACGATTCCGCCGGTTTCTATGCAGATGCGAGCGGAAGCCTGGTTTTCCGCCGTGGCGTCAACCCTGCCCCATTGGGGCTGGAGCTGGCGGCAGGTTATGCGACGCGCTTGCGGTCGGGGACGACGATCGATTTCGGGATCACCAACTCCAGCTTCACGCATTACTCGGACGACCGCCACGGCCAATCCTATTCCGAAGTCTATGCAGGCATCGCGCGCGGCATCTTTTCCTCGCGGATCTTTGTCTCGCCGCACTATTTCACCAGCGGCCGCTGGACGGCGTACGGAGAGGTGAACGCGAATTTCAGTCCGGCGCGGAAATGGGGGCTGGAGGCACATGTCGGCATGCTCAGCGTGCTTCGGACGCCTGCCGGGCAGCCCTACCGCGCGAATGTCGACTGGCGCCTGGGCGCGAGCCGTGAGCTTGGCCGAATTTCCCTGCACGCGGCCCTGACCGGGCACGGGCACGCCCCGCAGCCCTTCGGCGCGGCGCTTCGCCAGTCGTCGCCACGACGGAACGCACTCGTGATCGGCGTGACGACCACGCTCTGACAGCACTCACCCACGCCTCGCTTCTCGAACGAGTGAACCGGCGGACGCGCCGCCGGCACAAACGGATGTCGCCATGAGCGCGCCCGCATTTCCGAGTCGGAGCCCCCAATGCGCGCACGCTCCGGCGGCCTCGCGAAGCAGCTTTCGCGGGTTCGGCCGACGGCATCGCCTCACGGCGCTGCCACGGCCCGCCGTTAAGGCGATCAGGGCCGGCTCGTCCCCTGCGAGCCGGTCCTGATGTCAAACGAAAGGCGGAGCGCCGAAGCGCCCCGCCTCATGGGTCCGTTTGACGAAGAGCTCAGGCGGCGACGGTCTGCGGCTCAGGCTCGCTCGCCTCGTCCGAATCGCGAAGCACATAGCCGCGGCCCCACACCGTTTCGATGTAATTGGCACCGCCGCAGGCGAGGCTGAGCTTCTTCCTCAGCTTGCAGATGAACACGTCGATGATCTTCAATTCGGGCTCGTCCATTCCGCCGTAGAGATGGTTGAGGAACATCTCCTTGGTGAGCGTGGTGCCCTTGCGGAGCGAAAGCAGCTCCAGCATCGCATATTCCTTGCCGGTCAGGTGCACCCGGGCGCCGTCGACCTCGACCGTCTTGGCGTCGAGGTTCACGGCCAGCTTGCCGGTGCGGATCACGGATTGCGAATGGCCCTTCGAGCGGCGGACGATGGCATGGATGCGCGCAACCAGCTCGTCGCGGTGGAATGGCTTGGTTACATAATCGTCGGCGCCGAAACCGAGCGCGCGGACCTTGGA
>Ga0134128_10009243_pt1 | contig 11833 bp, 8 predicted proteins | sample KB31754_FD_96462 | JGI IMG/M metagenome (GOLD analysis project Ga0134128, IMG submission 96462) | Terrestrial soil microbial communities with excess Nitrogen fertilizer from Kellogg Biological Station, Michigan, USA - KB3-175-4 | ecosystem: Environmental > Terrestrial > Soil > Unclassified ...
ACTATCGAGCGCCCCCTCGGGCGGGAGATATCTGGCGGTTTGTCGTTTCCTGCACCATTGCGGCCTGCAGGTTGAAACTGCAGCCGATAGAACGGATCATCAGGACGCTGGAGCGCCGGAAACTCGTCAACCGTATCAGTGCGTGCCGACCCACGCGTGATATTCGCTCCCTGATCTCATTATTCAACAGACTGCGTCCATCCTATCCCCGAGACTTTCTTTGCCTCTTTGACTCGCTATCCCTCGTCGAGTTTCTTGCGCGCTACCACCATTTCCCCAATCTGATTTTCGCCGTGAGACTTGCCCCCTGGACGGCTCATTGCTGGGTCCAGCAGGGGACCCTGGCGATAAACCAGGACGTGGACGAAGTGAGTGATTATTGGCCGATTATGTCAATCTGATCGAGTTAGTACCATGCACAGGTACCTTGCGTTCTTTTGGAATCCGGCACAGGCGGACAGCGCCGGGCAGGTCATAACAATTCAGGAGCAGTTGGTTTTTGAAGGCAATTGGGAGGAAGCGTACCAAAGCGCGGGCGCGCTCGTCGTACACCGACCGCCACGACGGCGATCGCCTTCGGTTCACACCCTGTTCAATCGACGAGGCATAGTCCTTGGATCGCTCTTTTTCAGGAATGACAACTGCGAGGCGTTCCGACCACCTGCTTTTTTCGATGACGCAGAGACACGGCGGATTATAGCGTCCGCAGGACGACACTTAGTGCATCATTATTGGGGCGCTTACTTCGCCGCTGTGCGCAACGATGCAACGGGCACGCACAGCATTCTTCGAGATCCGACTGCCAACCTTGCCTGCTATCACGCAAAGTTGGGGTCAATCCACGTATTCTTCTCCGATATGGAGGACTTTGTACGTTACGTCCCTTTGTCGCTCTCCGTAAATTGGCGCCACATTAGAACCCGACTGTACGCCGGATTTTTGTTCTCGAGAGACTGTGCCATCGCGGAGATCGAGGACATTCCAGGTGGCGAATGGATGACCATTTCGAGCGCATCTGAGACCCGGGAAATGATTTGGCACCCTGCTCAGTTTTGCGTGGACGATCCCATGGAAGACGAGTGTCGAGCCGCGAGTGAGCTTCGAGCTACAGTGGTGACGGCAGTCCACTCTGTGGCTTCCGAGCACGACAACCTACTAGTCCTGCTGTCAGGAGGACTGGATTCCTCCATCATTACTTCGTGCCTGGCTCAAGACAGCAAGCGAAGGAGCGTAACATGCCTCAATTTCTTCGTCGCCGGAGATACTTCCGGGAACAGGCCGGAAACCATCAGCATCCCTGGCCTAAGCCGAGAGAACCTAGTGAAGCTTCGGCGCTCAATCGGGAACGCTGATGAGCGCGAATACGCACGCAAGGTGGCGGACAAATGCGGGTTTAGGCTCGTTGAAATGGAAAGGCCGGTCCGCGATCTCGATTTTGAGCGCCTATATGCTGCGCCGCCCGCCCCGCGCCCCACCGGGTACGCGTTCGCGCTCGATGTGGACGACGGAGAGCTGGAATGCGCCGTAGCCACCGGGGCCACCGCGTGTATTTCCGGTCAGGGGGGCGACTCGGTGTTTTACGCCTCTCAACGCGTCATCGGCGCGCTTGACTATGCGATATCTCATCCCTTCGGCTCCGACCTTGGTCGCCAGATTGGCTCCGCAGCCACATTGAGCCGGGAGTCGCTTGTTCGTGTGCTCGGTAAGGTAATCAAATACGGATACCTTCGCTTCGAATTGCCTCCCTTATCGACACTATCCGTTTCCCCAAATCTATTGACCAGCGACGCCCTCTCCGCTTTAAGCACGGACATTTCTCGTCATCCGTGGATCGATGCCGCTACCCACCTGTGCCCAGGCAAGCGCAACCACGTCCGGGGAATCACTGACTCCGTCCCTCTGTACCACCGCACCTTCCGGCGAGAAAGAATTGCTCCATCCATACATCCCCTTGGTTCGCAGCCGGTCGTAGAGACCTGTCTGCGGATACCGACGTACGTACTCTTGGCAGACGGTAGGTCGCGTGGACTCGCTCGTCGCGCATTCCGCGATATCCTGCCCCGCGAAGTTTCCGAGCGATTCGTCAAGGGCACGGGCATGTCGCTGGCCCAGAATCTCGTCAGGCGAAACATGACACGTATCAAAGAGCATCTGCTCGATGGTCCTCTAGTCCAAGAACACATACTCGATCGCCGTAAATTGGAAGCGTATTTGATCGACGAACAGCCCTTCCTCACCGTACAAGCGCCTCAGATCATCGACTATCTCACATGCCATGCATGGTTGACTCAACTGAGGTCCAGGAGATGACTGCCCTTGTTCCATTTCGTCGCGCTTCTTCCTGAAGTGCTCGCAGATGTCGCCACCGCGAGTATTGATCGGCCTTGGCCGGACTGGGATCCTCATGGCCGTTCAGCCAAAAATCGAACCAGTCCACATTGCCGCCGGAGACGATCTCCTGGTCCCAGGGCTCCTGAAGCTCATGACTGTCATGGGCGCGGCCGTCCAGCACCAGCATCTCCACGGGTCTTTCCAAATCCCGTAGGCCGTCGAGCCACTCCCACTGCTCCAGCGCCGCATAATTGTGCAAAACCACGAGCAGCAGCGGGGTCTGTACGCGATTCATCAGAAAGCTCGGCGACAGTTGCATCCACGACCCAAGATACTTTCCGAAGGGGGGGCCCGTGTACAGGGACTCGTCCGCTATGTCGTTCGACATGTCCAATATGTACTGGAGATAGCTTCCATCGCCGCCTTCCGCCACCGTTGCCGCGGCAAACATAGCAGGGTGGTGAGTCAACGCCCACTTGACGAAAAAGACGGTGTGGCTCCACCCAATGATGCCGACCTTCTTCGGATCCACCATCCCCCTGTCGCTCAAGTACGAAATCGCCGACCTGTAGATTGCCATCGCCCTTCGTGCTTCCATGAGCTGCCCACGAGGGGAGTGTCCTGCCTCGAGCCTAAAGCTCATATCCGGCACTTGCAGCACGAACATCCCCCTGCCCGCAAGCGGTTGCGCCGCGTCCGACGTCGTCGATGCTCCCCAAAACTGGAAGTTGTCCACATCTGAATCGAAACCGTGTGTCTGGATCACCAGAGGGTAGCGTTCACCCGATCTATACCTTACCGGGAAATACAGCCCACCGGTGATCGGCTGCCCTTTACTCCATTCCCAGGTGACCAGCCGCTCTTTGGCGAGCTTGATGTTCTTGAACTGCGGGTTTAGATTCAAGAGCACTCGGTACCGGCGCTGACCACGCGACCTGTAGTAAAGACTTGGAGGCGAATTCCACCCGCTCCTCGCCATGACGTCGACCACCGGTTGCTCCCGTCGACGCGCGCGCCACGCCTTGCCGACTGTTCCATACCAAACCCACTTCGTCGGACGACAAAAGTTCTCCTCCCTATCCTTGCCGTCAGCCGCAATCCTCTGAAAATACTTGTCTATACCCCACTGCGTCGCCGTTGCGCACAGGAGCCCGCGTTTGTCCCACGCGAGCGCCTGGTTACACTCGCTCCCAACATAAGTGATCGCGCCACTACTCACATCCACCGCCACCGTCGTCGGGTCAGACGCTCTCTGTATTTCTGGACCACTCATGCCCTTCTCGAGTGGCAGCAGCGTACGACTGAGAATTACAGTCCGACTATCCGGCGACCAGACGACGGGCCTTCCCACGAGCCGTATTGGCGCATCAAGTAGCACGCGGCTACGGCCGGTCCGGAGATTTACCAGGATGTACCGCGAAAACGTACTCCATCCTCTGCGGGTGCCCTGCCCTTCTCCCTGTCCAAACCTCGCAATCAGAGTTCGCGTCAAGATATCATTGTATTGCCGCCACAGCTCCCGATGCTCCCATCTTGGCAGTGTCTCCTTAACAACCGCGTACTTCCCATCAGGCGAGACGGAGACGTCTCGCTCCGTATCACTAAAAGGAACCGCGAGAATATGGCTTCCAGGAAGCAGTCGTATCGATCGAGTGCTCCGTCCGTCCGCAACAAACAACTCGCTCACATTTAACAGCCGCCGCTCGCCGCCGAGCGTAACCGACAGTAGATCCTGATCCCTTATCACCAAGCCATGCCGCATTGTCCCACTGTTCCACAGGGTCCGCCTTTTGATGTCGGCGGTCTCGTAGACTATGACTTTCCCGTCGGCATCGCGGCTATAACTCTCGACTGAATTCTTGCCTTTCGTGAGCGGCCGCAGCTGTCTCGAGTCAAGCGCGAATTCGTATATCTGCTCCGGTTGCCGCGCCTGCGAGCCGATAAATGTCACGGACCGGCCGTCTCTGGACCATGACAGGCTAGCCGGATCTATTGCGGGCTCGAAGGACGATGAACTCATTTGCAAGATCGTGGAAACCGGCACGCCCTGGGGATCATGCGTGTTCCATATCAAGAGCGAGTACCGGTTGTCGTTGCTCTGAACGTCGCCTCGCCGGACGACTACAGCGAACATCCGTCCGTCTGGAGACACGCTTGCAACAGGCTCGTAGTCAGTACCATACCCGTAGCCGCACGCCGAAAAGTCTGCTTCGGGAAACCCCAGGCGGGTCATCTCAATTCCATCCCGGACGGTGGGCACCCTCCGCGGTGCCGCAGCTCCCCGCGACACTGGCGCACTACGTGCACTCAGACTGGTCATTATTGCGGCAAGGACAAGACAAGCAAGCACAGTCCTATTCATGGCCATCGAGCCACCAGTTACCAGGTGATTCCGACGTGCGCATATAGCATTCTGCCTACGATGCTCTGTTGGGCAGCGTCGAAGCCGTAAAAATCGAACCCGTAATTTGAGAATTGAGCAGCTCTATTGAAAAGATTTGTCGCCCCGAGCTCGACGTATGCTCCATCATCTGCGCTTCCAATCCCCCGCGGCGGCTTCCCAACAGACCAACGCACATTCATATCAGTAATCCACAGATTACCGATCGTCGTCGTGGAATCGTAGTCGAGGTATGATCCGATGTATCGCTCGTCCAGGTATGCACTTATAGGCCCCTCGGTCCAGGCGACTCCGACGGTACCCTTCCATCTCGGCGCCCAATTCCCATTGTCTTCCGCGCTGCTTACCGATTCGATAGGAGGCGCACCCGGGACGAGCGCTTGCCCGTAGTGATACGTATCCGAGGCTCTAGCGTCGATTGACGCCCGCGCTTTGCCAATCCCATGCGAGTAGCTCAGCTCCCAATCAACGCCCCTAACATCGATTGCCCCAAAATTGACTTCGGTATCGATGACCTCGACGATCTGGCCCGCGGCGTTCCGAATGACGCGCCCCGGAAATGAGCTTGCGTAGTCCACTATCGTCTGCGGTCCCACCGCCTGCGTAACCTCATTCTCAACTACGTTCCACTGCGTGGCGGATAGAAGCAAGCCCTGAGACAAATCGGAGTACACGACGCCAATGGTATGAGACCGACCTGTCATGGGATGCAGACCCGGATTGCCGCCCCCCAAGACAGTGGCAATTACCGTCTGGCCCGTAAGTGGGTCCGTGATCACGTTGTTGTTGTTCGTCTGAGGAGAATCGAGAAGCTGAAGGATCGGTGCTGCAAAGGCCGTGCCGTAGGTGCCCCGCAATAGAAGGCCACCGACAGGCCTCACCATCAACCCCACCTGTTCAGTCGTATCGCCACCGAAATCATTGTAGTCATCACGACGACCAGACATGGTCAGCTCTGCTATCGGAGGTGATGCTGCCGTGCGACCGGCGATAAGCGGAATTCGCGCCTCCCCAAACACCGCGGAATATCGCCGATGATAGGTGGACACGGCATTTTCCGAAGAGTAGACGCCTATCCCGCCGCTGGTATTGAAGTGTATGGTACTGCGCACATAGTCTCCGCCTAAGACCAGCATGGCTTCGCCGCCCGGAAGACGCATTAGAGGTCCACGTATCCACGCTTCAGCGGAGCGGTCTCTACCCATCGACTCCTCATTTTCATTGGAAAACAGTGACTCCAAGACCGCCTGTGAACCAAGAGACCCGCTCGCAAAAGGATTGATTGCCGTGCTGCTACTGGACGAATTCAATGCGTTTTGAATGGCAGCATCGTCGGAAAACTGATTCTGGACGACGTTGTCGGTCCAATCCGCTGACTGCCAGGCTGAGACTTCCCACTGCCATCGTCTTGCAATCGTTCCCTTCATCCCGACAAGGGGGCGGAAGAAATTCGTTTCTATGTTATCGACAACCGGCACATCGCGTAGCGATTCGGCTATCCCTACACCTTCCCCAAACGGGTTGAACGGATTTTGAGCGCCAATGTCGAAAAGCTGGAATTCGGTTAAGCCAAGTAGAGTTTCGTATCCTTGCCCCGCAACCTGCCGGAGATTTGTGTAGATCAGCTGCGCAAACAGGGTGACCGTGGGCGCGATCTCCAGATGTCCATTTACCAAGCTGGTAGCACGCTTTGTCGATGGCAAAATCGCATGCCCCGCATTTAGCGAGCACTCATTCAACGCTCCATAATTGAATTTAGAGAGCGGGGGCTCGCCGGTTGTCGGGGGCGTCACCAGCGCCGCATACGTCGCCGTTCCATCGGGCGCGCTCAAAAGCGGACCTCCGCTTTCGGAGAAAACATTTGCATTGAAGCAGTCCGGGTAGTTGTTGTCAGGTCCACCATAGGCAGTATAATCATTGGATACGGTTAGCAGACGTTCCGAGCTCAGAAGCTCTCCATCCGTCTCGTAGCTCCCAATGATCGAGAGTCCGCCGCGGCTCCACTCTCTTCCGAATGTTACGTCAGATTGAACGTTTCTTATGTCCTTTGCCCATCCGTATCTGACACTTGCAGATAACCCGTTGAAATTCTTTCGCAGGATAATATTTACTACGCCCGCGATCGCATCTGACCCGTAAACCGCCGACGCCCCATTTTCCTCAACCTCAATCCTCTCCACCGCAGCCAGCGGCAGTTCTGATAGGTCAAAATACTGACCCCCGCCGTCTCCCGAGTCCTGCACTCGTCGTCCGTCCAGAAGCACAAGCGTTGTACCTACCGGCAGCCCTCTCAACTTAACGGTCGTGGTATAGAGCGCGTTGAACGTAGGCAGACTTGTAGATACGCTTGGCAGCGTCGACAAAAAGTCCGCGACTGAATTTTGACCGCTTTGCTCGAGATTCAGTCGATCATATATCTGCACCTCTTGCGGTCCTTCTTTCGTCCGGCCGGGAAGTCGGGATCCGGTTACCACGATTTCGCTGAGGACCGTTTTTTCGTGGGGCCGAGTTGATTCGGCTGGACTACCGGACTGTGGCTCGTCGATCGGGTCGGTTCCGGCACCGCTTTGCGTTTTGCTCGACTTGTCTTCTAGATTGGGCGGATCGGATGGTAATAGACCGACCTTGGCGTCGGGGGGTGCCGAGGTCCTGGGTACAATTTCCACCGTATTGCCGCGTACTATGAATGTCAGCGGCAATTCACCGATCAGGCGCGCAAGCGCCTGGCGCGCCGTGTAACGGCCGAGCAACGTTGCCGTTTGCGTCTGCAGGGTTGCTGATTCCGCTGCGAACATGATTTGGACTTTGGCCTGGACGCCGAATTCCAGTAGAGCCTTGCCGAGCGTCTGTGCTTCGATATGAAAATATACGGGTTTTTCCAGGTTTCCTGCGACGGCTGTATTCCCGACCGCAAGAAGAAAAACGCACAGGAGGACACGATGGCAGCGAACCATCATTGCCTTTTCAGGCATTGGTTTTCGTGCGGCGCGATATGCAATCATAGAGGCCCCATGTGATATCAATGCCGTGGTGGGTGAGTTCGCGCGGCGAAGCAGTTGTTTCGCGAGGCACCGCAGGTAGTCTGCGGTAGCGCTAGCTGCTGCATTGCGGTGAGCGGTTCCGGGACGAGGCGATATCGGTATAACGATTGGTACTGTTGTCACTTACCTGTTTCCGTCACTTTTCTGCCTTTTGTGTACATGACGGTTTCGGTACAGGATTACGAACCACCGGCGACAAGATTTCAGAATCTCGAGCCCCGAGGCACGACACTGGTGGGCCGCGCCTCATCGATCCTAGTCCCTGCCTAGCGTTGCGTGCTCATCGCCGTACTCATCGCGCACGCATTTCAATGTCCACCTCTTTCCCACGCTGCCGCAAGCGCACAGGAAAGACGGTGGGGAGGCTTTTTAGCCATCCCTGGATGTCGTTTTCGAATACGATTCCGCTCAGTCGTAGACCGCCGGCCGCAGGACTGACGTAAATCGGCCGCGTGGAGTACCGATCGACCGTCTCAATCACGTACCTCAGGGGCTGATCTTCGAATGTCAGTCGACCTTCAATCCATGCCGTTGCGGCATGGGCGTCTGCGGGCGTTACAGTCGAGAGCGCACCATTGTCCTTCAAAATAACCTGTTCGCCGCCGATCACTCTGATTTGCGCAATGGTTGGCCTCATGAAATTGCGTTGATGCATCCCAAGGCTCGACCAGAACGAAGGCCTCGCGGACACGTCCACTATCCCCTCCGTTACTGTCACAACGACCCGATCTGAGTCGCGCGTAACCAAAAACGCCGTTCCGACGTCTGAAATTGTTCGGTCGCCCGCAGAGACCACAAAGGGCCAATTCTTGTCGTGAGCTACCTCGAACCAAGCCTGTCCCCTAATAAGGGTCGCCGAGCGGTTTTTCCGCGAGAACGTGACCGCCAGCTTTGTGTGACCACCCAGGGTTATGGTTGTCCCGTCATTCAAATGTATGGCTTTTATCTCCGCAATACCGGTTTGATAGGCAACACCACTGGCCCCGTCACCCGGGGACCGGAAGAGTGGCAGTAGAACCACTATTATCGCCGTCGCGGCAGCTGCAACCGCACCCGATAACCACCACCTCGATTTGACTGCCCAAGAGCCTCGCGCTTTCGACTTGCCGGGCAGTTTTGATTTCAACCACTCCTCTATTGGTGTGGAAGGATCATATCGATCATTTTCCAGTTCTTCTTTCCGCGGTCGAGATCGCTTTCGATACAGGGCACTCCTTGCCAGCAGGCGAGTCACATCGTCAAAGACCCGCTGATTCTCCTCGTCCGAACACCATGCGTGCCATTGACGGCAAATGGACTCATCGACATCTTTTCTGTTTGCTTGCCGCAGAGTGACATACCAGCTCACTGCCTTGTCCCAGCGATCCACGCCAGTGAGCCTCTGTCGTTCACCCCTGTTGCTCATGATTCATCCCTCGTATCGTCAGCCGCATCGAGGCGCGACTGTATGTACTCGAGTGCACGCGCGAGGTGCTTTTGAGCCATTCGCGTGCTTATTCTCATTTCGCGGCCGACCTCGGCGAATGTCAGACCTTCAAGCACGTGGAGCACAAATGCGTCGAGGCATCGTGGTGGCAAGCGGTCGATAGCCGCCTCCAAGATCGAGAGACGCTCTCGCGATTCGACTACCTCTTCCGCCGATTGGGTCCATTTCTCTGCGAGCGCTCGAGCGGAGCGGCAAAATCCTTTCTGCAGGGCACTTTTTCGCTTGCGATCTGTTGCCAGGTTCACCGCGATTCGCCAAAGGTAGCCCGGCAGCACGCCGATCGCTCCAGGACGGTCGAATGCCATTAGTCGTGCGTAGGCTTCCTGCACGATTTCTTTGGCGTCTTCGACAGAGCCGGTTCGCACTGACAGCATCCGCACTAGGCTTGCGTTGAATTTTCGGAAGGTTTCGCCCAACTCTCGCGCATCAGCTTCGTTTGCTGACGTAGCGGCGGGGGCTCCCGATGAGCCAAGGGCTTCGGGCACCAGCGCGCGGCGTTTGGACTCGCCGTAAACGGGAGCCATGCCTACTCTGCTATTGACGGACGAGCGACGGATTTACGAACCGCGCTCGAGCGTCTCCTGGCGTCCCCCGGCGCCCCCTCGAGCGGGCAAGGACTTGAGGTGTCATGAACGTGTTTCTTCGCCGCGCTGCTGGCGTCCGTGCCAATGCCCTGGAGCGACGTGAAGCGCGCGGGATCCCTCGGTTGCCCCAGATCCCCTTTTATTATCGTTGCAGCCGCCGTCCATTGGAATCGGCTGCGCCGCTCAAGCGTCTGAGTGCTTTCTCGCTTCGCTATGTAGATGCGGGCAAACGAAGAGTCCCCCCTCTGTCGGCACTCCATCGTCGTTGAGCAGCTGAAACGCCGGCTACCGGTGTGCTCTATCAGGGTTGCCTCGGCCGTCCCACGGGCATTGCGGGCGCGACCGGCGACCGTTTCGGCGAAACACATGGATTCGGGTCTATTCGACTTTACGCGCACGGTCACCCCCGAGTCGATAATTCCGACGGCTAACTGTGCGTGTCAGTATTGCATATCGAATTCGATGTTATGTCACTCCAAAAGATATTTTCCGTCTGAAGTAACGTTGTTGTCGGACGTGCAACAGACGCGTGTGACCAGCTGAACCAGGCGTGCAACTCCATCGCGTTAAACGCATCTGGGGCACACCTTTACTTTTAAGACGTTGAGCAACACCGAACCCAAGGGGACACACCTGTCCCACCCCGAACACGGAGACCGCTTATTGTTTGCGAAGCTCTCAGAGAAGGCGCTCAGTAGGCGGCGTGGCGCTGCGTCTGCGAGGGCCGGACTGTAGGCGTCGCCGCATGACGCGCTGAAAGCATCCGCCCCGGACCGCAATGTGCTTGCGACCGCGCGAGCACCGGACTCCGCCGCATACAATTTGCCCACCGAAGCATGCCGTGCCCTTGGCCACGCCCGAACGATTCGTGTTAGCCCCCGCCACCCCGGATCTCGTTTTTCCCCTGGCGCTCACCGTCGCTTCCGCTTCGTTCCGCGCGTGGGCCCGCCTATGGTGGCACGCGTTTTTGCAGGGCCGGCAACGGACCCGCACCCACCCGACGACGTGCACGTGGCCTCGCGCAGACAAACCACGAACAGATGGACCGATGAGCCGGCTTTCGGCGCGTTACGCGCAGCTAATCAGGATGTGCCGAAGACGAGGCTGCTCGCGCGAGGATGCCAGGGACCTGGTACAGGAGGCGCACCTGCGCTGGTTGGATTACGAGCGCGCCGCAAAGGTCAGGGATGTGGATTCCTTGCTCCGGCGCATCCTGATCAATCTTTCGATTACCCACTATCACCGCGAGAGGATGCCGCCGTTCACGTTTGAGAGCGCCGAAACGCTCGATAAAGGGGGACGGCTCGTCGATCCCGCGCCGGGCCCGGAACGGACGGTCGCTGCCGAACAGGAGCTCGACGAGGTCGTGAGCCTGCTGAGCGCCGTGAGCCCGCGAACGTGCCAGATCTTCATTGCGCAGCGCGGCGGCTACAGTTATGAGGAGATCGCCGATGCGTACGCCATCAAACCTCGCACCGTCGAGAAACATGTCGTGTCCGCCGGGGTCATCCTGGCGGAATGGATGCCCGGGCGCCTCGCCAGCCCCTGAAATCGGCGCTGCCGATCACGCAGGACTCGACAGCGGCGCCCATTCGCGAGATAGTGTTGTGATGGGCAAACGACGACATGAGGATAGCGTCCCGGCTCTGATCCATGCGTACCTGGATTGCCCGAACTGCGGACGTATCCCAAAGCCTACCGGAACGCTTCTCGTGTCCCCGCGGCCGGAGTCCCCCGACCGCATACACACCTCCCTCCAGTGCGACCGGTGCGGCTCATACGAGGCGGTGCTCCATATCGAGCGCGAGATAGTGCCCCGTCACTGATCGGGGCTGCGCTTGCCGGTGGTCGGGATGTGCTCCTCGAACCACCCCACCATCCGGGCCGCAAAATCCACCGTTGCCGGCCACTTGCGCACCCCATGCCCTTCCTGCGGGTAGGTCACCAGCACCGATTTGACCCCGTTCTCCAGTAACGCGTTGTGGAACTG
>Ga0134128_10009244_pt1 | contig 11832 bp, 10 predicted proteins | sample KB31754_FD_96462 | JGI IMG/M metagenome (GOLD analysis project Ga0134128, IMG submission 96462) | Terrestrial soil microbial communities with excess Nitrogen fertilizer from Kellogg Biological Station, Michigan, USA - KB3-175-4 | ecosystem: Environmental > Terrestrial > Soil > Unclassified ...
CGCTGTTCTTCAACAGCACCACGAATTGGTCGAACGAATCGATCTGACCCTGCAACTTGATGCCGTTGACGAGGTAGATGGATACGGGCACCCGTTCCTTGCGCAACGCGTTCAGGAAAGGATCTTGGAGCGATTGGCCTTTGGCCATCGGGTTCTCCTTGTTTTCACGGCTTCTAATTGTTCGTGCGAGAGTAGCGAGCAAGCAAGCGAGCTTCCCTGGAGACCTCCAGCAAGGTATGTGCCTCGCGGGCCAGAGGGAGCGACGGACGGGATCTTAACATGCGCGCCGAATCAAAGACCAAGCTGGCGCAACTCATGACGCCGGTCGCGATTCCACGACAGTTCGTCGACTTCTGGATCGAGGCACTGCGGGGCGGTCTCGGCCCGCATCCAGGTGAGCTGGCGCTTGGCGAGCTGGCGCGTGGCGGCGATGCCCCGCTCCACCGCCTCGCCGAGGCCGCATTCGCCCTCGAGGTACGTCCAGAGCTGGCGGTACCCGACCGCGCGCATCGAGGAATGGCGCGGGGTGAGGTCGCCTCGCTCACGCAACGCCCGCACCTCCTCGAGGAAGCCGGCGGCCATCATCGCGTGGAAGCGGTCGGCGAGTCGCTGATGCAACACCGGGCGGCTGCGGGGGGCCAGCGCCCAGGCCTGAAGCGGCAGGCCCGCCAGCGGGCTCGTGGTCTCGCGCTGTAGCTCCGAGAGTCGCCGGCCGGTCACCTCGCACACCTCCAGAGCCCGTTGAATTCTCTGCCTGTCGTTCGGGTTGATGCGCGCGGCGGCCGCGGGATCCCGCCGCGCCAGCTCGGCGTGGAGCGCGGGCCAGCCCACGCGGGCGGCGCGCGCATCGAGCTCTCGGCGCAGCTGCGCGGACGCCTGTGGCAGCGGCGCCAAACCTTTGAGCAGCGCGCGCAGGTACAGCATGGTGCCGCCGACCAGCAGGGGCACGCGACCTCGCGCATGGACCGCGGCAATCGCCGTCAGCGCATCCGCCACGAACCGTCCGGCCGAATAGCTCTCGGCCGGGTCACAGAGGTCGATGAGATGATGTGGGATCTGCTCGCGTAGCCCGCGGGCGGGCTTCGCCGTCCCGATGTCGAGACCTCGGTACACCAGCGCCGAATCGACGCTCACGATCTCGATGGGCGCGGCCTGGGCCAGTCGGATGGCCCAGTCGCTCTTGCCGGTGCCGGTCGGCCCGGTGAGCAGGTAGACCGGAAGCTGCAGCGAGGCCGCCGGATCCGAGCCCGTCGTCATGAATCGCTCCCGGCGATTCATTTACCGTCCCCGCAGGAACAGCTGGTCCAGCTCCCCTAGGGTGAGGCGGGTCCAGGTGGGTCGACCGTGGTTGCACTGGTTGGCGCGATCGGTCGCCTCCATCTGCCGCAGCAGCGCGTCCATCTCGGGCAGCGTCAGGCGGCGGCGGGCGTGGATGGCGGTGCGGCAGGCGAGCGTCCCGAGGAATCGGTCGGCTGCTGCATCGAGATGGTGCAGCCCATCCTCGCGGGCGAGATCCTCGATGACTGACTTGACAATATCCGGCACGCGCTCGTTCGCCAGCAGAGCCGGGACTCGCCTGAGCGCCAGGGACGTCGGGCCGACCGAGTCGATCTCGAAGCCCGCCCGCTCCCAGGGCTCAGGGTTCTCGAGCACCGCATCGAGCTCGTGCGGCTTGATCGTCACGACCAGAGGCTCGAGGAGGAGCTGCGATGCCGGCGGGCCATCGCCCCGATCGGCCTTGAGCTTCTCGTAGAGCACCCGCTCGTGCGCGGCATGCATGTCGACCAGGATGAGGCCTTCCTGACTCTGCGCCAGGATGTAGATGCCATGGAGCTGGGCGAGTGCGACGCCGAGCGGATAGCCCGCTGCGGAAGGCTCGCTGACGGCCTGCGCCAACATCCAGGGGTCGCGCGACGACTCATAGGGCTGCGGCGCGCGCAGCGGCAACGCCTGCGCCACACCCGGCCAAGCCTGTGTCGGCCCGGGGCCTCGCGCGGCGGCACCCGCCAACACCGGCTGCACGCTCGCGGCCGGCGTCGCACCCGCTTCCGGCCGCGTGGCCGCGAGCGCGTGCTCGATGGCGCGGAAAATGAACTCGTGCACCTGATGGCCGTCGCGGAAGCGCACTTCGAGCTTGGCCGGATGCGCGTTGACATCGACGAGCTGCGGATCGAGCGACAAATGGAGCACGTAGGCGGCGTGGCGGCCGTGGTAGAGCACGTCCCGGTAGCCCAATCTGACGGCGCTCGCGAGCAGCTTGTCGCGCACGCTGCGGCCGTTGACGAACCAGAACTGCTGATCGGGCTGCGCGCGCGAGGCCGTCGGCAACCCGATCCAACCGGTGACCTGCACCGGGCCGGAGGCATGGCTGATGGGGATGAAGCTCGCCAGGAGGTCCTTTCCCAACACCTGCGCCAACCTCTCCTCGCCTGGGGACTCGTGCGTCGATGTCGGGGCGTCGAGGAGCACGCGCTCACCGCTGCGCAGCCGGAACGAGACGTCGGGGCGTGACAGCGCGAGCCGCTCGATCAGGCGCGCGATGTGCCCCGTCTCGGTCGGCGCGCTGCGCACGAACTTGCGCCGCGCCGGAATGTTGAAGAAGAGATCGCGCACCTCGACGGTGGTGCCGACCGGATGGGCCGCGGGCCGGACCGGGGCGACGGCGCCGGCGTCGACGCCGATCTCGGCGGCACGATCCGCGCCGGCCGGATGCGAGATGACGCGGAGCCGCGAGACCGAGCCGATGGAAGGCAGCGCCTCGCCGCGAAAGCCGAGACTGGTAATGGCGGTGAGGTCGTCCAGCGAGGCGATCTTGCTGGTCGCGTGGCGGCAGATCGCGACCGGCAGGTCTTGCGCGGAGATGCCGCAGCCGTCATCGCGCACGCGCATGAGGCCGATGCCGCCGCGCTCCACATCGACCTCGATGCGGCTGGCACCGGCGTCCAGACTGTTCTCGACCAGCTCTTTGATGACGGAAGCGGGACGCTCGATGACCTCGCCGGCGGCGATCTGGTCGATGAGCTCGTTCGGGAGGATGCGGATGGCGGGCACCCGCACGAGTTTATAGCGCTCAGTTGCCCGCGACGAGGTCTTGCAGGCCTTCCCGGCGCTCTTCGGCGAAGAGCGTGCCGGCGGGCGGGTGCTGGCGGAAATAGACGCGGACACCGCGGAAGATGGCATCGGCGATGCGCCGCTGGTGGGACCGGCTGTGGAGCCTGCGCTCCTCGCGCGGGTCGGAAATGTAGTCCGTCTCGATCAGCATCGAGGGAATGTCGGGGGACTTCAGCACGACGAAGGCCGCCTGCTGCACGACGGGCTTGCGCACCGGCACGGACTGGTCGAGGGAGACGAGCACCTGGCGCGCGGCCGTCATGCTCTCGCTGATCGTCGCGGACTGGGAGAGATTGAGGAGCACGGAGGCCAGGGTGCTCGATTTGTCGTCGAGCTTCACGCCGCCCTTGAGGTCGGCGTCGTTCTCCCGCTCCGCGAGCCACCTCGCGGCCTCGCTCGAGGCGCCGCGCAGGGAGAGGATGTAGACCGAGGCTCCGGCGATGTCGCGTTGGCTGACGTCATCGGCGTGCACCGAGACGAAGAGGTCGGCCTTGGCGCGGCGCGCGATCACCATGCGCTGGCGAAGGGGGATGAAGATATCGCTGTCGCGTGTCAGCACCGCCCGCATGCCGCGCTGCTCGTCGATCCGACGGGCCAGGAGGCGTGCTATGGCGAGCGTCACGTTCTTCTCTTCCAGGCCGTGCGGGCCGATCGCGCCGGGATCGACACCGCCGTGCCCGGCGTCGACCGCCACGATGATGTCGCGGCCGGTATTCGCGGGCTCGTGCCGCGCGCGGATGGGTGTTGGAATTGCATCGGCTGCGGCCCGCATCCCGGACGATGCGGCCGCCGCCGGGAGAGCCGCCGGCGCATCGCCGAGTGTCAGGATGAGCTGCGGGCCGTGCGCGCGCGAATGAGCCCAGTCGGCCTGCACGCGTGCCGCGGCAGTGAGGACGAACACCAGCCGCAAAGCGCCGTTGGAGCGGTGGCCCATTCGAATGTCGGCGAGCAGTCCCCGCCCGCTGGGGAGTTGCAGGCCGCGCGTGATGCCGGTCTGCGGCAGATCGAGAACGGCGCGATACGGACGATGGAGGATGAAGAGCTTCTCACTCGTCACCCGGGACACATCCAGCGTCACGCGCGCACCTTCCGTCGAGGTGGCGATGTGCACCGCTCTCAAGCGCGCGTGCGCGGCCCGCGCGGCCGAGGCCGGAGCCGGGGCGATCCCCAGGCCGGCGCCGAGCAGAAGCAGGACCCCTATCTGAAAGACCTTTCTAATCATGTACTTTGCGGCGCTACTTGACCCGTAATCTACGAGCCGCGCGGCAAAGTTTCAACTACTCCGGGAAAAAGCCCGCTCCAGCCAGCCGATCCCGACCGACGTTTCCGCGGAAACGTCCGCTTCGTGTGCACCGGGCCCGGCCGTCAGACTCACGGTCAGATCCGCCGCGGGCAGCCGCCCGAGCGCCCGCTCCGGCCACTCGATCAGCCAGAGGCAGCCGGGGCCACCCCACTCCCGCAGGCCCAAATGCTCGAGCTCCGCGGGATCGCGCAGCCGATAGAGATCGATATGCACCAGCGTGAGCGCGCCGACCTCATGCACGTTCACCAGGGTGTACGTCGGGCTTCGTACGGCTGACGTAACGCCGCAGGCGCGTGCGAATCCCCTCACCAGAGTGGTCTTGCCGGCGCCGAGAGCGCCGGTCAGATACAGGGTCGCGGGTTGCTCGAGAACGGGCGGCCGTGCCGCCGCCAGGCTCGCACCGAGCGCCTCGGTGTCCTGCGGGTTCTTCAGAGATTGACGCAGTTGCGCAGCTCCCGAGCGACATCGCTGGCGAGAAGCCCGCGCTCTCCCGTGCGCGCCGCCGCATCGCCCGCCATGGCGTGCACCAGGACGCCCGCTCTGGCGGCGAGCCACGCGTCCCGGCACTGCCCCAGGATGCCGGCAATGGTTCCGGTGAGCACATCGCCCATGCCGGCCGTGGCCATGCCGGGATTGCCGCGCTCGCAGAGCGCAGGCGTGCGGCCCGAGACGCCAACGAGAGTTCCCGCGCCCTTGAGCACGACGGTCCCGCCGTACCGCGCGACGAGATGCTCGAGGGCGGCGAGCCGGTCGTGTTGGATCCCGCGGGTATCCGTGCCGAGCAGGCGTGCGGCCTCGCCCGGGTGAGGTGTCAGGATCCAATCGCCGCGCGCGGCTACATTGGTCTCCGCGATGATGTTGAGAGCGTCCGCATCGACGACCAGCGCCTTGCCGGAGCGCAACACCTTCCCGAGGGCATCGCGCGCCCACGGCGTACGGCCGAGTCCCGGGCCGATGGCGACCACGTCGGCCCGCTCGACCGCCTCGCTCAGCCCCTGCGCGTCCGCCAGCGGCAGGCAGATGAGCTCCGGCCTGCCGGCCGAGATCGCCGGCACGTTCTCCGGCGCCACCGCCACCGTAACGAGACCGCCACCGACGCGCAGACAGGCCTCGCCCGCCAGCCGGACCGCGCCCGGCATGCCCACTCCCCCGCCCACGATCAGCACCCGGCCGAAGTCGCCCTTGTGCGAGGAGCGTGCGCGCCGCGGCAGCGCCTGTTGGATCGCCGATTCCAGGATGCGCTCGAGGCGCGGCGGCGGCGCCCCGGCCGCCTCCGGAGCGAGCTCCAGGTCGTCGAAGAACACCGTGCCGGCGAATTCCGGCCCGTCGCCGATGAAGAGGCCGGTCTTCAATCCGACGAAGGTGACGGTGCAATCCGCGCGCACGGTCTCACCGAGCGGCACGCCGGTGTCGCTGTCCAGACCCGACGGCACGTCCACTGCGAGCACCGGGCGCCCGGAACTGTTGATGTCGCCGATGACGCATGCCACTTCCTCCCGTGCGGGGCCGCGAAGGCCCGTACCGAGCAAGGCATCGACCACCACCTCGCCATCGCCGAGCCGCTCCCTGGCATAAGGAAGAACTCGAGCGCCGCTCGCCCGCAGATCCTCGTAGGCCTGCCGGGCCTCGCCCCGCAGCGCCGCGGGTGCGGTCGCGGCAAGCGTCGTGACCGTGAGGCCCGCCGCCTGTGCGAAGCGCGCGAGCACGTACCCGTCACCGCCATTGTTACCCGCGCCGCATACGATGACGACGCGGTGGGCTACCGGAAAACGGGTGCGCAGATATCGCAGCGCGGCCTCGCCGGCCCGCTTCATGAGCGTATAGCCTGGGATACCGAGCGTCTCGATGGCATGGGCATCGAGCGCCCGCACCTGGGCCGTGGAGTAGAGGTAGACCGGCAACGCCATGGGTCAATTATAGTGGTATGAGGCGCTGGATCCGGGCATCCTGCCTGGCCCAGCGCGGAGCGATGCCTCATGACCCAACCGCCGACTCTCGACCCGGCCGCGGCCAAGCGCCAGCTCGCCGAGCGCGCCCGGCGGCTCGGATTCGACCGCATCGGCGTCTCGTCGGTGGACATCCCGCAGGATGAGCAACACCTCCTGCGCTGGCTCGATGCGGGCTTTCACGGGGAGATGGACTACATGCGCCGTCATGGCCTCATGCGCAGCCGGCCGCACGAGCTGGCGCCGGGGACGATCCGCGTGGTCAGCGTGCGCATGGACTACTGGCCGGAGGGGGCCCGCGATGCGGAAACGGTGCTGGGCGATGCCGGATTGGGGTATGTCTCCCGCTACGCGCTCGGCCGCGACTATCACAAGGTGATGCGCGGCGCGCTGGCGCGTCTCGCCAAGGAGCTCGCGGAGGAGATTGGCGCCTTCGGCTTCCGCGTCTGCGTCGACAGTGCGCCGGTGCTGGAGAAGGCGCTGGCGCGCAACGCCGGCCTCGGCTGGATCGGCAAGCACACCAACCTCATCGCGCGCGATGCGGGCTCGTGGTTCTTCCTGGGCGAGATCCTGACGGATCTGCCGCTGCCGCAGGATGAGCCGGCGAGCGCGCATTGCGGGACCTGCACCGCGTGCATCTCAGCATGTCCGACGCAGGCGATCGTGGGTCCGTACCGGCTGGATGCGCGGCGCTGCATCGCGTATCTCACGATCGAGCATCACAGCGCCATTCCGGTGGAGCTGCGGGCGGCGATCGGGAACCGCATCTACGGGTGCGATGACTGCCAGCTCGTCTGCCCGTGGAACAAATTTGCCCGTGCGGCCTCGCATCCGGACTTCAAGGTGCGCAATGGGTTGGATGCGGGGCGGTTGACGGAGTTGTTCGAATGGACGGAGGGGGAGTTCGAGGAGCGGATGCGGGGGTCGGCGATCCATCGGATCGGGTATGAGAAATGGTTGCGGAATATCGCGGTGGCGTTGGGGAACGCGCCAACTTCTGAGGCGGTGATTGCGGCGTTGGAGCGGAGGCGGGAGGGAGCGTCGGAGCTGGTGAGGGAGCACATTGAGTGGGCGTTAGCGGAGCACCGGCGTCACGCTGTTGACCTCCAGGCCGCTACGGTTTGAGCTGAAGGTTGTCTATCAGACGGGCACGGCCGAGGCGCGCGGCGACGAGCACCACGAGGTGGCGGGTGTTGGCGTCCGGGGTGCCGAGGTCGTCGCCGCGGCGGACGCAGAAGTAATCGGGGCGGAAGCCTGACCGGTCCAGAGATTCGACAGCCTGGCGCTCGATGGCGGCGAAATCGCGGTCGCCGGCGCGCAGGCGGGCTATGGCGGCTTGCAGGAGTTGATGGATCAGGGGGGCCTGGCGGCGCTCGTCTTCGGTCAGGTACTGGTTGCGGGAGCTCATGGCTAGGCCATCGGGCTCGCGCACGGTGGGGGCGGCGATGAGGGTGATGGGCATACAGAGGTCGGCCACCATCCGGCGGATGATGGTGAGCTGTTGGAAATCCTTTTCACCGAAGACCGCGACGTCGGGCTCCACGATGTGGAAGAGCTTGGTGACGACCGTGGCCACGCCCTCGAAATGGCCGGGACGAAACTCCCCATCGAGAATGTCCGAGAGGCCGGGTACCTCTACGCGGGTCGCGCGCTCGGAGCCGTTGGGGTAGATCTCCGCGACGTCGGGCATGAACATCAAGTCGCAGCCGGCGTCGGAGAGCATGCGGGCGTCCTGAGTGGGCGTGCGCGGGTAGTGCGCGAAGTCCTCGTTCGGGCCGAACTGCATGGGGTTGACGAAGAGGCTGGCGATGAAGCAATCCCCATGGCGGCGCGCCATCTCGATCAGACTGACGTGGCCGGCGTGGAGATTGCCCATCGTCGGCACGAAGGCAATGCGGCGTCCCTCTGCGCGCCAGCGATGTACGCGCTCGCGCACGGCCGCAATCGTGGTGGCGGTCTCCATGTGCGTCAGAAGCAATGCTCCGGGGCGGGATATGCGCCGCTGCGGACGGCTTCCACGTAGCGCTTCAGCGCCTCGCGGCTGTCGGCGGCGCCTTTCATGAAGTTCTGTACGAAGCGCGGCTTGCGGCCGGTCGTGATGTCGAGAATGTCGTAGAGGACCAGGATCTGGCCGTCGGTCCCGGGGCCGGCGCCGATGCCGATGACCGGCACCTGCAGCGCCTCCGTGATCGCCTTGCCGAGGTCCGAAGGGATGCATTCGAGGAGCACGATGTCCGCGCCCGCGGACTCGAGCCGCTTGGCGTTCTCGATCATCTGCGCGGCCGCATCGTGCTCCCGGCCCTGCACGCGAAAGCCGCCGGTCTTGTGCACCGATTGGGGCCGGAGGCCGAGGTGCGCGCAGACCGCGATGTCGTGCCCGGCGAGGAATTCGACGATCTCGGCCTGGCTGCCGCCGCTTTCGAGCTTCACCATCTTGGCGCCGCCTTCCTGCATGAGGCGCACGGAATTCTCGAGCGCCCGATCCTTGGACGGATAGCTCATGAACGGCAGGTCAGCGATGAGGAAGGGACGATGCAGGCCACGCGCCACGGCACGGGTGTGATAGACGATATGGTCCATGGTGACCGGTACCGTCGTATCGTGGCCCTGGATGACCATGCCCATCGAGTCGCCGACCAGCACGACATCGACATCGGCCTGATCCAACAGCACGGCGAAACTCGCGTCGTAACAGGTGAGGCAGGCGATTTTCTGCCGGTCCGCCTTCATGCGCGCGAGCGTGCTCAAGGTCACGGGCTGGCGGTCGGAATCGCGAAGCTGCAGGTGGGTGTACATAGCGCGGCCTACGAGCCTTTGGTGAGGGGGCTTCGCATCGGGTTGTAGTAGAGGCGCCCGCGCTTCCTGCGCCGGATCGCGGCCAGCAACTCCTCGTAATCCGCGGCGCTGTTGACCGGATCGATGGAGGCGGCATTGACGATGAGGAGCGGGGCAGCCTCGAACTCGTGGAAGAAGCGCGCATAGGCTTCGTTGAGGCGCACCAGGTAGTCGCGCTCGATGTGCTGCTCGTAGGCGATGCCGCGCCGGGCGATGCGCTCGAGGAGCACATCCACCGGCGCCTGCAGGTACACGACGAGGTCCGGCTTCGGCGCCTGCACGTCGAGCCTGGCGTAAATCTGCTCGTAGAGCGCGAACTCCGCATCGTCCAGTGTCAGGCGAGCGAACAGCCGGTCCTTCTCCAACAGGTAGTCCGCCACGCGCACCGGGGCGAAGAGGTCCTGCTGGTTGAGCGCTGCGAGCTGCTGGCAGCGCTGGAAGAGGAAATGCAGCTGCGCCGGCAACGCGCCGGCGCGCGGATTCTTGTAGAAGCGCTCGAGGAACGGGTTCTGCGCCGCATCCTCCAGCACGGGTTGCGCCGACAGGCTCTCGGCCAGACGCCGCGCGAGGCTGGTCTTGCCGACGCCAATCGACCCTTCCACCACGATGAACTGGTGCTCAGCCCCGGTCATGTGTCACGCGGTAATGCCAATCGGATTCAGGGCTCGCCCAGGCGTTCGAGGCCCTCGGACGTAAGGCGCCCCCTGAGCTCGGCTACCCGGCCGAGCCCGGGCACTTCGAGGTCCGGGGCGAGGTCGGCAAGAGGATACAGAACGAAGTTCCGCTCCACTATCCCGCGATGGGGGAGGGTCAGGTCGGGCTCGTCGCGACGCTCCCGGCCGTAGACCAGGAGGTCGAGGTCGATGATCCGGGGCCCCCAGCGCTCGCGCCGCGCCGGCCGGCCGAGCGCCTTTTCCAGTGCCTGCAGCTCACCGAGCAGGGTGCGGGCATCGAGCTGCGTGAGGAGCGCCGCCGCCGCATTGACGAAATCCGGCTGCGGCACGGGACCGAAGGGTTTGGAGCGATAGAGCGGCGAGACGCGCACCAGACGGGTGGCGGCCACGGCCTGCAGCCCCGCGCACGCCCGCCGGATCTGCACCTTCGGTTCCTCCAGGTTGCTGCCCAGGCCGATGTACGCCGGCTGCCAGACCGCCGCGGTCCGCTCGCTCACGAGGCTCGCGGGCCGCGCCGGCCCCGGCGTCGCCGGCGGCCGCCGGACCGGGGACGCTCGGGCCGCGGCCCTGCCCTCTGGGCGAGCGCATCCGCCATGGGCCCCTGCTCCTCATGGGGGACCTCCTGCACCTGGGTCCACCACCGAGCCATCTCCGGCGAGGCCAGGCCGAATTCCGCCCGCAGGAGCAGCAGGTCGTAGGCTGCGCGGAAGCGCGGATGGGTGAGCAGACGCAGCGCGCGCCTCCCGGTCGGATGCTCGAGCCGCGGCTGCAGCGCGAACATCTCGCTGAGACCCAGAGAGAAGCGCCGGGGGATCGCGAGATGCGCCTGCGCCTGTCTCACCGCGCGATCGCACGCATCCCCGATGGCCGAGAGCTCGTGCCATTTCTCGGGCGGCATCGCCTCGATGATCTGGGCGATCGGGCCGTAGAGGAGGAGCGCCAGCAGAAATGTCGGCGTGAGCGGACGGCCCGCGGCGGCGCGCGCATCCGTGTTGGCGAGGCCTTTGATCAGCAGACGCTCGACCAGCCCGCCGGCATGCGCCGTGAGATAGGCGTCGGCATTGGGAAGGAGCTGGGCGAGAAGCCCCCGCCGCCGCAGCACCTCCAGGCTCCGGGCGCCGTGTCCGGTGAGAAAGAGCTTCAGGGTCTCATCGAAGAGGCGCGCCGGCGGCACGCCGCCGAGAAGCTCGCGCAGCCGCGCGATGGGCTCAGCCGTCGCGGGGTCGATCTCGAAGCCGAGTTTCGCCTCGAAACGCGCGGCGCGCAGCATGCGTACCGGATCCTCGCGAAAGCGGGTCTCCGGATCGCCGATCAGCCGCAGTCGCCGGGCGGCGATGTCCTCCACGCCGCCGACGTAGTCCCAGATCGAGAAGTCGGCGATGTTGTAGTAGAGCGAATTCGCGGTGAGATCGCGGCGCCACACATCCTCGTCGATGGTGCCGTAGAGGTTGTCCCGCAGGATGCGCCCGGTCTCATCGAACTTGCGCTCCGAATGCTCATCGAGCGGCGCGCGCGCTTCCCGCCCGACTGTGCGGGCCGGAGCGCCCGCTCTCGCCGTGTCTCCCTCCTCTGCCAAACCGGCCGCCGGCTGTCCGGACTCGTGCGGCTCCTCCTTGGAACGCACCACCTCGCGAAGATCCGCGGCGGTGAGCTCCACGGTATCCTCATCCGCAGGATCCACCGGCAGTGACGGGTCATCGAGCTCCGGCCCCTCGCCGTCCTCCGGATCGGCATCCGCGAGCGGATCCTCGCCCTGGGAAGGCGCGCTCGCCGCCCGGAAGGTGGCCACCTCGATGATCTCCTGGCCAAAGAAGACATGCGCCAGGCGAAACCGCCGCCACACCAGCCGGCAATTGCGGAAGAGCCGCTTCACCTGCTCCGGCAGCGCGTCCGTCGCCACGTCGAAATCCTTCGGCTCCAGGCCGATCAGAAGGTCCCGCACGCATCCCCCGACCAGGAACGC
>Ga0134128_10009247_pt1 | contig 11831 bp, 12 predicted proteins | sample KB31754_FD_96462 | JGI IMG/M metagenome (GOLD analysis project Ga0134128, IMG submission 96462) | Terrestrial soil microbial communities with excess Nitrogen fertilizer from Kellogg Biological Station, Michigan, USA - KB3-175-4 | ecosystem: Environmental > Terrestrial > Soil > Unclassified ...
CCCGTCGGGTTCGACGGCGAGTTGAGGATGATCCACTTGGTCTTCGGCGTGATCGCCTTTTCCAGATCCGCCGCCTTCAGCTTGAAGCCGTTCCCGGCCGGGCAGACCACCGGCACGGATTCTCCGCCGGCAAGCGCCACCATCTCGGGATAGCTCACCCAATAGGGCGCGGGGATGATGACCTCGTCGCCCGGATTGATGGTCGCCATCAGCGCATTGTAGAGCACCTGCTTGCCGCCGGTGCCGACGATGATCTGGTTCGGCTTGTAGGTCAGGGAGTTCTCGCGCTTGAACTTGGCGATGATCGCCTCCTTCAGCTCGGGAATGCCGCCGACATCGGTGTACTTGGTCTTGCCGTCCTTGATCGCCTTGATCGCGGCCTGCTTGACGTTCTCGGGCGTGTCGAAATCCGGTTCGCCCGCGCCGAGGCCGATGACGTTGCGGCCCGCCGCTTTCAGCGCGCGTGCTTTATCCGTGACCGCGATCGTCGCGGACGGCTTCACACGGTCGAGCGCAGCGGACAGGAAAGACATCATCAGCTCCAATCTTCTCTAAAGTTGCGGCCAAGCGTCGTGAACGCACCTGTTCACGACTCTATTTGAGGGAATGAAAGCACCCTATTCCCAGCCCCGCTGCACCGCAAGAAGCTTCGACAAATACGGGTAAACTTTAGGGAACATTAAAGGGACGACGCTAGCGTTCCGCAATATTCCTAAAATTCCGCGGCAAAATGGCTCATATCTGGCAAGGCCTGAAACAAGGCCTGAAATCCGGCGACTGGCTGACGGCCGCGCGCGCCCGCGGCTACAGCCTGATCCTGCTAGGGATCTGCGCGCTGGCCATCGCGGGCTGGATCGCGGTCTCGCCCGGTCTGATCGATCCCAACGGCAAGCCGATCGGAACCGATTTCTCCAACGTCTATGCCGCAGGAAAGCTGACCTGGCAGGGCCACCCCGCCGACGCCTACGACCCTGCCCTCCAGCATGCTGCGGAAAAAGCCGTCTTCGGCGACCGCGAGGTGCCGTTCTATGGTTGGCACTATCCGCCGTTCTTCCTGGCGGTCGCGTTCCTGGTCGCTTCGCTACCCTATGCCTTCGGCCTTTCGCTCTGGCTTGCCGCAAGCCTTGCCGCTTATCTCGCCGCGGTCCGCGCCATCCTGCCGCGGCCGGAAACGCTCTTGATCGCGGCGGCCTTCCCCGCCGTGTTCATCAATATCGGTCACGGCCAGAACGGTTTCCTCACCGCGGCGCTGCTCGGCGGCGCGCTGCATTGGCTCGACCGCCGGCCATGGCTTGCGGGAATCCTCATCGGACTCCTCGCCTACAAGCCGCAATTCGGCGTGATGATCCCGCTTGCGCTGCTCGCAAGTCAGCGATGGAGCAGCATTGCTGCCGCAATCGCCACCGTCGCGGCGCTGGTTGCGGTGAGTGTCGCTGCGCTCGGCGGTGGCGTCTGGCATGCCTTTGCCGATTCCATGAACTTCACCCAAACCATCGTGCTCGAACAGGGCGGCACCGGCTGGGAGAAAATCCAGTCGGCGTTTTCGGCGGCGCGCAATTGGGGCGCCGACGTGCACACGGCCTATGCGATTCAGATCGCACTCGGGCTTTCGCTCGCGGCGACGCTGGCCTGGCTCTGGCACAGCGATGCCGCTTTCGAGCTGAAGACCGCGGGGCTGGTCATTGCCAGTCTGCTCGCGACGCCTTACGTGCTCGACTACGATCTCGTCGTGCTTGCGATCGCGATCGCGTTTCTCGCCCGCCACGGTCTTATCAGCGGTTTCCGCGACTACGAGATCAGCCTGCTCACCGCGGCCTGGATCGTACCGCTGCTTTCGCGCGGCATCGCGGGCGCCACGGGAATCCCCCTGGGCCTGATCGCGATGCTCGCGCTTTATTCCTTCACGCTGCACCGCGCCGCGGTCGATCGTGAACGAACTACGGTGCGAACCGCTCGCATCGCGCAAGTGTGATCTCAATTTTTAACGTGGCCGGAAAGGTTGTTCCGCATGGTTGCAGTGCGGCAGAGCTTTTCGACTTTTTCTACGGCCCGGGTCTTGCGGTAAGACGATCCCGGCATCATTGTCTGACCGCGTTTGCGGCATGCGTATCCGGCCGCGTCCGGCGCATCACGCGGTTCACACACGGTCTGAATGTACAAGCTCTACTCGATGCAGCGCTCCGGCAACAGCTACAAGGTTCGCCTTGCGCTGGCGCTGCTCAACATGCCCTACGATGCGGTCGAGGTCGACATCCTGCGCGGCGAAAGCCGCACGCCCGACTTCCTCGCGAAGAATCCGAGCGGACAGGTGCCGCTGCTCGAGGTCGACGAGGGACGCTATATCGCCGAATCCAACGCCATCCTCTGGTTCGTCGCCAACGGCACGCCGCTGTCGCCGGAATCGCGAATCGAGCGCGCCGAAGCGCTGCAATGGATGTTCTTCGAGCAGCATGCGCTGGAGCCGAATATCGGCGCGGCCTATTTCTGGCTGGCCCTGGTCAAGGGCGGCCGCGTGCTGCAGACGCACGCGCTGGAAGACTGGATGGAGCGCGGTTATGCGGCGCTGCAGGTGATGGAGAATCACCTCAAGACGCACGATTACTTCGCGGCGAACCAGCTCACCGTCGCCGACATCGCGCTCTACGGCTACACCCATGTCGCAGAGCTCTGCGACTTCGAGCTTTCGACCTTCCCCTCGATCCGCACCTGGCTGAAAAGGGTCGAGCAGACCCCTCGCTTCGTATCGATGGACTGGCGGCCGGACGAGTTGGACGATACCCCGAGCATCGCAGCCAGCGCCTGAAATGCGATAGCATCGCTATCGCACTTCAGCTCTTTTGTTCGAGCATGATCTTGTCCGGAAAACCGGCGTCCATTTTTCCGGGTCATGCTCTAATCGTTAACAAGCATTAACGCTTGCGGCGAATCGGCGGTCAAACCGCCGCATTATCGCCGATGGAACTTGCGACGGTGTTTGCCGTGGCGGGTGATTCGCTCGCGCAGCAAGAGGATTATCCGGCCATGACACGGTCGCCAGGCACCGCCGGCTTTAACAGCCAAGCCGCCACCGTCGCCTCCTCCCGACTGACGGATGCCGTCACGACCTCGCTCGTCGTCGGCGCGTTTTCGTTGTGCCTGACCGTCACCCTTGCGGTGCTGTCGATCCGGGCCAGCATCGCGGCGCCGTTCTAGAGCGTTTTCCAGCGAAGTGGAAACCGGTTCGCGTGAAGAAAACGCGTCAAAACAAGAGTCTGGAGCCCCGTTCCGATTCAATCGGAACGGAAAAGGCTCCAGCCGTGAACGGAACCGGTTCCGCTATTGCGGCATTTGATCCAACAATTCCAAAAAGGTCGGCATACCCGGTGAACCTCTCCTTAAGGAGCAGGCCGGAAACTTCTCGTTCGATGCAGCAATGGGTCAGACCGGCGTCCTGACCACGCGTGCAAGGCGAGAAACGGCATGCAGTTGGACTGGCGTGCAATCGCAGGACCGGCGCTGGCAGCGGCGACGACGCTGACAGCGATCGCGATCGATCACCGCCTGTTCGGTATCCCCAATCCCGCGGCGCTGCTGGTCTGCATGGTCGCCTTCGCGGGCTCGCTCAGCGGCCTGCGATCGGCCGCGGTCACGGCGGCGATCGCGATCACGGGTGCCGCGCTGTTCTTCCTCGATCATCGCGCCACGCCCGGTTACGAAACGGCGGACCTGATCCGGCTCGCGATGCTGTCGATGACCGCCGGCGGCACAGCCGCCATCACCGGTCTGCTGCGGCAGTGGATGCAGGACGCGTTCGCGCTGGAGCGGGAGCATCATGCGACGGCGGAACGGCTGTCGTCCGCGCTCGACCAGGTCGATATCGGCATCGTCCTGCTCGACGCCGATACCCGCGCGGTGTTCATCAACCGCGCCTTCCGCCGGTACTTCGCCCTGCCCGACGCCAAGGCCGACTCGAAGCCACCCTTCATCGCGCTGATGTATCATGGCCGCGACACGGGTGCCTATGAGATGCCGGCCGATGAGTTGAACGCGTTTATCGCGCGGCGCATGGAGATGATGCGCTCCGGCGATTCCACGCCGATCAACATCAACCTCAAGGATGGCCAGGTGATGCGCTTCTCCTGCACGGCACTGCCCGACGGCGGACGCATGCTGAGCTACACGCCGGTCACCGATCTCGTGCGCCATACCGACGATCCCGCCGATGTCGAATATTACAGGACGCTGCGCGGCAGCGATCTCGGCCTCTCCCGCGCGCTGCGAGCGGCGGAATAGACGCGCGTTCCGTCGGGGACTTTCGAGCCGATTGAAAATGAGTCACTTTTCGTCATGGCCGGGCTTGTCCCGGCCATCCACGTCTTTGCAGCCAAGACGTGGATGCCCGGCACAAGGCCGGGCATGACGAGCCTGGCCATAATTTTGTTGGCCGCATCTTGAGTCAGGCTCTCAGAGCGGCAAGAGCGCCGGTCAGGTCAGAAAACTCGTTGATCGCAAGGCAAGGAGTCCTTAAACGAAGGACATCCACCCGTGCAGATCGAAAGATATAAGATGTCTGATAACCTGACGGTCCGCTTCGTGCAGCGAAGCGACTTCGACAGATGGCTGCCTTTGTGGGACGGCTACAACGCCTTCTACGGCCGCTCGGGCCCGACCGCGCTGCCGCGCGCCATCACCGACATGACCTGGGCACGCTTCTTCGACGGCTACGAGCCGGTGCATGGTCTCGTCGCCGAAAGCGGCGGCGCGTTGCTCGGGCTCACGCATTATCTCTTCCACCGCAGCACGACGCTGATCGAGCCCGTGTGCTATCTGCAGGATCTCTTCACTGCGGAAGCCGCGCGCGGCAAGGGGGTCGGCCGCGCATTGATCGAAGGCGTCTACGAGCAGGCACGGCTTGCGGGCTCGCCGCGCGTCTACTGGCAGACCCACGAGACCAATCGCACCGCGCGCACGCTCTACGACAAGGTCGCCGCACATCTCGGATTCATCGTCTATCGCAAGGACGTTTGAGGCGAGTGGCGTCGCCGACAGCGCGGCGAGCCTGCAAAAACAGGCCTTTTTCCAGCCTGTGGAAAAATATGCCCGTCACGGCCGCGTAACAAAGCAGGGCTAGGGTGCCCCTGCGCCTGATCAGGCCCCCCGTCACAGATCAAGCGCCCCAGCGGTCCCCGTCAGTCGCCGCGTCTGACCGGGGCCGCACTTTTTTGGCCCCTGTTTTTTGCTTCCCGGCCAAGGCCCCTGAGCCGGTCGGGCATGCGGTAGTGTGGTAGGTTCGCGCCTTGCCGCGCACGGGCCGGCGCGTCAAGATACGCGCCCCTCCGCCCGCACTTTCCGCTCACAGGACGATTTTCATGCATATTCGCAATCTCGGCGGCTCCGGCCTGCGCGTTTCCGCAGTCGGCCTCGGCTGCAACAATTTCGGCCAGCGCATCGACCTCGAAGCCTCGCGCAAGGTGATCCATCGGGCGATCGACCTCGGCATCACCCTGTTCGACACCGCAGACATCTATTCGAACATGGGCGGCTCCGAAAACGTGCTGGGCGCCGTGCTGGGCGACCGCCGCAAGGACATCGTGCTGGCGACGAAATACTCCAAGCCGATGGCGGAGGACGGCACCAGGCAGGGCGCGTCGCGGCGCTACATCTTCAACGCGGTGGAAGCGAGCCTGAAGCGGCTCAAGACCGACTACATCGATCTCTACCAGCAGCACGATTACGATGACTTGACGCCGATCGAGGAAACCATGCGCGCGCTCGACGATCTCGTGCGCGAAGGCAAGGTCCGCTACATCGGCAATTCGAATTTCCCGGCGTGGCGCGTCGCGGAAGCCGAATATGTCGCGCGCGCAATGAACGTCGGCCGCTTCGTTTCCTGCCAGGACGAATACTCGCTCGTGGTGCGCGACATCGAGAAGGACCTGCTGCCGGCGGCGCAGGAATACAGGCTCGGCGTGTTGCCGTTCTTTCCGCTCGCTAGCGGGTTGCTCACCGGCAAGTACAAGAAGGGCGAGGCCGCGCCCGGCGATACCCGCTTCGGCAAGGTGCCGCGGCTGCGCGACCGCTACGTCACGCCACGCAACGAGGAGATCGTCGAGAAGCTGCAGGCATTTGCGTCGGCGCGCGGCCACTCCATGCTGGAGTTGGCCTTCTCCTGGCTCGCCGCCCGTCCGCAAGTCTCCAGCGTCATCGCCGGCGCCACCCGCGTCGAGCAGGTCGAGCAGAACGTAAAGGCGATCGCGTGGAGTCTTTCCGCGGAGGAGATGGCGGAGATCGACAAGATCACGCAATGATTTGGTCATTCCGGGATGGTCCGAAGGACCAGACCCGGAATCTCGAGATTCCGGGTTCGATGCTTCGCATCGCCCCGGAATGACTTCGCACCATCAAGCAATCAGCCCCTTAATGGCCTTTGCCGCGGCACTGTCCGGAAACACCGTCTGCGCCAGCACGTGCTCGCTGATGCCGAGGTGGTCGGCCAGTACACCCTTGATCACGCTGCGAAGGTCGGTCGTCGGCGCGAGGTCGCGGGCCTGATAAAGGTTGGCGGGCTTCAGACCGGGCCAGTCCGAGATCACTCGGCCGCCCTTGATCGCGCCGCCGACGAGCAGCGCGACGGTGCCGGTGCCGTGATCGGTACCCTCGGTGCCGTTGATGCGCGCGGTGCGGCCGAATTCGGTCGCGACCACCACCGCAGTATCGCGCCAGCGCGCGCCGAGCCCGCTCTCGAACTCCGCAAACGCGCCGTCGAGGCCTGACAACAATTGCGCCAGCCGCCCGACCGGGCCGCCTTCATTGGCGTGCGTGTCCCAGCCGTCGAAGGCCAACGCGGCGATGCGCGGCCCGTCATCGGCGGCCATCAATTTCGCCGCGCCGCGGGCGACCTGACGCATCGCCGTGACCGCGTTGCCGCCCGGCTTCGGCTTCATGTCGTCGCCGGTCGCCGCCTTTTCGAGCTGCAGGCCCTGCGACAGCGCGGCCGCGAGCGCCGGATCGCGGTGGCGATACAGTTCGACCAGCCGCATCGCGGTGTCGTCATCGGCCTGCGGCAGCGCCACCGGCGCCCAGCCGACGGTCGGCGCGGCGCCGCGCAGCACCAGCGGCGTGGTGGGACCGACCGCCAGCGCGCTCGTCACGCGCTCGCCCCTCGGCAATGCCTCCAGCGTGCGGTTGAGCCATCCTGATTGGACGCGGCCCGGACCGGCATAGCCGCTTTCCAGCACATCCTGTCCGTCGAAATGCGAGCGCTCGCGATAGGGCGTCGACACCGCGTGGATCACCGCGGCCTGCTTGTTCTGATACATCCGCGCGAATTCCGGCATCGACGGATGCAGGCCGAAGAAGGAATCGAGCATGAGGGCCGGATGCGGACCGTTGGAGGTCAGCGCGATCGAGCCGTGGAGCGCAGCATAATCAGGATCGCCGATCGGCGCCACGGTCGCAAGACCGTCGAGCGCGCCGCGCAGGATCACGACGACGAGCCTGGGGTCGCGGCCGCCGGCGGCGCGCGCGAATTTCGGCAAATAGGCCCAGGCGGCAAAGGAGGCGCCGCCGAGCAGAAGGGCGCGCCGCGATGTCAGAAGCGAAGCGTAATCTTCACAACAATCCATCGTCATCTCCTCTGGAATTCCGGCGACATCAAAAGGATCGCCATCGCCTGCTGCCGCGATTCCGCGCGCTCGATGGTGCGTCGCGTCTCTTCGGAAGCGGCGTCCGCCGCGGCGAGCTCGAGCAGCTCGCGCGGATCGAGGCTGTCGGGCAGCCGCGCGGAGGCTTGCGCGGCGATGTCGAGGCGCAGCTTCATGCCTTCGGGCGCGGCCCATGCCGCATTGGTGTCGGGAAAGCCGTTCGGTCCCGCCGGCGACCACAGCGGCTGGCCGAGCAGATTGAGACCGCCGAGATAGCGGCCGGGATCCTCGGGCACGCGCGCGAAGATGCGTCCCGTCGCGACCAGATATTCGTAAGGCGAGCGCATCTTGCTCAGCGGCGCGGTCCAGGCTTCGTCCGAGTCGATCAACGCGTTCGCCAGCAAACGCAGATCGCCGTCGGTCCTGGCGAAAATGTCCTGCAGCTTCGCCACCAAGGCCGGCGGCGGATCGTCGGCGACGAAATGGCGCGCGAATTTGGTCGCGATGAATCTTGCGGTCGATGGATGGCGCGCGATATCGGCCAGCACTGCCTCACCCTGCGCAAGACCGTTGGCTTCGTAGACCTTGCCGAGCACGCGCTGCGCGCCGGGCTCATGCGCATTGGCGTTGAACACGAAGCCGCCGGGCGTCCCGAGCACGCCCTGGCGGCCGGCAAAGGTCCAGCCCGTGATGATGCGCGCAAGCGAGGTGACGTCGTCCTGGGTATAGCCGCCGTTCACGCCGAGCGTATGCAGCTCCATGATCTCGCGCGCGAGATTTTCGTTCAGGCCGCGCTGGCGGTTGATGCCGGCGCGCGAGTCCGGCCCGAGCGATTGCTGGTTGTCGAGGAAGAACAGCATCGCCGGATGCTGCTCGACCGCCTTCAGCATGTCGGCGAAGCGGCCGAGCACATGGGGGCGGATCGCCTCGCGCTCGAACGAGCCCGCCCACATCCGCGCCAGCCCGCCCTTGTTGGCGGAGATGCAGAAATGATTGGACCAGAACACCACGAGGCGCTCGGCAAAGCCGCATTCGACGAGCGTCGCGCGCTGCAGCCGCGCCAGCGCCTCGGCGCGAAACGTCTTCTGGATCACGTTGAGCTGCGGCGGTGCCGGCTTTGGCGGATTTGGTGACGGCGCGGCGCCGGGCTGCATCGTTTCCGCGCCCGCCATGGTCGCACCCGCGCCGCTGTTCGCTGCGGGCTGAAGCGGCTGCTCCTTTGGCGAAATGTCCTGGGCGACGTTGGCGAGCGACAGGCCGCGTGACTGCGGCGGCTTCGCACCGGGCGTCGGCGATGGTTGCGGCGCGGCTTCGGTTGAGGGCGCAGCGGCCTTGGCCGCGGCAGCGCGGGCCTGCTGCTGCTCGAACTGATAGTCGAAGACGGCCTTGGCGAGTTGCGGCGTCGATTGCAGCCCCGGCACTTCCAGCAGGATGGCGCCGGGACGGGCGAGCTCGGCCTTCACGAAGCCGCGCGGATCGGAGGCCGCGTTGACGAAATCGCCGGAGGCGCCGCCGCGCGCCCCGAACCCGAACCGGTTGAGCGCCACCAGTGCATTTCTGGAATCGCGGGCCATCGGATTTTCCTTTAGGATTCCTTCGATTCCCTTGCGCTTTGGTCGCGTGGGACTATACCGCCGTTCGAGATGAACGCGGCATGAAAACACTGCGGAATTTCTCTGGCATTCATGACAGATCGGACAGAAAGCTTCGCCTTCCGCCGCTTAGCCTGCTCCCGGTGCGGCACTGAATTCGAGTGCAACCCGGGCGGTGAGTGCTGGTGCGCGGACGAGAGCTTCCGCCTGCCGATGCCGGTCGCGGGCGAGGATTGCCTGTGCCGGGAGTGTTTGCGCGAGGCGGCGGAACAGGCGCTCCGATAGCCCTACCCTGCCGGTCCCGCGAACAGCAAGAGATTACCGTCGGGATCGCGGATGATGAAATCGAGCGCGCCCCATGGCTTCCGGGTCAGCGCCTGCGCGAAGCTGACGCCGGACTTTTGGAAATCTGCGGAGAGTTGCCTGATCTCCTCCGCCGTTGCGACGGTCAACGTTGCCGACAGCAATTCCTCGCGGTCCCGCACATCGGGATGGATCGCCGGCCGATCGACGCAGCGAAGGTTCAGCCGCGCGCCGTCGCGCCGGACCTGCGCATAATAAGGCGGCTCGCCATAAGTGAAGACGACGGTGAAACCGAGCCTGCGCTCGAAGAAGGTGCAGGACGATTTCACGTCGGCGACAAAGAGCTGCGGCTCGGCTGCGACGAGTCCGGGTTTGGTGGAGACGCTGTCGACGGACATGATGGGCCTCCTGAAGTCCGGCGCCGTCATAGCGAGGAGCGACTTGTCCGCCGTAGCTCGAAGAGCGAAGACGGAAGCGACGAAGCCATCCAGCTTCTCGCAGACACGGATTGCTTCGCTCCAATGCTACCGCACGACCGCCGCGGTCTGCCCGAACAGGATCCTGCGCTCCTCCTCGGTGCGGTTGACGGGCTGGCCGAAATTCGGATTGACCTCTTTCGCCAGGGCGTAGGCGCGCTCGGTCGCCGGCCGCGCCTTGATGGTCTCAAGCCAGCGCTTCAGGTGCGGAAACTGCTCGATGTCCTGGCCCTGGTTCTTGAACGGCACGACCCAGGGATAGCTGGCCATGTCGGCGATCGAATAATCGCCGCCGATGAAAGCGCGGTCGGCGAGGCGCTTGTTGAGCACGCCATAGAGGCGGTTGGTCTCGTTGACATAGCGGTCGATGGCGTAGGGGATCTTGTCCACCGCATAGTTGCGGAAGTGATGGTTCTGCCCGGCCATCGGGCCGAGCCCGCCCATCTGCCAGAACGTCCACTGGATCACGTCGTAGCGGCCGTGGAGGTCGCTCGGGATGAACTTGCCGGTCTTCTCGGCGAGATAGAGCAGCATCGCACCCGACTCGAAGATCGAGATCGGCTTGCCGCCGCCCTTCTCCCCACCCTTGGGCTCATGATCGACCATCGCGGGAATGCGGTTGTTCGGCGCGACCGCCAGAAACTCCGGCTTGAACTGCTCGCCCTTGCCGATCTGCACCGGGAGAATTTTGTACTTCAGCCCGGTCTCTTCGAGGAACATCGTTATCTTGTGGCCGTTCGGCGTGCTCCAGTAATAGAGGTCGATCATCTGGCGTTCCTCTCCTGCTTCCTGTCCGGTTTCTTGAGGGGCATGCATCGCGATTGGATGCGATTGCATGGATGTTGCCACGACCCCCGTTCGAGTCAATGGCGTCAGCAGGAATGGGTCGAAATGTGATCGCGGCTCAGCTCACGCGGCCATGCGCGCGCAACAGCTTCTCGCCGTCCGCGGTGACCTTCACCACGAGGCCGAAGCCCGCCACCGTCTCGCGCGCGATGTAGCCGCGGTCGGCGGCGTCTTCCCAGATCGTCAGGCGCGGGCACGAGGTCTTCCAGGCCCCGATCACCTCGGAATAGCTCCGCGGCTCGCGCGCGATCCATTCGACGAAATCGAGCACCAGGGGATCGGCCGTCTCGGACATCTGATGTCTCCCTCAGAACGGCGAAGCGGTGCTCTTCGCGACCAGGAGCCAGCCCGCATAGAGGACGTAATAGCTGGCAACCGTGGTGATCAGCCGGTTCGCCCAGCGGCGGAATTGCTGATCGCTCATCGCCTCCAGCACGCGGCGCGACAGCGTGGTGCCGAGCATGGAGGCCGCAACCGCGACCGCTGCGAGCCTGGGGTCGAGGGTTGCCGCCTGGTCGATGATGCCGCCGAAATAGATCAGCTTGGTGAAGTGGCTCGCGACCTGGCAGGTCGCTTTCGTCGCGATGATCTCGCGGCGCTCGAAACTGCCGCCGAGGAAGAAGGTGTCGAGCAGCGGCCCGGAGACGCCGGTCATCAGCATCAGCCCCATGCAGATCGAGCCATAGGCCGCGCCCTGCCAGACGCTGTCGGGATTGGGCTTGATGTCGGACGGCAACAGCCGCGCCATGAACGGCGTGACGCCGAGCAAGAGCAGCGCGATAGGTTTGTCCGGCACGTAGCGCATGATCGACCACAGGCCGAGCGCGATGGCGCAGCCGATCAGATAGACCGACACCGGCCGCCAGCGGATATGCGCGCGCCACAGGAAGGCGCGCCAGCCGTTCGAGGCCATCTGCGTGATCGCGTGCAGCACCATCGCGGTCGGCAGCGGCATCAGCGCCAGCAGCACGCCGATCAGGATCAGCCCGCCG
>Ga0134128_10009248_pt1 | contig 11831 bp, 12 predicted proteins | sample KB31754_FD_96462 | JGI IMG/M metagenome (GOLD analysis project Ga0134128, IMG submission 96462) | Terrestrial soil microbial communities with excess Nitrogen fertilizer from Kellogg Biological Station, Michigan, USA - KB3-175-4 | ecosystem: Environmental > Terrestrial > Soil > Unclassified ...
AGCGATGGGGTATCCGCCATGTCCGCACCTATCCGCCGGCCAGGTAGCGGTACTGCTCCGCGGTGAGCGGCACGACACTCAGGCGTCCCTGGCGCACCAGGGGTGAATCGCCGAACAGCTTGCTCTGCTTGATCTGCGCAAGCGGCACCGCCTCGGGTAGGGGCTTCGCCACTTTGATTTTGACTCTCGGCCCTTGCGCATCCGATCCCTGGACGGCAACGACGCTGGCCGTTCCCACCGCGCTCTTGATGTTGCCGGTCTCATAGATCACGAGCCGGTCGCCGGGGCTCATCCCGCGCAGGTTCCGCACTGCCACCGGATTCGAGACTCCATCCCAGACCGTCTCCTGGTCGCGCGCCAGATCGGCGAAGGAGTATTCCGAAGGTTCGGTCTTCAGTAGATAGTGAGCAGTCACGTCATCTCCTTCCGCTTACGTCGCAAGGAACTCAACCATCGACCTCGTCACCGCGGCGGGCTGCTCGAGCGTCGACATGTGACCGGAATCCCGGATTACGCTCAGGCGCGCACGCGGTATCCCGTTCGCGATCTCTTCCGCATGCTCCGGCGGAGTCACCATGTCGCCGTCCCCGACGATCACCAGTGTCGGACAACGGACCGCGGCCAGTCCGGGTCGTGAGTCCGGCCGCCCGAGGATGGCCATCTGCTGATTGGCGAACCCCTCGATACCGACCTCCTGCGCCATCGCGCGCATCGTACGGCGCAGCGACTCGTCTCCCCAGCGGCGCGCGTGCACCAGCCTCGGAAAGAGCATGTCGCTGAGCTCCGCCAGCCGGCCCTCCCGTGCCATCCCGATTTGCGCGCGCCGTTGCTCGCTCAGCTCCGGCGTGTCAGGTCGCGCGCTCGTATCGAGCAGCACCAGCTTCACGATGCGCTCTGGTGCCTGACGCAGCAGCTCGAAGCAGATGTAGCCGCCCATCGAAAGCCCCGCGAGCGCAAAGCGCTCCGGTGCGCTGGCGAGAATGCGGCGCGCAATGGCTCCCATGCTGTCGTCCCGCGTGTGATGGGCCACGGTCACCGGCCCCGTGCGCCAGAGCTCCGGAATCTGCTCCGCGTACAGACGCGGCGAGCCCAGCAGGCCAGGGATCAGAACGACGGGCAGCGAGTGCGCATCAGCCATGAGGTATCCTTCGGACGACTCGGCTCATTCTACTGCCATACATGAATACACAAGTGAGCGGCAGCATGGAGCACTCGGAGCAGCCCTTGACCGTGGCGCCAATCGCCCCGACGCGATTGCATCGCAAGCTCTCCGCCTTCGACACGCTGCTTCTGACGCTGTCCTGTCTCTCGCCGGTCTTTTCAGTGTATGGCCCCGGGTCCGACGTGCTGCAGCATGCGGGCACCGGCGCAGCCGCGCTCTTTCTCATCGGGGTGGGCGTGGCGGCCATATGGGGCGTGGTCTACGCCGAGCTCGGCTCCGCCTATCCCTATGCGGGCGGCGATTACGTGGGTGTCGGCTCCATCCTGGGCCCCGCGGCGGGTTTCGTGTGCCTCGCGCTCTGGGCCCTGACGGTCTTGCCGCTCAGCGCCTTCCTCGCGCAGATGGTCACGGTTTACCTCGCGGAGATCGTGCCGGTTGCGCACCCATTGGCGGTCACCCTCACCGCAATGACACTTGCCGCGGGCGCCGCCCTCCTCGCGGTACGGACCGGCGCCATCCTGACAGGCGTTTTCCTCGCGCTCGAGCTTCTGGCGGTGGTCGCGCTCGTGGTGGCGGGTCTCTGGCACCACCCCGCCGGTAATTTCATCTCCATGCTGGTACACCCACGCATTCCCGACGCCCACGGCCACTGGATGCCGGCGGCAGCGGCGGCCATGGCGATGGGGGCCGTGAACGCCGGCTTCGCCACCGCGGGAGGCAATCAGGCGATCGCCTTCGGGGAAGAGCTCGTCGATCCGCATCGCAACATGGGCCGGGTCATTCTCTGCGCAGCGCTCGTGGGCGGGACCACCATCGCACTCCCGGTGGTTGCGGTCGCGTGGAGCTGCAGCGGACACCCTGACATCTTCCGCAGCGCCGCCCCCTTCAGCGCCTTCGTGACATCCCTCGCCGGCCCCATTGCGGGCAAGGCGCTCAGCGCCACGGTAACCCTGGCAGTGTTTAATGCCCTGATCGCGCAGCTGCTGTTCTCCGCCCGGCTGTTTTTCAGCTTTGCCCGTGATGGGATCTTCCCCGGGCAAGTCAATGCCGCTCTGGCAAGAGTCCATCCTGCCTCGGGTGCGCCCCGAGTCGCCGCCATCGTGGTCGCCGTCGGCTCGGGACTGTGTTGTTTCACCAGCTCGCACGTGCTGCTGGTCTTCATCTCGGGCCTGGTGGTCTACGGGCTCGCACTGGTCAGTATCGCCGTGCTCGTCGGCCGGAGGCGTGGCCGGACGGGTGGGCAGGGATTCTGGCGCTCACCCTGCTATCCCCTCGCGCCGTTTCTCGGACTCGCGCTGGCGCTCGCCTTCGCCGTCGCTGATTGGAGCGATCCGGACGCCGGACGTCCGAGCCTCCTGCTTCTCGGCGCATTGCTCGTCGCAGCGCTCGGCTGGTATCTCTTCGTTCTCAGGCGGCGTGGCTGGGCACCGCGGGTGCCCGGCGCCTTGACGTGCCCTGAGACCGGCTCTAGGGTACGACCAGCCGCAGATCGCTGAGTACAGACCCGGGAGGCTTCAGATGTCGAGCCGTCCACTGCTGCCGCCTTTCACTGCCGACACGGCCGCGCAGAAGGTACGCGCCGCCGAAGACGCCTGGAATACGCGTGAGCCCGAGCGCGTCGCCCTCGCCTACACGGAGGACAGTGTCTGGCGCAATCGCGCGGAATTCATCACCGGCCGTGCGGAGATCGTCGCGTTCCTCAAGCGCAAGTGGGCGCGCGAGCTCGACTATCGGCTCATCAAGGAGGTCTGGGCCTTCACCGCCAACCGCATCGCGGTCCGCTTCGCCTACGAGTGGCATGACGACAGCAACTCGTGGTTCCGCTCCTACGGCAACGAGAACTGGGAATTCGACGAGCGCGGTCTCATGCGCCGGCGGCACGCCAGCATCAACGACCTGCCGATCACCGAAGCCGGTCGCAAGTACCGCTGGCCGCTCGGCCGCCGGCCGGACGATCATCCCGGGTTGAGCGAGCTCGGCCTCTGAACCCGGGCTCAGTGCCCGCCCTGAACCAGAAGACCGGCATCGCCCAACGCGACGGCGAGTCCCGCCTCGATCTTCTCGGCCTCCGAGCGCTTGATCCGCTGCAGGTGCAGCGTCGGGCCGGTGAGGACTTCGAGGCCACGCTTGAGCACGCTGCCGGATGCGCGGATTCCCGCCTTGTGCTGATCGAATCGCTGCGCGGGCGTGTAGTCGCTCATGCCAACGTACACGCCGAATGGGCTGCCCTTCCGATCGCGGTAGTCGAGGAGTACCAGATACACGTTCGAGCGCCCTTTGCGCGCGCAACCGAATCGGGCGGCGATCTCGTACGCGTCCGGCAGCCAGTGGATGTAGGTCATCGGGAGCCATTCCGGGATCGAGCTCGCGGCACACCGCCAGAGCCCGTCGAGTAACGCATCGATATTGGTACCGAGCTCGGCTCGCATCCAGAGCTCGTGGACACAGTGTGCGCCCGCCCTGCCATCGCCCTCGGCCATTGCGGCCTCGAGACGTTTGCGCACCTCGACCCTTCCAAGGGCGCGCAGCGGACGGGCGCCGGGCGGCGCGTCCTTCCAATAGAAGGGGCCGGAGCGCGGTTTCACGGATTGAGATACCGCACCACGAGCCGCGTGGCCTCGTCGATCAGCTCTTCGATGGCGTCATCAGTAAACGTCTCGGAATGATGCAACACCGCCCTGTGCGTCACCGCCTCTATCGAGGTCACGCACACGAATGCCGCCATGTCCAGGTCGACGGCGCGAATCTCTTCACGGTGGCCCTCGAGCCAGGCCCTGAAGAGGGCGTAGTTCTCCCGGTTGAAGGCCTCTACCTCCTTGAGCCTCCCCGTGCGCGGGATCTGCTCCGCAAGCACCCGATGCAGCTTCGGATCGACCTGATGAGCCTTGATTCCCAAGGTGACGAGCTTGCGCAACGCCTGCTGCATCGGCAGCGCCGCCACCTGCGGCAGGACGCCACGCACGACCTGCATCAGTTCCTGTTGATGGCGATCCATGACCGCGCCGACCAGCGCCTCCTTGCTGGGGAAATACTGGTAGAGCGAGCCGATGCTCACGCCCGCCTCCCCGGCGATGCGGTTGGTGCTCGCCTTGTCGAAGCCTTCGCGGACCAAAATGCGAGCGGTCGCTTCGATCAGCGCATCGACCGTGGCGCGAGATCGCTGCTGGGATGCTTCTTTTCTAGGGATCGTGAGCGGTTTACGAACCATTCACCGCGCTCCGAATGCGAGTATCAAAAAGAGAGTGATCGCTCGTATTATGCACCTACCGAGTGAAACAGCAACAGCAGACGGAGAACACCATGACGCAACCCTACTCCCAACTCATGGCCATGAAGCGTTGGGCCGACCGCGGCCTCTACGACGCGGTGAGCCGGAACTTCGAGCGCCTGAGCCGCGAGGAATCCTCGATCATGCTGCGCATCCTCGACCACATCCATACGGTCGACAGAATCTTCCAGCATCATCTGCAGGGATTGCCGCACGATTTCCGTGCGCCCCGCTCCGAAACGCTACCGGAGCTGCAGGCCCTTGCGAAAAGCACGCGGGAGGTCGATGACTGGTACGGGTCGTACGTGGATGGGTTGGCGGAGAGCGCCTTCGATGAGCCCGTCGACTTCGTCTTCACGAGCGGAAAGCCGGCGCGCATGCGCCGCGGTGAGATCCTTCTCCACGTGTGCATGCACGGAAACTATCATCGCGGCAATGCCGGCGCGGTCCTGCAATTGAAGGGCATCACGCCGAGCCGCGATTCCATCACCGATTTTCTCGAGGACTCGAGGTGAGCGACGCTACCGTCCGGGTAAGCTATCTCGAGCTGACTCAAAGTCCGGCGCCAATCGGAGCGTGTCTCCGGGAGGCGCACATCTGTCGCGAGAGATTGTCCATCACCGAATATCTGGACCTGTATCGGCGCATCGGCGAGCCTTTCCGCTGGGATCAGCGACTCAGAATGCCGCGCGCCGACCTGATTCGCCTTCTCGAGTCGGAGCGCAGCGCGACTTACGTTCTCAGAGACAACGGCGGCCAGGCACTCGGGCTGTGCGAATTCGAGCGCTGCTCGCCGCATATCGAGCTGAAGAATTTTGGGCTCATCCCGGCCGCCCATGGCAAGGGACTGGGCTCATGGCTTTTGCGCACGGCACTCCACTCCGAATGGAAATTGCAGCCCGCGAGAATCTGGCTCCATACCGACAACTGGGACCACCCGGCCGCGATGCACGTATACGAGAGTGCCGGCTTCAGGATTTACAGCGTCAGAGAAGAGCCGGCTGGCGATCTGTGACCTACTGTCACCTGCGGCTTTGCCTCGTCACAGGAACGCGCGTTGCTCCGGGACGCATTTTTGTATGAAGCCTGCGGAAAAAGACAAACTCGATGGCAGGCTCGAAGTCCGCCGCGACTATGTGTGCCTGCCGAGCGAGTATCACGACCTGGACTCCCTGGCGAAGGTCCTCGAGACGCCACTCACGGAGATCACCGACGCTTCAACTGAGCCGTCCAACGATGTCGCTGATGAGCGACCGTTGCAGGAGTTACTTTCTGCTTCCCTGCACAGTTCCGGCTCGGCTTTCATTTTTTCCACTCCACCGCCGCCGAAGAAGGAGCGTCCCGAGCGCCAGACAGATGCGAGCCGATCGCACGTCAGCCGTTCCACCGCGGGACTCTGCGTGCGCGTGGTGCGCATAGAGGAAGCCCAGGCATACTTGGGCGATGACGTTGCGCTCGCGACCCTGCTCGCGAAAGGTCCGTTACCGATATTGGTGGGACTGCTGCTCCACAAACCCTTCTTCGGCCGCAAGTGGGATTCCGCACAACAGAGCGACCATTGGCTGGCGAGTGACGGAGCGAGAGTCGTGTCGTTGGAGATCTCGGGCGCCAGCGCTTCCGCCGTCGCAAGAACGCGATTGCGCTTCGATGACCTCCGAGTCATCTCGCCAGGCCTGCTGCCGTCTCTCAAGATCCTGCACGATCTTCTGGAGGAGATCGCCCACGAGGATAATCAGGTCGAAGACCTTTCAGCCGGCGTGTGACAACGCCTGGGCGGGAGGCACCTGGAGATCGACGAAGCCGGCCCGCCTCTACCGCCGGCGCAGCTTCAGTTGACTCCGCCTCAGCGTTCAGGCACCTTTCCCCCCGCGCGACAAGTTCCCCCACGAGGGGATTAAAACGGGAACTCGGGTAAAAGCCCGGGCTGCCCCCGCAACTGTAGGCGGTGTGCCTCGCACTGAAGACCACTGGACGATAGTCCGGGAAGGTGATGCGAGGATTCGAGCCGCAAGCCAGGAGACCTGCTTGTCGCGGTCGCCCAATCGAGCAGCCGGGGTGCGCTGCGCGAGCGGAACCAACCGAGTGGCGACACGGACCGCGTGGCAGGGCGTGGGGACCGGTCGCACTCGCAGGAGCCGAGTCGACCCGCCTCCCTCCCCCGCGTGATCCGCCCGGAGATACGCGACTTGGGAGTTCTGCCTTGAAACGACGAATTGCTCTGCTGTCCGCCGCCGTTCCGCTCATCCTCTTCGCAACTCAAGCTTCCGCGCAACCCGCGGCCGACGACCTCGATACGTCGCTGGACGAAGTGGCCGTGGTCGCAACCCGCGCCCCCGAGCCACTCTCGAAGGTCGGCAACTCGGTCACGGTGCTGACCGACCAGGTTATCCAGCAGAGCCAGGCCACCGTTACTTCGGATTTGCTCCAGCAGACGCCCGGCATCACCGTGGCACGCACCGGCGGCATCGGACAGCCGACATCAGTCTTCATCCGTGGCGCGGACACCGACCAGACAGTCGTCGTCATCGATGGCGTCAAGATGACGGACCCCTCTCTGGCAACGGGCGGCTTTGATTTCCAGGACTTTCTGATCGGCGACATCTCTCGCATCGAGATCCTGCGCGGCGCACAGTCGACTCTGTATGGCAGCGATGCCATCGGCGGTGTCATCAATGTCGTCACGGCTGACCCCACGCGGAAATCCCAAGGCGATGCCAGCCTCGAAGGCGGATCGCACGGTACCGGCTATGGCACCGCGAACGTCGGCGGCATGTCGGATGCGCTGATGTGGCGCATCGCGGGCAGCTACTACGGTACCGGCGGCATTCCGTGCTTCGATCGCTACCTCGGCGGCCGGCGTGACTGCGCGAGTCAGATCGGGGATGGCGCCGCACAGATGCGCTATCAGCTGACACCCGACGTGCAACTGGACCTGCGCGGATATATCGTTTCTGCACGCACCGATTTCGACGGTTATGACACTCCTACCTTTACGTTTGGCGATGACCGCGAGTACGGGAAGACGCAACAGGGTATCGGGTATGCGGGACTCACCTGGCTGTCACCCTCCCACTCGGTGACGAACCGGCTCTCGGTTCAGTACACCGGCTCCGAGACCCGCGAGTTTGATCCGGACGCACCCGTCAATTACGGAGATCCCACGACGGAAACCTTTTACGGGTTCGGGCGCAACATCCGCGAGGAGTATCAGGGCAACTGGGAATTCTCCGACGCCGGACAGGTTGTCTTCGGCGCCCAGAACGAGCACTCCACGATCAATACCGTCAGCCCCTTCTCGCCCTTTCTCGGCGCGGGAGTGATCGTCGACAGCGGGTACGTGCAGGCACAATACGAGGTGTTGAAGGGACTCACACTGACGGCAGGCGAGCGGTACGATCACCATGACGTCTACGGAGGCCATGCCACGGGGCAGTTAGCCGCCGCCTGGGTTATGCCGGACCGGAATACGATTCTCCGAGCCAGTTTCGGTCAGGGGTTCAAGGCACCCGCCCTTTACCAGCTCTACAGCAACTACGGCAATCGGGCATTGCAGCCAGAAACCGCCAACAGCTGGGATGCGGGTATCGAGCAGCACGTGCTGCAAGACCGTCTCGTCGCGTCCGTCACTTATTTTCAGCGCTCCAGCCGCGATCTCATCAGCTTCTTCGACTGCTTCACTCCCAGTCCGCTCTGTGCGACCGAGCCTTTCGGCTACTATGCGAACATCGCTCGTTCCTTCGCGCGCGGCGTCGAGTTCACCGGCTCACTCAGGGCGACCGAACGGCTGTCGCTGACCGCCAACTACACATGGATGAGCGCAGAGGATCGCTCAGCGGGAGCGTCGACGTACGGAAACGAGTTGCCCCGGCGCCCCGCGAACACAGGCAATGCCACGGTAAGCTACGTCTGGCCCTTCCGGCTCAGCACCGACCTCGCGCTGCGCTATTCCGGTGCGGACTTCGACGACGCGGCGAACCAGATCAGACTCGGAGGCTACGTGCTGCTGGATTTCCGGACGTCACTGCCCATCAACGATCATGTGCAGGTCTACGCTCGCGTGGAGAATCTGACCGACCGCCGCTACGAGGTCGCTTATCAGTACGGGACCTTCGGCCGCTCGGCTTACATCGGCGCGCGGGCCAGCTTCTAACCCTCTGCACCCATCAGTCGATCTTGAACACCGTGCCATCGCCGTGCGCGCCACCGCTGGCCGTCGTTCCATAAAGATTGCCGGCACTGTCCATGACCAAACTCCCTTGCGGGGAGCTCCCGTCGCTTGCTCCGGCGGCCCCGAAGGAATACAGGATCGTTTCGGTGCCACTTGGACTGAGCGCGAACACAGTGCCGCCGTGGCGCGCGCCGCCGGATCCGTAGGAGCCGCCCGCCCGGGTCGTCCCGAAGAGATTTCCGGCGCTGTCCCTGAGCAGACTCGCGTATGGATTCAGGCCGTCGCCTGCCGTGCCGCCGAATGAGTGCAGGAGCGTTTCCTTGCCGGAGGCAGTGAGCGAAAACACCGTGCCTTCACCGCCTGCGCCGCCGTTTGCGCCGCCATCGACGGTCGCCCCGTAAAGGTTACCGGCACTGTCCACGATGACACCGGCATAGGGAGTACGCCCGTCGGTTGCCGTGGCCGCAGCGAACGAATACAGGACGGTTGTCGTACCATCTGCACTGACTTTGAACACGGTACCCGCCGAACCCGCGCCGCCGTTGGGAGTCGTTCCATATAGATTTCCGGAGCCATCCATGACCAGGGTCCCCTGCGGGTACTGGCCATCGGCTCCCATCCCCAAAGCGAGAAAAGAGTGCAAAACCGTTTCAGCACCGTTGACGTCGAGCTTGAACACCGTGCCGGCACCATATGCGCCGCCGTCCTCGGTCGTGCCGTAGAGGTTGCCGGCGCTGTCCATGACCAGACCCCCGGCCGGACTCTGTCCGTCGGCTCTCACGGCGCCGAACGAATAGAGGACACTTTCCGTACCGCCGGTAGTGACCTTGAATATCGCGCCGCCCTTGTGGGCACCACCGCGGAAAGTGACGCCATAGAGGTTTCCGGCGCTGTCCATGGTCAGAGGCGCTTGCGGGCCCTGACCGTCGTTTGGGCTGTCACCGAACGAGTGCAGGACGGTTTCTGTGCCGCTGGGAGTGAGCTTGAACACGGTGCCATCGCCGTGTTTACCACCCTGCTGGGTCGTTCCATAGAGGTTCCCGGAACTGTCCAGGATCAGACCCGCCACCGGGGTCGATCCGCTTGCGCCGCCTGCAAAGGAATACAAGATGGCCGCCTTTCCATTGGCGCAGGCGACCGCGATACCGGTCAAGTCCGCCGCGCCGATCGCACCGCTCCCTCCTGAGATCGAGCAGGCGATTCCCGGCGTGTGCGATTGGAGCGTAACGGCATAAGCACTCCCTCCTGCCAGTCGCGTAGGGAACGTGAACGCGCCATCGCTGCTGACGATCACGGCATCTCCGCCATTGTTCAGGAGGGTCACGCTCTCATTGGCGCTCAGTCCCGAAACCGTACCCCCTACCGCATAGCTGGTGCTGGAGCCTGAAGTCGAACCCCCAGATGTCGAGCCGCCGGACGTCGAACCGCCCGACGTCGAACCACCGGACGTCGTAGTGGTGGAGGTCGAACCGTCGGCGTTCGTCGTAGTAGTCGTGACGGTGGTGCTAGTCGTCGTAGATGAGCCACCACAACCACAAAGGACCATCGCCATCGCGCAGCCCAGAACTGGCAATTCCGCACGCTCGAAGTAGATCTGCATGTCCCCTTCTCGGCTATGTGATTTATGAGGCAGCCGAATGAAGCGTCGTGCAGCATAGTTCGTGCCATGCGTCCCTTCTGCCCCGTGACTGGATGACCTTGAATCCGTCCAAGACGACAGGCGGACTGCACGCTAAAACACACCTCCCATGATGACAGCTGCGATCCGCAAGTCTCTGCTCCAGGGCACGATAGCCCTCTTGGCGCTCTGTACCCTGCTCATGGCAAATTCCGCCGTGCACGCACGCGATGCCGAGAATTGCCATATCGGAAGCTACCGCCTCACCGATGGAAGGCTCGTCGACATTTCGGCCGACGATGGCAATACGCTGCGGTGGCAGCAATTCGACGGGCAAACCGGAGTGCTCCACGAGGCGGCGAATGGGGCCTGGAAGAGCACCTATGGGTGGACCGATCGCTATGATGGTAAGACCGTCAGGTTTTCGGCATGTCGCGCCGGGCGTATCGACTTTGCCGGGGTCTCCGGGCAGCGGATCACCTTCGATGTGAGGGATGCTACATTCACGAGTCACGGCACCCGACTCGTGGGCCGTCTGGTCATGCCGAAAGGCACGAACAAGGTGGCGGTCGTCGTATTCGTGCACGGCTCAGAAAGTGTCTCGGCGCTCGATAGCTGGGCCCTGCAGCGCATGCTGCCCGCCGAAGGTGTTGGCATGTTCGTCTACGACAAGCGGGGCACAGGTAGATCCGCAGGCACCTACACGCAGGACTTCAACCTGTTGGCTGACGATGCAGTCGCTGCCGTACGCGAAGCGCGGCGTCTGGCGGGTGCTCGCCTGAGCCGGATCGGCTATCACGGCACGAGCCAGGGCGGGTGGGTCGCGCCGATCGCAGCCAATCGCGCCCCCGTAGATTTCGTGATCGTCGCTTACGGGTTGGCGGTCAGCGTGATCGCTGAAGACCAGGAGGCCGTCGAGCTCCAGCTACATGAGAAGGGCTTTTCCGGCCAGGACATTGCCGATGCCCTGACGGTTGCAAAGGCGGCAGAGGCCGTGTTCGTCAGCGACTTTACGAGCGGCATCGATGAGTTCGACGCCGTCAGATCTCGCTACAAAAGCAAACCCTGGTTCAAGGATATGCAGGGCGATTTCATATTCCTCGTTTTACCGCGATCGAAGTCGGAGCTGCGCGCGATGGGCCCGAAGTTCGACTGGCATACACCCTTCAACTACGATCCGATGCCGACTTTGAAGGCGAGCAAGGTCCCGCAGCTATGGGTGCTGGGCGGTGAGGATTATCAGGCCCCCAGCGCCGAGACTCGCCGCCGTCTGGATTCGCTCATCGCGCAGCGACATCCCTTCACGGTTGCCTACTACCCGAAGGCGCAGCACGGCATCATGTTGTTCGAGACCGGCGCCGACGGCTCACGAGTCTCGACCCGAGTTGCCCCGGGTTATTTCCGCATGATCCGCGATTTTGCCCGGGATGGCCGGCTCGCCGGCCCCTACGGCGATGCCGAGCTGACACCTCCGGCCGCAAGCAGGCAGTAGCGTCCGGGCCGCGCGGCGCCGCAATAGCATCGAACGAAACCGTCAATGTGACACATTACGGCAAATTGCCGCCCTGTCGCGACAAACCGACATCCGGCGGCACGTCATTGCCGCAATCGGTCG
>Ga0134128_10009250_pt1 | contig 11829 bp, 11 predicted proteins | sample KB31754_FD_96462 | JGI IMG/M metagenome (GOLD analysis project Ga0134128, IMG submission 96462) | Terrestrial soil microbial communities with excess Nitrogen fertilizer from Kellogg Biological Station, Michigan, USA - KB3-175-4 | ecosystem: Environmental > Terrestrial > Soil > Unclassified ...
GACTGACCGCGCCGGCAGCACCATGAAGCAACTCGCCGCAATGGGAATCTCTATTGCGGTGGACGACTTCGGTACTGGATATTCCTGCTTCAGTTATCTTCCGCGTCTCCCTTTCAATGTGCTAAAGATCGATCGTACTTTTGTGAGCGAATTGGATAAGCGCGTGGAAATGGCAGCTCTGATTCGATCACTAGTAAGTCTTGCCCATAATCTGAACATGCAGGTTGTCGTTGAAGGTATAGAGACGGTTGAGCAACTCGAAACAATTGAAGAGATGGGCGGTAACGAAGTGCAAGGATACTTGCTAGGGCGTCCAACCGCAGATCCCAAGGTACTTCTCAAAGGTTCACAGCCCTCCGCTGCATGCGATAAATCCGTGAGCTCCGATTCCTTTCAGGCGAGGGAGCAAAGCGAGCGTTCGCAGTCTACTCCGCAGATGCGGGTACGGAAGGCAGGGAATTCATCATAGAGCCAGGTGTGCAATGGAGTTGGGCAGTATCGCTGCAGCAGTCCCCTGCGCGTCGGTTCAACCTTCGTTCACCACACCTTTACTCTCGTGGGAGTGAATACAAGGTGCGGTCCGATTTGCGGGAATGCACACGAATTGATGCCTCGGAAATACGACAAGCTGGTGAATGCAGTCCGGGCAACTGGCCCAATGCTCAATAAAGAATGGAACACGAAATCCAATGGAATCCTAACGCGTCAGAATGGGTTTGTACTCAGTGCCACCGCACCTCAGATCACACCGACAGGCGCGACGCAGAATTCGAACTAATGCAGTTTAACTGCGCCTCAGCCCAACAGCCTGTATCCGTAGGTAACCCGTTTCTGTCGAAAGACTAGGCTCCTTATGCGTGTACGGCATCCAAGCGTCCTTTTCTTCATGCCGGTTACGACATCTCGCCATTCCGGGAATCAGACGCTGACGCCAATCGCAGGCCCCGCCAGCCGGAAGTGCGGGCCAGGGGAAGAATCCTCATGTTCCAACCCAAATCGCAACAGGTACAGCCAGCCTCGCCAAAGACTACGGTTACGCGACGTGGGTAGATGCAAACCTGAATCGCTATATGGACGCGGAAATCGGCTACACGCGGAGCGTTTCTTTCGATCTGAATTCCATTTCATTTTCGCTTGGCTTCAACGTAGGGAAAATGGTTCGCAAGAGTAGATGAGAAACCTTTCGTCTGGTAGGTTGACCGAAATCGAACGGAGGAAACCTGATGAAGAAGTTGACGTTCGCAGCACTGAGTTTGGCGGTGTTGTTGTATGCGGGTAACGTTTTTGCTCAGCACGAACATTCGGGTTCAGGCAGAGCAATGGGTCAAGGCATGGGTAGCGATATGGATCACAGCATGGCTCACCGTTCGATGGGTTCGTCCAACAGCTCGGGAACGCACGGCAACCCAAACACAAACGGAACTGGCCAACCTACGGTAAATGACATCCTGCAGAAGAACCCGGCGATAGGTGACAAGATCACGACTCTGACGGGTGCAGCGACTGCGTCCGATGCCTGCACTGGATTTAGAAACCTCGGGCAATGCGTTGCAGCGGCGCACGTTGCCAAGAACTTGGACGGGGGTAATTTCTATTGCCTGCGTCAGGCGATGACCGGAACTGCGGTACCCACGGGCACAACGTGTCCAGCCACAACAGGAACCATGAGCTTAGGCAAGGCAATTCGGAGCTTGTACCCGCAGGCCGATGCTTCGGCAGAATCGAAGAAAGGCAACGCCGAAGCCAAGCAGGACCTGAAAGGCTCAGGCCTGAAGTCATAGTCGCTTTCTTGTCTGGAGGGAGCACGAAACACTACCCGTGTTCCCTCCTTTATTGTCTTCTCGCTTCTCGAATGTTCGTAAGCTATTCGCCTGTACTTCCTATCCTCAAACGCGCTGCCTTGCCGCGGACCAGCACAGACTCAGTTGAGTTGAGTATTTCTCTGTCCCGGTGTGGGATTGGCGTCTGTCGCAGGTGTTCCGGCTGGCGCCGGATGGTTCATAGGAGCGCAACGTGAACCTAAGAACCCAGCTCTGGAGGTCTTCCGGGACAACATGCGTAAGCACTACGAACAGCGGTTGGCACAAGAGCAGGGCTTGGTTAACCGAGAACACGTACTTGATCCAGAAACCGTCCACAAATCACGCCCAAACTGGGCATTGAAGTCGTAAAGACGATCAAGAAGTAAGCTGGCTTAGATGAGGAGCAAATCAGCTAGCCAAACGCTTGTCGGCTAGAAAGCGGCGGCTGACTGTCGGCAAACCATAGTGGTCCTTTCCGTGCTTGTTCCTGAGCGGACTGTTGTGCCAGAGGTGTGCCGGAAGGACCCGCCTTCGCAGAGCACTACCCTTCCGCAAATTTGTGATCCTTGTCAGGAACTAAAAACAGTTGCCTCCGGAGTTCTGTTCTATCGTGATTTGAATCACTGACATCTCCGTTCCGCGACGGTAGAAGAGATGGTTGCTGCAATTTGGCGTCCTCCTGCCTGTAGTTTCCCCCGCGGTCGCTACATCGAGCAACAGGATGGTAATCACAGATGATCAAGTATCAAATGCACTCATCGGGGATGTTCCCGCGCATTTTTTGTGACTCATGCTCCAATCCGATCGAAGATGACAAGGGATTTACCTTGTGGGACGATGCCGGAAATGTCGCACACGCGCACATGGGGGCGTGTGCATTCAAGCTAGACCGTGGTGCTGGATTTCACCGCAGTGAATCACTAATCACGTTTTTGGCAAACCTCCTGCACAACACCCACATTGACCCCAAGACACTCCAGGCAGACACGATGTGGCATATGACTGGCGTGGTTCAGAGCAGGGAAGAACTTCGAGGTGGCAAGTGAGCTTCCTAGAAGTCGCACTCCGAAACGCTCGCCGTGGTTTTCGCGTGCACCCGCTCCGCGGCAAAGATGCATTCCTCAAAGATTGGCCCAATGTTGCCACTGGAGACGAAACACAGATACGCGCTTGGGCAGCAAAGTTCCCGGACTACAACGTTGGGATAGCAGCCGGGCACCCCGACGCGAATGCCAGTGTCGTTGTCGCCATCGTGGACTCTGACCGAGTCAGCCGCTTACGAGAGCTAGCCAGTGAGCACGCGGCGGAATGGTTTGACACCTACTCAGTCACAAGCGGACGGCATGACCGAGCGCACTTTTATTACTTGATGACGAATGAAGTGCGCGACTACGGCAATAAGAAATGGGCAGAGCCGGGCATTGAGGGCAACGTTTTTGAGTTGAAGGTCCTGGGGGGCCAAGTCGTGGCGGAGGGCAGTATCCATCCAATTACTGGCAACGTGTACCGCATCATTCAAGATCGCCCTCTCATACCGTTCCCCGCTGGCTTATTGGCTTTCATGCGCGAGTGTAGATCCAAGGATGATGGCCCACGTGAGCGTGTGCCGCGCGAGAAGATTTGTGAGGGTGGACGCCATGACGCGCTTGTGCGGGAAGCCGGGGCGATCCAAGCGGTCACCGAGATGGACAGAGACCTTCTGGGCGCGCACCTCCAGAATTTCAATGAGCAATGGTGCGACCCTCCCCTTTCTGAAAGTGAGGTCGAGCAAATCGCACTGAGTTGCAACTGGACGCCAAATCTGCAACCACCCAGGGCGACCGTCGGGGGAAAGCAGGAGTTGTCCAAAGAGTCTCTGTTTCATAGCAAGGAAGAGCTACTCCACGCACCTCCAATTTCATTTCTGATTGAGGGCTTTTTGCAGCGCGACGGAGCCACGGCGGTCGCCGGACCAGTCGGGCAACGGAAAACGCTAATCGCACTCAACATCGCGCACGCACTCGTTACCGGGGAACCGCTCTTTGACCATTTCAAAGTGGTGAAAAAACCAGCGCGAGTGATTTATCTATGCCCGGAGGTTTCGCTGTCTCCATTTGCAGACCGGCTAAAAAGGATTGGCTTGGCGGAATATGTTGGAACCTCGTTTCTGTTTCGCACACTGAGCGCGGCGGGCACACTGAAATTGGGTGATCCCGCGTTAGCAGAATACCTGCCCGGTAGTGTGGTGATTTTGGACACGGCCATTCGATTCCTGCAAGGCGATGAAAACTCTTCCACGGAAATGCGTGTATTTGCCGAAGATGTTTTTTCCCTGTTACGCAAGGGCGCGGATGCCGTTGTGCTTTTGCACCACTCGCCTAAAGGTGTGGATAAGGCCAACGGGATGACGTTGGACAATTGCATGCGGGGTAGTGGGGAGTTGGCCGCGTTTCTTACGGCTTGCTGGGGCACTGTCTTACAAAGCCCGGACAAGCCGTATGGATCACCTTCCTACTTAAAGAACTGCAAGCAACGAGACTTTGAGAGCGCGCCGTTCGACGTGACATCCGGTCCCGACTGCCGGTTGCACTTTGTTGGTGACGGTTCCGAACCTGCTCGCTTGTCCTCGCGCACAAACCCGGCGAACAAGGACGGCAAAGAGGAGGAGGCGCTTCAATTCATGCGCGACCACCCCGAGCTGTCCATTCGTAAGATGGCGAAGGCGCTCAAGACGGCGGGTATCACGCGCGGGGAGACTTGGGTGCGGGAAAAGCGGGCCGAGATTAACGGCACAGGTGTGCGGTGTAGCGCGCCGCGTGCGGTGGTCTGACACTACTCACATGTACCCACCACCCCCTTGGGGGTGGGTACTGTGTGTGTGCGGTTGTGTGTATTCCTATAGTGGCGCGCACCGCGCACCACAGGGCCGCCGTCCCGAAACCGGCAGAAAGGTAGGCAGTCAGGATGTCGAAGATGAAGGGACTGGCATACGGGGCCCCTCGCTGGTTGGTTGAAGCGTTGGGTGACGAATGGCGCGACGGAATGTTTTACGACTTGATGAATTACCGAGATGCAGGTTTCGACCATGTGCGCACTTATCGGAAACGTATCGCTCTTTCGCAGACCTATGAGGCAAAAGGAGATGAACTCGGGCAAACCCTCATGAAGTTGACCGAGCGGGGTATCCGTGTGCGCGTCTGGGGTATCTCTCCATATTTTCCTGGTCACACGTTCTCAATGGTGATGTGGCGCGCTGAGGACGAGGCGCTAGCAATTGAGGTGATGGAAAAGATGCACGAGCCCTTTGCGCAAAGCGAGCAGCCAATATCGGGACAGATATGGTAGGGGCGCGAACCGCAACACCGGGTGACACCAAGGAGGTCTGAATCATGGCAAGCGAGCCGCGATATGTGAAGGCCCCGTGCCACTCGATTCCTTTTGGCGAGGACGTCTCGCGCGATAAACGTTGGGTGTGGTGCTGCTATGTGGGCAAGAAGTTGTTTTGCATGGCAGCAACCAAGACCGAGTGTAAAGCCCGTTATCGGCGGCTCAGCGCCCCTGAATGGCCGTGGGAGAAGTCGTGACCTACCCTACCCCCGGTGGCGGGGTGAAATGTTGCCAGCCTTTTTGCCGACAGGCGCACAGCAGTCAAATTTACACAAACGAATAATTTTCGAAAAGGTGAAATTGATTAGGGTTGCTAATGTGATTCGAAACACAGGGTCACAGAAGATTTGTGCTAATTTTGTGCTACCGATTCGGAATTCCCGCACTTCTCGCACTTCTTGCCCTTTATGTATTCAATAACTTATTGAAAACAAAAAAGCGGGAGGAGTTCGAATCCCACTCTCTCCGCCAGCTTTGTTATCCGCGTTTCTCCGTAACCTTGATCCTTTGATCGCGGCCTTAAACTCTGAATCTGACGCAGTTCCCATTTTGGGATATGTACCTACTTTTGTGCATAACCTGTGACGTTCGTCACCGTCCAATTCACCTCTTTCCTTTTACTGTGGCTGCGAGTGGCCCCTCACCAGGATCCTCAATCTGTCAGCGCGAGATGCCGATGAGGAGGTAGGTCGAATGTCTAATCGGAGAGTCCATACGCTCAACGGCATCGAAAAGTGCCCCACCGGCATTGCCGGTCTCGATCAGATCACTGACGGCGGCTTACCTAAAGGTAGACCGACGTTGATTTGTGGAACCGCGGGATGCGGCAAGACCGTATTCGGCATGGAATTTCTCGTCCGCGGTGCAACCCTGTTCGACGAACCGGGCGTATTCGTAGCGTTTGAAGAATCCGACAAAGAGCTTTGCCAGAACGTCGCCTCGATGGGCTTTGACCTGCCTGCGCTCCAGGCGCGAAAGAAACTCTTCCTCGACTACATCCGCTTGGAGCGCAGCGAGATACAGGAAACCGGCGACTATGACCTGGAAGGATTATTTGTTCGCCTGGAAAACGCGATTAGCACCGTCGGCGCGAAACGCGTTGTCCTGGACACTATTGAGTCTCTCTTTGGTTCTTTCTCCGATACGAATGTGCTGCGCGCAGAACTGCGACGCCTATTCCGCTGGCTGAAGTCGCGCGGTGTCACTGCCGTGATCACGGCTGAAAGTGGTGACGCAAAACTGACACGACATGGCATCGAGGAGTACGTTGCCGATTGCGTCATCCTGCTTGACCACCGCGTTCAGGAGCAGATGTCGATACGCCGGCTTCGGGTAGTGAAATACCGCGGCACCGCCCACGGAACCAGCGAATATCCGTTCCTAATCGAAAAGCATGGCATCTCAGTGTTGCCACTGAGTTCCCTGCAACTCGATCACAGCGCTCCCGGACAACGAATCTCTGCGGGCATTCCGCGTCTGGATTCAATGCTCGGGGGAAAGGGCTTTTATCGCGGATCAAGCATCCTGCTAACCGGTGCCGCCGGAACTGGCAAGAGCAGCCTGGCAGCGCATTTCGTGCGCGCGGCCTGCCAACGGGGAGAACGTGCTCTATACATGGCGTCGGAGCAGTCGCCTGCCGAGATCGTTCGCAACATGCGATCCATCGGCGTCGATCTCGAACCATGGGTGAAGCGTGGACTGCTTCACTTCCACGCGGCACGTCCTGGAAGTTCCGGGTTGGAAAAACACCTCGTGACAATCCACCAGGCTACAGAAGAATTCCAACCCCAGGTCGTGGTCATCGATCCGATTACTAATTTTGCAGCCGTGGGCAACTTTTCTGATGTGAAATCCATGGTCACGCGCGTGATCGACATGTTCAAGTCTCGACAGATCACGGCCATGTTCACCAGCCTCACACGCGGCGACAGTGAACCAGAATTGAGCGAAATAGGCGTTTCGTCGCAAATGGATGTGTGGCTGCTCCTGCGCAACCTGGAATGTAATGGTGAACGTAATCGGGGACTGTTCGTTCTAAAGGCTCGAGGCATAGCCCACTCCAATCAGATTCGCGAGTTCGCCCTGACGGATCAAGGGGTGCAACTGCTCGATGTGTACATCGGAACCGCAGGCTTGCTGACGGGCTCGGCTCGTGTGGCGCAAGAAGCCAGAGAAAGGATGGAAGACGAGGAACGCAAGCAGCAACTTCAGCGCAAGACGGCCGAACTCACGGCCAAACGACGGAAACTGGAACAGCAAATGGCCAGGATGAAAGCCGATTTTGTTGTCGAAGAGCAAGGCGTTTTGCGCGACTTGGATGAGATGAAGTCCCGCGAAAAGCAGAACGTGCTGGCCCGAGTCGAGATAAAAGAATCGCGTGGCTCGGGGACTCTGGCTGCGCACGGCAACGGCATCCACTAATTTCCATGACGCAAACCATGACTGAGGAGTACACGATGATAGCTGACGGCAAGAAACAGAAGAAGAAGGAACAAGGCGCCCAGGACGGTTGGAGTTTGCGTCTATACATCGCCGGCGAGACACCGAGATCGCGGACGGCAATCGTCAACCTCCGCCAAATCTGCGAACAGCATCTGGCGGGGCGTTATGTGGTAGATGTGGTCGATCTCCATAAAACCCCGCGACTGGCGCAAGGAGATCAGATCCTCGCGGTCCCCACTCTGGTGCGGAGATTGCCGCCCCCTCTGAAAAAGATCATTGGGGACCTGTCGGATGTCGACCGCGTCCTGGTCGGATTGGACTTGCGACCCGGGGAAAACAAATGAAGACGCCGGCAGCAACAAAGTTGTCGGATCTCAAGCTCGACGCCAAGAACGATCGATACGTCCTGCGCCTTTACGTCACGGGGGCGACATCCCGCTCACGGCAAGCGATCTTGAACTTGAACGCAATCTGCTCCGAGTACCTGAAGGGGCAGTATGACCTGCAAGTAATCGACATTCACCAGAAGCCGACTCTGGCAAAGGATGAGCAAATCGTTGCCGCGCCTACTCTCGTGAAAAGGTTGCCGGCGCCGATGCGCAGAATCATCGGCGATCTCTCAGACAAGGAGTCTGTGCTTCTGGGGCTCGACCTCAAACGAAAGAGTTAATAAGCCATGGTCACTGCAGCCGCAAGGACAAGAACCAGGGTAGACCAGTACGCTGAACTCAAGAAAGCTCAGGCACAAATCTCAGAGCTCGAATCGACCCTGGACGCCATTCGCAACGGAGGTGTGGATGGTGTCGTGATCGAAGGGCCCGATGGACCTCGTGTCTTTACGCTTCAAAGCCCCGACGAACCGTATCGCGTCTTGGTCGAGCGGATGAATGAGGGTGCCGTGACGCTGACATCAGACGGAGTCGTTTTGTTCTGCAACCAACGACTTTCCGACGCCGTGGGTATTCCAACTGAGGCCATTGTGGGGTCACCGTTTCACTCGCTCATTGCGCCGGAGTCCGTCGACGCTTTACTGGAACTCCTGCAAGCCGATCGACGCGAAGAAACTCGCCTCGAAGTTGAACTTGTGCGGGAACACGGTGGGACACTGCCAGTGCTGCTTTCGGTCAGCCAGATTCCGCTCGATGATTTCAATCATGGTCTCTGCCTCATTGTGACCGACCTCACCGCACAAAAGCGCGCGGAAGAGAAAGTGCGAGAGCTGAATGCGGAACTGGAACGCAGGGTTGCAGTTCGCACAGAAGAACTGGTAGTGGCTAACAAGGACCTGGAGAGCTTCAGCTACGCTGTCGCGCATGATCTGAGAACCCCTTTGCGTCACATTCACGGGTTTTCCGAAATCCTGGATCGCGATGCTGAAAGCACACTCAGTCAGGATGGCCAACACTGCCTGAAGTCCATCCTAACCGGCGTAACAAGGATGGAGGCGCTGGTCACACATCTTTTGGACCTCAGCCAATTGTCGCGCCAACCGCTCACGCGTCAGTCCGTCGACGTAAAGGCTCTCATACAACAAACGGTTGAACAGCTGACGGCTGACATTGAAGATCGTCAAATTGAATGGCGAATCGGGGATCTCCCAATCTGGCATTGCGACGCAGCTTTGGCGGGCACCGTTTTTATGAACCTGTTGTCGAACGCCATCAAGTTCACCCGTGGCAGGTCTCCGGCCATTATTGAAATTGGGCAGATGCTGGATTCGGCTACGCCATTCGTGTTCGTGAAAGACAACGGCGCCGGATTTAACCCCAAGTACGCTGAGAAGCTTTTTGGAATGTTCCAGCGACTGCATCGCCAGGAGGAGTTCGAGGGTTCCGGGGTAGGGCTTGCCACCGTACATCGGATCGTTAGACGGCACGGTGGGGAAATTTGGGCAGAAGGCGCGCTCAATCAGGGTGCGAAGGTTGTGCTAACACTCGAGGATCTGTCATCTCAACAACTATCGCAGAGCGAGGGGTCCAATGATCGGAGAGGCGCGTCACATCCTACTGGTCGAAGATGATGAATTCGATCGAGAGCTGGCGTTCCGTGCATTACAAAAACACGCCATCCATGTGCCGGTGGAAATCGCACGTGATGGAGAAGAAGCAATGGAAGCCGTTCATCGGTATTCCAGCTCTTCAACACCGGCGCCTGGGAGTTTGCCGGTCCTGATATTGCTCGACCTAAATCTGCCTAAGCTGGATGGTTGCAGCATTCTTGCAGAACTGAAGGCTGGAGAGATGACGAAGTGTGTTCCCGTGGTCGTGCTTACGTCCTCCTGCCAAACCCAGGACATTAGTCGTAGCTATCTAGCCGGGGCAAACAGCTACATTCAAAAGCCGGTCAGCTTCCAAAAATTCGAAGCCACACTCAAAGAAATTGCGGACTACTGGCTTGGATTGAATGTTAGGTGCCAGAACACCAAGGATGCGGTGTCGTAAGTCGCTTGGCATAGTTCTATCTTCCGGCGGAGGGATCCGCGCTGGACGCAGTATTGACATCCACATGCAGGTGGCTGGACGGTGGAATGCCTGGTGGGTAGCAGTTCCCATCCGGGTTGTAGTTCCTGCACATGCGCGCGAAATCTTTTCGGCGCGGCGACTGCGCGTATTGCCAGATATCCGCAAATCCGACACCACTCTTGGCTGGCTCAGGCAGTGAAGTTGCAATCGAGCATCCCGGCGATGGCGGGCAGACATCGTTGGTTACCCAGTAGCTGATCTCGCGGCCCTCAGCGCTAGCTCGAATGTCGTCCGCTGTGACGATGGTGGACTTCCCTTCTTTGGCGGGAATCCCCGAACAATACACGCCCGCACGAAAGCCGGCATCGGTGACCTCATCAATCCAACGATAAATGTAGGCTTTCTGCTCCGGCAGCATTCGGCCGCCTTCTTCGATATCAAGAAAGATGACGGCCTTGGCGGGAAAGCCCTCGCGTTTCGCCGCTTCGACCGCGGCTCTGCCATCGGCCTGGCCGAACGCTTCAGGACTGCGCTTCAGATCTTTGTACAAACGTCCATTGAACAGCACGAGAAATCCGAAACCGGCTTGCTTGAGCACGGCGCGCTTCCCCGCCCAGCTATTCGAGTTCGCGCCAGGTGGGTTGTTGAGCCAATAACCGGTGTAGGCGAAGCTCTGCCGCAATGTCGGAAGGCTGGCGTCGCCCGGGTAGTCATTGCGATCAAAGCCAAGATAAGTAGACCGCTGGGCGAGAACAGCGAGCGAGTGGCTAATCAGCAACAGGCCCAAAAAACTACCACGATGGACACGAAGCTCCACGAAGCTATGCACCGAACAAGAATATTTGATTATGAGACTCTGCGGAAAGCTGGATGAGTTTCTTTGCGATCTCGGCGTGCTCGGCGGGCGACCGCTTCCAGCTTATCCCCCGATGTGAACCATGGTTCGCGACGCGGGCACGAAATCCGGCTCGCCGATGTGGTGGCGCTCTTCCTTCTTGGTGATCACGTCGCGAATGAATTGCACTAAGTCATCGTCCGCGGCTCCGCGACGCATTAACTCGTGCAAATCGTGGTCCCATACCGAGAATAGGCAGGTGCGAATTTTGCCGTCCGAGGTGATGCGGATCCGGCTGCAGTGGCCGCAGAAAGGATGGGACACGGGCGCGATGATTCCGATTTCGCCAACGCCATCGTCAAAGCGATAACGGCGCGCTGTCTCGCTGCGAGCGCGGGGGATTTCGACCAGAGGCCGGTACTCGGCCATGCGACTCAGGATTTCATCGAGCGTCACCACCGTCGCCGGCGACCACACGCGGTCTTCCTCCAGCGGCATGAACTCGATGAAGCGCACGATCACCCCTTCCTCGCGGGCGAACATGCCAAACGGGATGATCTGGTCCTCATTGAATCCGCGCATGAGGACGCAATTGACCTTCAAGGGCCAAAGTCCAGCGCGGCGCGCGGCACGGATTCCTCCCAGCACATGATCGAAGCCGCCGGGCACACGAGTGATCCGCGCAAATCGGTCAGGGTCGACCGCATCCATGCTGACGGTGATGCGGTTCAGGCCGGCGTCTTTGAGCGGCTGCGCCATGTCGGCGAGGAGGTGGCCGTTCGTGGTGATCGCGATATCGAGTTCGTCGTTTCTGTCGTCCCTCCGGGACTCCGTTCGGGGACGGCCGCCTTCCCAGCGCTTCCGCGCTGGGCTAAGCTGGGCCGCTCCTGCGGAGCTAACGGAAGGAACGTTTTCAGCTGAA
>Ga0134128_10009251_pt1 | contig 11828 bp, 5 predicted proteins | sample KB31754_FD_96462 | JGI IMG/M metagenome (GOLD analysis project Ga0134128, IMG submission 96462) | Terrestrial soil microbial communities with excess Nitrogen fertilizer from Kellogg Biological Station, Michigan, USA - KB3-175-4 | ecosystem: Environmental > Terrestrial > Soil > Unclassified ...
ATTGGAGAGCGCGTCATTAAAGGAAAGATCTTGCGCCGTGAGGAAGCTCAAGCTACTTACAACGCCGCGAAGCAGGAAGGAAGGATTGCAAGCCTGCTCAATCAGGAACAAGCAAACGTCTTCACGCAGCAAGTGGCCAACATCCTGCCGGGCCAAAACATTCGCATCACGATCAGCTACGTCGAAACACTTCAATACGAAGATGGCTCTTACGAATGGTCGTTCCCGATGGTTGTTGCTCCACGTTACGTCCCTGCCGCTCCCGCCGATCCGCAAACAGCCTCACCTATTTCTCCCACCAACGCGCCCGTTGAAACGCGTGCCGGTCACGATATCTCTATCGAAATCGATTTGGATGCTGGTGTGCCGATCGTTGCCGTCAACTCCCAGTCGCACGAAACCGAAGTGCAGCAGCTCAACGAAAAGCGCGCCGTCGTGCGTCTCAAAGATCGCGCCACCATACCCAATAAAGATTTCGTGCTGACGTATCGTGTCGCAGGCGACAACATCAACGATGCCGTCCTTACCCATCGCTCCGAAAGGGGTGGCTTCTTCACTCTCATCCTACAGCCACCCCAGCGCGTTGCCGTCGAAGACGTCATGCCGAAAGAACTGGTTTTTGTGCTCGACACTTCGGGTTCGATGAGTGGTTTTCCAATTGAGAAAGCCAAAGAAACCATGGACCTTGCTCTTTCGACACTCAACCCCCATGACACGTTCAACTTGATCACCTTCGCTGGCGACACCGCGATCCTGTTCCCCGAACCCGTCCCGGCTACGCGGCAAAATCTCCAAAAAGCAAAAAAGTTTCTAGAGACCCAGGAAGGCAATGGCGGTACGGAAATGATGAAGGCGATCAAAGCCGCGCTCGAACCGTCAGATTCACAACAGCACGTTCGGATCGCTTGTTTCCTGACTGACGGCCAGGTTTCTAACGAAGCGGAGATCATTGCCGAAGTACAGAAACATCCGAATGCGCGCGTGTTTGCGATGGGGTTTGGACCAGCGCCCAATCGTTCGCTGCTCGACAAAATGAGCCAGTACGGTCGCGGCGAAGTTAATTACATCTCTGAAGTTGGGAACACGTCTGCGGTGGCGCGTGTTTTCAACGATCGTGTTCGTAGTCCGTTGTTGACTGATATCTCGATTGAATGGTCAGACCTTCCCGTAACTGAAATTTATCCAAAACGAATTCCCGATCTCTTCAGTGCGAGACCGCTGGTTATCTCGGGCCGTTACACAAAAGGCGGTAAAGGATCGATCTGGTTGAAAGGGAAAATGGCCGGTCAGGATTTTGTTCGTGAGATACCGGTGGAATTACCGGAAACAGAAACAGATCACGACGTACTCGCCAGCCTTTGGGCCCGCCGTCGTATTGATGATCTGGTTGGCGACGAGATAGCAAACGCGCAAAACCAACCCGTGCAGGATCAGATGCGAGAAGAGATCACTAAACTCGGCCTCGAATTCAAGCTGATGACGCAGTACACGTCGTTCGTTGCGGTTGACGATGTTGTTTTCACTGGGCCAGAAGAACCTGTACGCGTCGAGGTTCAGGCTCAGGCGGGGACCGTTAGTACGTTGGGGGCCTCTTATTCAGTTGTAACTGTCACGTCCGGTAGTTCGAATTTGCTATATTCCGCCGGCACTCAAAATTCCATCTCCCAGGGCGCTGTCTCGCAACTACCGGTTCAGGGACGAAGCTTCACCGGTTTGCTTGCGTTGACTCCAGGCACAGTAACCTGGAGGGACGCCACGAACGTTTCCGTCAATGGTCAGCCTCCGAGCTCGAACATGTTCGTACTCGACGGTGTTAGCGCCAACTTCGGTAGCGCCGCAGGCGGCGCAAGCCCCGGTGCATATGCATCCGGAAACACCCCGGCGCTGACAGCGAGTGGCGGCGGAAACGGGATTGCGACATACGACGCGATCTCGGAATTCAATGTTAAATCGTCCGCGGTGCAGGCAGAACATGGTCGTGTCTCTGGCGCGCAAGTGAACGTCGTCACGAAAAGCGGAACGAATGAGTTTCACGGTACGCTGTTTCATTTCTTTGGCAACGATGCGCTCGATGCGAACGACTGGTTTGCCAACAGTCGTGATCTAAAACCACCCGCGAAGAGATTAAACTCTTTCGGCGGCACGTTTGGTGGACCAATCAAGAAGGACCAAACGTTCTTCTTCGCGTCGTACGAAGGAATGCGTTTGCGCCAGCCGATGGTCGGTATCACTGATGTGCCTTCACTTGCTTCGAGGGCGGGAGCAATGCAACCGTTCCTGGACGTCTTTCCGGTTCCGAACGGTGCATCAAGGCCCGATGGGTTCGCAGAGTTTGCCGCGAGTTTTGCAAATCCTGCGCGACACGACGTCGGCAGCATCAACATCGATTCTAATTTGAATTCCAAAACGATGGTGGGCGCTCGTTATCATTTCGCTGATTCTGAAGCGACGCTGCGTGGTCCAAACGGACTATCATTGAATACGTTGAATCGCATTCAGAATCGTTCACAAATGATCACGGGATCGGTGAACCACATACTCTCATCGACGCTCGTTATGAATTTGCGGGCGAACTACAGCCGCTCGCGTGTTAACGGAACGTATTTGTTAGATGACTTTGGCGGTGCTGTTGTCCCTGACACGCCCTTCCCTGCTTTCACGTTCGATCTGAATTCACGAAACGCTGCGTGGATGATTGGCGACGAGCAGTCGAACCTGCAACGCCAGTTTAATCTCGTCGGCTCAGTTGAGAACGTTCGTGGAAATCACACGCTGAAGTATGGAGCTGATTACCGTCGCATATCGCCCTCGATCGATATGCGATCATCCGAGGTCAATAGGCTTTTTGATGGTATGGACCAGGCGAGCACGGGTATCCCGACGCGCGTCAATCTGTTGCACTTCGGTGATCCGCAGAATCCCGTGTTTCATAACCTGTCGCTCTTCGCGCAGGACGAGTGGAGGACGACGTCACGATTGACGCTGACTTACGGTCTGCGCTGGGAGCTCGCGCCACCACCATCGACTGACGGAACCGCATTCGCCGTCGATCAGGTAAACGATCCAACTACACTCAAGCTCGCGCCATCCGGCAGCTCGCTTTGGCAAACGCGATTCATAAACTTTGCGCCACGTGCAGGAATTGCTTACGAGCTTTTGAGCCGCAGCGGGCATGAATTGATTTTGCGTGGCGGCGCCGGAATCCTCTACGACCTGGGCCAGGATCGTGCCGGCGATATCTTCGCGAGCTCAATTCCGTTCGTCTCAGGCAGCCCGGATTTACCGTTGCTGGCTTTCGATCCACATCTCAAGACGCCTTACGTGATCACTTGGGACGTATCGCTGCAGCAGGGTTTAGGAGGACACCAATCGATCACCGCGAGTTACCTGGGCTCATCAGGCCACAGACTTCTGCACACGGAAACTCTGCTGGACCAGAATCCGGATTTCAGTTTCCTCCGCGTGACTACAAACCGCGGCAAGTCTGACTACGACGCGCTTCAGCTCAAGTTTGAGCGCCCATTCACAAATCACCTCGGAACGCTTTTCTCCTACACGTTGGCGCGATCCACGGACAACCTCACAGTTGATTCAGCTCGACGCGTGATGATTGCAGGATTCGATCCCCGCCCGTCGGATTTCGACGTGCGTCATCAGTTCACCGGCTTCGCTAATTACGAGCTACCGGCACTGTTCTCAACCGGCCTCGGTAACAAACTGTTTCGCAACTGGGCGCTGGACTCGATCTTCAACGCTCGCTCGGCGCGACCACTAAAGTTCGTGACAATGTTTCCGACGTCATTCGGAGTCGGATACGTGCTGGAGGATGTTAGCCAGCGAGGCTTCCCTCTGTACCAGGTGGATATGGCGCTGCGGCGGAAGTTCAACTTCAGTGAAACAGTTGGATTACAGATCCAGGCCGACGCATTCAACGTCTTCAACCACCCGAACTTCGAAGATCCCCTCGGCAACGATCTCGTCCTGGCAACTCCGATCAGGCAGAACCTGGCGTTTGGGCAATCCACATCGATGAGCGGGCGCAGTCTGGCGGGCGGTGGTTTCCCATCGTTCTACAGCTTTGGCGGTCCGAGGACGATGAGGGTTTCAGTGAAGCTGATTTTCTAAAGAGTTTTTCACGCAAAGGCGCAAAGAATCGCAAAGACGCAAAGAACTGCAAAGGAAGTTAGCCCGCCTTTGCGTCTTGGCAATTCTTTGCGCCTTTGCGTGAAATTGGACATTCGAGCCGGTCGCTCTCGGATTTAGTATTCCTTCTCAAAGTCTCTGTGCACCCACAGAAACTCCTTTTGCTTGTTCAGAACCTTACGCAGATCGCCAAAGCCCGGATCCTCTTCCTTCAGCCACTTTGAAACTTCCGCAATACGCCTCCGTGGGCACGAATGACACCGGTGCGGTCAAGATTTTAAAGGATATACAGGAATGGATTCGCACGAATCAATGTTTCGGGAAGATTTCAACTTTGACTGTCATGGTGGCACCCTTCCGGCTTAAATCATTTTCAAGTCCAATGGGGTTCTGTTTGATTTTGGTATCATGTGGTGATTATGGCGAATGACCACTATGTGCCGGAGTTGTATTTGAAGAACTTCGAGATTCCGTCGAAGCGGAAGCATGTGTATCGATACAAACGGGGACAAGAAACTAGGCCAAAGGCAATACGAAGTGTAGCAAGCAAAGAAGACTATGAACTTCTAATTAATGAAAATGACCACGTAAAGAAAGATACGGTTGCCGCGGTGATAAAGAAGGTTGAGAACGATGTTTCTCCGTTAATTCAGCGACTAATAGATGAGGAAAATCCTAGCTTGTCAACAAGCGAGCGGGAGCTACTGTGTTCATTTGTTTCGTGTGCCGTTAATCGTGTTCCAGCAACAAGGAATCAGATAATCAATTTCTTTAAGGCGGCACAAATAGTCAAAGCGAAGCTGGTTGCAGAAGATAAGGAAGACTTCAATGAGCGGTGGAAAGATTCAGGGTTGTCTCCCGAACGAGTCGAAGAAGAAAGACTGAAGATTTTGGACTTCGAGAAACACTATGAACTGGAAATGGGTCAAGGTGCAGATATTTCACTGGTGATGAGCTTTCTGGGGGCACAACTAGCAAAACAGTTTTTGAAAACCAAACCGATTGTGTTTCTCAATAATAAGACGCGAAAGGAATTCGTTACGTCAGATAACCCGGTGGTCTGTTTACCTGATGAAACGTTGCCGCCACAACCTGGGCTTGGAGTCGCTAACTCGGTAGTTTACTTGCCGCTTTCTCCAAGGAAAGGGATTTTGTTCGTTAATCAAAGGCCCACCGTGCACACTCTAAATGTAAAGCGACACGAGGTTGACGAATTAAATTCGGGGATGATGAAAGGGGCTGATGATTGTCTGTTTTCGTCATCGTTCGACCAAAAGATTCATGAAGAATTTCAATCGAGTGTTCGTTCTGTTGAGGGTATTGTTGTAGAAAGAGGCGGCAAACAGTTTGTTAAAGTAGGCTAGTAAAGACACTCTCATTTTCCGTTGACGGGGGCGTGTCTTTGATTTGGTAGGCTAGTTGTGGCGTCCACACTCCGATTAGTGCGGTGGGGAGGTCTTTGCGCCTTTACGTGAGAATTAAGCTAGAATACGAACCACTGACGAGAAAACTCGTATTGCTAATTCATGACTGACGCTGACGATTCGACAGATAAGCTCAGGGATGAGCAGATTGTAAAAAAAAGGCGCGAGGAGGCATTACCTGAACGCCTCCTGCGTCGCGTCCTTGAAGGAATGGGCAGCGTCGTCGATCGCAGGCTCGGTCGCACTGTCGACCCCCGTAGCGGACTCACCACGTCAAAGCTCATCGAACGCATGAAGCGCCTGATAGACGAGCGCGTCCGCGAAGAGGGGAATAAAGGACGCATCGCGCCGCATCACATGGTTTTGAAAGTCGAGTGGGGCACGCATTCAGAGGCGCCGCCTGAGATTCTTGGCGATCTCAAGAACGAAGTGCTCGCCGCCGCCATCGATCACATCAACGATCATCGTTATCGAACACTCGCGCCTGTAACAGTCGATGCTGAAGTCGACATCTTCACGACCGGAATCTCTGTCGATCCAAACTTCGGCGAGTTTGAAGATGATCTCAGACGACACGACGAAGAGATGCGCGTGGCAAAACTGGGCGTGCCGATTCCCGGCGCCGCGCCACCGATGCCTGACATTCAGGTAATCGCCCGCGTCACGTTGCCAAACGGCACTCGCGAGATACCATTAATCTTCAAGCCTGGTGGCCGAAGACTCAACGTCGGACGCGCCTCTGACAACGATTTAACCCTGAACGACACAAGCGTTTCAAAGATCCACGCAGCACTATTGATGACTGCCGAAGGCACTCTCCTCGTCGCCGATACCGGCTCGACCAACGGCACTTATCTCAACGGGCGACGCATCTCATACGGCGAATCCAGATTGATCGAAGACGGTGATGTAGTTGGCTTTGGAGATGTAGAAGTACGACTGCGTAAAAGTGAGTAGCGAACTGGATGAACCTGGTCACAATTCTTCTACTTCTCTTTCAAACTCCCACCGCTTCTCCCCTTCCAACTCCGCATGTGCCTGAGCGAACGCCGGCGCTGTTCACGCTGATCTACGTCGGCGGCTTCGGGCTCATAATTCTGCTGCTGCTCCTCAGTCTTCTTCGCAGCCGTAAACAAACTGCGCCGCCGATTCCTGAAGACCTGCCAAAGGAAGTCAAGAAACGACTCGGATCGCATTCGACTAATCGCGGTCTGCGCGCGTTGCGCTGGCTCTTCGTGCTGCTCTCGATCGGACTCTTTTCATTTCACATTTACTGGGCCCACTACGCTTCCGAGAAGAACGAGAAGTTTCAGGAACTGAGCTACAAAGACCTGCGCGGCCGTCGTCTGTCTGAATCGACCTTGCGCGGCTGGATCTTCGATCGCAGCGGTCGCGTGGACCAGCCACTCGCGTATTACAAACGCGATTCGAGCGGCAACATCAGGCGCGAGTACCCGATGGACAAAGCGATGGCCCATATCTTCGGATCGGATCGCGGCGATCCGGGTTTGGAGCGTGCGCTTTTCGGTGTCGAGAGTGGCGTGCTTCCAGAAGCGCTCGAAGTCGTTAAAGGCAAAGAGGTCGAATTCAGAGGCAACCAGGACGTTCGCCTCACGATCGATCGCGCTTTGCAACAAGCCGCTGTCGATCAATTGAAGGGCAAGCATGGCGCAGTTGTCATACTCAACCCGCAGACCGGCGACGTGCTCGCGATGTACAGTGAGCCTTCCTACAGTCTCGCGGAAGTCGACGACGAAGCGACGTGGATTCGTCTCGAAGCAAACGAGCGCGACAAGCCACTCGTGAGTCGCGCGCTCGGCGCTTACTACATTCCCGGTTCGACGTTCAAAACCGTGACGATGACCGCCGCGTTTCTCGCAGGCGAACAGGATACTGAGTTCACGTGCAGCGGTGGCGGTTACTATGCCGCACCCGGCGCGAATGTGATCTTCGACGACGGTGGACCAGGCGAAGTCCACGGCCGGATCGGCATCGATCACGCCTATGAGGTTTCGTGTAACCAGTACTTCGCCCAGATGGGTGTGAAGCTCGGCGCGGAAAAACTCAAACGCGCCGCGCAGTTGCTCGGCATCGGTTCGTACGACACGCCGTCGGAGGCGTTGCGTGGTCGCAAGCAGCCGCAGATCTGGGACGCAAGCACTGACGCCGTAAAGCGTGCGCTCGCGCCGAGAGAGGCGACGATCGTCACCGGCAAACAAGTGACTAGATACGATCTCGCTTTGATGGGTTATGGCCAGGGGTACGCCGGACAGATGACGCCGTTTCAAATGGCGCTGGCGGCGTCGGCGATTGGAAACATGGAAGGCAAGCTGATGAAGCCGCGCATTGAAATGAACGTAGCGCCGCAGCCTTTCAATCAAGTGATGACAGCCGCAACGGCAGCCAGGCTGCGACAGATCATGGGGCTCGTGACCGGTGGCGCGAGTGGCACGGCACGCGGTGTGTTTGGACCAGTCAAAGCAGCGGGCATCAACACCGGCGGCAAGACGGGAACGGCGCAGAAAGTCGTACCGGTTTACGATCCGAAGACGGGCGAGCCGAAGACGCGGCACAAGGTCGAAAAGGATAACAAAGGCAATATCATCCGCGAGTACGATGAAGTAATCATGGACAACGAGAACCCGCGGATCGACGGCTGGTTTCTCTGCCTCGCTCCGATCGAGCGACCACAACTCGCAATGGCCGTGATCGTCGAAGGTGGAGGTTACGGATCACGATCCGCCGCGCCAATAGCGGCAGCGCTCGTCTTGAAAGCGAGGGATCTTGGATATTTCAAGTAAAGCATGCTCACGCGGCGGCGCAACGGCGCGACGAAAGAACCCGTTGCGCCGTTGCGTCGCCGCGTGAGAAAACCTAAATGAAAAACCGCGCTTCTTCCCATCTTTTGATTCTTTTCTTGATCCTCGGTCTCGAGATCACCGGCTACTTTGCCGTGCATCGGGCAGGACTACTGCGCGGCTACGAGACGTCGCTCATCGGTGCAGTGCGCGACCTGATGATGTTCGTTCCGCTTATCTTCCTCGTCCTCTGGCTCTCTCGTGCCAAGCGATTCGCCGGCAACTGGGTACTCTTCACTACCGCAATTCTCCTGTTCTCGTTCGGCATGTTGATTCAGTATCGTCTCTACAGCGATCCCGAATACAACGCGCGCAATAAAGCCCAGGCGCGCGAGGAAAAGATGCAGGCGCTGCGCACGCGCTACATCATGGAGAACTACGATCCGGTGAAGAAGCAGTTGATGGGACTGCCACCGACACCCGCGCAGCCAATCGACATCAGTCAGCTTCCGAAAAAAGAGTCGAACTACTCGCTCTGGAATGCGATCACTTCCAGTTACACCTGGATCCCTGTGTTGTCGTTCTTAGCTTTCGCAATCGCGTACTCGCTGTGCGCGCGCGATGGGTTTTTATTGTGGTTACAGCGTAATAGCTTCATTATTGTTCTATTCACCCTCTTGCCCCTCGCGATGGCTGTCATTACTTCAAGCGCGGGTAAAGCGCTCGGCAACATGACGCCCTGGGAGCCTTCGAAGATACCCTTCCTCGTCGGCTTCGCCGGCATTTTGACTGCGCGTTACAAAGATCTCTCTGAAACTTACTGGGGCATACCCCGCGCGCGCGACATCGTTCCCCTCCTCGTGATGGCCATAATGCCGTTCATTCCCTTCTTCGCGCTGAAAGACTTCGGACAGATGCTGATCTTTAGCGGCGCTTACACAACACTCTACCTTGTCGCGGTGCGTCGCTGGCCGCAATTGCTCGTATTCGTCGGATCAGTTGTGATCGTGATCGGCATTCTCGTCGTCGGCGCACTGCCGCGCGACATTCAGGAGAAGGTGCCTTTACTGCCGACGATCGCACGTCCGATCAGTGCCGCGCTTCCAGCGCGCATTCAACAACGCTTTCATCTCTGGCTCGACGGCTTCGATCCACCGTCGCCTGAAGTCTCATGGTGGAAGAAAGACTACGAAGACGCACTCTCGCGAGATCCGGGAATGAAACAACTAGCCGAGCAGAGCCCGGCGATGCAGAAGACTGTCAACGTCGACATCTGGTTTGACCGTCTCGCGTTTCAACCGGCGCAGGCGCAGTTTGGGATCGATTCTGGTGGAACGACTGGACGCGGCTTCGGACTCGGATTTCCGGAAGTGATTCCGATTGCCGACTCAGACTACGTTTACGCGGCAATTGCGGAGGAAACTGGCCTCGCAGGCGGCGCTGTGATCATCCTCGCGATCATCATCTTCGTGGTCGCAGGAGTTCGCACTTCGCTGGAGGCGCGTGATATGTTTACGAAGTTGTGCGCAGCAGGTCTGACAGCGTTTGTAGGATTTCAAGCGCTGGTAAACATTGGCGGTATTTTGAGAGCTTTACCGATGACTGGAATCACGCTGCCGTTTGTGAGCCATGGTGGTTTCAGTCTGATTACGAGCTTTGCGATGTTGGGGATGCTGATGGCATTTTCAAACCGAAATGCCCGCGATCGTGTCATAGCGGATAGGCCGGTGGCTAAGAGTTCTTCTCCCCTTAAGCTGGAGGCTGTGCAATGAGCGAAGAAACCAAAACCCTCGAGGTCCAATCCGCCGCCCTGTCGGATCGCGGCCTCAACGAGCGTCGCCCGCTGAATGAAGACGCTTTCTTGCACGATCCGGAGCGCACGATCTTCGCTGTTGCAGATGGCGTCGGTGGCGCCGAAGCTGGTGAAGTGGCGTCGCAGACTGCCATCGAGGTTCTCGATGAGGCATTTCGTCACCAGACAAATGACGCTGATATCGAAGACTTGATGGAGCTCGCGATTCAGCGCGCGAATGCTTCGATCCACCAGATGGCCCAGGAGCACGCGCGGTTTTCGATGATGGCGACGACGATCGTCGCGCTTCATATCAAAGGCGACGTCGCCACGTTTGGCCACGTCGGTGATTCCAGACTCTACCGTCTCACACCCGATGGACAATTGCATCGCGAAACTGAAGACCACTCGATCGTCGAAGAAGAAGTGCGCGCTGGGCGCATGACGCCGGAACAGGCGGCGAATCATCCGAGCAAGAATGTGATCAGTCGTGCACTCGGCGCCGAGCAAGGCGTCGAAGTCGACATGAAAACGATGGAGGTTGAAGACGGAACCGAGTTTTTACTGTGCACTGACGGCATCACGCGTCACGTCCCAGACAATGAACTGCGACAGTTGATGGTCACGAGCAACAACCTCGATGAGCTCTGCAGCGAGTTGAAGCGACGCTGCTACGAGCGCGGTGCTGAAGACAATTTGACAGTGATAGCCGTGCGCGTCGGCGAGCATCTCAAGGCTGGTGAGCGCTCTGCGGATCTCGAGCCGACTATCAGTCCTGAGTCCACGCCTGTTTATGCTGCGGCGCAGTCGGGCAACGGTTCCGCGCTTGCTGACACGACTTTCATGCCGGCATCGCGCATCGCGTTTCCGGGTCCGCCACCGAGTAGTGCCGCAGAACCCGCACCGGTAGTGAGTTCCGAGCCACTGAACGTCGCCGATCCAACAGCAAGAAGTGGTGGTGGCGGCCGCGTGTTTATAGCGCTCCTGGTGTTGCTGCTGATCGCTGGTGCGTTCTACGCAGGTGCGCGTTACAAGGAGCGAATTCCCTTCCTCGCGTCTAATACTCCTCAGCCGGCCCAGGTGGCTGCGCCAACCGCCACGCCCGCGCCGGAAGAACCGTTCGTGCAGTTTGAGAGAGCGCGGCGGAAGGTCGATCAGGATCCGCGTGCGTGGCTCAAGGATGACATCGGCAAAGAGCTCGTGACCGCGGGAGTTCAGAACCCGCTCGATTCCCCGAATGCGGAGTTTTTGTATCTTTACGGTCGCGCAAATCTGCTGACGGGAAACACTGACGAGGCCGCGAAGGCTTTTGACGCAGCGATTGCAAAGGCAGACAGCAATCCTTCACCCGCTAACGCCACGATCAAGAAGGAATCGGTCCTGGGCTTGAGCTTGATCAGCGTCAGGACAAACACGCAGCGTGACAGGTGGAAAGTACTCAATCACTACGAAGAGCTGACCAAACCTCCCGCCAACAGCAACGCCCCTTGAGGTTACGCATCTAAGTGGCTTGAGAATTAATGCCGGAGCTGAAGTTACAACAGAGTAGACTTGATGGCCGCTACGATATCATCGAGCGCCTCGGCGGTGGCAGTTACGCCGAGATCTACGTCGCCAACGATAACGCCGCGCCCGTAGGCGCGCCGCGCACGATCGTCATCAAAGCTCTCA
>Ga0134128_10009252_pt1 | contig 11828 bp, 11 predicted proteins | sample KB31754_FD_96462 | JGI IMG/M metagenome (GOLD analysis project Ga0134128, IMG submission 96462) | Terrestrial soil microbial communities with excess Nitrogen fertilizer from Kellogg Biological Station, Michigan, USA - KB3-175-4 | ecosystem: Environmental > Terrestrial > Soil > Unclassified ...
GCCGTGCTGGCCGCCGTCGAAGCCGGCCTGCCGGTCATCGAATACACGCCCGCGGAGATCAAGCTGGCGGTCGTCGGCTACGGCCGGGCCGAGAAGGCGCAGATGCAGCAGATGGTGAAGCTGCTGCTCGGCCTGACGGCCGCGCCCTCGCCGCACGACGCCGCCGACGCGCTCGCCGTGGCGCTCTGCCACGCGCATTCGGCGCGCGCGGCCGCGCTCGGCGCCGGATCGCCGCCCGCCCGCCGCGAGCGCAGCTGGCGCGCCGTCCGCGATCTGCCGGCGGCGCGGCGATCCGCGCCGTGATCGCGCACCTCGCCGGCACGCTTCTCGACAAACAGGTCCAGCGGCTCGTCGTCGATGTCGGTGGCGTCGGCTACGATGTGCAGGTGCCGCTCTCGACGTTCTACGCGGTCGGCGATGTCGGCGCGCCCGTCGCGCTCCGCATCCACACGCACGTCCGCGAGGACGCGCTGCAGCTCTTCGGCTTCGCCACGCCGCTCGAGCTGTCGCTCTTCGAGCGTCTCATCTCAGTGAGCGGCATCGGGCCGAAGGTCGCGCTCTCGGTGCTCTCCGGCATCGAACCGGAGGGCCTGGTCCGCGCGATCCGCAGCGCCGACCTCGGCCGCCTCACGAGCATTCCCGGCGTCGGCCGTAAGACGGCCGAGCGCCTCATCCTCGAGCTGAAGGACCGGCTGCCGAAGATGGCCGACGCGTCGGTGCCCGAGGCGCCGGCGCCGGGCGACGACCTGCGCGGCGACGTGCTGTCCGCGCTCGCGAATCTGGGCTACCAGCACGCCGCCGCCGAGCGCAGCGTCGATCGCGTCCTGGCGAAAGCCGAGTCGCGCGAATTCGAACCCGTGCTGCGGGCGGTCCTGAAGGACCTGGCGCGCGCATGACGGATCCGCGCCTCACCACGGCCGGTCGCGTCGACGACGACGCGCAGTACGAGGCCGGCCTGCGCCCGCGCACGCTGGCCGACTACATCGGCCAGGAGCGCGTGCGCGAGAACCTGCAGGTCTCGATCGCGGCGGCCCGCCAGCGGGGCGAAGCTCTCGATCACGTGCTCCTCTACGGGCCTCCGGGTCTCGGCAAGACGACGCTCGCCTACGTCATCGGGCAGGAGATGGGCGTGCCGGTGCGATCGACGTCGGGGCCGGTGCTCGAGAAACCGGGCGACCTCGCGGCGATTCTGACCAACCTCGGCGAGCGCGAAGTGCTCTTCATCGACGAAGTGCACCGGATGAGCCCGACGATCGAGGAAATCCTCTATCCGGCGCTGGAGGACTTCGAGCTCGACATCGTCATCGGCCAGGGACCGAGCGCGCGATCGGTGAAGGTGCCGCTGCAGCCGTTCACGCTCATCGGCGCGACGACGCGCGCGGGGCTCCTGACGTCGCCGCTGCGCGCGCGCTTCGGCATCGTGCATCGGCTGGACTTCTACCAGGAGCCCGAGCTCGTGCACATCGTCACGAGATCGGCGCGGATTCTCGACGTCGAGATCGCGCCCGACGCGGCGCTCGAGATCGCGCGGCGGTCGCGCGGCACGCCGCGCATCGCGAATCGTCTGCTGCGGCGCGTGCGCGACTTCGCTCAGGTGCGCGCCGACGGCCGCATCACGCCCGCCGTCTGCCACCAGGCGCTCGAGCTGCTCGAGGTGGACGCGCACGGGTTCGACGAAGCGGACCGCCGGCTGCTCAAGACGATCATCGAGAAATTCAGCGGCGGCCCGGTCGGACTCAACAGTCTGGCGGCCGCCATCGGCGAGGAAAAGGACGCGATCGAGGACATCTACGAGCCGTATCTCATCCAGATCGGCTTTCTCGATCGCACGACCCGCGGGCGTGTCGCCACGCCCCGCGCGTACGAATATTTCGGGCTCACGGCGCCCGGGAAGGAACGTCTGTGGTGAAGTCGCGTCCGGTTCGCATTTCTGGCCTGGCTACGTACGTGCCGTCGCGCGTGCTGACGAACGCGGATCTCGAGCGCATGGTCGACACGACCGATGCGTGGATTCTCCAGCGCACGGGCATCCGCGAGCGGCATCTCGTCGAGCCCGGCCAGGCGACGTCGGACCTGGCCGAACCCGCGGCGCGCCAGGCGATCGCCGAGGCCGGCCTCACGCCCGACGACATCGGGTTCATCGTCGTCGGCACGACGACGCCCGACACGATCTTTCCGAGCACGGCGTGCGTGCTCCAAGCCAAGATCGGCGCGAACCACGCGTGGGGCTTCGACCTCGGCGCGGCGTGTTCGGGGTTTCTGTACTCGCTCTCGGTGGGCGCGCAGATGGTCGCGACCGGCGTCTGCGAGCACGCGCTGGTCGTCGGCGCCGACGTCATGTCGAGCATCATCGACTACACGGACCGCGCGACCTGCATCCTGTTCGGCGACGGCGCCGGCGCGTGCGTCGTCTCGCCGGCGGAGCCGGACGGGCCGGCGATCATCGACTTCCTCCACGAGATCGACGGCCATGGCGGCCCCGCGCTCTGCATGCCCGCGGGCGGCAGCCGGCGGCCGGCCTCGCACGAGACGGTCAACGAGCGGCTGCACTACGTGAAGCAGGACGGCGGGACGGTGTTCAAGTTCGCCGTGACGAAAACCGAGGAGATCGCGCGGAAGCTGCTCGCGCGCAACAAGCTCTGCCCGTCCGACGTCGACCTGCTCGTCTCACATCAGGCGAACCGGCGCATCATCGAATCGGCGGCCGAACGTCTGGGCCTGCCGCCGAACAAGTTCGTCATCAACCTCGACAAGTACGGCAACACGACGGCGGGCACGATCCCTCTCGCGCTCGCCGACGCCAGGGCCGCGGGACGGCTGCGGAAGGGCGATCTGATCCTCCTCGCCGCCGTGGGCGCGGGCTTTACCGCGGGCTCCGTCCTCCTCAGGTGGAGCCTCTAGGAACCTGACGAGGGAAGAGGGCAGAGGGCAGAATTAAGAGGGAAGAGGGGAGAGGTCAGGAACGAGCTGGCGCGTGCCATCTTTTCTCTCTGGAGAGCAGGAGAAGAAGAGATGGCCATCGTCAGCAGGCTCCTGACCTCCTCCCTCTTCCCTTGAATTCTGCCCTCTGCCCTCTTCCCCTGACGAGTGCTTTTCACTTCACAGGGATCATGAGGTGCGCGTACGGCGTGCCTGGAAACATGACGTACGGGGATGACGCGTCGCCCGGCGTCGTCGGGTACCCGTCGAAGTGCGTGCCGATGTTGAGCACCATGACGTGCGGCCCGGTCGAAATCCACTTCTGACCGGCGGCTGGCTTGGTCGCGAACGGATCCGTGTTGCTCGCGTCGGTGCCGCCCATCAGCATGTAGGCGAAGCCAATCTTGTCGGCCGGCGGGTCCTTGTGCTGGAGCCACGCCATCGCCCAGCCCAGACCGTTCTTGTCGACGCACATCGGATCGGGTCCGGGCGTGTCGGGCATGTCCGGCATGCACGTCCAGCCGTTCGTGCCCTGGCGAACCGTGCGTACGCCGCCCTTGTCGTCGGGGGTGATCACGGCGGCGGCCTTGCCGATGGCCGCCGGCGCCGCGGACACCGCGCTCTTGATGATGGCGGCGTCGGTCATCTTGCCTGTGTTCATCGCCATGCCGCCGCCCTGCGGGGCGGCGGGTTTGGCGGTCGTGCCCTGCGAAGCGGCCAGGGTCAGGGTGGCCGCCGTCACTGTCGCCGCGACTCCGAGACCGACGAGTCCGAATCTCATGGGGACCTCCGGGTGAGTATGCGGATTTTACGCCGGCGAGGGCACGGACGGGTCGGATCTACCTTCCCAGCCGGAACGCCGCCGCCGACTGCGCCGGCATCGTCCACGGGGTGCCGCCACCGAGGATGTGGCCGGGACCGTCGGGCCGCCCGGTGTCGAGCACGCGCTCCCAGCGCGAGGCGGGGCCGTTGCGCACGGGCAGGGTCACAGTCACGTCGGCGGCGTCGGCGTTGAACACCAGCAACAGCGTGTCGCCGACGATCGGCGCGCCGTGGCTGTCGGTGTCGAGGATCGCGTGGCCGTCGAGCAGGACCTGGATCACGCGCAGGCCCGTGTTGCCCCAGTCGGCGTCGGTCATCACGTCGCCGTCGGCCCGCAGCCAGAGCACGTCGGCGCTGGCCGCGCGCGCGCCGCTCAGGAACGTGCGCCGCATGAGCACCGGCTGCGACTGGCGGAAGGTGACGAGGTCGCGCGCGAACGCGAGCAGGCCGCGATCGGCCGCGTCGCCCCACGGCGTCCACGTGAGCGGCGAGTCGATGCAGTAGGCGTTGTTGTTGCCCTGCTGCGTCCGTCCGACTTCGTCGCCGCCGGACAGCATCGGCACGCCGACGGACATGAGGAGCGTGAAGAGCAGGTTGCGCTGCTGGCGCGCGCGCCGCTCGCGAATCGCGGGGTCATCCGTCGGTCCTTCGACGCCTTCGTTCCAGCTGAAGTTCTCCGGCGCGCCGTCGCGATTCTCTTCGCCGTTCGCCTCGTTGTGCCGCGTCGCGTAGCTCACGAGGTCGGCCATCGTGAAGCCGTCGTGCGCGGTGACGAAATTGACGCTCGCGTGCGGATGCCGCCCCGAGGCGCTGTAGAGATCGCTGCTGCCGGCGAGCCGCGTCGTGAACTCCGGCAGCTGGCCCTCGTCGCCGCGCCAGAAGCGCCGCACCGCATCGCGGTAGCGGCCGTTCCATTCGGCCCAGCCCGGCGGGAAGTTGCCGACCTGGTAGCCGCCTTCACCGACGTCCCAGGGCTCGGCGATCAGTTTCACGCGCGAGATCACCGGGTCCTGGTGGATGACGTCGAAAAACGCCGACAGCCGGTTCACGTCGAAGAGCTCGCGCGCCAGCGCCGACGCGAGATCGAAGCGGAAGCCGTCGACGCGCATCTCGAGCACCCAGTAGCGCAGGCTGTCCATGATCAGCTTCAGGACGTCGGGCGACTGCATGTTCAGCGTGTTGCCGCAGCCCGTGAAGTCCTGGTAGCGCGCGTGATCCGCGGGGTCGAGCCGGTAGTACGTCGCGTTGTCGAGGCCGCGCAGCGAGAGCGTCGGCCCGAGATGATTGCCCTCTGCCGTGTGGTTGTAGACGACGTCGAGGATCACCTCGAGGCCGGATTCGTGCAGCGTCCGCACCATCGTCTTGAACTGATCGACGACGCTCAGGCGCGAGTCGCGCGCGGCAAAGCGCGCGTCGGGCGCGAAGTAGGCGAGGCTGTTGTAGCCCCAGTAATTGGTGAGCCCGCGCTCGGTGAGCGACGTCTCGTCGGCGTGGCTGTGGACCGGCATCAGCTCGACGGCGGTCACGCCAAGGTCGAGCAGATGGCGGATCGACGGCGTCGAGGCGAGCCCGAGATAGGTGCCGCGCAGGTCCTCCGGCACGTTCGGATTGGCGGCCGAGAAGCCCTTGACGTGCAGTTCGTAGATGACCGTCTCGTGCCACGGCGTCGTCGGCGGCGCGTCGTCGCGCCAGTCGAAGGCCGAGTCGACGACGGTGGCGAGCGGCGCGAAGGCGGCCGTGTCGGTGGTGTCCGCCTCGCGGCCATCGCTGCCGGGCTTGTAGGCGAGGAGCGCGGGGTTCCAGACGAGCGGCCGCCCGATGGCCTTGGCATACGGATCGAGCAGCACCTTGGCCGGGCTGAAGCGCGCGCCTTTCGGCGGATCCCACGGGCCGTTGACGCGGTAGCCGTAGAGCTGCCCCGGGCGCACGTCCGGCAGGTACGCGTGCCAGACGGTGTCCGTGCGCGCCCGCAGCGGAATGCAAACCGATTCCATCGTCGCGCCGGGGGAATCGAAGAGGACGAGCTCGACGGTCGTCGCGTTGGCGGACGCGACGGCGAAGTTGACGCCACGCCCGTCCCACGTCGCGCCCAGCGGGAACGGACGACCCGGCCACACACGCATGGCTCCGATCGTATGTCATCAAAAAGGTCACGCCGCCGCAGGACGGCGGTGGTACCATTCCTGTTCCTCGACGGCGCTCATGCACCTTGCCGATCCGGTGGTGCGCGACCTGACGACGCGTGGATCGCACGCGAGAATACGTTCTTGCCCGCAGCGCCCCGCTTCCCGCACGCTGGGGGTCTCCCGCTTGGAGGTTTCCTTATGCCGATGAAGACACCACGGTTCTCATTTATTTCCGGTATTTCCGGCTTGGCCCTGCTCGCGGCGCTGGGCGTCGCCGCGGCGCCGGCCGCGGCCCAGACGTCGAGCGCGCCGAAGAGCTCGGCGACGCAGACGGCCAAGGTCGACCTCAACAACGCCACGCAGGCGCAGCTCGAGCAGCTGCCCGGCGTCGGCGCCTCCACCGCGAAAAAGATCATCGCGGGACGTCCCTATGCCGTTGTCGGCGACCTCGCGAAGGCTGGCGTCTCGGCGAAGACAATCACGACCATCACGCCGCTCGTGATGATTGGGCCGGCGCCGGCGGCGTCTGCCTCAGCGGCCCCGTCCGGAAAGTCGAGCCGCGGCAAGTCGTCGAGCAAGACGACCCCCGCGTCAAGCACGCCGGTGGATCTCAACACCGCGACCGAGACCGAGCTCGAAGGCCTGCCAGGCGTCGGCGCGGCGACCGCGAAGAAGATCATCGCGGCGCGTCCGTTCGCCAGCGTGAAGGACTTGAGCAAGGCGGGCCTGACGGCGAAGGCGATCACGAAGCTCGAGCCGCTCGTGACGGTCGACAAGACCACCGCGCCGCCTGCCGCCGCGCCGTCCGCCGCCGCGGCGCCTGCCGCCGCGCCAGCCGCGACGACCTCCGCGTCGTCCAAACCGGCCGCTGCTCAGCAGGAGGAGACGCTCGGCACGCCGCAACAGCCGCCCGTGAAGGGCATGGTGTGGGTAAACCTGAACACGAAGGTCTACCACAAGGAAGGCGACCGGTATTACGGCAACACGAAGAACGGCAAGTGGATGACGGAGGCTGACGCGATCAAGGCGGGCTATCGACTGGCGAAGCAGTAAGTCATCGGTCTCGCGCGGGACCGGGAGGCGTCGTCATGCTGCACATGATTGGGCACGCGTTCGTCGGTCTGTTGATTGGGATTTGCGCGAAGGTCCTGCTGCCCGGACACGATCCTGGCGGCATGATCATGACGGCCATCATCGGCATCGTCGGTGGGTTCGTGGGCGGCTGGATTGGGCGCGCGCTCGGGTGGTACCAGCCCGGTCATCCGGCCGGGTTCGGCATGTCGGTGGTCGGCGCGATGGCCCTGCTCCTGGCCTATCGGTACATTGCGTGATCCGGGGGGCTTCGCCCCCGCGGACCCCCAACGGCGTCGCTCGCGGGGGCCCCTTGGCCCCGCTCCGCTCCGCCGACTCGCTCGCTCGCGCTCGCTCGTTCTTGATTCGGGTGCGAACCGAAACGGAGGCTTATGGGATTGCTTGACGACGTCAAGAACGTGATCGGGCAGTACAGTGCCGGTACCGCGTCGCCTGCGGACCTGGAGGCGCAGTTTCACCAGGTCGTCGGCACCGCGAATCCGAGCGCGGTGTCGCAGGGGATCGCGGACGTGCTCGGGTCGAACGGCACGCAGCCGTTCGGGCAGATGGTGTCGCAGCTGTTCGCGAACGGGTCCGCCGATCAGAAGGCGGGCATGCTGAACGCGCTGCTCGCCTCCGCGACGCCGGAGGTTCGCGCGAAGCTGGGGAGCCTCATCCCGGCGGCCGCGGCCACCGGCGCGGTCAGCGGCGCGCAGGCGACCTCGATCCCGGCCGACGCCATCAGCGCGCTCGCGCAGCAGGTGCACAGCCAGAACCCCGGCGTCGTCCAGGAGCTCAGCGGCTTCTACGCCCAGCACCCGACGCTCGTGAAGACACTCGGCAGCGCGGCGATGATGCTGGCGATGCGCAAGATCGCGGAGCGGCATTCGTAGATAGATCCGGGGGGCTTCGCCCCCGCGGACCCCCCAACGGCGTCGCTCGCGGGGGCCCCTTCGCCCCGCTCCGCTCCGCCGACTCGCTCGCTGGCGCTCGCTCGTTTCGAATCCGGGGGGCTTCGCCCCCGCCCTGAGCCTGTCGAAGGGCGGACCCCAGCGCGCGTTCTGGGAAAGAATGATCCGTCGCCGATGCTCGTCTCCGACTTCGACTTCGACCTTCCTCCCGAACGCATTGCTCAGACGCCACGGCCGCGCGGGCAGTCGCGGCTGCTCGTGGTCGACCGACGCGCGGGGAGTTGGAAGGAGTCGACGATTGCCGGCCTGCCCGGGTTCCTCGACCGCGGCGACGTGCTGGTCGTCAACGACACGCGCGTGTTTCCGGCGCGGCTGATCGGCCGGCGGGATCCGAGCGGTGGCGCCGTCGAGTGCCTGCTGCTCGAGAAGGCGCGGCCGGAGGAGATCGATCTCTCCGGCGCCCACGCGACGCCGGCGGACTCGACGACCGGCGTCTGGCACGCGCTCGTCCATCCCGGCCAGAAGCTGAAAGCCGGTGCCCGTCTCGTCCTGGAAGACCCGGCTCGTGCGCCGGGTGTCACGATCCGCGGTGAGATTCTGGCCCGCCGGTTCCAGGGCCGCCGGCTCGTCCGCCTCGAGGCGGCCGGCGCGCCCACGCTCGACGCGGCGGTCGACGCCATCGGTCACGTCCCCTTGCCGCCGTACATCAGCCGGCCCGACACGGCCGACGACCGTCAGCGCTACCAGACCGTCTTCGCGCGGGCGCGCGGCTCCATCGCCGCGCCCACCGCCGGCCTGCACTTCGACGACGCGCTGCTTGCGACGCTCGACACGGCGGGAATTCGTCGGGCGGCGGTCACGCTTCACGTCGGCTATGGCACGTTCAAGCCCGTCCGCGTCGATCGGGTCGAAGACCACGCGGTCGATCCGGAGCCCTTCGAGATCTCCGAAGACACGGCAGCGGCGATTCGCGGCGCCCACGCCGCCGGCCGGCGCGTCGTCGCCGTCGGCACGACGACGACGAGAGCGCTCGAGAGCGCCGCCACGGGCGATCACGTCGTGCGCGCGGGCGCCGGCGAGGCCGCGATCTTCATTCACCCTGCGGAAGGCGAGCGGCCGGCCGCGTGCTTCCGGATCGTCGACGCGCTCGTCACGAATTTCCATCTGCCGCGGTCGTCGCTGCTGATGCTCGTCGCGGCCTTCGCCGGGCGCGACCTGATCCTGGCCGCGTATCGCGATGCGATTGCGCGCGGGTTCTCCTTCTACAGTTACGGCGACGCGATGCTGATAATCTAGGGCGCCGTTGGAGACACGACATGGCCAATAGCTTTAGCGGGGATGTCCTCATTCAGGCGCAGGATCCCAGGAGCGCGGCGGCCTTCTACGCCGAAGAGCTGGGCTTCACCGTGACGGCCGAAGCGCCGCACATGGTCAGCGTGCACGGCCCGAGCATCAACTTCTTCATCGAGCAGGGGCCGGTCATCGGGCCGGTGCTCGAGGTCGCGGTGCCCGACGTGAACGCCGCGAAGCATCGGCTGATCGCCGCGGGCTGCGCCGTCATCAAGGATGAGCCCCACGTTCCCCGGTGTTACATCCGCGACCCGTACGGCCTCACGTTCAATCTGATCAAGACGAAGTAGGGAGCGAGCGCAGCGAGCCGGCGGCGAAGCCCCTCGAAGGAGAAACGTGAAGCTCGCGTACGAGCCGTTCGACGTTTCCGGCGTTCGCACGTACCCGCTCGCGTCGCGCGCGAGCAAAGCGCGCCACGAGGCGTTCGCCAGACCGTGGGAGCCGGCGACTGGTCTCGCGGGCTGGCTCGAGTCGCTCCCGGATTTCCTCGCCGCGGCCGATTTCCGCGCGGTCGTCGCGGCCATCAGCCGCGCGCGCGCCGCGGACCGCGCGATCATCTGGGGCCTCGGCGCCCACGTCGTGAAGACCGGCCTCGCGCCCGTCCTGATTGACCTGATGGAGCGGGGCTTCGTCTCGGCGATCGCGATGAACGGCGCCGGATTGATCCACGACTACGAGATCGCGATCGGCGGCGCGACCTCCGAGGACGTCGACACCGCGCTCGGCGAAGGCCGGTTCGGCATGGCCGAGGAGACGGGCGTCGGACTGAACCGCGCGATGGCCGAAGGCGTCGGTCGCGGGCTGGGTCTCGGCCAGTCGGTCGTCTCCGCGCTGAAGTCGCGCACGCCGCCGCCGCCGTTCGCGCACGTGAGCCTGCTTGCCGCGGCGGGGCGGCTCGACATTCCCGTCACGGGGCACGTCGCGGTTGGCACCGACATCACGCACATGCATCCGCTGGCGTCGGGCGCCTCGACCGGCGAGGGCAGTCTTCGCGACTTCCGCTACTTCACGTCCTTCGTCGCCAGCCTCGCAGGCGGCGTGTACCTCAACTGCGGTTCCGCGGTCGTCCTGCCCGAAGTGTTCCTCAAGGCCGTCTCGCTCGTCCGCAACCAGGGGATCTCGATCGACGGGTTGACGACGGTCAACCTGGATTTCCTGCGGAGCTATCGGGCCGATGCGAACGTCGTTCGTCGACCGGTGGCGGGCGTGGGGAAGGGCTACTCGCTGACGGGCCACCACGAGTTGATGCTGCCGCTCCTGGCCGCCGCGTTGAAAACCGCGCCAAAGCAATAAGCGCGAAGGTCGCGAAGAACACGAAGGGACCTCGGGTTGATCTCGCGTCCTCCCACAAATTCTTCGTGCCCTTCGTGTGCTTCGTGCCGAATGGGTTTTGCCCTGTCGCTCGGGTATGATGGGCGTTTGTCGCCGGCGTAGCTCAGTTGGTTAGAGCATGCGGCTCATAACCGCAGTGTCCGGGGTTCGAATCCCTGCGCCGGCACCATTTCTTTCTGAAGCCACTCCTTCGTCGGCTCCTGCGCTCCCTTCGCGCGCAAGGCCTGGTGATGCCGGGCGACCGCGTGGCGGTCGCCGTGTCGGGCGGCGCCGATTCGGTCGCGCTCGCCTGGCTCCTGCACGACCTCGCCGCCGCCGGTGAGATCGACGGCGCGGCGGTCGCCGGGCTCGTCCATGTGAACCACGGCCTGCGCGGCGCGGAGTCCGATCGCGACGAGGCGTTCGTGCGCGCGCTCGGCGCGCGACTCGGATTGCCCGTTGACGTCGTGCGGGTCGACGTCGCATCGCTCGCCCGTGTCGCGCGCCGCTCCGTGGAGTCGGTCGCGCGCGAGGCGCGCGACCGCTCTTTCGTCGCCGCCGCCGCGCGCCTGGGAGCGACGGTCGTCGCGACGGCCCACACGGCGGACGACCAGGCCGAAACCGTCCTGCTTCGCCTGCTGCGGGGCGCTGGTGCGCGGGGCGCGGGCGGAATTCGGCCGCGGCGAGGCCTGCTGATCCGCCCGCTCCTCGACACGCGGCGTGCGGCGCTTCGCGCCGAGCTCCTCGGCCGAGGCGAGGCCTGGTGCGAGGACTCGTCGAACGCCGACCGCGCCATCCCGCGCAACGCGGTCCGGCACGATTTGCTGCCGGTCATCGATCGCCTCGCGCCTGGGGGAATTTCCGCGCTGGTCCGTTTTGCCGCCCTCGCGCGAGACGACGAGGCGGAACTGCAGATCCGGGCAATCGAAGTCGCTCGAAAGATCGTCTTATTAGATCCGGGGGGCGTTGACCCCGCTCCGGCGGGGCACTTCCTTTCGCTCGCGCGCGCGCCTCTGGCGGCGTTGTCGCCGGCGGTTGCCCGGCGCGTCGTCCGGCACGCGTTGGAGCAGGTCAATGCCGCATCGGTGTCGGCCAGGTCGATTGAGGTCATCCGGAGGCTCGCCGCGGCCGATACGTCGAGGAGGCACATCGACGTCGCCGGCGTCGCCATTGACGTGTCGGATGCAGATCTTCGGATCGCGCCGGGCCTCGGGCGCAGCAAGCGGGCGGCGGCGGGCAGCTACGACCAGCCGCTGACGGTTCCCGGTTCCGTGGATGTCGTCGCGGCAGGCGTGCGTGTCACCGCCGAACGGGCCGA
>Ga0134128_10009253_pt1 | contig 11827 bp, 6 predicted proteins | sample KB31754_FD_96462 | JGI IMG/M metagenome (GOLD analysis project Ga0134128, IMG submission 96462) | Terrestrial soil microbial communities with excess Nitrogen fertilizer from Kellogg Biological Station, Michigan, USA - KB3-175-4 | ecosystem: Environmental > Terrestrial > Soil > Unclassified ...
ACCGGCGAGCAGGGCGGCACGGCGAAACCGGAGCCGCAAGGACTGACGCTGTCGGACGTTTCCTGGAAGGACCACCAGGCAGCGCTGAAGACCTTCGAAGGCGGGTCCAGCACAGTTGCGCTGGCACAACTCGATTTCCACCCGCTGCCAACGGATCACTTCGGTCTTCCGGCGAATGCGGAACAGCAGAAGCAAATAAAAGATGCTGATGCTGCCTCGCTCCATGACAGGTTCGTGATCAATGGTGCGGGAGGCTTCTCCAACGATAATCCGGAAGCACGAAAACACCTGACGGAAGCCATGCAAAATTCCGCGTCAGAATCTCTGGATCGCTACACCAGGCTCGGTGATCTCAAAAACCACCTGAGCAACAATCAGACAACCATCGATAGCATTCGGCAGCGCGATGCATTGAGCGTCGTGCGGGCAGCAGGAGTCGAATTCAACAACGGCAATGATCGTGATTCGGCTCGTGCTCTCGTGCACAAGCTGTACAAAACCATGGGGTCTGATGCCGAGAAGTTTTTCGCGACGGACGAAGCGAAAATACTCACTGACGCACTCGGCATGACGAAAGGCGCGCCGTTCAAAGAACTCGATGCTACAAAAATCGCGCAAGACATCTCAAACGCTGCATTCAAAGCGCTGGGTGGTGACTCAGCAGCGGAGAAACAGTTACAGCAGAAAGTCAAAGAGCTTGCGCCGGAAACTCTCTACAATGTCGCGGCACTGCTGCAGAAAAGCTGGGGGCATGACGCTAAGGGTACGCTCGGCGTCACCGCAAGCCTGGACAGCAAGGACGATGTTATGGATCTGACGTTCCATTCCAACTCTGGCGGCTTGCTTAGCAAATCCAGCGAGGTGAAAGTTCTCACCGGCAACGTTTATAACAAAAATGTTGACTATGGGGCCGCGGCAAAGCTTCAGGAAGAATACAACCACCTGGATCCAAAAATTCGCCAGCTATTAGAGAAAAACGGCACCCACGTTGTGGTGGCAACTAAGGCAACCGACGTAGACCCCTCCTTTACAGACTCGATTTTAGGTTTCGCCAAGCACGGTGGCGATGTAGTGGTGGGCGAAAGATCGACCGGGCCAAACTCACAGCCAAACCCGGATCCGGCAGAAACCCTTCGACATGAGGTAGGGCATAAGCTCGACGAGTTGCTCAGTGGCAACAAACACAACCTGACTGATTCAGAGGAGTTCCTGCGACTATACGCGCTGGATCAGCAGGACCTGTTCCGAAACAACGATTGGAACAATGCCACTGCAAAACAGTTTCTGAAATACGATGACCCGGAGCGAGGACAAAACGAGCTCGCTGCCGAGGCTTTCGCCAAAATTTTGGGACACCAGGGTGATAAAGAAAGATCCCGAGAAGACCAGTGGTTCGAAACGCACTTTGTGAGGAGCCAACGTTTTCTCGAGGATAAGCTGAACGCTTTTCTACACCAGAACTGAGCAGGCTGGCAGCCTGCGCTCCTCCGTCAGTGCGGCTTTCGCCCGCCGGTACCACGTCGGCGGCGACTATTCAGCGCTCCTCTACGTTGTAGCGCCTTCGGGATCTTCTTGCTGCTCTTCGAGCTCGGACAAGCAGGCGAGGAAGATGTCGACAAGGAACGGATCGAATTGCGTTCCGGCACCGTTGCGCAGCACACGTTTTGCTTTTTCCTTCGACATGGCGGCACGATAAGGGCGATCGCTGATCATCGCATGATATGAATCGACGATGGAGATAATGCGAGCCGACAATGGAATCTCTTCGCCCTTCAGTCCGCGCGGATAGCCGGTGCCATCCCAGCATTCGTGATGGTTTTCGAGAATATCGCAGATTTCTTTCAGTGCATGGATGGGGCGGAACATTTGCGCGCCCATTATCGGGTGCTGCATCAGCACGCGCAGTTCGTCAGCGTTGACTTGGCCCGGCTTATTGACGATTTCTTCCGGTACGCTGAGCAAACCAACATCATGCAATAGTCCCGCGACGCGAATCTGCTCTATTTGACGCTGGTTTAAACCGAGTACCTTTGCCACCATTTCGGCAAAGCGCGCCGTCTCGAGATGGTGCACCTTGTTGTAGTCGGACTTCGCGTAAAGCGCTCCGGCCATGGCTTTCACCATTTCTACAACTTCGGGTACGAGTCCCTCTTTGTCCTCACCGGGAATTAGTTGCGCAGGATTCACAGCCGGCGATGGTGTCGTCGCAGCAGGCGGCGTCACGTTAACGGCAAGGTTTGCAGTAATGGTTGTATCGGCCGTTCCGTCGGACGTGAGCGGGCTTGCGCCCGCCGGTACAGAGCTCGAGTTGGGTACAGAGTTAGAGTTCAGCCCAGAGTTCGAGTTGGGTACGGAGTCCGGCCCAGAGCCAGGCGCAGAGGTGCCTGCCCCCTCGGACTCCTGTTTTTGCTTTTGCCCTTCGTGAAACTCATGGAACAATAAATCGGCAGCGGTGTGCACCTGATTGCGCCCGAGCCGCTTCGACATGTACAGCGCTTTGTCAGCCAATTCCAGCAAATTATGGTGGCTTTCCGTATCCTCGGGATAGGCAGCCACACCAATCGACGCCGTCACCGATAATTGCACTTCGTCGTGCATGATTTGCTCGCGCTGCAATGACTTGCGCAGACGTTCGGCCACCACTACGGCGCCTTCTTGATTCACCTCGGGCAATACCAGCAAGAATTCCTCACCGCCGTAGCGGACTGGAATATCCACGTCCCGGCAATCGCGACGAATGGCACGAGCAACGGCTTTCAATACGCTGTCGCCGACTGGATGCCCATACGTATCGTTGATTGATTTGAAATGATCGATGTCGATCATCACCACGGCTAAGTTGCGCTGATAACGCTCTGCCAGGCGCAACTGTTCCGCCAGTTTTTCCTGTCCCGTTCGGTGATTGAAAAGACTGGTCAAACCATCGGTGGTGGCTTGACGTTCCACCCGCTTATACAATCGGGCGTTGGTAACACCGATGGCTAGCTGGTCGGCAATCTGCCCGAAGAACGTTTCATAATGCTGCGTCCATTGTGCTTGCGTTTCACATTTATGACCGCCGAGAATTCCCAGCAATTTATTTTCATAAGTGATCGGCACGTAGAACACTGAATACAAATGGTAGTGCGACAGAACGTCTTTGAACGGCTCGACACGCTTGTCGCGCTTCACATCATTCACAAGCAGCAAATCCTGCCGCGGCAGACTCTTGAAGATATCGAGCAAAGTTATGTCATAACCGTGCTCCAACAAACGATAGCCTTCATGCGCAGCATATTCGCGCCGGATGATATCTTGCTCGTCGCACTCGAGCGACAGCACCACAAAGCAGTTGTCCAGCTCCAACCAGCCGGCCAAGCTCTCCAACATTTCGCCGATGTTGTCTTCGATGTTGAACGACTTTCTGATGCAATCGCTGATCCGTCGCAAACGATTGTCCTGATCGTGGAGAATTTCCACTTCGCGTTTTTTCAAGGTAAGCTCTTGATTCAGCGAATCGAGCTGGCTCTTTTCCTTGCTGATCTTCATGCTGGCCAGGCGTTCGACTTCAGAAGCGTACTCGAGGCGTTGGGCGTAGTCCTCGAGAAGTTTCAGTTGGGTAGCAAGCTCTCTTTGCGTTTTTTTCAGGCGGAAAGAAGCACGCACTCTCGCCAGCAACTCCGCGTCAATGCAATTCTCGGAAACACAATCGTCGGCTCCTGCGTTTAAGCCCTCGACTTTGGAATTGCTGTCGGTATCCGGCGTGACAACAATCATAGGTACGTGCTTGAACTCGGAATCAGAATCTTTCAGCGAGCGGCATAACGTCTTGCCGGATTCATTGCTCAACTGCGAGTCGAGCACGAGCAGTCCAACCTCATTCTCACGCAGCGCTTGCGTGACGCGTTGAGCGTCGTCTGCCTCTACAACGTTGTATTTGTCGCCGCTCAGCGTACGCGACAAGCGTCGGCGCACGGCACGATTCGAATGTGCCACCACGATCAATTCGGTGGGCCGCACGTCCTCCGGCAGAACATCCGCCTGCGGCGCCGCTTCACTGTCGGCGATTACCGGGATGCGGGTAGCCAGATGTTGTCCGATCAGTCGAACATTGGCGATGTCACTGCTCTCGATCTTGCGCGTGTTGTCGAATGAAACAACACGAATCAAGCCCTTCACAGCGGTGCTTGCGTCTCCTTGCCCGTCGGAAATAGGCACGACTACATAAGGAAAACGCAACTCGTCTTCCGGCGGCGCTTCATCGAGCAAAAGAACCCGACCAATGTAGGGCGTATACTGCTGGCGGACGGTCTGAGCGATATCACTATTGGAATTGGACAGCGGCTGCTGGTTATCGTCTAAGAAATCATCGAGCGTGATGTCCTGAGAGCCATCTTCTGCATAGAAGGTGATCAAATTATCGATGCTCGACCCGCGCACGATGTCGATAAGCGCGATGTCAAAACCTAGTATTTGGCAAACGTGCCGCCGGAGCGCGTCAATCTCCTGACCGGCAAATTGCGTCTTGCCGGCTGCTGAAAGCGGACTGTTTATCGGAGCGTCGCTCAAGCCTGCCGCGTCCTTTCGGAGAATCCCTTATTTAACCCGTCTTTTGAGTCTAACAGAAAGATTATCAGTGTCTCAACCTGCCGACCCGCCACCACCAAAGAATTTACGCCACCACCACTGGAACATAAACAGAGTCCACAGCTCTTTTCGGCGATCGACCCGGCACGAATCATGCTGCTCTATCAGAGTATGCACATAGTTTGCGTCAAATAATCCTTGTTTCTCGATGAAATCGCGTGATAGCAATTCGTCTACCAGCGGCTTAAAGTCACTGCGTAGCCACTTAGCCACAGGAATGCCGAAGCCCTTCTTGGGGCGGCTGATAGTAGCGGGCGGCAGATAAGGAGCGATAGCCTTTTTAAGCAGGTACTTGGTTTTCAGCCCCCGCACTTTCATGGATGCCGGCATCGACAGGGCGAATTCCACAAGCGGATAAGCCAAAAACGGCAGCCTCACCTCCAGCGAAGCGGCCATGGACGCCCGGTCTGATTTGACCAGCAAATCGTCCGGCAGATAAGTATTCATATCGAGTCGCATGATGGTAGAGACAACGTCAGTGGCGCCGCGGTTTTCGCCGCCTTCAATGCCGAAATGTGCACGATAAAGTTCATCTTCACGAGTAAGAGTGGCGAGCCCCTCGCGCATCAGACGCGGATGTTCTGACAGAGGAATTGATCCCATCCATTGCAAGTGGCGCGTCACCGCCGGCTGCCCCGCCGCTGATATGAAGCGTTTCGCCTTATAGTCGAAGCTGAGATTATTATGGGAAACAGGCAAATAGCGGATCGCCGGCTCCAGCAGCCCGCGCCGCAACAACGCCGGGACAGTCGTCCACAATTTCGCCAGGCGATGCGCCTGATATGTGGGATATCCGCCAAACAGCTCGTCTCCGCCCTCTCCTGCCAGCGCCACCTTCACGTGTTGGCGCGTCATCTTCGAGAGGAAAAACGTCGGCACGATTGACGCATCAGCAAGAGGTTCATCGAGATAATCCCAAAGCTCTTCCAGAGTTTCTCGGCCGCTATCAGGAGAAAAGAAGGCGACGTGGTGCTCAGTGCCGAGATGATCTGCAACCAGCTTCGCATGCTCTGATTCGTCGAAAGACTTATCCGTGAATCCTATGGAAAACGTTTTCAGCCGCTCGCTGCGCGCCCGGCTTGCCAGCGCCGCGATTGCTGATGAGTCTATGCCGCCGGACAGAAATACACCCAGAGGAACATCCGAAATCAATCGCAAACGCACCGAGCGATCCAATCGTTCGACTAAACGCTCGATCGCCTCTTCCTCGGACAGGCTCTCAGTTTCGCTGGAGATTTGCGGCTCCCAGTAGCTGCCGGTTTTTAGCTGTCCATTCTCGACGAGCAAATAATGCGCAGGAAGCAGCTTGCTGATGCCTTTGAAAATTGAACTCGGCGCAGGCACGTATTCCATGGCGAGATATTTTTGCAACGCAACAAGATCGAGTTGTCGCGCGGCGTTTGCACGCGGATGAGCAAGGATGCCCTTCAACTCCGAGCCGAATATGAGCTGCCCGTCGAAGACTCCGTAATGAAGCGGTTTTTCGCCCATGCGATCGCGGGCAATGAACAAGCGCTTACGCTGCGTATCCCAGATGGCGAAAGCAAACATGCCTTCGAGATATTTGACGCAATCGACACCGAACTCTTCGTAGAGATGAACAATCACCTCGGTGTCGCTGCTCGTCTTGAGCGTGTGCCCTTTCTCAAGAACAAGCTTCTGCAGGTCATGAAAATTGTAGATTTCGCCGTTGAAGACGATCCAGATGGTTTTGTCTTCGTTTGGAATCGGCTGCTGACCAGTACTCAGATCGATAATCGACAGTCGCGTCATGCCGAGCGCCGCCGGACCAACGATGATTTTGCCTTCCTCGTCGGGGCCGCGATGAATGATGCTATGGCACATCGGGCTCAGCCAGTCCTCATGAGGATCGAGCGCCTGCCCGTTGAGATTGAGATAGCCGACAATGCCGCACATGAAGGGTCACCGTAGCGGCGGGCGGAAGCCCGCTTCGCGCACCTCAGCCATTTTCCCTGATTATCCGCCGTTGCGCCATGGTTCGTATCGTGCCCGTATCGTAGCGGCGGGCGTCAGCCCGGCCAAAGATGTTAAACTTAATATCGTGCGATCACTTGAAAACACCCACCCACGAGAGTTTTATGACCGCTCAACTCCCCGCGTAGCCCGCGATTTGTTGGGCTCTTTTTTGTGCCGGCGGCTGCCGAATGGCGAGATTTTGACCGGACGCATCGTCGAGACTGAGGCTTATCGCGACAACGAGCCAGCTTGCCATGCCTCCAGAGGCAAAACGCCGCGCTGCGAAGTGATGTTCGGTCCAGCCGGGATAGCGTATGTCTACTTTATATACGGAAGCTATCACTGTCTGAACGTGGTCACAGAACGAGAAGGAAAAGGGTGTGCCGTCCTGATTCGAGCAGTTGAGGGCGAAGGCACCAACGGACCAGGCAAGCTTTGCCGGGCGTGGGAAATCACCAAGACTCACAACGGCACGGATTTCACAGATCCCGAATCCGAGCTATGGATCTGCGCCGGTTCCGAAAAATTGAGACCGTCGCAGATAGGTATTTCCTCACGGATAGGCATCAGCTCTGCTCAAGAATTGCAGTGGCGATTTTTCGTAAAAGATCACCCCAGCGTCTCTGGTCCCAAGTCGTACAATCGCCCGGTGTTCGCCAAACAAACAAGATGATGCGTTTCCTCTCTCACCTCGCTGTTAGATGGCTACTTTTACTCGGCTGGATGGTGATTATCTTTGCCTTCTCCGCGCAGCCACATTCCGGCGAGATTACACAGCACTACTTAGGAGCGTTGAACGTACCGATTCGCAAATTCGGACATGTCACCGAATACGGTATCTTATTCACGCTTGCCTATAACGCGTTTCGACGAGGCGGTTTGCCGGCCTTCTTGTTCTCACTTATATACGCCTGCTCCGACGAATGGCACCAGAGCTTCATTCCCGGACGGACTGCCACCATATACGATGTCGCAGTCGACTCGGTGGGCATGCTTATCGCCTGGGGCTTGATCGTCGTGATTCGATCACGTTTGCCGCGATCATCGCCGTAAATGGGCTATGCATGGCATCGTCCTATTCGGACTCGGCTTTGCGATCGAGCTCGTCAGCCAGACTCAATTGGTATGCAGCTTCGCTGATCCGTCCGCACCGGCGTAACACAGCGGCATAATCGCGCGCCAGCACCGCGAGACGATCGGATTGCACGCCGTATTCAGACTCGGCTTTCGTCAGCTTGTTATAGAGCACTGCCGCATCTTGAAAGCGTTGACCCGACTCATAAGCGTAGACGAGACGTTCTAGCGTAATTGCCTGATTTTTGGTAGCGTGATGCGCTTCATAGAACTGCGCCAATTTTTCCAGTTCGGGCACCGCTTCCTGGTATTTGAAATTGCGCATCAATGCCGAGGTGTAGTCGTATCTAACCGTATTAATGCCGTCTTCGTCTTCAGGGCAATAATCATGATAAACGACAAGCGACTTTTTCAAATACATGCAGGCTTCGTCTTTTCTGCGTAGCCACATCGAGACAATGCCCCGATCGTGCAGCATTTCGGCCAGCCGCTTTTTGTCGGGAGCACCAAGGGCAATGTATTCCTCGTATGCTTCATTGAGCAGACTATTGGCTTCCGTGAAGTGTCGCAAAAAGGCTTTTGTTTCTCCTCTTTGAACGAGCACCTCGACGTGGTCTAGAGCGATTTCGCGCGCGGCCTTTTGGTTCTTGTTGTAAGAAATCAGAGCCAGCGCCGAGGCGACTACCAAAATACCGATAAAAACACTGAAGAGCTTGGTGCAAAACCGTTTCTTCTGCGGTGACAAGACTCGCTTCTCTTGCGCGCCTGAGCTGACAATCGATTTTCCCAAACGCAAACGTTCGAGATCCTGGAGCATCGCCTGCGCGCTCTGATAACGGCTGTTGGGATCCTTCAGCAAGGCATTATGGATGATGCGGACAAGACGTGCGGAGACTTTGAATGATGCAGTTTTTTTCAATGATGGAACTTGTTCCATCACATGCGCGCGCAGTAATCCGGCCGCTTCATCGCACTCGAACGGCGGCTTGCCGCTCACCATTTCATACATCATGCAGCCGACAGAATAAAGATCAGATCTCAAGTCGGGGTGCTTGCCCATGCACTGCTCCGGACTCATGTACATCGGGCTGCCGATAACTGCGCCCGCTCGAGTCAGTGCTTGACTCGCCGATTCGATGCTGTGAGCGATGCCAAAATCGACAATGTGCACGGAAAATTTGCCGTCGATTTTCTGAATCAATATATTACTCGGCTTCAGATCTCTATGAACGATGCCCTTCTCGTGAGCATGCTGAAGACCGGAAAGGATTTGAGCGAAGACTTCAACGACGTCATCTTCAGTTTGAAGTTCGCCGGAAGCAATCAATTCTGATAACGGGCGACCACTGATGTAATCGAGAACGAAGTACGGACGCCCATCGATACCCACGCCGAGGGTGTAAACCTTGGCGATGTTTGGGTGGTTGAGCGTGCTCATCAGCTTCGCTTCGCGGAAGAAACGCGCAACTTGCTCGCGATCCGCGAGCTTGGCGGCGCGCAATGTCTTCACGGCCACTGGGCGGTCTACACCGCGCTGGCGCCCTTCGTAAACGTCACCTGCGCCGCCTGATCCAATCAGGCGATCGATAGCGACGCGCTCGTCCAAAATATATCCTGGGCTCAGGACTGGCGAACTTGCAGCCGGACGGGCACCTAACCCCGCAAGGAGGTTTTGGGCAGTTTCCTTAGTAAGTTGCATGGCCGAATCATAGTCACCAATTCTGGCAAGAGAATGACACGCACATTAATTGTCCAAGAGCGCCGGATCATCCACTGGGATCGCAGGCTTGCAGCCTGCTCCTGTGTTACTTCGCTTGGGCGCCCGATAAGTCAGCCTGATTGGTAACCTGGATATTGCCGTCGGCGTCCACCGCCAGATTCAATTTCAGCTTCACCGGGCTGGCCAATTTCGAATCGGAATGCACCAGTTGGGCGGAAATTTCCGCCATCGCGGTATCAGGACCTGTGCGCTGCTGCTCGATGCGATCGACGTTTACCGATGTGCCCTGCGGCAATTTTTTCAGCTGCGCGGGCATCAGTGGAAAGTTCGTTTCTTGTGAATACTTGTCGACCAGCTCGGGCGACATCGTGGCCATTGCCCGCAGTTGCGAACTTCTATAGGTATCCGGGTTGAAGTCCAGCATTTCGGCAACGAAGGTTCTGGCGAATTTGTCCACATTGGCAGGAGCCAGGGCATCGAGCTTCGCTGCTGGTGCCGCTGCAGGTTTGGTGGAATGGTCCATTAAACGGGCAGTATAGAGTCCGGCGCCGAAGACAGCACCCACGGCTAACACCGGCAACACAACGCGGCGCAAGCGCTCGACCATGCCGCCGCGGCGGGTTTGAGGCGCGCTGAAAGGCAGCCGCCTGCGTCCTCCGGTTATCGCCGCAGCCATTGTAGTGGCGGGCGAAAGCCCGCTCCCTGCGGAATCTTCCAATCCGTTCAGCGACGCTGCCAGCACTTTCGACAGCTTTATGGATTCGTCAGGCGTCAGCAAAATGGCGCTGCTCGGGGGCGTCCCTACGCGGCGTTTGCAAGCAAGCACGAGGCGGTCGCCCATCCGGCGCACGACCAGAAGAAAGCCCGATTGGGTGTCCACCACGCGCTCGGTGGTGGTCGGCAAGGTCAAAACCACATCAGGTTGGTCGAACACGCTTCCGTCGCCGGTAAACGGCGCTGCCGGCGTTGCCGGATCATCGGAATAAGTCATGTCGCTTGCCTCCTTAAGGCTTTGCCGCCGGCTCATCTTATCAGGACCGGACGGCACCCGCCTTAACTACTTGGAATCGAAATGTTACGCGGTGGGAGTTCCACCATTGTTCATGTCTCTGATTTTTGGCACTGTCTACCCATGGGCAGCCGAAGTGCTGAGACTAATGACACACCGCGGGCGGGGCATGGCGTCGTCCCCAGCGATCATGGAAGCGGTTCTGCCGATCAAGATAAGCATCAGCGCTCGTGGCTTGATATCGTCGAGAACGATGCGCTCAAGCCATTCGCCAACAGCGCCCTCATCGATTCATATAATGCGCTCGCCAATGGTGTGAACCTCGTCACCAGCCACACGGGCATGGGCGAAGCCATGACCCAGAAAGAGCGCTGGGAAGTGAAAGACGCTAAAGCCTATACGGGCGAATGGGCCGTGCAGACGGCATTTCGCGGCCTGGGATCTCTCGTGCCGTACACAATCGCCGGCACAGCCGTCGGTGGTGGCATGCGCGCTCTGGGCGCATCTCTCGGTGTCGAAGGCACAGCAGCGGCCGTTTTGAAAGACCAAACTTTAGCGTACGCCGGCGGCGCAGCGCTATACGACGGATCGCGCAACGTCAATCCGGGCGAAACGCGACTCGGCAATATGCTTGGTGGCGCCGCTAGTATCGGCGTATTCGGACTCGGCAATCGTTGGGCAAGCAAATTAGGCGGCATGGAAGGATTCCAGGTTCGCCTCGCCACGCCCGCTGCAGGAGCGGCCGCGCAATTGTTAGCGTCGGATGGAATCGCGCAACAGCGACTGCCTAACAGCGACGAAATCGGGCAGGCAGTAATCGGGTCGTACATCGTCAGCCCAATTCTGCCGCATGCGCAAAAACTCATTGATCGCGGAATTGTCGAAGCGCAGAGCCACACTCCATGGGGAGCAAGCGTCGACCAATACGCGACTCACAAACTAACCAGCGACGTCGCGGCGTCACCGAATTTCCGTCAGGCGCTCGAGAGCAATCCATGGGCACGCGTCAAAATCGGCACTGAATATAGTGATTACAGCCTCAATAAAAACCGCGTCTATTTGTCGGCAGGGAAACAAACGGCACCTGAACTCACACGACAATTGGATAATTTGTCTGACGCCAAGCGTGAAACTTACGAGCCGGCGTTCACAGCGGCCGCGTCCATGCTGCAGAAGGGCAATGTCGCCGATTCCTGGGATGCATTCCGTCGCGCACGCTCTGCACAGCAAACCGGCGCGCGCTATGTCGAAAGCGTGGTAAACCGTGAACTCACAGGAAAACCGCAGCTCAATTACCACACGCTCGGAATGGAAATCGGCGCCTGGATCGCTCCTGGCGGCGTGAGTAATGAATACCGATTCCGTCAGGAGTTCAACAATTTTGTCGATACGCAAGGACAGTGGCGCCCTGGTAACAAGCT
>Ga0134128_10009255_pt1 | contig 11823 bp, 13 predicted proteins | sample KB31754_FD_96462 | JGI IMG/M metagenome (GOLD analysis project Ga0134128, IMG submission 96462) | Terrestrial soil microbial communities with excess Nitrogen fertilizer from Kellogg Biological Station, Michigan, USA - KB3-175-4 | ecosystem: Environmental > Terrestrial > Soil > Unclassified ...
GAGCGCAGGTCGCTCAGCACCACCTTGTCTTCGCCGCTCTCGAGCTCCGAGACCTGGCGGAATTCCGACGTATAGCCTTCGCAGGCGCTGCCGGAAAACGTGTAGAGGATGCGCCCGCGCGCGCTGTTGATGTTGGAGCCGCGCGCCTTGACCAGATTGAGATCGTACAGCGCCTGATGCGGCAGGAACGGGCTTGCCACGGCGGCAGCTTCGGCATCGGCCGGGCCGGCGAAGCCAAATCCAACCGCCAGCGCGACCAGCGCCAGCGGCTTGATCACAAACGACTTGAACGGAGATGACGCGAACTTCAACGACCCGTATGTGGCGCCACTGGGCAAAGCGGGCGAGCAGGTCATGTCTTTTCCTCAAGGCGGGATTCGTGACGTTATGAACGCTGCATTGCGCCGCAACTAGGGCAGATGATGCAAATTCCGCCGGCTCACGCGGTTTTCAACCTTGGAAAACTGCTGCTGAAAGCGGCATCGGCCTGCGAATCGTGCTTCCCTTGCATGTCCGGACACAATGGGCGAAACAATGCCCGGCCCGGCCGGATTGTCGGGGACGACAGCAGCGAGGACGAACATGGCGGGCACGGTCGAACAGAAACTGGCGGCACAAGGCATCGTGCTGCACACGCCTCCCGCTCCCGTGGCGAACTATGTCGGTTTTGTCCGCACCGGAAACCTGCTCGTCGTCTCCGGCCAGGTCTGCTTTGACGCCGAAGGCAAACTGATCGCCAAGGGCAAGCTCGGCGCCGGCGTCACGATCGAGCAAGGCGCTGCGGCGGCGCGCGGCTGCGCCATCAACCTGCTGGCCCAGATCAAGGCCGCGCTCGGCGACCTCGACAAGGTGGTTCGCGTGGTGCGGCTCGGCGGTTTTATCAATTCCGCGCCCGACTTCCTCGACGGACCCAAGGTGCTCAATGGCGCCTCCGACTTGATGGTCGCGGCCTTCGGCGACAAGGGCCGCCACGCCCGCACCACCGTCGGCGTCGCCGCCCTGCCCGCCGACGCGGCGGTGGAGGTCGAGGGCATGTTCGAAGTGTCCTGAGAGAGACGGCCTTGCGCACGCTTGACTGGTTGACGGCACGGCCCGTGGCCCATCGCGGCCTGCATGACCGCGCCCGGGGCTTCGTCGAGAACATGCCGGGTGCGGTGAGCGCAGCGATCGCGGGTAATTTTTCCATCGAGGTCGACGTCCAGCTCTCGGCCGACGGCGAGGCGATGGTGCATCATGACGACGAACTCGGCCGCCTCACGGACGGCACGGGCGCGCTGCGCGGCCTGACCTCGGCGCAGCTCAAGCAGGTCGCGTTCAAGGATACGCCGGAGCGCATGATGACGCTCGGCGATCTCTGCGACCTCACCGCCGGCCGTGTGGCGCTGGTGATCGAGGTGAAGAGCCTGTTCGATGGCGACCGCAGACTGGTGAAGCGGATGGCGGAGGTGCTTTCCGCCTACCGCGGCCCCGCCGCCGGCATGTCGTTCGATCCCGACCAGGTGATCGCGCTGCGCGAACTGGCGCCGAAGCTGCCGCGCGGCATTGTCGCCGAACGGCTTTACACGGCGGAAGACTGGCCTGAAACCTCGCCGGCGCAGCGGCGGGAGATGACCCACATGCGGCATTTTTTCCGCACCCGGCCGCATTTTGTGAGCTATGGGGTCAACGATCTGCCGGCCGTAGCGCCCTGGATCACCAAACACATCTTCGGCCTGCCGCTCCTGACCTGGACGGTGCGCACTCCTGAGCAGCGCGAGCGTACCGCGCGCTATGCCGATCAGATGACGTTCGAAGGTTTCGTGCCGGGAACCTGAACCGCTCGCGGGCCCTTGAACTCGCGCCCGCGATGCACGATCTTTGGCCGGTTGGTCACCATGCGCGATGGCCGATCGTGACATGAGACCGGTCCTGTCAGTCGATGGATTCTTCCGAAATGACCCTGGAGGCTGTGCCGTCGGTCAGCGATATCGCTGCCGCGGACTGGGATGCCTGCGCCAATCCGGCCACCGACGGCTCAAGCCTGGAAAACTTCGACACACTGGCGCCGGTTGGGTCCGGCGCCAAATCAACTCCCGCCTATAACCCGTTTGTTTCCCATGCGTTTTTCTCGGCGGCGGAGGCTTCCGGATCGGCCACCGCGCGGACCGGCTGGGGCGCGCGGCACCTTCTGGCGCGGCTCGACGGCACCATCGCCGGCATCGTGCCCTGTTATCTGAAGTCGCATTCGCAGGGCGAATATGTGTTCGACCGCGGCTGGGCCGACGCCTATGAACGCGCCGGCGGCCGCTATTATCCGAAGCTACAGGCCTCGGTTCCCTTTACGCCGGCGACCGGCCCACGCCTCCTGATCCGCAACGGCGTCGATGCGGAACTGGTCGGCGATGCCCTGGCCCGCGGACTGGTTGCGCTGTGCAACGCCACCGACGCCTCGTCGGTTCACGTCACCTTTGCGCGCGAGGCCGAGCAGAAATTCCTCATCGAGCATGATTTTTTGCCGCGAACCGACCAGCAGTTCCACTGGCACAACCAGGGTTTTGGCAATTTCGATGATTTTCTCGCCACGCTGAATTCCAGGCATCGCAAGGCGATCAAGCGCGAGCGGCGCGAGGCACTGGCCTCGGGCGTCACCATCCATCATCTCACCGGCAGCGACCTCACCGAAGAAGCCTGGGACGCCTTTTTCGAATTCTACATGGAGACCGGCTCGCGCAAATGGGGCCGGCCTTACCTCAGCCGAAAATTCTTCTCGCTGGTCGGCGAGACCATGAGCAAGGACGTGCTTTTGGTGATGGCAAAGCGCAACGGCCGCTGGATCGCGGGCGCGATCAATTTCATCGGATCCGACACGCTGTTCGGCCGCAACTGGGGCGCGGTCGAGCATCATCCGTTCCTGCATTTCGAGGTCTGCTATTACCAGGCGATCGATTTTGCGATCCAGCGCGGCCTGAAAACCGTCGAGGCCGGCGCGCAGGGCGAGCACAAGATCGCGCGCGGCTACCTGCCGCAAACCACTTATTCCGCGCATTACATCGCCGATCCCGATTTGCGCCGCGCGATTGCGGATTATCTCAAGCGCGAGCGCGCCTATGTCGCGGAAGCCGGGCGCGAACTGACGGAAGCAGGTCCCTTTCGCAAGCCGGATAACGACGAACCGTCTTGACCTGATGTCACGGACTTATAAGACTGGGCGCATAGCCGAGGGAAAATTCATGGCCGCGTACGACAGCAACAACCCATTTGCAAAAATCCTGCGCGGCGAGTTTCCCTGCCACAAGGTCTATGAGAACGACCATGTGCTCGCCTTTCTCGACATCATGCCGCGCTGCCCCGGCCATACGCTGGTGATTCCAAAAGCCCCTGCCCGCAACATCCTCGACATCAAGGCGGAAGATTTTGCGCATGTCGCGCGCGCCAGCCACACCATCGCGCAGGCGGCAATGAAGGCGTTCAAGGCGGACGGCATCACCATCCAGCAGTTCAGCGAGCCCGCCTCGGGGCAAGTGGTCTATCACTTGCACATGCATGTGATGCCGGTGCAGGACGGCATCGCGCTGTTGCCGCCGGCGTCCCGCAAGGAAGACGTCAAGGTGCTGGAAGACAATGCGACCAAGCTGATCGCGGCACTGAAGGGCGCGTGAGGCAGGCAGTTACCCACTAAAGCAGCGTCGCAAAATTGCTGCAGGCGAACGGCAAATCGGGGTTGCTGGCGGGCCAGCCTTGCGCCGGCCATGTCTTCCGGGCGAGGCAATAGAGATAGCTGCCGAGCACGGCCTGCGCGCCGGTCGCCCAATGCGCGTCGTCGGCCAATTCCGAACTCTCGGCATTGGCGGGCTGCGTCGCAGCTAGACTGGAGGGACTGCAGACATAGGCCCAATCCGTTGTCACCGTCGGGTTCGAATTGGGCACCGGCTTTGGACAGGCCGGGTTCGCCGTCGTGTAATGGCTGATATTGAACGGGCTCGTGCTGTTCTCAAAGCTTTCGATCAGTTTGCGGACGCCATTGTGATCCGCCCATGCGTAGGGAACGTGCAGCGCCTGCAGCCGCGCCTGCAGCACCGTGTCGTGGAGATGCCGGTATTGCTGCTGTTCGGCGGTGCCGAAAGATTCCGGAAGCCCGACGACGATGAGGTGAAGGGGCTTGATGCCGAAGGGACTGCCTGCCATCCGCTGCTTCAGGGTCAGCGCAAGCGTATCAGCCGCGTGCGTGATGTAGTTGGTCGCATCGGTGGTCGAGGTAAAATTCTTGATCGCAAACGCGACATCGTTGCCGCCCGAACTGACGACGTACAGGTTTCGCGTCGCCAGTATCCTCTGGATCGGGGTATGGGCGTGCGCGAGCATGTATTCGACCAGTTGCGTTCGCGTCGGCACGGCATGCAGAAACGCGCCGGAGGTTGCGGTGTTGACCAGGAAGCCGCGCGCGCCGCCCGTCGCGTAATCGGTGCCGCCCTGGTTCTCCGGCCGCGCGGTGGTGCCGATGGCATGCGCCAGCACCTCGACCGACATCGGACCCGGACTGGAGGTCGGCCTGCCGACACCGGCGGCCGCCTGCTTGATATAGAAATCGTAATTGGGCTCGCCGCCATAGGGCGCCTTCCGGTACCAGCCGCTGTCGACGGTGCTGTCGCCGAACACCCACACCTGGTTGAACGGCCGGGCCAACACCGGGCCGGTCATTGCACAGAGAGCTGCGAACAGTACGGCTAGTCTGCTGCGAGTCATCTTGAACAACTCCGATGGTCTGGAGTTGCACCGATAGCACCTGCGAACGGCGCCGGCTGTGACGCGCTTCACATGCCGCGCGCCCTGCCAACGACGGCCCCGCCTACTCCGTCTCGAAATCACCGGCCTGCGGCGGCGCCAGCGGGGTGAACTCGCAACGGTCGGGTTTTATATCGATCAGCGGCGTATCGTCGAGGCAATCGAGGCCACGCACCAGCAGCGTCGAGCCTTCGACGCCGACCAGTTTGACGATCGAAGTCCCGATCGGGTTCGGGCGCACCGGCGAACGCAGCGAAAAGGTGCCGCGAGTCGTCTTGTTGTTCTTCGGCGATTGCAGCACGATGTCGCGGCGCGACTCGTGCAGCCAATACAGCACTTCGAGGTTGGAATAGAAGTCGACGCCCTTCAGCGCCGCCACCCAGGGCTCGAAGATTTCCAGCCGGCACACCGGGCCGTCATGCCTTCCCTGCCGCGGCGTCGCCAGCCGCGAGGTCCAGGGCGTGCGGATGCGGCCGATAAAGACCAGACCGGCGTCCTGTGCCGCCGGCATCTCGACCGCCTGCTCGCCTTCGCGAACTTCACTTTCCCGTACCATGTCTCAATCCAGTGCCATGCTTGATCGAATTCCAGTGTTACCACGGCTACGCGCCGGCGTCAGCCGAGCCACCATTGGCCGCCCAGCAGCACGATCTCACCGCAGATCACGCCGGCGAAGATCGATTTGCGCGCGCCGATAAAACCCAGGAATCCGGCCGCGACGGACGCATAGCGCAGCGCTGCCGGCACGCTTGCCAGCGCGCCCGGCGGCTGCATCACGATTTGCGCGATGACGCCGGCCAGGATCGCGGTCGCCACCGCCCTCACCCAGATCAAGAGTTCGGAGCCTTCGTCGATGCCGCCGCCGAACCACAACCCGAACATGCGCCAGATCTGGTTGGGGATCGCCCCCGCGACCACGAGGATGAGCAACGCATGCCAGTCGCCGATGAAACCGCTCATGGCGGCGCCCTCAGGCGGTGAACGCCATAGGCGATGGTGCCCGCCGCCACGCCGCTGATCAGGATATCGACCCCGGTATCCAGCATGGCGGCCAGCGGAAACAGCAATAGGCCGAGGATCAGGGCGACGACATCGGACAGCTCGCGGGAATTACGCGCGGTCGAGAACAGGAATGCCAGCGGCGTCAGCATCAGGATTCCCGCGGCCAACAACGGCGGCAGGCTGGCCGCAAGGCCGTAGCCGACCGCCGTCGCCGTCATGCAGACCATGACCAGGCCGGCGCCGAGACCGTGAATGAAGACGATGCGGCGGTCGCGCGGCACCTGCGGCAGGAAGCGAAAGCATTCCACCCAGAGCGTGACCGCGGTCAGATGCGCGACCAGGATCAGATGCCGCCGTTTCGTCCCCGGCGTGCGCATCATCGGCAGCACCGAGACCACCATCGGAAACAGCCGGATCGCGCTGACGGTGACGGCGATCGCGGCCTGGATAATGGTGGCGCCGGACCCCAGCGTCGAGATCAGGATGATCTGCGCCGGGCCGGCCCAGACCAACAGCGTCCCCGCGAGCGCCCAGCCCAGGCTGAAATGGCTGTCATGCGCCAGCGCGCCGATGCCAAGATAGGTGGCGAACAGCACGAGGCTCATCACCGTCGCGGCGGTCGATCGAAATCCCCAGCCGAAGCTGCGGAGCGCGCTGTGCCATTGCGGCGAAGAGAGCGGAGGTAGCGCCACGGGCGTCCGGTTTGGTGATGGGACGATTCCCTGTCCGGCATAACGCGGATCAAAGTGACTTCCGTCAAGCGAACGGCCGTTCAGGGCCGTCATGCGCGAGGCGCGCTCAGCCACGAAAATCCATGTTTTTCAGGACAAAGCAGGCGCCGCCGGCGTGGCGGATGCGGTTGCAGAGAGTGTCCGCGGCGGGCCGCGTGTCGGCGCCGATCCGCACCTGATAGAAGGTGCGGCTGCCGCGGTTGCGCAGCACCGAAGCGAGCAGGCTCGGATCCTGATCGCCGATCACGCTGCCGAGATGGGCGATGGCGCGGGCATACATCGCCAGCGCCTTGTCGCGATCAAAACCCGCGGCGAGCTGCACGCCCCACAGCCGCTCGGCGCCGAGTTTCACGTGCGCCTCCAGTTGGGTGACGAACGGATTGGGCGCGCGGCGCAGCAGCGCCATCAACTCGCGACAGCCGAGTTTTGCCACGGCGGGCGGCCGCGCGGCGGGTTTGCCGCTTTTCCTGATCGCTGCCCAGTCGTCGACCGTGGTGCCGGTGATGGCGGCGACATAGTTGCGGGTTTCCTGCGGCATGGCGCCCGTGCCATCAAGCCAATCCTGCACGCGATGAGGACCGGCATTGTAGGCCGCGGCGGCAAGGCCGAGATTGCCGAACTGCTGGCGCAGCTCATTCAAGAACTCGGCAGATTTCGGCAGCGCCTGCACGGGATCGAAGGGATCGAGCAGCCGGCGCTCGCTCGCGGTCCCCGGCATGAACTGCGCGATGCCCTGGGCGCGCTGGCCGCTGCGCGTGACCGGTCCGACCGCGTCGGACTGGAAGCGGCTCTCCTGCCAGATCACGCGGGCGAAAAACTCGACCGGCAGGTCCTGCGATTTCGCCGCCGATTCGATCATCAGGCACATCGCCTCCCGGGTGCCAACGTCCGCGGTCTCTTTCGTCACGGCGTCTGGAATCGCGAGTTCCTCGACGCTCGGCCGCACGAACCTCGGACTGTCAGGCGCATCCTGCGCGACCGCGCGCGCGGCCGGCATCGCGGCCGCGACACAGAGCAACACACGCCACCCGGACCGCGCCCGTACCGCCATTGCCTTGTCCCTCGAGCCGCCCGCCGGCGGATTGCACCGGGCTATGTGGCAATCATGGCGCGCATATGAGAACGCCCGGAAGCCTCCGCGGTTGCAGATTCCGGAAATCGGCGGGATCACCGGGGCGATCGGTTTACGTTAATGCCGCAATTTGGCCGCCGTGCCCTTTCGCTGGAACCCAAGCCGGGTAAGGTCCCGCCTTTCTTGGGAGCATTGTCCGATGCAGGACCGACGGCAAACGACGCGTGACAAGGTGCTTTATGGCGGCGTCGCCGAAACCGGCGAGGCCGGTTCGGCCAAAAATTGCGTCGTCCGCAACATCTCGGACAAAGGCGCCAGCATCGAATTCAGCAATGTCGTGCGCTTTCCCAAGGACAAGGAACAGATGTCGCTGACCATCGCGCGCAAGGGCCGCTCGTTCCTCGCCAAGGTCATCTGGTGGCGCGACAATTTCGTCGGCGTGGCATTCTCGGATACTCCCGCCGCGCTGCCCGCTTCCGATCTCGACGAGCGGCTGCGCAAGAGCGAGGCCAAGAAGCGCCAGCTCCAGCGCCGCATCAAGCAACTGCTCGAAGGCTAGACCTTTTTGTTTTGACGCGTTTTCTTCACGCGAACCGGCACCCACCCCCGGATCAAGTCCGAGGGCATGCTTCGCTCGAAAACGCTATGGTTTACGCGCGAACGTAGACCCACGCCGTGTTGCCCGAGCGCAACGGCACCAATATCCGCTTGTAATCCGCGACCTCATATTCGTCGGCGGCCTTTAATTCCGCATCCGTAATCCAGAGCACCCTGCCCTGCACTTCATCGCCCGGATTGTCGCTCGGCTCGACGATCGGGTGGAACCGTTTGCCGCTGGTTTTGATTACCTCGGGGTCGGTGATTTCGATCAGGGATTGGCGGTATCCGGGCATGGCATCCGCCTGCCCCTCCAGCAGGCGGCCGAAGGAAGACAGCTGCACCTCGTCCTGTTGCAGCGTTCCGTATGAAAACAGCAGGACCGTTCTTTCCCCGGACATTTTAGCCATGCGCTCCGTATCCCATCCACGCGCAGAATACGGCATCCGGACATTGATGTCTCTCCGGGCCCGGCACCGCGGATTTGGCATGGAACCACCGGACATTTCCCGGCTATCGGCCCTCCGGCAAATGAGCTAGCCAGTTAATGTTACAGCTCAAGAGCCCCCCTTATCCCATGTCGACCGCCCGAATCGAGCACGCCGATGGCCTGCCCCAGCCGCAGCGTAACTGGGCGATCCTGACCATCGCGCTCGGCCTCGTGATGTCGGTCATCGACGGCTCGATCGCCAACGTCGCGCTGCCCACCATCGCCGGCGCCCTGCATGCGAGCCCTGCGTTCTCGATCTGGATCGTCAACGGCTACCAGCTCGCGATCACGATCTCGCTGCTGCCGCTGGCTTCGCTCGGCGAAATCATCGGCTACCGGCGGGTCTACCTCGCGGGGCTGGTGCTGTTCACGCTGGCCTCGGTGTTTTGCGCGGTCTCCGACAGCCTGCTGCTGCTCACGGTGGCGCGCATCGTGCAGGGCTTTGGCGCGGCCGGCATCCTCAGCGTCAACGCCGCGCTGGTGCGCTATACCTATCCGCGCGCCCAACTCGGCCGCGGCATCGGCGTCAACGCGCTGGTGGTTGCGACCTCCGCCGCGGTGGGCCCGACGGTCGCGGCGGCGATCCTGGCGGTGGGAACCTGGCCCTATCTGTTCGCCATCAACGTGCCGATCGGCATCGTGACGCTGGCGCTGGCGTGGCGGACCCTGCCGCACACCGAGCCCGCCGTTCACAGTTTTGACTGGCAGAGCGCGGGCCTCAGCGCGGTCACCTTCGGCGTCGGCATCGCCGCGATCGACAGCGTCGGCCATGGCGAGAGCCTGCTGCTATGTGCGAGCGAGTTCGGCATCGCCATCGGCGCCGGGGTCATGCTGGTGATCCGGCAGACCCATATGCCCTCGCCGCTGTTGCCGGTGGATCTGCTGCGGATTCCGATCTTCGCGCTGTCGATCTCGACCTCGATCGCCTCGTTCTGCGGCCAGATGCTGGCCTACGTCGCCATCCCCTTTTACCTCGAAAGCCATTTTGGTTACTCGGCGGTCGAGATGGGGCTTTTGATCACGCCCTGGCCGATCGCGGTGGCGTTCGCGGCGCCTTTGGCCGGAAGGTTGGTCGAATATTACCCGGCCGGCTTATTGGGCGGCATCGGCCTGACGCTGTTCGCCGGCGGCCTCGCCAGCCTGGCGCTGATACCGGCCCATCCCACTTTGTTCGACGTGATCTGGCGCATGGCGCTCTCCGGCGCGGGTTTTGGCCTGTTCCAGACCCCGAACAACCGCACCATGATCGCGGCCGCCCCGCGCGAACGCAGCGGCGGCGCCAGCGGCATGCTGGGCACCGCGCGGCTGCTCGGCCAAACCACCGGCGCCGCGCTGGTCGCGTTGTTCCTGGCGCGCTATCCGATCAAGGGGACGCAGATATCGCTGTTTGTCGGCGTCGGTTTTGCGCTGCTCGGCGCTTCCTTCAGCATGCTCCGGTTGTCGCCGACCGGCGCGCGCGGCGCCGAACGGGTGCGGGTTCGCGACGACCAACGCTTGAGAGGCGACAAATAGAAATTCCTGAAAGCGGAATTTTGCCTTCCAAACGGGCATAGAAGCCTTTCGCGGCCGCGTCACGTCGGATGGTTGCCGCAGCCGTGAGCGGCCCCTACACTGCGAAGGCTTTTAGCCGAGGAAACGCATGATCACGCCGCTCGATCCCGTCATTGCCCAGATTATTCCACTGCTGCCGCTGCGCGATCCCGCCGTGATGACCCCGCAAAGCGCGCGCGATGCGCTGCGCGCGCTGGCGGACGCCCGCGCCGCCGTTCCGCCGCCGCCGGTCGCGGACGTAAAAAACATCCACGTCAAAGGCGCGGCCGGACCGCTTGCCGCCCGGGTCTATCGCAACGGCCATGAGAAATCGCCGACCGTGGTGTTTTTCCATGGCGGCGGCTGGGTCGCCGGCGATCTCGAAACCCACGACCGGCAGGCGCGGCTTTTGGTGATCGAAACCGGCGCGGTCGTGATCTCGGTCGACTACCGGCGTCCGCCGGAAACGCGCTTTCCCGGCGCATTCGAGGACGCCTTCTCGGCCACCAAAGATATCGTCTCACGCCTCGCCGAATTCGGCGGCGACGCCAAGCGCGTCGGCGTTGCGGGCGACAGCGCCGGCGGAAACCTCGCCGCGACGGTCGCGATTGCCTGCCGCGATGCCGGAATCAGACTTGCCGGGCAATTGCTGGTCTATCCCGTCACCGACGTCGCCGGCAATTACGCCGATACACAAGAGAACGCGCGCTTTCCCTCGCGCAGCGAGAACGCCGAAGGCTATTTCCTGTCGCGCGCCGTGATGGAGTGGTTTTCCGGCCATTATCTCGAGGACAAGAAGCACGGCAGCGACTGGCGGGTTTCGCCGCTGCGGGCCAAGAGCCTCGCCGGGTTGGCTCCCGCCATCGTCACCACCGCGTGGTTCGACCCGTTGCGCGACGAGGGCAAGGCCTATGCCGATGCGCTGGCTGCGGCAGGCGTCCCAACCCAATATTACGACGGCCCCGGCCTGATCCACGGCTATTTTGGCCTCGGCGAAGCCTCCGAGATCGCGAAGAAGGAAGCGCAGCGGGCGCGCGCCGATTTCAGGACCCTGCTGGAGCGCGGAGCCTAGCGCCTCGGCGCAAGCAACAAACCATCAACCTGGACGACAAAGATCCATGGCAGACGGGACGAGGAAGCAAGAGGAACGCCAGCCGGAAATCGGCACCTTTGACGCGATCGTGGTCGGCGCGGGTTTTGCTGGCCTTTACATGCTGCACCGGCTGCGCGGACTCGGCTTTACCGCACGGGTCTATGAAGCCGGCGGCGGCGTCGGCGGCACCTGGTACTGGAACCGCTATCCCGGCGCGCGCTGCGACGTCGAGAGCATGCAATATTCCTTTTCGTTTTCGGAAGAACTCGACCAGCAATGGGACTGGTCGGAGAAATATTCGCCGCAGCCCGAGATCCTGGCTTACGCCAACCACGTCACCGATCACTTCGGCCTGCGGCCGGATATCCGCTTCGACACCCGCATAACCTCAGCGACGTTCGACGAGGCGAAAAATTGCTGGCATGTCGAGACCGATCGCGGCGACCGGGTGTCGGCCAAATTCTGCATCATGGCGGTGGGATGCCTGTCGGCGGCGAACCGTCCGCCGTTCGCAGGCATGGCGGATTCTAACGGCCCGATCCACCAC
>Ga0134128_10009256_pt1 | contig 11823 bp, 7 predicted proteins | sample KB31754_FD_96462 | JGI IMG/M metagenome (GOLD analysis project Ga0134128, IMG submission 96462) | Terrestrial soil microbial communities with excess Nitrogen fertilizer from Kellogg Biological Station, Michigan, USA - KB3-175-4 | ecosystem: Environmental > Terrestrial > Soil > Unclassified ...
CCTGCCGTATCCGACACGCACGATCAGCGAGCCGTCCGCGGACTGGGCCAGGCCGGTGCCGGAACTGAGGATCGGATTCGCCGACATGCCGGTCGCCGGGGATCTAGTCAGGGCGGTGTGGCAGAACCCGCCGAGGTCGCCGACCGCGCTGATCAGCTTGCAGGAACTGGTTCCGCGCGGCACCAGCAGGTCGTTGATCGCGGTCTCCTCGATGCCGCGGGCGGCCTTCGAGGAGAAGGTGACCGTGCCGCCGCTGTCCATCACACCGAGGTTGCGGGTGCCGTACAGCGTCGCGCCGGTGCCGTATACGACGTGGTTGGAGTCGAAGGGGTCGATCGCCACCGCGCCGATCCACCAGCCGAACTTCGGCGTCGCTCCCCAGGCCAGGTAAGGCGTGTCGGAGATATCGAGAGTCGTGGACGCGGACACGTCGTGCCACGTCGCGCCGCCGTCCGTGGACCGGTAGAGCGTGTCGATCGGGTTCCACCGGTCGTTGGTGGAGACGATGACAGTGTTCGGATTCTCAGGATCCACCGCGAGGCCGTCGTAGCCGTACCAGTTGTAGGAGGGCGGCGGGGAGACGTCGGTCGGGGTGGTGACTGCTTCGCCGGTCACGCCCTGTGCCGATGAACCGCGTGCGTACTTGTAGAGCTTGCCGGCTCCCATCCAGTACGGGCCGGTGATCTGGTCGTAGACCACGTACAGCGAGCCGTTCGCGGCGAACTGGGCCTTGATCGGGATCGTGCCGGGACCGCCGGAGACCGCGGACCAGGTCTGGCCGCCGTCAGTGGTCTCATATAGCGCGGTCTTGTCCGCGTCGCCGACCACGATGTGCTGCGTCGGTGTGCCACGCCGGTGCTGCTCGGTCTGATCGAAGGTCACGAACTGCAGGCCGCTGGTCGAGTTCGAGCCGAGGTCGGGGAAAGCGGTGTCCTGGGCCCAGGTCGCGCCGCCGTCCGCGGACTTCCACAGACCGTTGTTTCGCGAGGCGAAGTACAAGACGTTGTCGTCGTTCGGATCGACGGCCAGCCGCTCGCCCGAGTCACGGCCCTGATCGTTGGCGCCGAGCAGGATCGGCAGCTGGGTGGCCTTCCAGTGCGCGCCATAGTCGTCGGAGCGCAGGATCGCGCCCTTGTTGGCGGCGTTCCAGCTGTCCGCGTACTCGCCGACCGCGGCCCAGACCCGATTCGGATGCAGCGCGGAGGTGGCGACGGACTCGACGCCGAGCTGGTTCCAGTTGTTGAACCCGGTCCAGTCCAACAGCGGGGTCCAGCTCTGGCTGAATGCGTCCCACCGGTACAGGCCTCCGATGTCAGTGCGCAGATAAGCAAGGCCTGGCTGGGTCGGGTTGTACACGACGCCGGTGATGAAGCCGCCGGCGCCGATCTTGACGTTGCTCCACTGCGGCGCCAGGCCGAAACCAAGGCCGTGGGCCGAGTCGGCGGCCGAGGCCGCGGGGGCGGCGGCCAGTGAGCCGGCCAGCAGCGCCGAGCAGGCGGCCGCGGACAGCAGCGTCCTCTTCATTGAGTCGCGCATGGGTTCGTCCTCGAAGATTGAGTTCCGCCGGGCGGACGAGTGCGGCGCCCGCCCGGCGGAAGACTTGATGAGACGCGAGATCTGTGACGGGCCGGATCAGCCCTTGATCGCGCCGGTGAGCATGCCCTTGGCGAAGTGCTTCTGCACGAACGGGTACACGATCACGATCGGCAACACGGTGAGCACGACCACGGCCATCGACAACGACAGCGGTGAACTCTGCTGGTGGATGCCGCCGTAGCCGCTGTTTGCGACACCTGGCATTGTCATACCGAGGTTTACGTATTGGTACAGCACGTACTGGATCGGCCACTTCTGCTGGTCGGCGGGCATATACAGCATCGCGCCGAAGAAGGTGTTCCAGTAACCGACCGCGTAGAACAGCGTGATGACCGCGGTCACCGCGCGCGAGGTCGGCAGCACGACCGACCACAGGATGCGCCACTCCCCCGCGCCGTCGAGCCGCGCGGCGTCGATCAGGTCGATCGCGGTCCCGGCGAAGAATGAGCGCAGCACCAGGATGTTGAACACGCTGACCGAGCTCGGCAGGATCAGTGCCCAGTACTGGTCATAACCGCCGAGTTCGCTGACCACGATGAAGGTTGGGATCAGGCCGCCGCTGACGAACATGGTGACGATCAGCGTCATCAGGATCGTGCGATGCGCGAAGGACCGGTGCCGCGAGAGCCCGTAGGCGCACAGCACCGAGACCACCATCGAGATCGCGGTACCCACGATGGTGATGCCGAAGGTGACTTCCAGCGCTCGCGTCACCGTGCTGTTCTCGAACACTTGCCGGTACGCGTCGAAGGTCAGCCCATGCGGTACCAGCACCAGGCCGCCGGCCCTGTTGATCGCACCCTGCGTCGACAGACTCGTGAGTACGACGCAGTACAGCGGGACGATAACCACCGCCAGCACGACGGCGATCACGGTGCCCTTGCCGAACTGCCCGGCCTTTGTGGGCGGCTCCTCCCACACCGGACGGCCCTTGGCCCGCCTGCGCGGTGGCGCAGTGGCCAATCCCCTGGGGGCGAGTGCGCCTTCGAAACCCAACTCGGTCATTTGCGGTACAACCCATCCTCACCGAAGGCGTGCGCGAGCCGGTTCGCTCCATAGATGAGCACCAGCGAGATCACGCTCTTGAACAGGCCGGCCGCGGCGCCGTAACCGTAGTTGTTGGTGCCGATGCCGTAGTAGAAGGCGAAGGTGTCCAGCACGTCGGCGGACTCGTGGCCGACCGCGTCGCGTTGGATCAGCATCTGCTCGAAGCCGACGGTGAGCGCGTTGCCGAGGCGCAGCACCAGCATCAGGATGATGACGCCCTTCATCCCGGGCAGGGTGATATGCCACATCCGCCGCCAGCGGCCGGCGCCGTCCGCCGCGGCCGCCTCGTACAGCGTCGGGTCGATCGCGGCCAACGCGGCCAGGAACACGATCAGGCCCCAGCCGGCTTCCTTCCACACCGCCTGCGAGGTCACCAGCAGCTTGAAGGTGCTCGGATCGGTCATCACGTTCCACGGCGTGATGTGGTGGTGGATCAGGAACGTGTTGAGCAGGCCCGCGCCGCCGAGCATCTGCAGGAAGATCGAGACCACCAGCACCCAGGAGAAGAAGTGCGGCAGGTAGACCACGGCGGAGACGAAAGCCCGGACCTTGTTGCTGACGACCGTGTTCAGCAGCAGCGCGAGCACAATCGGGATGGGGAAGTAGAGGATCAGCTGTACGGCGCTGATCTCCAGGGTGTTGACGACGGCCTTCCAGAACAGCGGGTCGCCGAACAGCTGACGGAAGTTGTCCAGGCCGATGAACTGGCTGTGCAGCACGCCGACCAGCGGATCGTAGAACTCGAACGAGGTGATCACGCCGAACATCGGCAGGTAGTTGAAGATGATGACCAGGACGATCGCCGGCAGCGTCATCAGCAGCAGCGTCTTGTCCCGGCGCAACCGGACGCGCCAGGTCATCCGGCGGCGTGGGGCTGGCCGGAACCCGCTTTCCAGCGCTGCGCCGGGACTGAGGTCGACGCCGGGCGGCGCGGACGGGTCGGCCGTCAGCCCGCCGGTGTGGCCGGCGCCGGAGGCGAGCGCGTTCGCCCGCTCCGGTCCGGCCCCGCCTGTCGTGATCGCCGCCACCGGCTGACTCCTCTACTTGTGCCGTCCGCTGATGCCCGTCCGGCGTTCCCGCTGGAGCCGGTTCCGTGCCGAGTGCGCCGTACACGGCACGGAACCGGAGCTTACAAAGGGTTTGCTACATAGCTGAATGCCGCGCAGGTAAAGACGGCACGCTTACTGCATCGAGCCGTACTTGTCGTACACGTTGGTCTGGTACCAGTTGATCACTTCGGTACCGCCGTTCTTCTTCCAGGTGGTGACGGCGTCCTGGAAGGCGGAGACCGGCTTGAGGCCGTGGTAGACCTCCTTGACCGTGTCTTCGACGGCCTGGGCGGTGTCGGCGGCAGCCAGCCGCGCCGGCACCTGGATGTTCGAGTTGGCGAAGACCGGCTTGTACGCGTGCTTGACCGCATCCGCTTGCCAGGCGCAGACATCCTTGGTCAGCTGGTCCATGCCCGGGTTCGAGACGCTGGCCGGCGGGGCGGCGAGGAACTGGTAGGTGTCCTGGTTAGCCTCGGTCTTGCCCTTGTCCGTGTACGTCGGGCCGGCGGGGGTCATGGTGTAGTCCACGCCCTCGACGCCGAAGTTGATCAGCGTGTACTCCTTGGAGCCGAACGGCGCCGCCATGTAGTTCGCCAGCGCCAAGCACTCCTTGATCTGCGCCGGAGTCAGGTTCTTGTTCAGGTAGCTCATGATGCTCGCGCCGGCGGTGGTGAAGATGGTCGGCGTCGTGGTGCCGTCCGCGGAGAAGACCTTGAAAGCCTGCCGGTTGTACTTCGGGTTGGCCGCCAGTCCGGACTGCGCGTCGGACAGGTTCCAGGCACCGGTACCGCCCGCGGCGAGGATGCACTTGCCGGCGTAGAAGCGGTTGCCGGCGTTGCTGGTGTCGCCCGCGAGCGCGTCGGGGTGGATGTAGCCGGCCTTGGCGACCTTGTAGTTCCAGTTGAGCGCTTCGAGGTACTGCGGCGTGTCGTACAGGTGCACCAGCTTGCCGTTCTGCACCTCGAACTTCTCGGGCACGCCGAAGACCTGGTAGGTGTACGGCCACAGGTCGTCGGAGGCGCCGATGCCGCCGTTGGCCTGCTTGCACTCCTTCATCAGCGCCTCGAAGTCGGCGATCGACTTCACGTCCGCGCTCAGGCCCAGCTTGTCGACCAGGAGGTCCTTGCGGTAGAAGAACGTGCCTGCGAAGCCCGCGCCGGTGGCGAAGGACGGGATGCCGTAGAGCTTGTTGTTCCAGACGCCGCCGGTCCAGGCCGCGGTGGGGATGGCGGCCAGGTTCGGGTACTGCAGGATCTTGTCCCCGGCCAGGTATGGGGTCAGATCGGCCAACTGGGTCGCGGTCAGCTCTCCCACGGTGAAGGCCGAGTTCCACCAGGTCGGCATCTGGATCCAGTCCGGCAGCTTCTTCCCGGCGATCAGCGCGGTGACCGAGGTGTTGTACGTGTTGCCGTTGGCCGGGTGCATGTTGATCGTCGCGCCGAGCGCCTTGTTCACCGCGGCGTAGTACGGGTTGTTAGCAGCCGGGATCGAGCCCCACAGCGGCGTGATGGCGTTGTAGGTACCGCCGGAGCCGGGAGTGCCGCTAACCGTCGCAACCGGGTTGGACGGGTAGGTCAGGTATCCGGCGTCGGAGACCGCTCCGCCGGAGCCCTGAACGACGGGGATGTCCGGGCTGACCGCGGAGTTGGCCTTGTATGTAGGCAGCGCCGCGGACAGGCCAGTCTTGGTGTTGGTACTGCCCTTCGCGGTGGAAGCGCCATTGCCACAGGCGGTGAGCAACGGCGAGAGGGCTAACGCGCCTGCGGCGCCCGCGGTGGCGGTGACGAATCCGCGGCGGGTGAAGGCGTTCGAGCTCGGCATTGAACTCTCCATTGACGAAAGTGGCTCCGCCTCGTCCGGGGGATCCGATCTTAAGGAGCAGATCCGCGCCCGGTTTCGGCGGGTGGATATCAAGTTGTGCTGGTGCGGGACTTCGCGGCTCCCGTCACCGCACCGAGGGGGAGCACCGCCCTGTGGCGAGACTGTCGAAGCGCTTCAATATTGCGTTGAGGTTAGGTCAGCCCAACCGCCCACGCAAGGGTGTTTGGTCACGTTTCGATATCGGGAGGTCGACTCGAGCGGAGCGCAGGTGGGATCGCGGCCGCTGTGAACCACGGTTATCGATACCACTTGTGATCTGCGCGAAGTTGTCTGGACCAGCGGATTGTCAGGACGGGCGGGGTCGTGCCGGGGTTGACACCGCCGCTGACGAGATGGGACTTTCGAAGCGCTTCGATCGTGGAACCATGTGGAAGGTTGTTTTCGTGAGTGCTACGCCAGTTCCTTCCGTGCCTGTTGCGACTGTCGCCGATCCGGCCGCGAAGGTTGCCGGGCTGCTGGCCGAGCTGACCCTCGCGGAGAAGATCGCCTTCCTGCACCAGCATCAGCCCGCGGTCGAGCGGCTCGGCCTTGACCGGTTCCACACCGGCTGCGAGGCACTGCACGGCGTCGCGTGGATCGGGCGGGCCACCGTGTACCCGCAGGCGGTGGGGCTCGGCGCGACCTGGGACCGGGGGCTGCTGCGGCGGATCGGCCAGGCGGTGTCGACCGAGGTGCGCGCCTTCCGTCAGGACCCGCGCGCGGTCGAGGGCAGCGACATGTACGAAAAGCACATGATGGTCTCGCTCAACGTCTGGTCGCCGGTCGTCAATCTGCTTCGCGACCCGCGCTGGGGCCGCAACGAAGAGGGGTACAGCGAGGACCCTTACGCGACCGCGCAACTGGCGACGGCATACTGCAGCGGGCTGCGTGGTGACCATCCGACGATCTGGCGCACCGCCCCGGTCCTCAAGCACTTCCTTGCGTACAACGTGGAGACCGACCGGGCCGCGATCGACGTGCAGGTACCGGCGCGCGTGCTGCACGAGTACGAGCTGCCGGCCTTCCGCGGCCCGATCGAGGCGGGCGTGGTGGCCGGAGTGATGCCCGGTTACAACCTGACCAACGGGATCCCGAATCACGTACATCCGCTGCTCAACGAGGCATTGCGGGCCTGGAACCCGGAGCTGGTGATCTGCTCCGACGCGCAGGCGCCGTCGAACCTGGTGGAGATCGAGAAGTTCTTCCCCACACATGTCGAGTCGCATGCCGCTGCGCTCAAGGCCGGGCTGGACAGCTATACCGACAACGACGCGAACGCCCAGCCCACGATCGAACGGTTCACCGCGGCACTGCAGCAGGGGCTGGTCACCGAGGCGGACATCGACGCGGCGGTCGGCCGGGTGCTGGCGATGCGCGCGCGGACCGGTGAATTCGATCCCGAACTCGACCCGTACGCCGGCATCCGAGCCGACGTGGTCGTCTCCGAGCCGCACTCGGCGCTGGCCCTGGAGGCCGCGAAGGCTTCGATCGTGTTGCTGAAGAACCAGAATCGCGCGCTGCCGCTTGACGCGCGCGCCGGTTCGGTCGCGGTGATCGGGCATCTCGGCACGCGCGTATTGACCGACTGGTACAGCGGTACGCTGCCCTACTCGATCAGCATCGCGGACGGCCTGCGCACTCGCCTCGGCGCGGATGCGGTGACCGCTGTGGACGGCGCGGACGTGGTCAAGCTGCGCGCGGGCGAGCGCGAGTTCGGCCCGTTCGTGCACCAGGACTGGGGAACGAGCGTGCAATGCCCGGTGGCGGTGCACACGTTCCAGTCCGTGCACAGTGGCAAGTACTTGACACTGACCGGGGAGGAAGACCGGCAAGTCGAAGCTTCCGCGCAGACCCCGGACGGCTGGTTCGTCAAGGAGCTCTGGGAACTGCACCCGGCCGGCGCGGACTCAGCATCCGATCATTTCGTACTGCGCGCCAATGCCGACCACAGCCGGAAGTTCGTACGCGTGGACGAGGCGGGATCGCTCGTCGCTGACGTCGAAGCGCCGCAGAATGCGACGCGGTTCAGCCTCGAATTGCTTACCTCTGGCAGGCACGAGGCGGTCGCGGCGGCTTCGGCGGCCGAGCGCGCGATCGTGGTCGTCGGGAACGATCCGCACATTAACGGCCGCGAGACGGTTGACCGCGACGGTCTGGCGCTGCCCGCAGCTCAGGAGTCGTTGCTGCGTGCGGTAGCCGAGGCGAATGCGAACACTGTCGTAGTCGTCGTTTCCAGCTACCCCTACGCGATCGATTGGGCGGCTGAGCACGTGCCCGCGATCCTGTGGACCTCGCATGGCGGCCAGGAGCTGGGCAACGCGCTGGCCGAGGTGCTGACCGGCGGCTACAGCCCGGCTGGCCGACTGCCGCAGACCTGGTACTCGGCCGAGGCAGAGCTTCCCGCGCCGGGTGATTATGACGTCATCGGCGCACAGTGGACGTATCAGTACTCGCAGCGCAAGCACTTGTTCCCGTTCGGATACGGCCTGTCGTACACGACTTTCGAGTACAGCGACCCGATCGCGACCATCGCGCTCGACTCCGTCGCGAGTGCGGATCAGGGCTCGTTCACGGTGACCGTCGAAGTGACGGTGACGAACGCGGGCGACGTCACCGGCGACGAGGTGGCGCAGCTGTACTCACACGCGCTCGACGCCGCCGTGCCCACACCGCTGCGCAAGCTCCAAGGCTTTGAGCGAATCCGGCTGGCGCCGGGCGAATCCCGGACGCTGGCCTTCGAGGTGCCGGGCATCAGCCTGGCGCACTGGTCCGAGCAGGACGGCTGCTTCGTCGGCGAGCCGGGCGACTACGAATTCTCCGTCGGCCGCTCGTCCGTCGATCTTCCGGCGACTGTCACCGTGCCTTGCGGCAAGGCGGTGCAGCTCTATCGCTGAGCTGCCCAACCGCCTCGCCGCACGGCATCAGTAGCGACTACAGATAGAACCGGGAGACGGTCTCGGCGACCGCGGCCGGCTTCTCCACGCCCTGAATCTCCACGACCGCTTTGGCCGTCACCTGCACATAGTCAGCCTGCTGATCCACCTCGGCGACGGTCATGACAGCGCGCACGGAGGAGCCAACCCGGACCGGGTTGATGAAGCGAACCCGGTTCAGGCCGTAGTTGATGCCCATCCGTACGCCCTCGACCCGGTAGACCTCGGCGAGCAGCGCGGGCAGCAGCGAGAGAGTCAGGAAGCCGTGTGCGATCGTCGAGCCGAAGGGCCCGTCCTTGGCTCGCACCTCGTCGACGTGTATCCATTGGTGGTCGCCGGTCGCCTCGGCGAACTGGTCGATCCGATCCTGCCCGATGACCAGCCAGTCGCTCGCGCCGATTTCCGCGCCGACCGACTCGGCCAGCTCGGCGGGGCTTGCGAACACCTTCATCGGTCGGCCCCGCCGTTGACCTGGATGGTCTGGCCGGAGATGAACGAGGCTTCGTCGGCGGCAAGGAAGGCGACCGTCGCGGCGATGTCCTCCGGCGTGCCGACCCGGCGCACCGGCGTCATCTGCGCGGAGGCCTCGCGGAACTTCTCCGGCTCGAAGCCGACCCGGCGCGCGGTGGCGTCGGTCATATCGGTGGCGATGTAGCCGGGCGCGACCGCGTTCACGTTGACGCCGAACGGTCCGAGTTCGATCGCCAGCGTGGAAGTCAGGCCCATGATTCCGGCCTTGGACGCGGAGTAGTTCGCCTGGCCGCGGTTGCCCAGCGCGGAGCGGGAGGAAAGCGAGACGATCTTGCCGTACTTCTGCGCGACGAAGTGCTTCTGGCACTCGCGCGACATGAGGAAGGCGCTGCGCAGGTTGACCGCGATGACCGAGTCCCAGTCCTCGTCGGTCATCTTGAACAGCAGGTTGTCGCGGGTGATCCCGGCGTTGTTGACCAGGATGTCAATACGCCCGAACTCCTCGACCACCGCGGCGACCGCGGCCTGCACGTCAGCGGTCTTCGACACGTCGGCGCCGACCGCGAACGCCTCGCCGCCGTCCTTGACGATTTGGTCGACGGTGCCCTGCGCCCGATCGGCGGTCAGGTCCACGACCGCGACCCGCGCGCCCTCGTTAGCCAGCCGTCGCGCGATCGCCGCGCCGATGCCTTGCGCCGCACCGGTCACGATCGCGACCTTGCCCTCGAAGCGACTCATCTTCGTGCTCCTCATCCGCTCTGGTGTGTTCCGACCCGTCGACATTCAGCAGAAGTCTTACGGCACCGCAGTCTTAAGACACCGCGGTCTAGGGCGCCTCAAGTAGCACCGCTGTTCCCTGCCCGACGCCGACGCACATCGTCGCCAGGCCGCGCCGGTGGCTATCCCGCCGCATCCGGTGGACCAGCGTGGTCACGATCCGCGCACCGGAGCAGCCGAGCGGATGGCCGAGCGCGATCGCGCCGCCGTCCGGGTTGACGATCTGCGGCTCGATGCCGATCCCGTCCATGACCGCGAGTGCCTGCGCCGCGAATGCCTCGTTGAGTTCGGCGGTGTCGAGGTCTGCGATGCTCCAGCCGCTGCGCGCGAGCACCTTCTGCGTGGCCGGGATCGGCCCGACGCCCATGACGTCGGGGTGCACACCCGCCGACGCGCCCGCGACGTATCGGGCCAGCGGCTCGACGCCGAGTTCAGCCATGCCTTGCTCGGAGACCAGGACGAGCCCGGCCGCGCCGTCGTTGAGCGGGGAGGAGTTGCCGGCCGTGACGCTGCCGCCCTTGCGGAACACCGGTTTCAGCGCGCCGAGCTTCTCCAGGCTGGTGTCCGACCTGATGCCCTCGTCGGTGTCGACCACGGCGCCCAGCGGCGTGTGCACCTCGACCAGTTCGTCCTTGAAACGCCCGGCGTCGCGGGCTGCGGCTGCTTTCTGGTGGCTGCGCAGCGCGAACTCGTCCTGCCGCTCGCGACCGATGCCGTGCCGGGCCGCGACCTCCTCGGCTGTCTCGCCCATCGCCAGCAGGCCATGCAGCTCGCTCATCAGAGGGTTGACGAGTCGCCAGCCGAGGCGGGTGTCCGCCAGCTCCATCTTGTGCGGTAGCGCGTCATCCGGCCGGGGCAGCACGAACGGGGCGCGGGTCATCGACTCCGAGCCACCCGCGAGTACGATGTCTGCTTCACCTGCGGCAATCGTGCGGGCCGCCACGGTGAACGCCTCAAGGCCCGAGGCGCACAGCCGGTTGATCGTCGCGCCAGGCACCGACTCCGGCAATCCGGCCAGCAGCACGGCCATCCGTGCGACGTTCCGGTTGTCCTCGCCCGCCTGGTTCGCCGCGCCCCAGTAGACGTCGTCGATACGCGCCGGATCGAGGCCGGGCAGCCCGGAAATCAGGTCCTTGATGACGGTCGCGGCCAGGTCGTCAGGACGCACCGACGCGAGCGCGCCGCGCAGCCTGCCGATCGGCGTGCGCCGGGCCGCCGCCACGTACACGGTTCGCATAAGCCTTACTCAGCTCCTCGTCGTTGCCGTTCCGGTTCTGCCGCCACGCCGTCCTGATTTACCCCGTCACGCGATCGCGTTGACGCCGGTATGCGCCCGCGCGATCAGCAGCTTCTGCAACTCGCTGGTGCCCTCGTAAAGGGTCATCACGCGGGCGTCGCGCACGAGCTTGCCGACCGGGTATTCGTCGATGTAGCCGTAGCCGCCGAAGACCTGAAGCGCATTGTTCGCCGCGCGCACCGCGGCCTCGCTCGCGAACAGCTTGGCCATCGAGGACTCGCGGGCGAACTCCTGACCGCGGTCGATGAGATCCGCGACCCGCCAGACCAGCAGCCGCGCCGCGTCCACGTCCACTGCGATGGCGGCGATCAACTCCTGCACCAACTGCCGGTGCGCGATCGGCTTTCCGAACTGCACCCGCTCGGTCGCGTGCCGCACCGCGTGCCGCAGCGCCGCCTCCGCGATGCCGACGCAGCCGGCCGCCACCGACATGCGGCCCTTGGCCAGCGCGGACATGGCGACCGTGAAGCCCTTGCCCTCCGCGCCAAGCCGTGCGGTGTCCGGCACTCGCACGCCGTCGAAGGTGAGCTGAGCCGTGGCCTGTCCGCGCAATCCGAGCTTGCCGTGGATCTCCCGGCGCTCGACGCCCGCCGACTCCAGCGGGACCAGGAACGCGGTGATGCCCCGGTGACCGGGCTCACCGGACCGGGCGAAGACCAGCCCGACGTCCGCCCACGTACCGTTGGTAATGAACATCTTCGAACCGGTCAGCAGCCAGTCCGAGCCGTCGCGCACCGCGCGCATAGTCAGGTTGGCCGCATCAGAGCCCGTATCCGGTTCCGTGAGCGCGAAG
>Ga0134128_10009257_pt1 | contig 11823 bp, 13 predicted proteins | sample KB31754_FD_96462 | JGI IMG/M metagenome (GOLD analysis project Ga0134128, IMG submission 96462) | Terrestrial soil microbial communities with excess Nitrogen fertilizer from Kellogg Biological Station, Michigan, USA - KB3-175-4 | ecosystem: Environmental > Terrestrial > Soil > Unclassified ...
GCCGCCGACGTCGATGTCGTCACCTACGAGTTCGAAAACGTGCCGGCCGAGACCGCGACGTTTCTGGCCGCACGCGTTCCGGTGCTGCCGGATCCGAAAATTCTTGCCACCACCCAGGATCGGTTGGTGGAAAAGACTTTCGTGGGCAGCCTCGGCATTCCGACCGCGCCGTTCGCTGCGGTCGATGGACCGGCGGAACTGACCGCGGCGATCGAGCGGATCGGGCGGCCGGCTGTGCTCAAGACACGGCGCTACGGTTATGACGGCAAGGGTCAGGCGACGATCAAAAATGGCACCGATGTGCAGACCATCTGGCGCGAGGTCGGCGGTCAGCCCTGTATTCTGGAGGCCTTCGTACCGTTCGAGCGGGAGGTGTCGGTGGTCGCCGCCCGCGGCCACGACGGCGCGGTGGAATGTTTCGACGTCACCGAAAACGAGCACCGCGACCATATCCTGAAAGTCTCGCGTGTGCCGGCCGCCTTGCCGGAAGCCGGCGCAGAGAAGGCGCGCCGCATCGCCGAGACGATCGCCAGAAAGTTCGGCTATGTGGGCGTGCTGGGTGTCGAGATGTTCGTGCTGCGCGGCGGTGATGAGATTTTGGTCAATGAGATCGCTCCGCGGGTGCATAATTCCGGTCACTGGACGCTCGATGGCGCTTCGATCTCGCAATTCGAGCAACATATCCGGGCGGTGGCCGGTTGGCCGCTGGGCAAGCCGGCGCGGCGGGGCCGCGTGGAAATGAACAACCTTATCGGCGCCGAGGTCGAGGATTTTAAGCGTTGGCTCGCCGTTCCGGGAGCAACAGTCCATCTCTACGGCAAGTCCGCCGTGCGGCCCGGCCGCAAAATGGGCCATGTGACCCGGGTTTTTGCCGACGAATAGCTGCAAACCGCGCCAAATGGTGGACTTTCCGGCGCTGTTCTGCTACAGGCCGGCGCTAGCTGGTGTGGACTTATGTCCGTGCCGCCAACCCATTCCACGAACCTACTGCAAGAGGAGCACGCGTGCAGGTTCTCGTCCGTGACAACAACGTCGATCAGGCCCTTAAGGTGCTGAAGAAGAAGATGCAGCGCGAGGGTGTTTTCCGCGAGATGAAACTCCGCGGCCATTACGAAAAACCCTCAGAGCGAAAAGCGCGGGAGAAGGCGGAAGCGATCCGCCGCGCCCGCAAGCTTGCCCGCAAAAAATTGCAGCGCGAGGGATTGTTGCCGATGAAGCCCAAGCCCACGGGCCCGGGCGGCCCCGGCGCCGGCGCCGGCGGCAGGCCGGGCGCGCCTCGCGCGCCGCGGTTCGGCTGAAACAGACTCCGGGTTAGCGCATCGAACCGGTCTTTCTCCATGGCGCGGGCATCGAGGCCCGCGCCGTCGTTTTTGGCAAGCGGGCCTCCTATCGTTTAGGTATAAGGTCCGGCGTGTGCCCTCGTAGCCGAAGACCTTGGAACCAAGAGCTCTGACCGAGGATTTTGGGATCAAAGTTCCGTGTGCGGGGTGCCCGCGAGGCATCGAATGCAACGATCAGAGACCATTCGGTCTGACGAGAAGCGGCGGCGGACAATTGTTGCTCCCGCCGCAGCGCTGACGGCGCTCTTGGTGCTGACTGGATGTGCATCGCTCGGCAATCTGGGCGATCCGTCGGTTGCCGAGAAGAACGACGGCGCGCTCTATGGTGCCTCGCAATCCAATCTTGCCTCGCTCAGTCAGGTCATCGAATCGCATCCGTCCGATCCGCAGGCCTACAATATGCGCGGCTCGGCTTACGGCGAGGCCGGCATGGACGAACAGGCGCTCGCCGACTTCAACAAAGCGATCGGGCTCGATCCCAATTATGCGCAAGCCTATGCGAATCGGGCGCTGGTTTACCGCCATCTCAACAAGCTCGATTTGGCGCTTGCCGATTACGATAAGGCGCTGACGCTCGACGCCTCCTACGCGCCGGCTTATCTTGGTCGCGGCACCGTTTACCGGCTGCAGCACAATGCGGTCCAGTCGCTCGCCGACTTCAATAAGGTGATCGCGCTGCGTCCCAATGATTCAGAGGCTTATTACGATCGCGGCTTGCTCTATCAAAGCCAGGGCCAGCATCAGTTTGCCATCAACGATTTTTCGACCGCGATCGGGCTGACGCCGCAGCGCGAGGAGTTATACGTGGTACGCGCGCTGTCGTATCTCGCGGTCAACGACAACAAGTCGGCGGCTGGCGACCTCGATCGCGCCGTGCAGCTCAATTCGTCAGACCCGAAGGCGTGGGCGAGCCGCGGCCTTGCCTACGAGCGGCTTGGCCAGAAAGACAAAGCGGCAGGTTCCTACGCCAAGGCGCTCAACATCAACAATAAGTATCAGCCTGCCGTCGCCGGTTTTGCCCGCGTCGGCGGCGAAGTCGGCAAGGCCTATCAGACATTTTGAGCGGCGCAGGGGCCGCCCTGGTGGCGCCCAACAACAACCCGCATCACCCACGGGTGCGCACGAGGCGGGCGCCTGCGGGCATAGTCCGGGTTTCAGATCAGCTTTTCGGGTCTGCGCTTCGCGGCGGCTTCGGCGCCTGATCCAGGTCGCCGGCGAGGAAAGCCGCCACCGCGTTGAGCGCGCCGTTGGCATCGAGATTATCGTGTCCGGCGTCGAGGAAACGCACGATGTGCTTCGGCTTGTTGGCGAGTTCAAACAGGCGCTCGCCCATTGTGTAGGGCACCACCTGATCCTTCACGCCGTGCAGGATCAGGAGCGGCGCGGTGACTTTCTGGATGCGTCGATCGGAATGAAATTGATCTTTCATCAAAAGGCTGACCGGGATGTACCAGTAACGGATCGAGGCGACAGCCGCCGTGGAGGTGAACGGCGCCTCCAGGATCACGCGGGCGACGGGCTTTTCCGCCGCGACCGCGACGGCAACGCCGGAGCCGAGCGATTGGCCCCAGAGCACGATCTGCTTCGCCGGGTAGTGTGCGGCTGCGTAGGCGTAGGCGGCCTCGCCGTCGGCGATCAACCCGTCCTCGCTCGGACTGCCGTCGTTGCCGCCGTAGCCGCGGTATTCCAGGGCAACGAGGCCGATGCCGGCGCCGATCAACTGGCGAAAGCGCGCCGCGCCGTAGCGCAGTGAGCCGCCGTTGCCGTGGAAATAAACGATGACCGGTTTGTCGCCCTGAGGGGCCGCGAACCAGGCGGTGATATGGACGCCGTCGGCCGCGACGAGCGGCACTTCCGTGGCTTCCGGCAAGCCTGCCGCTGCGGGCGTGGTATGGACCGTGTCAGGGAAATACATCAGCGAGCGCTGCCTTGCATACAGCACGCCGACGACCGCGACGTAGCTGAAAGCCACAGCGATTGCGATCCATTTGAGGGCGCCAAGCGGACGCACCCGCCGCGGCAGATAAGCCGCGTAACGCGCGATCGTTTGTCGCGCGATTTCGATCAGCCCGCGGGCGACGGCAACTGCATAAGCTGCCCGCGGGGCGATCCATTGCCGTGTGACTTCGATGAGGCCACGGCCAACGGCGAGCGTGAATGCCAAGCTCCAGCGCGGCGGCGTGACGGCGCTTTCGCTGCGGCCGGACAGCGGGGCGTCGTTGCCGCTATCCGCTTCTCGCGGTGCCGAGAGCGTGGTCACGATTTAATGGTCCATTGACCACAAAAGAAAACCGGCCGGCTCTTGCAAGCCGGCCGGCTGAACCTGACGCGCAATCGCGCGATCACGATCCGCTCTGAATTACGGGCAGATCGGGTGACGGCGCCACTGCCAACCGTAGCCCTCGACCCACACCTTGTGCGCCCTGCTCCAGTAGCAGCCCGGGGCAAGCTGAGCATACTCGGCCGGCGGCGGCCCATAGGCGGCCGGCCCCGGAGGCGGCGGCGGCGGATAGTAAGCCGGCGGGGGCGGCGGCGGATTGTTGGCGATGGCGCCACCGATGAGGGCGCCGCCGATCAGACCGGCAGCGACACCCGCGCCGACGGCGCAGCCGAAGCAGCGGGCATCCGCCGTGCTCGGGGCGGCCACCGTGGCGAGGCCAAGTGTGGCCGCCGCGGCGATCCCGATAAGTGCTTTGTGCATGTGTTCTCCTGATGCGATCGTTCGGGTGCCGATGCGACAAGTTAAGGCGCGGAAGTCCCCGACATACCCCCGAAAGCCCCTAAGAATCCTCTGCATGATTAGAGTTGTAATCTTTGGCGGAAGTTTGGTGCGGATTCCGCCTTTCACCGCTGAAATCGGCGGCTCTTGCCAATCAACATCGTAACGGCGCCCCACCGGAGCGCCGTTATCGGCCGCGATATCTGACCGGGCTCAGTAGCAGGAGCGGACCCAGCGATAGCCGTTCCACCAGGTGCGCCACGCGCACGGGGCGTACCCGTAGGGGTAGGGACCATAGTAGCCGTAAGGATAGGCGTAGGCGCCCGCCGCAAGCGCGCCGCCCAGGAGAGCACCGGCAAAGAAGGGACCGGGACCCCAGCCGCCGCCTCTCCAGCCGCCATGCCAGCCGCCGCCGTGCCAGCCGCCGCCCCAACGTGCCTCGGCCGAGCCCGTAGTGGCGATTGCCGCCACGGCGATGGTCGCAGCCGCGACGAGAGCAGTCACAATTTTCCTCATGACATTACCTCGACAGGATGTGTTGTCATCGAACCCTAACAGCCCCCGTTACCCTAGAGTTCCCATTTAATCGTGAACGTCTACTGAACAATGCTGCCCGAATGTGGCCATCATTGGGAAAAGTCGGAGCTCGTGAACAACGAACCAGCAACCACCAACCATGATCGGCAAACAATGACGCTCACTTACGCGGTCGGCGACGTACACGGTTGCCTGGATAAGCTGAAAAGCCTGATTGCGGCATGCCGACAGCACGCCGGGGACGACGAAATGATGCTGGTGTTTCTCGGCGACTATATCGATCGCGGGCCGGAATCGGCCGGCGTCGTCCGCCTCATGCTGAGCCTGCAGGCTGATGCGCCTCAGCATGTCATCGCGCTCAAGGGCAATCACGAAGCCTGGGCGCTGGCGGTGCTTGACGGCTCGCTGCCCGCCAAGGCGTGGCTGCGAAACGGCGGCGCAGCAACGCTGTCGAGCTATGGGGCCGGCGACGTAGGTGAACTGCCGAAAGCGCACCTCGCCTGGATGCGTTCGCTGCCGCTGACCTATGACGACGGGCGCCGCCTGTTCGTCCATGCCGGCGTCGATCCGAACAAGCCGCTCGACGCGCAAGACGATCACGACCTGATCTGGATCCGGGAGCCGTTTCTCGAAGACGAGCGGGACTATGGGCGGCTCGTCGTCCACGGCCACACGCCCTTGGAGACGGCGAAGCCCGACCTGCGCCGCAACCGACTCAATCTCGACACTGCCGCCGTGTTCGGCGGCCCCCTGACCGCGGCAGCCTTCGACGACACGCAGACGGCGCCGATCGCGATCATCCAGGCCCAGTGAGGACGTGGCAGGCGCCAAGCCACCTCGGGCAGCGACAGCGACAATCGGCCGCATCCGGTCGCCGGCCGGCCAAACGGTGTTTTGAAAATCCGTCCTAAGCGGCTGACTTCGGGGGTCCACGGCAGGGTATCCTTGATCCCGATTCGGACGCGGGCGCCGGGGAGGTCGGACTTCATGAAGCGTGACGCCGCAAAGCCGCGGCACAAGTCGGCCGCGCCACGGCGGCAGCCTCGCGCCTCGCGCCTTCGTGCCGACGCACCGCCGGCGGATGCGGCAAAACCCAAGCGTGCGGCGCGCTCCACACCCATGCGGCTTGCCGCCGAGGTCGAACGGCTCGCCGCCGAGCTTGAGCGCTCCCGCGCGCGGATCGTCGACCTCGAGGCCAAGGTCGATATCGATCCGCTGACGGATCTGCTCAACCGGCGCGGCTTCGAGCGCGAGCTCAAACGTTCGGTGGCTTATGTCAAACGTTACGGTGTCAGCGCGGCGCTGATCTTTCTCGATCTCGACAGCTTCAAGCCGGTCAATGATCGTCATGGCCACGCGGCCGGCGATGCCATGCTCAAGGCGGTCGCCGCGGCGATTGTCGCCGAAGTGAGGGCCTCCGACGTGGTGGCGCGGATCGGCGGCGATGAGTTCGCGGTGTTGCTGTGGAATGTCAGTAGTGCTGAGGCCGCAGCCAAAGCCGTCGCGCTGGAGCGGGCGGTCTATGCAACGCCGGTGCAGTGGGGCGCCTCGACTGTTGTGGTCGGCGCATCGGCAGGCGTGGCGCTGGCCGGCGCGCTCGATACTCCGGGCGAGCTGCTCGCCCGCGCCGATACCGCTATGTATGCCCGTAAGCATGCACGCAGGGCCGAGCGTCACGAGGAGATTTCGCCCGGCGCGCGCCCGGCCGAAAAGGTCAGGCAATAATATCTGGCGTCAGCTGATCTTCGATGAAGGTAATCCGATCCCGCAGGTACAACTTGCGCTTCTTCAGCCGCTGTACCTGGATCACATCGGCGCCCAGCGAATCCTGCAGCGCCGCGATGGCGGCATCGAGGTCACGATGTTCCTGCAGCAGACGCGCCAGCTGCGCCCGAAGCTCGTGTTCTTCCTCTTTCGTCATTTCCGCCTAGCGGTCGATTCTAGCATTTGCATCCCGTTTCGGCACCCCATCATGCGAATGTTAGAATCAAAGGACCACTAGCAACTATAAGTGCTAGTGGAGCTTTTGGATTTCACATTCGCTACCGGAGTTCGCGGCTGGGTGGGTAGCGAATCAAATCCGCTCCACTCGTCGCGCTGCGGTTGCGGCTCCGCTGCGGCTTCGACACGGGCCCGGAGACGGTCTGGCCGATCAGTGGCGGCGGATTATCGCGGTTTGGTTAATGTCCGACAAGCCCATCGGGCGGGCGGCACCCATCCGTGTGTACACAGACGGGATTTTCGGCGTGCGGGAAACGGAGTATGATGTTCTTGGTTATAGGGTGGTAGTTCGTTCGACAGGCGGTATTCAACGCAAGGAGACAGCCCATATGGCGATGCAAGCGCATCTTGCGGAGCTCGAAAAGCGGCACCAGGCCCTAGAGGCGGAAATCACAGAAGCAATGGCCCACCCCTCGGCCGATGACCTCAGGATTGCGGAACTGAAGCGGAAGAAATTGCACGTCAAGGACGAAATCGAACGGCTCAGACTGGAAACAGTCCTGCACTAACATCCAAGTTACGGCGTTCTTTCTTCGATCGTCCCTGCGGTCGCCGGGATAAGCCGGATATTTCATTCAAACAAATGATCGAGCTGGGGTCCCAACGGTGGGAATGGCCAGCCAAATTCACGTTGACATCCGGACAAAAATGTCCGAAAACCCTCGCAGGCTTAACGCATCAGCTTGCGACTGCGCGGTGGATAAGCGCGACATTTTCGTTGCCGAATTGAGGGACGAGGCTCGGCGGAAAGGTCTGTCCTTCAGAGCCGAGAAAAGGCGCGGCAAAGGCGGCCACATGTTGGTCTATGTCGGCGATCGATTGACGACTTTGCCGTCACGCGAGATCGATCCGAAGACGGCGCGTAAGATCAGGAAGCAACTGGGGCTGGCGGATTGATCCACGCCAGGGAGAAATTCGATGAGGTCTTACGTCTATCGAGCGCTGTTCGAGCCGGGTGAGCGGCGCGGCAATGTCGTTGTCAGCTTTCCCGACGTGCCGGAAGCGATCACGCAGGGACGCGGTCAAGCCGATGCGCGAGCGATGGCTGAGGAAGCACTAGGTCTCGTGCTGCTCGACTATCTCGAACGCGGCAAGCCGTTGCCGAAGTCGCGCGCCAAGAGTCGAGGCCTTGTCGAAGTCGCGATACCGCCGGACGTGGCGGCCAAGCTGGCGGTGCTGGAAGCGTTTGCCGCCGCCGGGATCAGCAAAAGCGAACTGGCGCGCCGTATCGGCAAGGACGAAAAAGAGGTTCGTCGCATTCTCGATCCGCGCCATCCGACCAAACTACCGGCTCTCACGGCGGCGCTCCGTGCGCTCGGCAAGCGACTGGTGGTTGGGGTGACAGAGGCTGAGGCGGCGTGAAAACCAACGAATTTAAAGACCCGCTAGTGGTAAGTTCGGGTTCTTGAAGACGGCGACTCACGCTGCGGATGCCATGAATTACTTTTACCGCGCCATTATTTCAATGGCGTTCGCGGCAAAGGCATTTGGCGATGATATGTTGTTTTCACAGCTGCGAGCGGCGGCGTCCAAATTAGAACTGACTATGGACGCCAACAGAAACCGCCGTACCCCGTAGAGAGCGTCTTCGTGAGAGGGCTGCTCTGCCTCACATCCCCTTCGCAGCATCCCTCAGCTTGAATTTCTGCAGCTTGCCGGTCGAGGTCTTTGGAATCTCGGCGAATACCACATAGCGCGGGCATTTGTAGGCAGCGAGACCTTGGCGACACCAAGCGATCAATTCCTCGGCCGTTGCTGACGCACCCGGTTTCAGTTCGACGAACGCGCACGGCGTCTCACCCCATTTTTCATCGGGCTTCGCGACCACGGCGACCGCCTGCACGGCGGGATGCTTGTAGAGCGCGTCCTCGACTTCAATCGAGGAAATATTCTCGCCGCCGGAAATGATGATGTCCTTGGAGCGATCCTTGAGCTGGATGTAGCCGTCGGGATGCATGACGCCGAGGTCGCCGGAGTGAAACCAGCCGCCTGAGAATTCCCGCTCGGTCGCGGTTGTGTTTTTCAAATAGCCCTTCATCACCACGTTGCCGCGAAACATCACCTCGCCAAGCGTCTCGCCGTCGCGCGGCACCGGCCGCATCGTCGCCGGGTCGATGACGTCGAGCGCGTCGAGCACCGGATAGGCGACGCCTTGGCGCGCTTTCTTGGCCGCCTGCTCGGCAGCCGGCAGGCCGTCCCATTCGCGGTGCCAGTCGTTGACGCTCGCCGGTCCGTAGGTCTCGGTCAGTCCGTACACATGGGTGACGTTGAAGCCGGCGGCCTTCATCGCCGCCAGGACCGCTTCCGGCGGCGGCGCCGCCGCGGTGACGAATTCGACGATGTGCGGCAACGGTTTCTTCTCGTGTGCCGCCGCATTGAGCAGCGTCGACATCACGATCGGCGCGCCGCACAAATGCGTCACCTTGTGGGTGGCGATGGCGTCGAAGATCGGCGCGGCGCGGACCGCCCGCAGACACACGTGCGTGCCCGCGACCACCGACAGGGTCCACGGGAAGCACCAGCCGTTGCAGTGGAACATCGGCAAGGTCCACAGATAGACCGGATGTTTGCCCATGCCGCAGGTGATGACGTTCGCCATCGCCAGCAGATACGCGCCGCGGTGATGGTAGACGACGCCCTTGGGATCGCCGGTGGTGCCCGAGGTGTAATTGAGCGAGATCGCGTCCCATTCGTCCTCGGGCTTCAGCCAGGCGAACTCCGTATCGCCCTCGCGCAAAAGCTCTTCGTATTCGATGGCACCCAGCCGCTCGCCCGGGCCGTTGTACTCCGGATCGTCGTAGTCAATGACGAGCGGTTTGGCTTTGCAGAGCGCGAGCGCGTCGCTGACTACTTTGGAAAACTCGCGGTCGACGATCAGCACCTTGGCCTCGCCGTGATCCAGCGTGAACGCGATGATGGCGGCGTCGAGCCTGGTGTTGATGGTGTTGAGCACCGCGCCCGCCATGGCGACGCCGTAGTGCGCCTCCAGCATCGCCGGTGTATTGGCGAGCACCGCCGCCACGGTGTCGCCGCGTCCGATGCCGCGCCGCGCGAGCGCCGAGCCGAGTTTTTTCGCGCGGGCGAAGAAGTCCCGATAGGTCCAGGCCCGGTTGCCGTGAATGATTGCCGTCTGCTCCGGATAGGTCGCGGCCGCGCGGGCCAGAAACGACAGCGGAGTCAGCGGCTGGAAATTCGCCGGATTGCGATCGAGGCCGGTATCGTAGGGTGTCGCCATTTTTCCTCCGGCATTGAGCTTAGCCGAAAGTTCGGCACCGGCGAATAGCGAAGGCGGGTCGTTTGTTAGCCGCCCTGCCTCAGCCCGAGCCAACCCTGCCAGATCAGCACCACCGAAATGGAAAACATCAACAGATACGTGATCCGGTAGAACGGCTCGGTCGGCGTTCGCCGCACCAGCCAGATGCCGAGGTAATTCGCCGCCACCGCCAGCGGCCAAAGCGCCGCGGAGGTTCCGAAATTGCGCAGCGAAAACTGGCCAAGCAGGAAATACAGGCCGATCTTCATCAAATTCATGAAGGCAAAAAACATGACCGTGGTGCCCACGAAGGTCAGCTTGTCGAGGCGCTGCGGCAGGATGTGGATCTGGTAGGGTGGCGCGCCGACATTGACTAGGAGCGACATGAAGCCCGCGAGCGAGCCCCAGAACACGCCGGCGAGCGCGTAAGGCTGCTTCGGCTTTTCGGCGGCGCGCACGAGATGCGGCCATAGCCACCGCCCTAGCCAGCGATACATGACGAACGAGAGCCCGATCATGCCGCCGGCCACTTCGATCGCCGCGTTCGAGACATAGCTCGCAAACAGCGTGCCGGCGCACATGCCGATGATCGACCCGGGTATGAGAACCTTCAGGTTCCAGGCGCTCCAGTCGCGCCGATACGTCCAGACCGAAATGGCGTCCTGGGTGATGAGCAGCGGCAGGATAATGGCGGCGCCCTGCAGGATCGGCACCCGCAACGTCAGAAGCGGCACCGAGATCATGCCGAGGCCGGCAAAACCGCCCTTGCCGAGACCGAGCAGGACCACGGCCGGAATAGCCACGAGGTAGAACAGCGGGTCGGTGATCACGGGAAAGTATCGGAGGTAAGAGCGGTAGGGAGGATCACATAGATCAAAGCGCGGGGGCGATGACCAGCGCTGTCTTATATCCAGCTTGCAAACATCGCCGTGGGGCAGAAGATGACCTCCCCGCTTGCGGGGAGAGGAGAAGAGTCATGGACGCCCGATCGAGCCGCTATCACGAAGCCTATGCGCGCTGGCAGCGCGATCCGCTCGCCTTCTGGGGTGAGGCGGCTGAGGCGATCCATTGGTTCGAAAAGCCCAAAACGGTGTTCGACCCGAAGGCCGGCATTTACGGCCGATGGTTTGCGGACGGCGTCTGCAATACCTGCTTCAACGCCGTCGACCGCCATGTCGATGCTGGCCGCGGCGATCAGGCGGCCATCATCTACGATTCGCCGCTGGCCGGGCAAAAGCGCACTATCAGCTACTATCGCTTGCTCACCGAGACGCAGGTGCTCGCAGGCATGCTGCGCGACCTCGGCGTGGAGAAGGGCGACCGCGTCATCCTCTACATGCCGATGATTCCCGAAGCTGTCATCGGCATGCTCGCCTGCGCCCGCATCGGCGCCATTCACTCGGTGGTGTTCGGCGGCTTCGCGGCGCGCGAATTGGCGACGCGGATCGACGACGCCAAGCCGAAGGTCATTCTCTCGGCGAGCTGCGGGCTCGAACCCGGCCGCGTCATTGCCTACAAGCCGCTGCTCGACGAAGCCATCGCGCTGTCTTCGCACAAGCCTGACGCGTGTCTGATTCTGCAACGGCCGCAGGCACAAGCCTCACTGATTGAAGGCCGCGACCGCGACTGGGCGGCGATGCGCGACTACGCGCTCATTTACGCCCGCTCGGTCTATGACTGCGTGCCGGTTGCGGCGACCGACCCGCTCTACATTCTCTATACATCCGGCACCACCGGCCGGCCCAAGGGTGTGGTGCGCGACAATGGCGGTCACATGGTCGCGCTCAAATGGTCGATGCAAAATCTCTACGGTGTCGAACCCGGCGAGGTGTACTGGGCGGCGTCCGACGTCGGCTGGGTGGTCGGCCACTCCTACATCGTTTACGCGCCGCTGTTCGCCGGCTGCACGACCATCCTGTTCGAAGGCAAGCCGGTCGGCACGCCAGACGCCGGCACGTTCTGGCGCGTCATCA
>Ga0134128_10009258_pt1 | contig 11823 bp, 14 predicted proteins | sample KB31754_FD_96462 | JGI IMG/M metagenome (GOLD analysis project Ga0134128, IMG submission 96462) | Terrestrial soil microbial communities with excess Nitrogen fertilizer from Kellogg Biological Station, Michigan, USA - KB3-175-4 | ecosystem: Environmental > Terrestrial > Soil > Unclassified ...
AATGCGGCCAGAAATGTGCGGCGCGTTAGATGATGCATTGTTGTTCTCGAACTCTTATCGCCGTCCCGACACTCAGAACGCGTTGCCGTACTGCTCCTTGAGCAGATCGAGCCGGCGCAGCGCGTCACGGTCACTGACGATGAACAGCGTCGCTGTCTCGTTGGCGCGATGCGTGATCCAATTTCCGTGCGGCAGGCTGAAGACGTCATGGGCGTTCCAGCTCACGGTGTCTTCGCCGACGCGCGTGGCGCCGCTGCCCTCGCAGACCAGACACACGGCGTTGGCGGTGGTGCGGAAGCGGATGGTCTCGCTGCCCTTGTCGATCTCCATCAGGTAGCAATCCATCAGCGGCATGGTCGAGCCGCCGGTGAGCGGATTGACGTAGCGCACGCGCCGCGCGCCGTCCTTGCCTTTTGGCGCCGCGCGCACGGCATCGCGCGCCGCCGCCCACGGATAGCGGAAGACCGGGGAGAACGCGGGCGCGTCACCGCCGAGTTCGGGCACGATGTTGGCGAACGCGTAGGCGGCATCGTCAGCCACCTCCGGCACGTCGTGCGTCGGGCCCGGTTCGAACACGTCGGTGCCGAGATAGCGGTGCAGGGGCGCATCGAGCGCGTCCAGCCAGATGATCGGCGCGCTGCCACGGTGGACGTGCTCGTGCCAGGTCCAGCCCGGCGTGATGACGAGATCGCCCTCCGCCATCTGGCAGTCCTTGCCGTCGACGATGGTCGAGGCGCCGCGGCCTTCGATGACAAAACGCAGCGCATTCATGGTGTGGCGGTGCGGCCGCGCCCGCTCGCCGGGCAACAGGATTTGCAGCGCGGTGGTCAGGTTCGTGGTGGTGGCGCCGCTCTCGCCGGCGCTGTCGGTCAGTGTCAGCACGCGCCGTTCGATCGCGGCCGGCGTCGCGACCTTCATGGCATCGTCGACCAGCGGCCGTATCCGTTTCCACGGCCAGTGAACCGGCGGCGGGCCGCCGTCGCGGACCCTGTGCGCGGCGGCGTTTTCCCACAACGGATGCAAGTTGGCGGCGCGCCAAGCGGCCCGGATGTCGTCATAGGAACGTTCGCCGGGTGCTGACTTGATCGGCATGTCGGTCACACTCATAGCGTGTTCTCCGCAAAGGTCGTGCCTCAACTGCTGCCGCCACTATAGGCAAAAGACCGCCACTGCGACAGACTGCGCCGCATCGGCGCCTAGCGAGCTATCAGCTGCCGGTGTATCGTTCCGGGGCCGGTCAAAACTTCGCAACGAACGCACGGCAATAAAAATAAATAGGAACGGGGGACGCTGTAGCTTTCGCACCACCAATTCATCGCGCCTGATCGTCTCGCCGTTATCGCAATAGCGCCGCAGCGGAAAGTTCGCCTCGCGGCAGGCTCATGGGAGGAGCTGTCATGACGAGCAAAGAAACGATGCCGTTCGGGGTTACGGCCGCGTCGCGCCAAAAACAAAAACCGCCGCTGCGCGGATGGCAGGCCGCAGCGATTGCGAGCGCCGCCGTGCTGACGCTTGCGGCGTCGGGCGTTGCGGTGCGGGCGGCCGATCCGATCAAGATTGGCATTCTGCTGTCGCTGACCGGCAATTTCGCCGAGAACGGGCAGCAGACCTTGACCGGCCTGAAGATGTATTTCGACAAGGTCGGCAACAAGGCCGGTGGCCGCGATCTCCAGCTGATCGTGGAGGACACCCAGAGCAAGCCCGACACAGCCGTGACCAAGGCCCGCAAGCTGGTGCAGAGCGACGGCGTCGCCATGATCACCGGCATCGTCAGCTCCGGCGAGGCGCTCGCCGTCAACGCCTATTCGCGCGACAGCAAGACGCCGCTGGTGCTGTCCGGAGATGCCGGCGTCGACGAGCTGACCGTGCCGGGCCCGCTGCAAAATCCCTACATGGTGCGCACATCGCAGAACGGCCGCTCGGTGGCGTCCGCTGCGGCCGAGTGGGCCTACAAGAACGGCTGGCGCAAGGTGGTGACGATCGGCTCCGACTATGCGGGCGGCATCGACGTGCATTATTCCTTCGCGCAGGCGTTCTGTAAGGCCGGCGGCAGAGTGATCCAGGCCGAATGGCCGCCGGTCGGCACCGCCGATTTTGGTCCCTATCTCACCAACCTCGACCGCAAAGCCGATGCGGTGGTGACGTTTGAACCCGGCGCCGACGGCTTGCGGCTGGCGCGGCAATATTCGGATTTCGGGCTCAAGGGCAAAATGCCGGTCATGGACATCTATGGTGGGCTGGTTTTCGAAGCGAACCTGCCGCAGCTCGGCGATGCGACACTCGGCATGTACTCCAGCCTGCTCTATACGCCGATGATCAAGACGCCCGAGAACGAGGCTTTCGTCGCCGAATTCCAGAAGCGCATGCACACGCTGCCCGCCAACGAGGGCCCCAATGGCTACGTCGGCGCGCACGCGATCGTCGATGCCATCGATGCGCTCCACGGCGACGTTTCCGACAAGATGAAATTCCTGGCCGCGCTGCGGGCCGTCAAGTTCGATTCGCCGAAGGGGCCGATCTCGCTCGATAAATACGGCCAAGTGATTCAGACCATGTATATCCGCAAGGTCGAAATGGTGAATGGCCAGCCGCAGAATGTGCCGATCGCGTCTTATCCGAACGTCGATCAGTTCTGGCCCTTCACCGAGGCCGACTTGGAGTCGTTCAAATATACCTACAAGGACTCCAAGGACTCGCTGACCGATTGCGCGCATATATTGGCCAAGAAGTAGCCACAGAGACGCGCCCGGCGCTGCTTGCCGGCGCTGGGCGTATCTGACGGACCTGGTCTCGTTGTAGTTCTTTGATGACATGACTCATCAATGACTTGGCTCATTCACATCCTCAACGGCCTTGCGTTCGGCATGCTGCTGTTCCTGCTGGCGGCCGGGCTGTCGCTCATCTACGGGCTGATGAGGATACTCAACCTGACGCACGGTTCGTTCTATCTGGTCGGCGGCTATATAGGGCTGACGGTGATGCAGTTCACGGGCAGCTTCGTGCTCGCGCTCATCGCCGCGGTGGTCGTCGTCGCGCTCATCGGCGCCGTCATCGAACGGTTCTTTCTGCGCCGCTTCCATCTCGACGAACTGCCGCAGACGCTTGTGACCTTCGGCTTTCTGTTCATCTTCTCCGACCTTTCGCTGTGGATCTGGGGCGGCAATCCGCTGATGCTCAATGTGCCGCACATTTTCCAAGGCTCGGTGCCGATGGGCTACTACTCCTATCCGTACTATCGGCTGTTCCTGATCGCGGTCGGATTTGTTGTCGCTGGCGGCCTGTGGTGGTTTCAGGAACGTACCCGGCTTGGCACCATGCTGCGCGCCGGCGTCGATGACGCGGAGATCGCGCGCGCTCTCGGCATCAACGTCTCGCTCTTGTTCACGCTGGTCTTTGCCGCCGGAGCGGCGCTGGCGGCGTTCGCCGGCGTGCTCGCCGGGCCGGTGCTCAGCCTCTATCCCGGGGCCGATTTCGAGGTGCTGATCTTTGCCTTCGTTGTCGTGGTGGTCGGCGGGCTTGGCAGCCTGCGCGGCGCGCTTGCCGGCGCACTGCTGGTCGGCATTATCGACGATTTCGGCAAGGCGTTCTTTCCGCAGTTCGCGCTGTTCACGGTGTTCGTGCCGATGGCCGTCATTCTGGTGATGCGGCCGACCGGCCTGTTCGGCCGCCAATGACGGCGCGCCTCTGGTCAATCGCCGGCGCCGCTGCGGTTCTCGTGCTGCTCGTCGCGCTGCCGGCGTTCCTGCGCGAATACAGCATCGCGCTCGCGACCAAGATGCTGATCTTCGCCCTGTTCGCCATGAGTCTCGATCTTCTGCTCGGCTATACCGGACTTGCTTCGCTGGGCCACGCCGCGTATTTCGGCGTTGCCGCCTATACGGTCGCGCTGCTGGTGGTGCGCGCCGGCGTCAGCAGCGGGCTCGCCTTTCCGGCGGCGCTCGCGGCGGCCGCGGTTACTGGGGCGGTATTCGCGCCGCTGGCGCTGCGCGCCCGCGGCAGTTATTTTTTGATGATCACCTTCGCGCTTTCGCAGGTGGTCTGGAGCGTCGCCTTCGGCTGGCGCACGCTGACCAATGGCGATGACGGCATGCCCAACGTCGTGCGCCCCAATTTTGGCTTCTCGCTCGATAACACGGCGGCATTCTATTATTTCACGCTGGCGGTGGTCGGCGTTGCGACGGTCCTGCTCGTCGCCATCGTCAGATCGCCATTCGGCCGCGCGCTGCGCGGCATCCGCGAAAGCGAATCGCGCATGCGGGCGCTCGGCTTCGACGTCTGGCGCTATCAGTACGTGGCGTTCGTACTGTCGGCGGCATTCGCCGGCGTCGCCGGCGCGCTTTATGCCTACTACAATCGCTTCGTCGGTCCGGAATATCTCTACGTCATCCAGTCGGCCGAGGCGCTGATCATGGTGATCCTGGGCGGCGCCGGCACGCTGATCGGCCCGGCCGTCGGCGCCGGAGTCATCGTGTTCCTGGAAGACTTCATCAGCAGCTTGACGCAGCACTGGGTGCTGGTGCTGGGAGTGATCTACGTGCTGGTTACGCTGTTCGCGCCGCGCGGCCTGATCGGCCTCGTCAACGATGCCCGCCGGCGCTGGAGCGCGAAATGACCGCGCTCACCATCGACAATGTGTCGAAGAATTTCGGCGGCGTTGCGGCCCTATCCGGCATATCGCTCGATATCGAGTCGGGCGAGCGGCGCGTGCTGCTTGGTCCCAACGGCGCCGGCAAGACGACGCTGTTCCATACCATCTCCGGCAACGTCGTACCGTCGGCCGGCCGCATCATGCTGTTCGGCGCCGATATCACGCGACTGCGCCCGGATCGGCGGGCGCGGCTCGGCCTTGCCCGCACCTTCCAGATTACCAATCTATTTCCGCGGCTGACGGTGCTGGAGAGCGTGCTGTTGGCGCTCGACGGCGCCAGCGGGTGTGGCATGCGGCTTGTTGCTTCGCCGTCGAACGCGCGCGTCATGGATATGCAGGCGCACGGATTGCTTGAGCGCTGGGGTCTGGCCGAGGCGTCATCGCGCATCGTGCGCACGCTGTCCTATGGCGAGCAGCGCCAGCTTGAGATCGCGCTGGCGCTTGCCGGCAAACCGCGCCTGCTGCTGCTCGACGAGCCGACCGCCGGGCTATCGCCGGCGGAAACGCGCCGCGTCGTCGCCATGGTTCACGAGCTGCCGCGCGACATGACCATCGTAATGATCGAACACGACATGGACGTCGCCTTCGAACTCGCCGACCGCATCGCCGTCATGCACCTGGGCCGCCTGATCGCCGAGGGCGACCAGGCCGCGATCCGGTCCAACCAGCAAGTCACCGACATTTATCTCGGAGCGGAATGATCCCGTGCTTAAGGTCGAGGACATTCACACCTATTACGGCGCGAGCCACATCCTGCAGGGCCTCTCGCTTGCCATCGAGCCCGGCGAAGTGGTCGCCGTCATCGGCCGGAACGGTGTCGGCAAGACCACTTTGGTGCGCTCGATCGTCGGGCTGACGCCGCCGCGCCGCGGCCGCATTCTTTTCAAGGACGCCGACATTACCCGCCTGCCGGCGCACCGCATCGCCCAGCGCGGCGTCGGCCTGGTGCCGCAGGGCCGGCGCATCTTTGCCTCGCTGTCGGTGCGCGAGCATCTGCAAGTGACCGCGCGCAGCCGCGGCATCGGCCGCTGGACCTTGGAGCGGATGATCACGCTGTTTCCTAATCTGCGCGAGCGGCTCGGCCAGACCGCCAACAAGCTCTCGGGCGGCGAGCAGCAGATGCTGGCCGCCGGCCGCGCGCTGGTCGGTAATCCCGATCTCTTGCTGATGGACGAGCCCACCGAGGGGCTGGCGCCCCTGATGGTGCGCGAGCTTGGTCGGCTCGTCGAAAACCTGAAGGAGACCGGCACCTCGATACTCTTGATCGAACAGCAGCTCGCCTTCGTGCTGCGCCATGCCGATCGCATCTACATTCTCAGCAAGGGCCAGATCGTGCATCACTGCCGTCCGGCTGAGCTCGCCGACGATCACGAGACCAAGTCGCGGTATCTCGGGGTGTAAGGTTGAGCAACATACTGCGCTCCAAATCGACAATTGTCCGGCGAAGTTAAGAAGCAGCGGGTTGAGAACCTCTTAAGTCTGACGACCGCAGAAACACCTACACGTGCGTCTTGTCCGCAGCGCGACGATTCGGCAAAGCCTTCGGTCGAGGACCAGGCCAGAGACCTGTTCCCTTCACCGCGCCGGGCCGATAAGCTGCCCGTCATGGACGTGATGCCGGACGCATCGGGAGACACGCCTGGGGAGGCGCGTGCGGGAGAAACGGCGGGCGGCATCGCCACGCTCGCCGCCGGCAAGCTTTATGCCCTGCAACACCCTTACGCGCTCGACGGCCGCGTCAGCTTCTATCCGGCGAGCGCGCGCGGCTTCTCAGTCGCCAACTCCTATCTGCTGCGCGAGCCCGACGCCGCCATGCTGATCGACACCGGCTTCGGCAAGGACGAGCCGGCGATCCGCGCCGAGATCGAGCGGCTGATCGAACCCGGCCTGCCGCTGTCGATGTTTCCGCTTCGGCTCAACGAATTCATGTCGATCAACAACGTCGAGAGTTTTGCCGGGCATTTCAACGTTGAGACCTGCTACACCGGCAACATCGACGCCGCGCTATGGTTCGATTTCGGCGCCAAGGCGGAAGGCCGCGACATTCTCAAATCGATGAAGGTCACCGCGGTGGGCCGCGCCGACACCATCGCGCTCGGCAAGGGCGGCCGCCTGATCGACGTGATGAATGCGCCGATCCGCCTCATCGCCACGCGCTGGCTGTACGACCACGCCACCAAGACGCTGTTCTCCTCGGACCTGTTCACCCATGTGTGGCGCGACAGCGAAAGCGGGCCGTGGCTCGTCACCGAGGCCAACAATGATCCGACATCGCCCGCCGACATGCGCTCGTTCATGCTCAACACGCGTTACTGGTGGCTCGAAGGCGCGCCGACCGATTCGATCCGCCGCGGCATCGGCGCCATCTTCGACAAATACGACATCGAAACGCTGGCGCCCGGCTATGGCTGCATTCTGTCCGGCCGCAACGTGGTGGCCCGACATTACCAAATGCTCGATGATTTCTTGAAAGCCTGCGACAAGAGCGTGGCGACCTCGCGGTATGTTTTCCGCGACGAGGAACGCTGATCTTGTTGTCCGTCATCCTGAGGTGCCCGCCGTAGGCGGGCCTCGAAGGATGCGCGGCCCGGGCCGTCGCCCTTCGAGGCTCGCTTCGCTCGCACCTCAGGGCGACGGGTAACAGCCTAAATCGTCTGAAATCGCTTCAAGAACGTGCGCGCGCGGTTGATGGTGCGAGCCTTCAGCTCCGGAGGCGCCTTCCAGGGAAACACCGTGATCTCGGCGTTGGGCGCCAGCGAGGCGATGTCGATCGAGACCTGCAGCGGATGCGCCGTTACGTCATCGGGTAGCACCAGCATCGGCGTCTGGCACGACTTCGCGAATTCGCGCGTCACGCTGTACACGAAGTCCGGCTGCAGCCGGTAGAGGTTGTGCAGATACTTCTCGATCGTCGCCATCGACACATCCGGCCGGCGCTCGATAAACTCCTTGGCCCAGACGTTCTTGCCGGAGTTGTACATGTAATCCGGCGCTTCAGGCTTGTGCCCGACTGGCTGGCTTATGAGGGCGGCCACGATGCGCTGCGGCGCGCGTTCCATCAGTTTCATGCCGAAGGGGCCGCCGATGCAGTTGCCGAAGAAGAAGAACCGGTCGATGCCGAGGTGGTCCATCACGCCGAGCTGATCGTCGGCGAAGGCGTCCCACGGATTGTCAACCGGGATCGGCCCCGTCGACTCGCCGGTGTTGGCGTTGCGCTGGTCCATGGTGATCACACGGAAATCGTTCTTGAACTCCTCCATGATGTCGATCACCGCCATTGTCGGCCAATTGCTGATGCGCGAGTTCAAGCCGCCGCCGGGCGTCGCCAGCAGCGGAAAGCCTGTGCCGATCTCCGCATAGCGGATGCGGACGTTGCCTTTTTCGTAGAACCCGAATTTGAGGTCCATCGCCTTTCCCTTGTCGTTGTCGCGGGCGGCCTTCCTTGTACCATAGAACTTGGACTACGATGTCACCCTCGGAAATCGCGGCGTCAACCCAGCCCGCAAAAGGTGCGTGACCATGCTCGACAAGCCGACGATCAAGTCCATGCTCGACGTACCAGTCGCGCAGCGCATGCCGCGCGAGATTGCGCCCGGCGTGTTCTGGATAGGCGATTGCCTGGCGCAGCGTCACAAGGGCAAGTCCTACCACGGCTACAACGCCGCCTTTCTGGTCGCCGGCGACGATGCCTCGATCCTGGTCGAGACCGGGCATCCGAAGGATTTTCCGGTGATCGAGCGGCACATGAACGAGCTGTTCGCGCGCGGCATTGCGCCGCTCAAATATCTGTTCGTCACTCATCAGGAAACGCCGCATTGCGGCGGACTCGGCCGCGTGCTCAAGACGCATCCCGGTGCGCTGCTGGTCGGCGACGTCAGCGACTATCACCTTGCGTTTCCGCAGTACGAACATCGTATGCGCTGGATGAAGGAGGGCGATGAGATCGATCTCGGCGGGCGCAGCTTCATGGCGGTCGAGCCGGTGATCCGCGATCTGCGCACCACCTACTGGGGTTTTGACACCAAGGAGCGTGTGCTGTTTCCGGGCGACGGCTTCGCCTACAGCCATTACCACGAGGATGGCCATTGCGGTCTGGTCGCCGAGGAAGCCGTCTCGCTCGACCTTCCCGACGTGTCGTCGACGTTCGCGGACCTGGCGCTGTTCTGGACCAAGTTCGCCGACATGAACGCCTATTGCGACCGGCTCGATCATTTGATCGCGCGGCTGGATGTGAAGGTGATCGCGCCGACCCACGGCCTGCCGATCACCGACGTGAAGGCGACGGTGCCGAAGGTGCAGGAAGGCCTCAAAGCCGCAGCGCTGATGCCGGAGACGGGGACAAACGAAAAGGCGCAAGCCGGGGTGCCGTAGTATCTCCTCTCCTGCACGCGGGAGCGGTGTTCGAGCCATGCAATTGCGCGCGCGTATTGCTGCGCCGATGCGGCTATACGTTCGCCATCAGCGCCGATTAACTGGTCTCGGCTTTCCAAAAGGCGGGTTTTGATGTGGCGACCGTCATGGGGCTGTACGCGCCGGCCCGAACCGAGCCGCGAATTGCTGCGCGCCTGCAGGCCGAAGTCGCGAAGGTGTTACGCGAAGCGGCCATGACAGCGCGCATGGCACAACTCGGCATGATCATGGCTGAGGACGGCACCGCGAATTACATCGCCTTTACCAAGCGCGATGCGCGCTATGCGGCAATCGTCCAGAAACTGCATCTGCAGATCAAGAATTGACGAGGCACGATATGATTGCGGCCACGATGGAAGATTTGAAGCAGCTGCGCGTCGATCAGGTCGGCGGGCTGTGCGCGCCGGCCGAATTGCGGCGCGTGTTCGAGGCCTACAAGCGTGGTGAAGCCCCCGAGCAGGAATTCGTCCGCGCCAAGGACCAGGCGGTACGCCACGTCATCGCGCGGCAGCAATCGGTCGGCTATCCGGTCCTTACCGATGGCGAACTGCGCCGCCGGAATTTTCAGGAAAGCTTCAGCGAGTCGGTATCCGGCTTCGAGGTTCCCGCCGAAGACAAATCGATGGAGGGCGTGAGCGCGCAGCCGATGGTTCGCGCCGAACAGAATTTCACCGCGCCGGGTCCGGCGATCCGGACGCGCCGACGCGTGGTCGAACGCCTCGCGCTGATCCGCAACGTGCCGCTCGAGGAATACCAGTTCTCCAGCAAGGTCGCGTCCCGCCCCGTCAAGGTCACGGTGCTGAGCCCGGACCGCATTTCCCAGCGGTTCGATTGGCAGAACTCAACGGCCGTCTATCCCGACATGGACGCGTTCATGGCCGACGTGGTTGCGATCACCCGGCAGATCATCGCCGGGCTGGTCGAGGCCGGCTGCCGTTACATCCAGATCGATGCGCCCGGCTACACCGCCTATGTGGACAAGGTGTCGCTCGACCGCATGCGCTCGCGCGGCGAGGACCCGGACAAGAACATGGCGCGCTCGATCGCCGCCGACAACGCCGTCATCGCCGGGTTCGACGGCGTCACTTTCGGCATCCATCTGTGCAAGGGCAATCCACGCACCATCGATCCGGCGACCGGCAACGTCATGCCGCAATGGCATCGCGAGGGCCATTACGATGCGATCGCCGAGCGGCTGTTCTCGCAGCTCAAGCACGACCGCATCCTGCTCGAATACGACGACGAGCGCTCCGGCAGCTTCGCGCCGCTGCGTTATGTGCCGCGCGGCAAGGTCGCAGTGCTCGGATTGGTGACGACCAAGCGCGCCGACCTGGAAAGCCTCGACCTGTTGCGCCGGCGCCTCGGCGAAGCAACGCAACACCTGCCAGCCGAGCAGCTCGCGCTCAGCCCGCAATGCGGCTTCGGCGGCCTCGACAGCATCTCGATCCCCGAAGAGGACCAGTGGCGCAAATTCGAGCGCATCCTGGAAACGTCGCGGCTCGTGTGGGGGTGAGAGCCCGTAAGGCCGAGGTTCTGTTAGGCTGCGGCGCGCTTGGACGTCCGGCGTGCAAGCGCTTTCTTCACAGGCGGCAGCAGCACTTCCGCGGGAACATGAAAGCGGGCGCGTAGCCGCTGCACCATCGCCATGCTCAACATCTTCTTGCCGCGCAGCACCTCGCTGACGCGGCTCGGCGTGCCAAGGATAGGTACCATGTCGGCACGCGTCAGCCCGTGTTGGTCCATCAGGTGGCGTATGAGATCGGCGGTGCCGGGTGGCCGTCGCGGCCATCGATTCTCCTCATAAGCCGCGATCAGACGCGCTTGCGCTTGAAGCCGCGCCACGTCGGCCGGTTTGTCCGATTCCCACAGTTGATCAACAAGAGCGCGGGCGCGCGCCAGCTCGGCGGAACTATCGATCACCACGAGGGTCGCGTCCATTACACTGTCTCCGCGTCGATACGATCGTATTCCGCATGGGTACCAAAGAAGCGAAGCGCGACGACGCCAGCCTGATACTGAATACGCGCAACCAATCGATAGTCGTTGCCCTTGATGTTGAAAACGACACGCCCGCCCTTGAGAATGCTCGCTTTTGGGTACGACGCTTTAACATCCTCCGGGTTGCGCCACTGTGCGCGATCAACGATATCGAGCCACGCTTGAAATTGTGACCGGGCCGCCTTGATTCCCTTGTGACCGGCGTGATGAGCGAAGTGGTTCTCGGCCAAATCGACACCGATGACGATCATCTAGGCATTATAATCCTATTTCCAAAAATTGGAAGAGGCAGTCATTTTCCTGAGAAGCCGTAGCCCGATGTATGTCTCGCAGGCATTATGCGTTGCTCCGGTCATTTCGTCTGCGGAAACGGCTCCGTATAGAACTCGCCATCGCGGCCGAAATACATTGCCTTGCGGTCGGCGATGAACACTTCGTAGTGCGAGCAGCCCGCGCGCATGATGCGGCGCAGGAATTCGGCGTAGCCGATTTCGCCGCGCTGAATAGCCTTGACGGCGGCCATTACGGCATCGCTGTCGAACGCGGGCGCGATGGCCGGTTCGTCCGTCAGCGGCAGTCTTTCGTCGAACGCCTCGGCGGCGCCGTCATAATAGGTGTTGCGCAGCTTGATCAGGTCGGCGGTGTAGGATTTCACGCCGGCGCCGATCAGCCGCTGCACCACTTGCGGAAACGGCGTATCGGCGAAGCTGAGGCTCATGCACTCGGCAATCGTCGCGGTATTCATGGCGCGGACTCCTGTTTGCTCG
>Ga0134128_10009259_pt1 | contig 11821 bp, 10 predicted proteins | sample KB31754_FD_96462 | JGI IMG/M metagenome (GOLD analysis project Ga0134128, IMG submission 96462) | Terrestrial soil microbial communities with excess Nitrogen fertilizer from Kellogg Biological Station, Michigan, USA - KB3-175-4 | ecosystem: Environmental > Terrestrial > Soil > Unclassified ...
AAGAACAAGACGAGAAATACTTTCGTTACAGTTCCACGCCGCAGATTGTGAGGGTTCCCGCGCATACTTTCCCTTTTCAATTCAAACACGCGCTTGAAAGCGGAACGCGTAAAGAATTGTCAAATCAGGGTAAAGCTGCGAAGTGATTTCTGACAAACTACCGCAGGAGAAATGCCGTGGCCATGATCTAAATAGAGTTCGTTCGAAAGGGAGAGAATCTGCGCAAGCTATCTCGATGTTACGGCTTCCATTTCGAGCAGCTTCTGCTTGCGCTTGACGCCCCATCGATATCCGCCCATATCTCCGTTTGATCTGACAATGCGATGACACGGGATCGCAATCGCTACCGGATTACTTGCGCATGCGCGCGCGACCGCGCGTATCGCGGTAGGCTGCTTGATGGCTTTGGCCACGTCGGAATAGGAACGGGTCTTTCCGAACTCGACAGATTGCAGACAGGACCACACTCGCCGCTGAAATGCAGTCGCTTGAATATCGAGCGGCAGTGCCGCCGCAACCTCAAGGCCGCTCATGTGACGGATCAGCGTCTGGACGGTGCCAGCAAGTCCCTTATCGTCCCGTTGACGAATAGCGAACGGGAATTCTTGCCTGAGTCCTTGCTCAAGTTCGTCATCCGAGGCGGAGAACTGAATGCTGCAAATTCCTTTGTCGGTTCTCGCAATGAGAATTCGCCCGAGCGGTGAGTCGGCACAGGTGTATCTGATGGGCGCCGCAATTGCACCCCGGCGATATTTGGCTGGCTCCATGCCAAGTTCGGAGGCAGTGCGCGCATACAATCGGCTGGTCGAGCTGTAGCCAGCTTCGTGCATAGCGCGGGTGACCGACTGTCCGGCTTTAAGCTTCTGCCGGAAGCCGCGCATGCGGCACGAATCGGCATACTCTTTCGGTGTAATGCCCAATTCCGACTTGAATGTGCGTTGCAAATGAAACGGGCTCTGTCGAAATTCTGCGCCCAGGTGCGCCAATGTGACCGGCTCATCCAAATGCTGCTCGATGTAGCGACAGACTGCTTTTACCATTTCTTGCCGCGGATTCCCGCTCACGACTTTAGGACGGCAGCGCAGGCAAGCTCGAAATCCGGCGCTCTCCGCCTCCTGAGGTCGCTGGAAAAACGCGACGTTCTCCCGGCGCGGCCTTCGCGACGGACAGGACGGCCGGCAATAAACCCCGGTCGAGGACACGGCAAACACAAATTTGCCATCGCTCGAGCCATCGCGATCCAACACCGCCTGCCATCGGGAATCATCGGTTATAGCGGCCATTTCAAATTGCCTTGTATCTGTTGGGTCCTGGTTTCGGAAGCTCAGTATCGCACTGTTCATGAGCAAAAGATTATGCCCGAGCTTGAATCTGTGCTATCCGTATCTTGCGGTCAAAGTGATTTTTCCGGCTCCAGATCTCGCAGCTGCAACCTGCGGTACTAAGTAAGCTGGCAAAAGGCCGTTAACCGCAAACAACGCGAAGCGGCACAAAATTCGGGTTTGAACCGTAGGGGTCTTGTGGGCAACTTAGAACCAAAAGAAGTGGAGAGCCAAAGCACTATCGTAGCGCACCAGATCTCCTCTCCTATCGAATTACGCGCGCACAATCCGGCGCCGGAATGGCTGGCTGCTACGCCCATCCGCTTTTCGGCGGATTGGCGAGGCCAGAATCCGGATCCGGATCTCGAGACAGAAGTCCGACTCTTGTGGTCTCAGTCAGTTCTTTATTTGCGATTTACCTGCCGCTATCGCGAACTCTTCCTCTTCGACGACTCCGACCCGAACGGCCGACGAGACCAACTCTGGGAGCGCGACGTTGTGGAAGCCTTCCTGCAGCCACCGGATTCGCTGGCCAAATCTGACATACCACTCTCGACGTCGCGATACCGCGCCTTCTACAAAGAATTCGAAGTTGCACCAAATGGGCTGTGGCTTGATCTTGATATCTCGCCATCCGGTCTTACCGACTTGAAAAGCGGACTGACACGCTCAGTTCATATTGAAGAAACAAAGAAAACCTGGGCGTCAGAGCTTGCTATTCCGATGACCACTCTCACCGCACGTTTCGATCCCGCATCACCCTGGCGTGCTAATTTCTTTTGCGTGGAAGGAAGGACGGAGCCTCGCAAATATATGGCGTGGCAGCCAACGCAGACGGGTCAACCAGATTTCCATGTACCAGAGGCGTTTGGGACTCTACGATTCGAGCCCTAGTTCATCGGCGTCTGTAGCGGTCCGAAAACCTGCGGAATTCCTGATCTCCGCCGCAACTCTCCCAGCAATGCCTGTGCGGCGTTCTGATAGGTTTTACTCGGGTCGGTGGGGTCGGCCCATACCGCGTCATAAACCACCTGCGCAGCCTCAGTAATGTCGATATGCATGGCGGCCTCAAGAACATCGACGCGCTCCTGCAAACGGTCGTAGCAATCCTGACAAACGGTGGCAGGCTGGGGAGAGCTGGCGTGGTTTTCAGCGTGACTACAGTGCATCGCCGGAGCCGCAAGGTCCGGGGGTAGCGGTGACGCATTCATCTGTGCATTGAATTCCTGAAGAAAACGTTCCCGCTCCGCTTCAAGCTGCTTTGGATCGGGCATCTGCTCTGCGGGAGCTACCTGCGCCAGAGGCTCGACCGGAGACACACGTTGCGGGGACTTGCAGACCGGGCAAGCTGCCAGATCGGCCGCATAATAAGTCTTGCAGTGCGCGCAGGGCATGCCATATCCAATTTGTTTTGGCGTCGACGAGGAGTTTGCCAAAACACTGCGCTGTTCCGCCATGCGGCCGTCACGCTCTCGCGCCGGCGCCACGCCATATCCGCTGCCCGAACCATTCGATAAGTTCATATATCCTCGTGCAAACCCAAATTTGGATTCGACCGCCGATAAACTGCTAACGCTTTTCCGAAATGCTGCTCGATTTCATCAGCCGCCGCAATTCTTCTTTGCGCGCGTTATAGAGCTGCTTGTCAGGATCGAGCCGGGTAGCAATATCCATCTCCGCCAGCGCTTCGCTATCGCGCCCCAGGCTCATCAGGCACGCAGCCAGCGCGAAGTGGTGATCAGCCGATGGCTCCAGGCGCACCGCCTCCTGAAACTCCTTTAGCGCATTGGGCATCTGCCGCAGATCGAGCAGTGCCGTACCCAGGTAGTAGTGTGACGATGCAGAATTTGGATCAAGTTCCACCGCAATCCGCAGTTCGCGCTCGGCTTCCTTCAACTGATCGGAAAGAAGTAATAACTGCCCCAAGGCCCGGTGTTCGCCGGCATTGCTCGGGTTCTGCTCTACCGCCAATTTCAATTGACTGGCGGCCTGCGAATATTCGTTCTTGGCCATGTAAGCCCGTGCCAGAGAATCATGTCCACGCCGCCAATCTGGACGATCCTGGAACAATTTGTTGTACTCGCCGATGGCAAGGTTGTAGTCGCCCTTGCGGTAATAAACCCCGGCAAGATTCTCTTGGACAGTGGGGTCGTGAGGCGCCAGGCTCCGGGCTAAATTCAGTTCGGTGATGGCATCTGCGTACCGCCCCTGCTCTCCGAGCAACGCTCCCAAGGTGCTGTGCGCCTGCCAGTGTTGCGGCTTCAGCACGACGGCTTTGCGAAGAAACGTAATCGCGTCCTGGACCGAGCCTTGGTCGCGAACGGCGACGGCCATCTCGTAATACACATCGGCATTTTGGGGGTCTCGGTTCAGTGATTCCTGAAAAGCGTTGATCGCCGCCGGGTACTGATGGTTTGCATAATGACCGAGGCCGAGCATGCGGTATGCGCCTGCATCGTCGAAATCCATGCTGAGCGCCGTGCGCGCCTCGCCAATGGCGTTATCACCGTCATCGGCTTCATAGAACGTCAATGCCAGCCGGTTATGGACCTCAGCAAAGCCCGGTTCTAAGCGCTTGGAATCGGTGTAATGGTCAAAGGCAGCGTCCCAGTCCCCGCGCTGTTGCTCGATATATCCAAGTAGGAAGTGGATCGAACCGTTGGCCGGATCTTTCGAGATCATCTGGTTTACGACATCGGCCGCGTCGTCATACTTTTTTTCGTGCAAGAGCGACGCCGTGCGTGATAGCCCCCCAGGACACACTCCGGTGCCAACCGGAGTCAGACGATGCAGTTGTAAGAGCAGTTCCCGGCTTGCACCAGCGGATGTGAGGTTCTTGTCGGTTTCAGAGCTAAGGCTAAAGGCAATACTCTGGACTTTGGCAGAAGCAATCAACTTAGATTCGGGCACGCCGGCTTCGGTCCACGCCATCAGATGGGTGCAATCCAGAGGAGCGCCGCTCGCAAGACCCGAGAGCGCAATGACCAGAAATACGGCGAAAGCCAAAGACTTAAAGCGCACAGATAAACTCCATGGTCTAACTCAACTGCTTCCTGCAACATAGAGCGATTGGGTAATCTGGGCTAGGTCACCGAGGTAATAGGCACGACTCGAGATAGGCTATAGCCAGGGTAGTCCATCCGGGCGAACCGAGCGCCAGTTTGACGCGCAGAAACGACTACAGTAATGTTTGGATAGAGCGGTTTGCGGAGGCTCCTATGGAACTGTTGTCACCCATGCACCTTTTGCTGATATTTGCAGTTGCTCTCTTGATATTCGGGCCCAAGAAGCTGCCTGAGCTGGGTAAAGGAATCGGTGAGGGGTTCCGCGCTCTGAAAGATGGCATGAAAGATAAGCCAGAGCAGGTCTCAACCCCGACGCCGAATCCTCCGGCCAATTCAACCGACGTCAAGAGCTAGGCAAACTGGGTCTAGCTCTAGATTTCCTTCTTATCGCAGGTGACCCGGCAGGGCATGTTCCCATCTAACCCGCTGAATCTCAAAACTTGTGAGGAGAAGGTGATGACAAACTCCGGCGCTTCGAACCAGCACCACCCCGAACACCATAAGTCTGAAATCGAGGAAAAAGAGGAGCGCGAGGAGAACCTCGACAAAACGATTGAGGACAGTTTCCCGGCTAGTGACCCACCGTCTTCAATTCCTGATCCTGAAGACGAAGACAGCGCCGCATAGCGCGTATTGCGATAAAATTTTCTTCAGAATCCGATGGCTTTCAGTTTGCTGGTCAATGGCGTGGAACGGATAGCGGAAGTGTCGCCTGACGAAAGCCTGCTTAACGTCCTCCGCGATCACCTCGAACTCACTGGCACGAAGTACGGCTGCGGCGAAGGCCAGTGTGGCGCCTGCACCGTCCTTGTCGAAGGATCCTCCGTGCGTTCCTGCCGGATGAAAGTGAGTGCGGCCAACGGCAAAAAGATTACGACTATCGAGGGTCTTGCACGGGGCAATAGGCTGCATCCGGTGCAGCAGTCTTTTCTCGACGTAGAAGCCTTTCAATGCGGATACTGCACCCCCGGAATGATTTTGTCTGCTGTAGCGCTGCTCGAACGGACTCCGCATCCCACCGAAAAACAGATCATTGCTCATATGAATGGGAATGTATGCCGCTGCGGGACTTATCAAAGAATCGTCGAGGCAGTGCAGCGCGCCGCAAGTTCCACGAGCAGAAGGACACAGGATGCATCCCCTCGCTGATTCCGAACTGCGACAGCACGAATCGATCTCACGCTTGCGGCATGGCTTTGAGCTCAAGCGGCGCGATTTCTTCAAGCTGCTGGGTGGAGGTCTGGTTGTGGGCGTGGCAAGCCTTCACGCGCCGGCGCAAGAATCCGGAGCCAGAATTAAATCTCGGCCAGAAACTCCAGAAACTCTTGATTCGTGGCTGCACATCGGTGACACCGGACAGATCACCGCTTTCACCGGCAAAGTAGAAGTCGGCCAAAACGTGCGTACGTCTCTGGCGCAGCAAGTCGCAGAAGAGCTTCGGGTACCGCTTTCGTCGGTGCAAATGATCATGGGAGACACCGAATTGACTCCGTATGACATGGGAACCTTCGGTAGCCGCACCACGCCCCAAATGGGGATGCAGCTCCGCAAAGCTGCGGCAAGCGCGCGAGCAGTGCTGATTCGCCTTGCCGGGCGAAAGTGGCAAGTGCCGGAAGCTGAGCTAGCCGCCGACAATGGCCGAATTCGACACGCTGGCTCCAGCCGCCAAATCACGTACGCCGAGCTGATGAGCGGCAAACAATTGACTGAGGCGATTCTGGATGATCCTCCACTGACCGTGCCTGAGCACTGGAAAGTTGCGAGCCGTCCTGCACCCAAGGCGAACGGTCGCGACTTCGTGACGGGCGCACACAAATACACCTCAGACATTGCTCTACCGGGAATGCGCGAGGGACGCGTCATCCGTCCCGACGCGTTTCACGCAAAACTCGTCTCCTGTGACACGAATCAGGCAGAAAAACTTCCAGATATTACCGCTGTCCGTGACGGCAATTTTGTGGGGGTTGTCGCGTCTGACAGGGCTGCGGCTGAGCGTGCGGCTGCAGCTGTGAGAGCGCAATGGGATGCTCCCGCGCAGCCTTCCGAAACCGAGTTGTTCGCATATCTGCGAAGCCATGTTGTCGATTCAAGCGACAGCCGCGATGACCAATATGTCACCGGGTCCATCGAGCAGGTGCGAGGTGAAGCCGCGAAGTCTTTAAAAGAGACCTATACCGTCGCCTACATCGCCCATGTTCCTCTTGAGCCGCGCGCGGCAATTGCTGATTGGAAAGAGGGTAAGCTCACCGTGTGGACGGGAACGCAACGTCCCTTTGGTGTTCGTGAGGAATTGGCTTCCACGTTTCATCTTCGGCAAGACCACGTTCGGGTAATTGTTCCTGATACCGGATCTGCCTATGGTGGCAAGCATACGGGCGAAGCCGCGGTCGAAGCCGCGCGCCTCGCCAAGGCTGCCGGAAAGCCAGTGAAGCTGGTTTGGACACGCGAAGAAGAATTCACTTGGGCATACTTCCGTCCCTCCGGCGTCATTGACATAAGTAGCGGCGCCAAAGCGGATGGCAGCCTGCTTTACTGGGCACACGACAACTACAATTCGGGCCCTTCGGCGATGCGCACACCGTACGAAGTTCCCAATCAACGAATCGCGTTTCACGAATCTGAAACTCCCTTGCGACAGGGATCGTATCGCTCGCTGGCCGCGGCTGCAAACCACTTTGCCCGCGAGTCGCACATGGACGAACTGGCGCATGCGTTGAAAATCGATCCTCTGGAATTCCGTCTCAAGAATTTGAAAGATGAACGCCTTCGTGCCGCGTTGCAGGCTGCCGCGGGCAAACTCGGCTGGAAAGCGAGCTCGGCTACGCCTACACGAGGCTTCGGAATTGCGTGCGGATTCGAAAAGGGCGGATACGTCGCCACCTGCGCGGAGATTTCAGTTGAGCATAACCAGGTCAGGATCGTACGGGTTGTGGAGGCATTCGATTGCGGAGCGGTGGTGAACCCACAGGGCCTGAAGAATCAAATCGCCGGGGCTGTTATGCAAGGCCTCGGTGGCGCGTTGTTCGAGGCCATTCATTTTGAAAATGGCCGGATTCTCAATGCTCACTTAGCGGACTACCGTGTCCCCCGTTTTAGCGATGCGCCGCGAATTGATGTCGTATTGATCGTCCGTAAGGACCAACCTTCAATGGGCGCCGGAGAAACCCCGCTGGTTGGGATTGCCCCAGCAGTCGCCAACGCCATCTTCAGCGCAACCGGTATTCGGATTCGCTCAATGCCGCTGGTGCCGGGAGGTTTGCCGACGAACAAGACCGACAAAGCGAGCTTATCCGGGGCAGCGTCAAATTCTCTACATGGGCATTTAAGCTAACATCACATGTGAACAGGTGAAAGATGATTAGAAACGCAAGCTGGTCCATTCTCTTTTGTGCTTTGCTTTTTGGTTCCCTGACTACGGCTCTGTTGGCGCAAACGGGCGGGGGCGTCTTCTATAACTTCAGCGCTGAAGCTCCCGGCAAAATCCACAAGGTGACCGTTGCGGATCTTCCAGCGCCGCACGCTACCAAATCGGCGGTGAACCCGCCGGAGATGAGTCCTCGTCCGGCAGACGCAATGCCCAAAACGCTTCCCGGTTTTAAGGTGAACATATATGCGACCGGACTCGATGAACCGCGCGAACTTCGGGCCGCGCCGAATGGTGACATTTTTCTGGCGGAGACCAGCAAGGGTGAAATCACTGTTTTTCGCGGGATCGGCAAAGATGGCAAGGCTGAACAGACTTCGACCTTTGCCACCGGCCTGCACGAGCCTTTTGGCATCGCCTTCTATCCACCGGGGGAGAATCCGCAGTGGGTTTACATCGGCGACACAGATTCTGTAAAGCGCTTCCCCTATCGCAGCGGCGATTTAAAAACCAGGGGAGCAGCTGAAACAATCATCCCGGAAATTTTCCCCGGAGCCAGCCACGCTCATGGACACAATACAAGGGACGTCGCGTTTTCTCCGGATGGAAAGAAGATGTTCGTTTCAGTAGGATCAGGTTCGAACGTTGATGACCCTGACACCCACAAAACTGAGTTTCACCGCGCAAATATTCTGGAATATAACCCCGACGGCTCCGGCGTACGCGTGTACGCGTCAGGCCTGCGAAATCCGGTCGGGTTAGCCTTCAATCCAAAGACCAGCGAAATCTGGACCGCGGTGAACGAGCGCGACGAACTTGGCGACAATCTTGTCCCTGACTACACCACGCACGTTCAGGATGGCGGCTTCTACGGCTGGCCTTGGTATTACATGGGCGGACACCAGGATCCGCGACTCAAAGACAGCCACCCCGATCTGCGCGCGCGCATGATTACACCTGACATCCTCATTCAACCCCACAGCGCGCCTTTAGGATTCGCCTTCTACACCGGCGACCAGTTCCCTGCCGACTATCACGGCGACATGTTCCTTTCTCTGCACGGCTCCTGGAACCGCCAGCCTCGTACCGGTTACGAACTTGTGCGGGTTCCGTTGCATCAGACGGGCAAAGCGTCCGGCGAATATGAGGACTTCCTCACGGGCTTCGTCACACCCGAAGGAAACGTCTGGGGCAGGCCCGTGGGAGTAGCAGTAGCAAAAGACGGATCGCTGCTGGTCAGCGACGACGGTTCCGGAACCATCTGGCGCGTGAGTTACGAAGGGAAATAGATTTCAGATTCTGCGATACCTGTCGAGAACGAAAACTAAAATGCCACCGTCTATTGCTGGGCATGGTGGGAAACCATCGGGTAGCTGACGCTCACGCTCGTGTTCCTTTACAATCGTTCGTTAATTCTCCTCCTGCGTAGCCAGTATTTATCCACCTCACCGTGGCGGGATTATCTGAAGCTACAGGAGGACTTTATTTTCAAGAAGATGAACCCTTCAAAGCCTAATCCGTCGACTTTCCAGGAGCTGATTCTCCGGCTCCAAGCTTTCTGGGCGGAACACGGATGCGTGCTTCAGCAACCGTACGATCTCGAGGTGGGCGCCGGCACGATGGCGCCGGAGACGTTTCTACGTGTACTCGGACCCAAGCCTTACAAAGTCGCTTATGTGCAGCCGTCGCGACGTCCCGCCGATGGGCGTTACGGTGAAAATCCCAACCGGCTTTATAAGCATATGCAGTTACAGGTCATTCTGAAACCGCCGCCGGAGAATGTGCAGGAGCTTTATCTGGAATCGCTGGGCGCGATGGGAATTGATTTGCACCAACATGACATTAAGTTCGAAGAAGACAATTGGGAATCGCCAACCCTGGGCGCTTGGGGAATTGGCTGGCAGGTCATGCTCGACGGTTTGGAGATCACGCAGTTTACTTATTTTCAGCAATGCGGTGGTGTTGATCTTTTTCCAATTTCCGCGGAACTGACTTATGGACTCGAACGCATCGCAGCGTTCCTGCAGGATGTAGATTCGATTTACGACATCGTATGGGCGCGCGATCCGGAGAACGGCCATGAGACCAAGTATGGCGACGTGCGTCTCGCGGATGAACTACAGCTTTCGGTTTACAACTTTGAAATGGCTGACGTCGGCGCCGCGTGGAAGCACTTCGAATTGTGTGAGGCGGAGTGTAGAACACTGATTCACCTTTACTGGGGAAGCGGCGGCCCTGCCGCAACGAAGACCACAAACGGGGGACAACCGCAGGAAGAGGGGCACTCGGACACCGAGGTTAAGTCTTGTGATAAACACCGGTTCCCTCTTCTTGCCGCCTACGAGCTTTGCTTGAAGTGTTCGCACCTCTTCAACATTCTCGACGCTCGCGGCGCAATCTCGGTGACTGAGCGCGTCGGCGTGATTGCGCGGGTGCGGGCTCTGGCGGTCGGAATTGCCAAGGCCTGGGTGGATCAGCAGAGCACAAAACCTGAAGCCCCACCGTTAGCGGAACAATTCTCAGCTTGAATCCCACCAGCTCCAATCTTCAGGGCATCATCGGCAACACCAGCGCAGACGGATGTTGCGCGTCGTGAAGAATCACGTTGGTTGCCGGAACTGACGTGTGCGCGAACATGATCTCTTCGCCGGTGTTCAGATTGCGATCGAAACGCGGAAAATTGCTGCTGGCAATTTCCAGCCGGATCGAATGTCCTTTCAGAAACACGTTGCTGGTCGCCCAGAGATCAACGGTTATCTGATAAGTCTGTCCCGGATTCATAAAGTTCGGATGCTCAGGTGAATCGCGATAACGCATCCGCAGAATACCTTCCGTCAGATCCCGTGCAAATCCGTCGGGCCCGACATCGACAAGTTTGGCGGTGAAGTCCGTATCGACGGCAGACGATTTCACAAACAGGGTCGCGGTTACCGGACCGGTAACTTCCGTGTCCCGCTGCATAGGCGGGGTAGAGTAAACCAGCACGTCATCGCGATTCTCCACGCCGCGCTGGTCGCGCGGGCCAGGCTCCATGTGCTTTTCGTCACAGCATAACGGCCCGCCGAACGTGGGCGTCGGATTTATGGGATTGTAAACATAGGAGTCCGAAGGCTCTGTCTTGGCGGATGAGGTCGAAAGCGATCCGTCTCCACGCAACGAATTCGCCTTCCCGCCCGAGTGCAGAAAATATTTCGTAGATTGAGCCTGTGGAGGCGGCCAGTCGTCCTCCTGCCGATACTCATTGGCGCCCATCACGAAAAGCTTTACCGGCTTGTCCGTAGCATATTCGTTTTTAATGCCTTTCAAAGTGAAGTCGTACCAGTCGAGTATTACGTTGGTATAAACGTTCTCAATTGCATGAGGCCCAAAGTCGACGTCTCCGATGCGGCGCCCGAAACCAGCGTGCCCGCCTATTTCGATGAGCAAGTGCTGCTGAGTCCTCGCGACTTCGGTCGCGCCGTGCGCTTTTGCGCCCATGTAGTTGTGCAGCGTTCCGGCATTGAAAATGTCATACCAGCCGCCCACCTGGAGCATAGGAACGGAAATCTTCGAAAAATTCTCTTCGATGGACCACTGTTTCCAGTAATCGTCATAATCAGGATGAGCCAGCCAGTCGCCGTAATAAGGTGCGACCAATGAAGTGAGTTGGCCTTCAGCCGGCAACTGGCCGAAATTGAATACCGGATAATTGGCGATTGGAAGTGTAGGTACTCCTCTACGCGCATCTGTGTTCTCTTCGATCAGGCGTTGCAAAGTATTTTGCGCCAGCTGCGAGGTCCAGTTCTGATCGAACCACTGCTCAAATGCGCCGCCCTGATAGGTCCAGTTACTGTGATAGTTGCTGGCCGTCATATTCGGAGCGATTGCTGTAAGGTGAGAAGGCTGGGCAATCGCCGCGAGCATTTGGGTCGCTCCAACGTAAGAAGCCCCTATCATGCCCACCTTACCGTTGGAATACGGCAGCGCGGCTACCCATTCGACAGTGTCGTAACCATCGGCCTGCTCGTGACGGAATGGATACCACTCACCTTCGGACGTATACCGGCCTCGAACGTCTTGAATAACTACGA
>Ga0134128_10009260_pt1 | contig 11821 bp, 10 predicted proteins | sample KB31754_FD_96462 | JGI IMG/M metagenome (GOLD analysis project Ga0134128, IMG submission 96462) | Terrestrial soil microbial communities with excess Nitrogen fertilizer from Kellogg Biological Station, Michigan, USA - KB3-175-4 | ecosystem: Environmental > Terrestrial > Soil > Unclassified ...
CGCAATGTCCTCAAGCGGCTTCGTGTCGGCGGCCGGCGCCGGCGCCTGACGCGCTTCGTCGGCCGCCTTGGCGGAAGCCGCCGCCGCATCGGCGCTCGCCTGCGCCGCCTTCGCCGCGTCCGCAGCCTTCTGCGCCATGTCCTCAAGCGGCTTCGTGTCGGCGGCCGGCGCCGGCGCCTGACGCGCCTCGTCGGCCGCCTTGGCGGAAGCCGCCGCGGCATCGGCGCTCGCCTGCGCCGCCTTCGCCGCGTCCGCGGCCTTCTGCGCAATGTCCTCAAGCGGCTTCGTGTCGGCAAGCGTCATCGGCGCTTGGCGCGCCTCGGCCAAAGTCTTGGCGGAAGCCGCCGCCGCAGCCGCGCTTTCCTGCGCCACTTTGGCCGCCGTCGCCGTTTGCTGCGCTATCGCCTCAAGCGGCTGGGTGTCGGCGGCCTTGGTCGCCGCCTGTTGCGCCGCCTGCGCCGTCGTGGCGGAAGCCGCCGCGGCCTCGGCGCCCGCCTGCGCCGCTTTCGCCGCCGTCGCCGCCTGCTGCGCTATGGCCTCAAGCGGCTTGGTGTCGGCGGCCTTGGCCGCCGCCTGCTGCGCCGCATCGGCCGTCTTGGCGGAAGCCGCCGCCGCATCGGCTCGTTCCTGCGCCGCCTTCGCCGCCGTCGCCGCCTGCTGTGCTATCGCCTCAAGCGGCCGGGTGTCGGCGGCCTTGGCCGCCGCCTGCTGCGCCTCATCGGCCGTCTTGGCGGAAGCCGCCGCCGCGGCGGCGCTCGCCTGCGCCGCCGTCGCGGCGGCGGCGCGTTTATCGGCGTCGTCAGCGATTTGCTTGGCCGCCGCCTGCCGCGCATCCTCGGCGGCCTGGGCCGAAGCGACGGCGGCTTTCGCCGCGTCCTCGGCATGGCCGGCCATCTCGCTTATGCGCGCCTGGTCGGTCTTGGCGCTCTCATCGGCAGCCGCCGTCGCCGCCTTGAGATCGGCCAGCGCCTGCGCGGCGGCTTTATGCACCGCCTCGATGCTCTCGGCGGCTTCATTCTTCTGCGTCTGCACGCTCGACAGCAGGCCGACTTGCGTTTGCTTGGCCTGTGCGGCGACATCGGCGCCCGCCTTCTGGCCGGCTTCCTGCGCCGCCTTGGCGGCCGCGTCGGCGGCGCTGGCGGCGTGCTCGGCCTTGACGACCGTCTCGGCCACGGCGGCCAGCGCGGCGACGCGCGCCACCTCGATCGCCTTGGTCACCGCGCCGGCCTTCTCGGCCGCCTCGGCTTGCTGCGTTTGGCTCGCCTTCTCAGCGGCGGCGAGGCCGCCAGCGGCGTCGGCGGCGGCCTTGCGTGCGGCCTGCGCCGCGTCCTCAGCCTTCTGAGTCAGGGCGGCGACTTTCGTTTGCATCGCGCCAAGCGCCTGCGTCGCCTGCTCGACCGTCTTTTGCGCGCTCTGCACGGCGCTTGCCGCAGCAGCAAGGGCGCGGGTTTCATCGCTGAGACGCTGCTGATCGGCCTGACGCGCCGCCTCCGCCTTGGCGATGGCCTCGGCCTTCGCCGCCTCCTGCGCTTTGCGCGCCGCCTCTGCCTTGGCGGCGGCTTCGGCCTTCGCCGCCTCCTCCGCCTTGCGGGCGGCTTCCGCCTTGGCGGCGACTTCGGCCTTCGCCGCTTCATCCGCCTGACGCTCGGCCTCGGCCTGACGCTGCCGCTCAGCCTGGGCCGCCTCGTCGGCCTTGCGCTTGGCCTCGCGCGCCTTCAACTCGCTCGCCCGCTCGGCGGCGAGTTCGTCGGGCGTTTGCGGGCGCTGAATGTCGACCTCGCCGACCGTCAGACCAGCCGGCGCGGCCTTGGCGCGCTTCTCGTCGTCGAGCCCGACTTTCCAATCGAGCGTGCGCCCGACAACGCTGAGCTTGTCGCCGGTCAGCTTGACTTTGCCCTGCTCCAGCCCCGAAAGCTCGGCGAGCGCGAATTTGACAAGTGCGTTGAAATCGACGCCTTTCGGCAAGCCGGCGGCGAGGTGCGTGTCGTCGTCGATCGGCAGGCCCATCGCCTGGCCCGCCGCCAACATCGCCTTGTGCGCCGCCGCATCCGGCGTGTAGCCGGTGAAATGCAGGCCATCGTCGTCGCGCATCGCGGCGAACGCATATTCGGCCACCGCCGGCGGCGCGATCCCGGCGCTGTCGATGCTGAAGCCGGCTGGCGCCTGCGCGGCGAATTGCGCCACGTCCTCGATGTCGCCGACCGCGCTCGTCTTGCCGCTGAGGCGAATCGCGGCGTCGCTGACTTCGACCTTGCCGGAAGCGAGCTTGGCCAGCGCCCCCAGCGCCCATTGCGCCGCCTGCGGCTGGCCGCCCGAAGCGCCGCTCTCAAGCGCGAGCCCGTTGTCGATCTTCGCGCCGGGAAACAGCTTGGCGGCGAGCTTGCCGAGCGCCGTCTTCTCGGCCGGCGAAGTCGCGCCGCCGGACAGCTTCGCCGTGTCGCCGCTGCGGGCGGCGGAGAACACGAACGGCGAGGCGACGGGCGGCGTTACCTCAGCCCCCGTCAGCTTGACGCCCTCGGGCGGCGCCTTCAACAGCGCCAGCGCCCGCCCATAGGCGGCGGCGTCGGCGGCGACGCCGCTGACGTCGAGCGCGCCGTCGGTGAAGGTGGCGGCGCCGCGGCTGAAATTGGCGAGCAGCTTGACCGCATATTCGGCCGCCGCCGGCAGCGCCTGCGAATCGCCGCGCCCGTAATCGGTGCGATCAAGCACGTCGGCGAGGCCGAGACTCTTGGCGGCGGCGGCGATCACGGCTTTCGTGCGTGGATTCGGCACGTCGCCCGACACCGTGACGCGGTCGCCGCTGCGCACGATCCACCAGACATAGGGCGAGACCGCCGTGATGACGCCGAGTCGGGCCGCCTCGACGGAGCGCACGCCCGAGACCTCGCCCGCACTGTCGATGGCGTTCTTCAGGTCGGCGTGGCTGTAAGCCGCGCCGCGCAGCGACACGTCGCGGCCGCGCGCCTTGACCTCAGCGCCCTCGACATCGCCGCCGATCGCCGCGCCGACCTGTTTCGACAGCCCGTTCTCGATGTCGGTGCGGGCGCCGGTCGAGCCAAGCACCCACAGCACCGCCAACGGGACAAGACCGATCGCCCACCTGTTCGGCTGATAAGACATGGGTCTCCCCCCGTGGATCGTCGCCGCGTCGGCGAAGCGCCGGCAATGCGGCCCGCAAGCAACGTCAATGGCCAGCGCCTGTCAAGGCGCAACCGGACCGCCGTCCCGCGTAAACGCCGCCCGCGCTGCCGCGGCGAAATGACTCAGGGGCGCCGACAGCCGTTTGACACGCGCCATCCGCCTCACAATACTGCGCGAAGGTTCAAATATAAACGACCGCCGCCGCACCGCCGGCGCGGGAGAGGACGCGACGCCATGCCGGCGATTTTGTCGAACGTCAAAGCCGCTCCTGGCCGCCGTGGGTCGCGGCGATGACCGCTCGCCCCGCCGGCGCGGTCCGCATGAGCCCGTTCTACAACGCCGAGCACGAGGCCTTCCGCGAGTCGCTGCGCCGATTCGTCGCCAAGGAGATCGAGCCGTTCACCAATGCATGGGACGAGGCGGGCGAGTTCCCGCGCGAGATTTATAAAAAGGCCGCCGCCGTCGGCTACATGGGCCTCGGCTTCCCCGAGGCCTATGGCGGGACCGAGGGCGACCGCTTCATGCGCATCATCGCCATGCAGGAGATCGCGCGCGCCGGCTGCGGCGGCCTCGGCGCCGGGCTGTTCAGCCACACCATCGGCGCGCCGCCGATCCTGCATCGAGGCTCCGAGGCGCTGAAGGCGCGGGTGCTGCCGCAAATCCTGTCGGGCGACAAAATTTCGGCCCTCGCCATCACCGAGCCCTCCGGCGGCTCAGATGTCGCCAACCTGCGCACGACGGCGCGGCGTGACGGCGATCACTTCGTCATCAATGGCTCCAAGACCTTCATCACCTCCGGCATGCGCGCCGATTTCATCACGCTCGCCGTGCGCACCGGCGGCCCCGGCGCCAGCGGCGTCAGCCTGCTGCTCGTCGAGGGCCAGCCGGAGGGCCTGCAACGCACGCCGCTGAAGAAAATGGGCTGGTGGTGCTCGGACACCGCGACGCTCTATTTCGACAACCTGCGCGTGCCGGTGGACAACCTCATCGGTAAGGAGGGCGAGGGCTTCAAGGCGATCATGCTCAATTTCAACGACGAGCGCCTGCATGGCGCGGCCGGCGCGATCTCCGCCGCCCGCGTCTGCCTGGACGAGGCGGCCGCCTACGCCAAGCAGCGCGTGACCTTCGGCAAGCCGATCTCCCAGCATCAGGTGATTCGCCACAAGCTCGTCGATATGGCGATGCGCGTCGAGGCTTCGCAGGCGATGCTCGAATTGCTGACCTGGCGGCTGGAGAACGGCGAGAACCCGGTCGCCGAAATCTGCATGCTGAAGAACCAGGCGACGACGACAATGGCCTATTGCGCCAGCGAGGGCGTGCAGATTTTCGGCGGCGCCGGCTTCCTGCGCGGGGCCAAGGTCGAGCGCATCTATCGCGAGGTGAAGGTCAACGCCATCGGCGGCGGCACGGAAGAGATCATGAAAGACCTCGCCAGCCGCCAGATGGGGCTCTGAGCGGCGCGCCGGTGCACCGTCATAGCCAGGCTTGTCCCCCAGGCGCTAACTCAGATCGGCAACGCGGGCCTTATCCGCGTCTTGACCGGGCTTGTCCGGTCATCCGCCGTCGAGCGATTCGAGGTTAGGAGATTTACTTCGGGTTTCTTTTCAACGCGAAGCGAAGCCATCCGCAGTCCGTCGATTACGCTCTGGCGTGGATGACCGGGACAAGCCCGTCAGGACGGCCGCGCGCGATTCAATAGCGTACCGAGGCCAACATCTCGGCGGCCACGGGCTCGAAATTTGCGTTTGACGGTTTCGCAAAGAAAGCGCTGACTCGCAGCAACAAACAAACGGGAGGGCCCCCATGACGCCGGACATCGGCCTCAGCCATTGGTTCGCCGAGCGGGCGCTGCGCACGCCCGAGCGCAAGGCGCTGTATTTCGAGGGCCGCGACTGGACTTATGGGCAGTTTCAACAGGAGATCGAGGACGTCGCCGCTCGGCTCGCAGCGCTTGGCGTCGCCAAAGGCCAGCGCGTCGCCTTCCTCGGCCACAACCAGCCGATGTTCCTGTTCGCCATGTTCGCCGTGGCGCGGCTGGGCGCGATTTTCACGCCGCTGAATTTCCGCCTCACCGGCCCCGAACTCGCCTTCATGCTGGAGGACAGCGGATCGCAAGCCCTCATCGTCGACGACGCGCATCGCGCCGTCATCGCGCCGGAACTCGAACGGCTCGGCGCGCTCAAGGCGGTGCTCGCCGCCGAGCGGCCGCGGCAATGGAGCGAGGCGACGCCGCCGCCCGTCGCCCAGGTTGCCACGCGCGAGGACGATGTCGCGCTCATCATGTACACTTCGGGCACCACCGGGCGGCCGAAAGGGGCCATGCTCACGCACGGCAATTTCTGGTGGAACAACACCAGCGGCATGCACGCGATGGACGTCTGCGCCGACGACGTGACGCTGGTGGCGGCGCCGATCTTCCACATCGGCGGCCTCAACGTGACGACGCTGACGGCGCTGCAAAAGGGCGCGCTGGTCGTGCTGCATCGCACCTTCGATCCCGCCCGCGCGCTCGCCGACATCGCCGCCCATCGCGTGACGACGATGTTCGGCGTGCCGGCGATGTTCCTGTTCATGGCCCAGCAACCGGGCTTCGCCGAGTGTGACCTCTCGACATTGCGGCTGCTTGTGGTCGGCGGCGCGCCCTGCCCGCTGCCGCTGCTGAACGTCTATCTGGCGCGCGGCATATCCATTCAGCAGGGCTACGGCCTGACCGAGACCGCGCCGATGGTGAGCTTTCTTTCACCCGAACACGCCCTGCGCAAACTTGGCTCCTCGGGCCGCACGCCGATCTTCGTCGAGGTCAAGATCGCCAGCCTCGACGGCAAGCCGGTCGAAGCGCCCGGCGCGCCGGGGGAAATTCTGGTGCGCGGCCCTAATGTGTTCAAAGGCTATTGGGGCCAACCCGAGGCGACAGCGAAGGCGATCGACGCCGAAGGCTGGTTCCACACCGGCGACGCCGGCTTCGTCGACGACGAGGGCTTCCTCACCATCAGCGATCGCATCAAGGACATGATTATCACCGGTGGCGAGAACGTCTATCCCGCCGAGATCGAGAGCGAGTTGATGCGCCACCCCGCCGTCGCCGAGGTCGGCGTGATCGGCGAGCCCAGCGCGCGCTGGGGCGAGCAGGTGGTGGCGGTGATCGCGCTGAAGCCGGGCGCGACGCTGACGCTGGAGGAATTGCGCGCTTTCGCGGCGCAGCGGCTGGCCGTCTACAAGCTGCCCAAGCGCCTGGAACTTGTCGCCGCCCTGCCGCGCAACGCCACCGGCAAAATCCTCAAGCAGCGGCTGCGCGAGGCGCTCGCCAAACCGGCGGCTGGTTGAGCCAGCCGCCCCTCACTCCAGATTGGTGTGGCGGGCGCGCATCGTCTCCGCCGTCTCGTTGAGGCGCGGCCGCAGCTTGAGGATGGCGAGTTCGAAGGCGATCATCTGCGCGGTCTCGAACAGCGATCCCATCGGCAGCACCGAAAGCCCGCCGCCCTGATCGTTGGCCATCGTCTGCGCCGGGATCAGCGTCACCACGTCGACCTGGTTGGCGAGCGCTCCCTGCGGCTGCGCCGTCACCAGCGCCGTGCGCGCCCCGGCGCCGCGGGCGATGCCGACGAGGGCGCGGGCGGTGGCGAGATCGCCGGGGCCGGCCGAGACGAACAACAGATCGCCAGCGCCAACCGGCGGCGCCGTCATGTCGCCCCAGACCGCGACATCGCGGCCCATGTGGAACAGCCGCATCGCGAAGCCGCGCATTTGCAGGCCCTCGCGCCCGAGGCCGAAGACGACGATGCGCCGGGCCTTGACGATCTCCTCGATGAGCCCGTCGAGCGCATCCTCGGGCATGGCGGCGAACACGCCGGCAAGATCCCGCAACGCCCCACTGGCGAGCCCGTTCAACCCCTGCATCACCTTCTCCGCCGCGACCTGACGCCCAGCTATCCCAACACGCCGCCACCGACGACATGGGCATCGCTGACCAACCAATCCGCTAGCTGAGCGGTGGCGGAATTGTCAAGAATGATTGCTGCGCCGCCCATCGGCCCGCGGTCGGAGATTCCGGCGACGCTCCCATTGGCGCCGGGCGCGCCAAGGCGACAATCAGCCGCCGCCCTCCAGCATCGCCAGTGTGCGTGCGTCCGCCTCGCCGGCGAAGAAGCGGTCGAGCGCCGTCGCAAAAGGCGGGGCGCCGCCGGATATGGCCGCAAACAAGGTCGCGCAGGAGCGCAGCTTCAAATCGTCGGGCGCGCCGAAAATCTGGCGCGCCGTCAGCCCCTCGCGGCTCAGTAGAATTTCGAACAATTCGATCAGCCGCGGCCCGAGCACGGGATCGGCGAGATAGGCCTCAGCCTCGGCGCGGCAGGCGAGGCCAAAGGTCTGCGACATCGCGCTCGCGCCGAGGCCGCGAAGCTGCGGAAACATGAACCACATCCAGTGGCTGCGCTTCCGCCCGGCGCGCAATTCCTCGCGCGCGGCCTCGAAAGCGCCGGCCTGCGCCTCGCGGAAACGTGCAAGATTGAACGAACCCATGGCGTGCTCTCGGGTTGCCGTCGCGCCGGCCGCCAGCTACAGGGGAGCCTTCCTCGCCGACACGGAGGCCGTCTTGACCGCGGAAAGCGGCGTAAATCCGTATTGGCGACGCAATCTCTACGTCTGCCTGTTCGGCTCGTTCGTCAACATGGCGGGCATGACGATCCTGCTGCCGTTCCTGCCTAATTACGTGCGCGAACTCGGCGTCAAAGGACAGGAGGCCGTGGTGTTCTGGTCGGCGGCGGCGTTCAGCGCCTCGTTCTTCGCCGCCGCGCTGGTCTCGCCGATCTGGGGCTGGCTCGCCGATCTCTACGGCCGCAAGCCGATGCTGATCCGCGCCTGCGCCGGCATGACCATCGCCATTTCGGCGATGGGCATGGCGGGCGACGTTTACCAACTCGTCGGCTTAAGGGCGCTCGCCGGCCTGCTCGGCGGCTACACCTCGGGCAGCGTCATTCTGGTGGCGAGCCAGACGCCCAAAGACCGCTCGGCCTGGGCGCTCGGCAAATTGTCGATCGGGTCGCTGTCGGGCACGCTGATCGGGCCGCTGATCGGCGGCGTCGCGCCGCGCCTCATCGGCCTGCGCGAAACGTTTCTGTTCACCGGCGCCGCCATTTTCGTCGCCTTCCTGCTGACGACGTTCGTCGTCCGCGAGGACCGCAGCCTGCGCCCGCAGCGCGTAAACGGCCGCTTGCCGTCGCTCGCAAGCCTGGTGCGGGATTGGCGGCCGATCGGCTTTATGCTCGCCTCCGCCTCGCTGTTGCTGGTCGCCAACATGTCGATCGAGCCGATCGTCACCATCTATGTCGGCGAGATTGCGCGGCCGGGGCAGGATGCGGTGTTCTACGCCGGCGCGGCTATGTCGGCCGGCGCCTTCGCCGCCATGCTCGCCGCGCCCACCATTGGCCGCCTCGCCGATCGTCATGGGCACTGGAAGGTGGTGGCGCTGTCGTTCGCGGCCGCCGCGGCGGTCATCGTACCGCAGGCCTTCGTCACCGCGCCCTGGCAGTTCGTGGCTTTGCGCTTTCTGATGGGCGTGGCGCTCGCCGGGCTGATGCCGGCGATGACGGCGCTGATCCGCCGCAGCGCCCCGGACGCCGCGATCGGCCGCATTCTCGGCTTCTCGCAATCGGCGCAATATTTCGGCCAGATCGCCGGGCCGTTCGCGGGGGCCGCGGTCGCGGCGCGGTTCGGCATGCGCGCGGTGTTCTTCGCCACGGCGCTGACGATGCTGGCCGCGGCGCTCGGCAACGAGGCGATGCGGCGGCGGGTCGAGGGTCGGGGCTTGAGGGAACCGGCGCTGCGGTCTAGCGTTGCCCCTGACAGATGAGCGATGGGAGGCCGCCATGCCGGATAAACACAAAGAATCCCTGCTCGAAAAGGCCGAGGACAAGCTCAAGGATCTCGCCGGGCTGCCGCCGGGCCGCTTTCCCGACGGCGAGCCGAAGCCTTCGAGCAGCGCCGACGCGCCACGCGGCACGCTGACCGCCGACGATGCGGAAGGCTTGCCGCCGCACGATGACCTGGGCACGGGGATCAAACCGACGGGATAGGAGGCGGGCATGGATAAGGACAGCCAGGCCAGCGCGGCCGCGGCTTCGCTGGAAAAGCTGAAGCAGGAGTCGCACGCTCTGAAAGAACGCATCGAGGAGCTTCGCCGCAAGACCGAGATGCCGATCAATTCCTCGCTCGGCGATCCCGCCATCGACGCCGCCAACGCCGACGGCCACAATGACGTGGCGGACGACGAAGACGACTAGAACGGTTACCGATCAAGTTGAGCCACCGTCATTGCGAGCGAAGCGAAGCAACGACGGGGTTCGCTGATTCAATCTATTCGGATACTGCTCTAAGCGCCGCCGTCGTCGGCGAGCGCGGCGATCGCTTTGGCCAAGGCGGCGCGAAAGGCGGCGAGTTGCGGCGGCGTGAGTTCCGCCGCCGCGCGGTGGTTGATTCGCAGCGCCTCCTGCTTCAGCGGCCCCTCCAGCGCGCGGCCGCGCTCGGTCAGGGTGATGAGCACGCGGCGCGAGTGCTTGGGATCGGGGGCGACGGCGATGAGCCCGTCGCGCCGCATGCGTTTCAGCGTGTTGGCGACCGTCGGCTGCTCAATGTCGAGCCGGCGGGCGATCTCGGACTGCGTAAGGCCCTCTTCTTCCCACAGCGCCAGCAGCAGCGGGAACTGACCGAGCGAGACGCCATATCCGCCGAGGCGTCGATCGAGCGCCCGCCCGAACAGCCGGCCGGCGAGATTGACGAGATAGCCCAGGCTCTTTTCACGATCGAATTCGCTGTTCGCCATTGCCGGCCCCAATGCGCGCACGCAGCGCCGGCTTGATTACGCCAACCGCGAGCAGCGCGATAGCGAGCAAGATATTCACGGCGCCGGCGACGCGCTCGACGAGCAACGCGGCGGCGAGATCCGGCGCGCCGGCGCCGTCGGCGGCGAGCGCCTGAGCCGCCACCAGCGCCCGCCGCCCCGCTGGGGCGAGGAGCGCGAGCGAGGAGACGACGACGAGCAAAGCCAGCCCGGCATGCAGCCAGAGCCAGCGCTGACGGCGCAAGCCCGGCGAGACGATCGCCATGCCGAGGCCGGAGAGCACGGCGAGTCCGAGCCCCGGCAAGGTCAGCGCGCGGGTTGCAGCGACAATCTCGGTGCACGCCGGCAGAAAGCCCGGCGAGCCCGGCGGGCCGCCCAGGATGGCGGCGACGACGTGGCCGAAGACGCTGCCGAGAAACAGCGCCAGGCCGATGAGATGGGCGATTTTGAGGGCGCGGTGCATGGCGGCGTCTCCGGGTCTTATCATAGCGAGCTATGACACGAGTCCACGGATATAGCAAGCTATGATTACAGATCTTGCAGCCGCGCCGTGCATGCTGTTATAAAGTCAAGCGTCCGTGGTGATTTGGCCGGCCGGCTTGCAGCCACGTTAAACAAGTCGCTAAAGAGCCGCTTCACTGCGACCTGATGGCGACGTTCGCATTCAGGAATCGCAATGCCTATCAAGATCCCCGACAAACTGCCCGCCTATGAAGCCCTGATGGCCGAAGGGGTGCGGGTGATGACCGATTCCGCCGCCATCCGGCAGGACATTCGCCCGATGCAGATCGGGCTGCTCAATCTGATGCCGAACAAGATCATGACCGAGTTGCAGCTCGCCCGCCTGCTCGCCGCGACGCCGCTCCAGGTCGAACTGTCGCTGGTGCGTCTGGGCACGCATAGGGCCAAGCACACGCCGGAAGACCACATGATGGCCTTCTATTCGACCTGGGAGGAAGTGCGGCTGCGCAAGTTCGACGGCTTCATCGTCACCGGCACGCCGCTGGAGACCATCCCCTACGAGGAGGTGCGCTCCTGGCCGGAGGTGCAGCAGATTTTCGAATGGACGCGCTCGAACGTACATTCCTCGATGTTCGTGTGCTGGGGCGCGATGGCGGCGCTGCACCATTTCCACGGCGCGCCGAAGCGGCTGCTGGAGGAAAAGGCGTTCGGCGTCTATCCGCAAAAGATCCTGGCCCCGACCTCGCCGTATCTGGCGGGCTTCGCCGACGATTTCGCGACGCCGATCTCGCGCTGGGCGCAGATCGAGCCGGCGGACCTGCACGGCCGCAAGGGGCTAGAGGTTTTGGCGCAGAACGACGAGCGCGGGGTCAGCATCGCGGCGGCGGCGCGGGCGCGCCGGCTCTATGTGCTCGACCATCTCGAATATGACGCCACCTCGCTCGCCGACGAATACTTCCGCGACGTCAAGGCGGGGGTTCCGATCAACCCGCCGAAGCACTATTTCCCCGACGAAAATCCGGCCAACGCGCCGCCCAACACCTGGCGCGCGCATGGGCACCTGCTGCTGTCGAACTGGATCAACGCGATGTACCAGACGACGCCGTTCGAGCCGCAGCGCATCGGCGGTTAGACGAAGTTTCCGATGCGGCCGCCGCCGCCGCTCAATTCATCCGCGGCCGGCGCAGCAGCGACGTGCGGTCCGCCGATTTCACCCGCACCCAGAAGCTGCGCTTGTCGCGCACGATCTCGATCGGGATTTCCACCCCAGCCGCGCCGGCGCCCCAAATCTCGCGGTAGAAGTCGGCCAGCGTATCAACCGAGGCGTCGCGCACCGACGCCAGAATGTCGCCGGCGCGCAGGCCGGCGGCCGCCGCAGGGCCG
>Ga0134128_10009261_pt1 | contig 11820 bp, 13 predicted proteins | sample KB31754_FD_96462 | JGI IMG/M metagenome (GOLD analysis project Ga0134128, IMG submission 96462) | Terrestrial soil microbial communities with excess Nitrogen fertilizer from Kellogg Biological Station, Michigan, USA - KB3-175-4 | ecosystem: Environmental > Terrestrial > Soil > Unclassified ...
AGCCGTCGGGCGGCGGCGATCCGATCCTCTACCAGCACCTCTTCTGGTTCTTCGGGCACCCCGAGGTTTACATCATGATCCTGCCCGCCTTCGGCATCGTCAGCCAGATCGTCTCGACGTTCTCGAAGAAGCCGGTGTTCGGGTACCTGGGCATGGTTTACGCCATGGTCGCCATCGGCGGGATCGGGTTCATTGTCTGGGCCCACCACATGTTCACCACCGGCCTCAGCCTTGATGCGCAGAGCTACTTCATGGTCGCCTCGATGGTCATCGCGGTGCCGACAGGGGTGAAGATTTTCTCGTGGATCGCCACGATGTGGGGCGGCTCGATCAGCTTCACCGTGCCGATGCTGTGGGCCATCGGCTTCGTCTTCCTATTCACCATCGGCGGGGTGACCGGTGTGGTGCTGGCAAGCGCCGGCGCCGACCGGGCGCTGCACGACACCTACTACGTGATCGCGCATTTCCACTACGTGCTGTCGCTTGGCTCGACCTTCGCGATCTTTGCCGCATTCTACTACTGGTTCCCCAAGATGAGCGGCCTGCTGCTCAACGAGCGGATAGGCAAGATTCACTTCTGGCTGACCTTCATCGGCGTCAACGTCACGTTCTTCCCGCAGCACTTCCTCGGCCTTGCCGGGATGCCGCGACGCTATGCCGATTACCCCGACGCGTTCGCCTTCTGGAACGGCATTTCTTCGTTCGGCTCGTACATCACCGGGGTTGGCCTGCTCGTCTTCCTCGCCGGCATCGTCGTGGCCTTCCGGCAGCGCCGCCCGGCCCCTGCCAACCCCTGGGGCGTGGGCGCGACGACGCTCGAATGGACGCTCCCCTCACCGCCGCCGCGGCACCAGTTCAACACGTTGCCGGTGATCGAGTAGGGGAACGAGGAGGTATCGGCAGTGACCATTACCGACGTTGTCTATTACGTGTTCCTCGGCATCATCGTCGGCGTCTTTTCCGCGATACAGGGCGCGCTCAGGGCCGAGGGGCGCCGCTCCCCCGCCGGTGCGCCCGGACCTGCCGTCAGTGGTGGTCTGGCGGCGGCCGCACCGTCGGCGATATTGTGGTCGATCTGCCGACTTGAACGAGCCCCGAACCTTGATACCCTCATCAAAGCCCTCATCGCTCGCTATGAGGAGATTGCGACTGCCTTTTCGGCTGGCGATATCACCGGTCAAAAGGCATTGATGTCGAGCGAGGTCTATACGGTGCTGGTCGAGGCGATCGCCGAGCGGACCGGCACGGAGGAAATCGGCAGGCTCATCGGCCCCCGATCCGCAAAGGTGACGAACGCGGCCTTTGGTGAAGGCGTGGCAAGCCTCACCATCGTCTTTACCGGCCTCGTTGTAGCACAGGGGCCGGACGGCCGGGTTCTCGCGGATGCTACCGGGAATACCGCCGGAGCCCGGGATGCGTGGACGTTCGAGCGCTCGACCGACCGTCACAAACCGGCGTGGACCCTGGTCGCCACGGAGCCGCTCGACTGACCAGCGATGAAGCAGAAGCGAGCAGCGAAATGATCAGGATCAAGAGGGTTTACCTTCCGCCCGACGCAGCCGACGGACAGCGCGTGCTGGTCGACCGCCTCTGGCCGAGGGGCATCGCGAAGGCTGACTTGCACGCGGCGTTGTGGCTCAAGGACGTGGCGCCGAGCGCTGCGTTGCGCAAATGGTTCGGGCACGATCCCGCGCGCTGGCAGGAGTTTCGGTCGCGATATGCGCTGGAACTCAAGACAAATCCGGCGCTTGCGACCCTTCGGGAACTCGCGCGCAAGGGAGATCTGACGTTGCTCTACTCAGCCCATGACGAAGCGCACAATCAGGCCGTCGTACTGGCCGAGGCCCTGGGGCAGGAACCGGCATGAAATTTTCCCTGCATTCTCCCGTCTGCGATCTGCTGGGCTGCCGCTATCCCGTCGTGCTCGCCGGGATGGGCGGCGTGGCGCGCGCCGAGCTGGTCGCGGCAGTCACCGCCGCCGGCGGCTTCGGCTTTCTCGGTATGGTGCGGGAATCCCCTGCCCTGATCCGCGAGCAGGTCGCAGAATTGCACAGCCTCGGGCACACACGGTTCGGGGTCAATCTCATCCCCGCGGCGACTCCTGCCGCGTTGCTCAACGAGGAACTGGACGCCTGCATCGACCTTGGCGTGCACGCGGTTTGCCTGTTCTGGGATATCGATCCGGCCGTGGTCCGCCGGTTGCGGCAGGCGGGAATACTGGTGGTTTACCAGGTCGGCTCGGCGAGCGAGGCCACCGAAGCCGAGGCGGCGGGCGCACAAATCATCATTGCGCAGGGCGTCGAGGCTGGCGGGCATGTGCGCGGGATTCGACCGCTCCACGACCTGATCCCCGAGGTCCTGGCGGCCGTGAAAGTTCCGGTGCTCGCAGCGGGCGGTATCAGCGATGGCACGGACGTCGTCATGGCGCTGGCGCTCGGCGCGCAGGGCGCGGTGATCGGCACGGCGATGATCGCGACGCCAGAGTCCTTTGCCCACGATTTTCACAAGGTACGGCTGCTTGCTGCCGCCGGCAACGACACCGTGCTGACGCAGGCCTTTCATATCAACTGGCCGGCAGCCGGCGCCGTACGGGTCGTTGCCAGCGACGTTACCTTCGGCATGCGGAGCGATCCAGGAGCGCCGGTTCGCCAGATCATCGCTTGGGAGGACGGGCGGCCGATATACCTGTTCAGCACCGACTCGCCGCTGCGCTCCACCACCGGCGATTTCGAGGCCATGCCGCTCTATGCCGGGATGGGCGTCGGCCGGGTCAGCAAGATGATCGGCGCGGGCGGGCGCCTTGCCGGGATCGTCGGGGAGACAGAACAACTGCTGGAGGTCGCGGCTTCGCCGAAGTCAATCGAGGCAAGTTCGGCGGTGTGTTATGCAGCCGACGCCGATCCCGAATATATGGGCTATCTGGGGCACGACGCGCTGGCCGAGCGGCTGGTTGAGCTTCGCGATATCGCCCGTGCCGCGCTTACCGAAACGCGCCGCCCCTCACTGGCAAACGCCACCGCCAACGCGACGCTTCTCCGGCTTGCACGCTGGACGGTGATCCTCTCGCAATTGGCAGCGAAGTTTGACGGGAACGAGACTGGCCGCAAGCCTGAGGCCCCGGGCTCGGTGATGGGCCCGCAGGGACGGCTGATCCAGACGTTGCGGCAATTGCTGCCGCTGGTCGGCGACGAGGACATGCGCGGCGTTCTGAACGCCGCACTCGCCGACATCGCGGAAGCGGATCGCGCCTCAGGCCTGCAGCTGTGGGGCGACGGTGGGGTGGTGGTGAGCGGAGACGCGGAACCCCTCGCGCATGCGCTCGATTAGGCCGGCTTCGCGCTGCGTCGAATAGACGAGGTGGACCGAGTGGGCAAACTCGGGTGCATCGGGCACGAGATGCAACTGGCCGGTGTCGAGATAAGGCTGCACGACGCTGAGCCTGAAATAGCCATAGCCGCCGGCCGCGAGCAGGTAGAGCAGCGCGAGCGGGCCGTGCGAGACGGCAATGGCTCCGCTGGCGAGTTCGGGAAAGGCCGCGTGAAAGCTCTGGTCGAAGGCCGGCCCCCAATCGACATGTACGTAACCCGCGCCCAGTTCCTCACGCCGGATCGGGGCGGTGCCAACCAGCACCAGACGCTCCTCGGCCAATAGTTCGACCACGAATTGCGCCCCTTGCGGCGGCGGGTTGTAAAGCACCGCCATATCCAGCGAGCCATTGTGCAGGCGTTCGAGCAGACGCGACGGAATGTCGACCTGGGCGTGCAGCGCAATCTCGGGCGCATGCCCCTTCATCCACACCAGCCACTCGGCAAGAATGGGGTTCCACAGGCTGATCTCAGCCGCCACGCTGGCGATATCGATCCGGCCGGGCGGCAGCCCCACCTGCTGGCGCGCCTGGTCCCAGACCTGCACCAGCGTCGTGGCATGGCGCACGAACCGCTCGCCCGCGGGTGTCAGGCGGGCGCCGGCCTTGTTCCGGACGAAAAGTTGCCGCCCGAGGCTCTCTTCAAGGGCCCGGACCCGCGCACTCACCGCGGTTTGTGTTACGTTCAAACGGCTCGCCGCCGAAACAAAACTGCCCGTCGAGGCGATCTCGAGGAACGTTCTTGCAAGGGTTATGTCCATTGGACAGCCAACATTCTTTTTGCGCTCATTCGGCAATATCATTCATTGGACTGCTGATTTGCCTGCTGTCAACACGCTCGTCGGCAGGACGACGGAACATGCTGATCGTTGCCCTCACAGCAGTTCAAGGAGAACGACATGGGTATCCAACTTGGGCAGATCGCCCCCGATTTCACGCAGGACAGCACCCAGGGTCCGATCCATTTCCATCAGTGGCTCGGCGATTCCTGGGGCCTGTTCTTCAGTCATCCCAAGAACTTCACGCCGGTCTGCACGACCGAGCTTGGCGAGGTGGCGCGGCTCAAGCCGGAATGGGACGGGCGCAACGTCAAGACCATCGGGCTCTCGGTCGACAAGGTCGACGCGCATAACCGCTGGGCAGACGATATCAAGGAGACGCAGGGCTCGGCGCTGAATTTCCCGATGATCGCCGACGGCGACGCCAAGGTCGCCAAGCTCTACGACATGATCCATCCGGACACCGACGCCGCCGTCACGGTGCGCTCGGTGTTCGTCATCGATCCGAGCAAGAAGGTGCGGCTTATCCTTACTTATCCGCCGAGCGCCGGCCGCAATTTCTACGAAGTGCTGCGGGCCATCGACAGCCTGCAACTGACCGACAGCCAGAAGGTGTCGACGCCGGTCAACTGGAACCCGGGCGACCCGGTGGTGATCTCCCCTGCCCTTTCCGACGAGGCGGCGCACGCCAAATATCCGCAGGGTTTTGAGACGCAGAAGCCCTATTTGCGCCTCGTACGGTTGTAGTCTCTCCCTCGACGCGGTCGATGGCGGGGCGGGGCCGAAGCGCGGTCCCGCCTCTGCTTTGAAGATAGCCCACGATCTCAGGCGGCGCTCGGGCCGGGATCATTGTCGCCGGGTGGCGGGTCGAAATCGCGCCCTCGCCGAAGCGGGCGAGCGTTGAAGGGAATAATCTCTCCCCCCTCATCCACTTCCATCTGCTCGATTACCGGCTCCGACGGCGATGCGTCGGACCGGAACTGCCACTCCGGCTGATACAGCACCTCCTCCACCGTTATCGTTTCGGCCGTGCCGTCGAGCTTGCGCACGACGGCCTGCTGGCCGGCTCGCATGCCGATCATTGCCAGCGCCCGTGAGGTCCAGGCGAGCAGGGTCAGGCCCACCATTTCCTGCTGTGTCAGAGCCACGATCGTGCGCTCCTCGGGGCGGCCGTCGTCGATCCTGAATCGCACGCGGCTGTTGATGGTTACGGCATCGTCGTAGATGTCAGAGGGCAGCATCACCGTCGCGGACCGAAGCTTGTGCAGCAAGGGCAAGGCGTAGGGGCCAGTTGGCCCACCCTCCCGGTGCAGCATGCCTTCGATAGTGGAAAAATCCTCCGTCGTGAGGACGGTCAAGGATTGTTCATGCATCGGTCGTCTCCATTGTTCGAAGGGGCGTGACGGGAGGAGTGAACGTCATCTCCTCCCGCGGGGCGAAGGCTCAGTTGACGAGTTGCGGCTGGCGCACCGACATGACGCGGAGGGTGTGCTCGCGGCCGTCGCGCGCCTCCCAGGTCGTCGCTTCGCCGGCGCGCAGCCCGATCAGGGCCGTGCCGACCGGGGTGAGTACCGAGACCCGGCCGAGCGAGATGTCGGCGTTCTTCGGATAGACCAGCGAAACCTCGCGAACCTTGCCGCTATCGGCCCAGAACTTGACGACCGAGCCCATGCGGACGATGTCGTCCGCGAGGTCCGTTTCGGGGATGATCAGCGCCCTTTCGAGCTTGAAAAGCAGATCGTCGGCGGCGTCCGGGTAGCCGGCGGCGACCATGGCCAGCACCATCAATTCGTGGTGATCGGTCTTGCCCACGACGACGTGCGGAAGAGGCATCTGGTGTCTCATTGTATTCTCCGTGCTGCGCCGGGCGCGCCACGGATTGGCGCGGCGGCGCATTAAAGTAACGATGTTGAAAAAAGCCCTGTGCAGCCCGTGCTCCGCAAGCGGAACGCAATCGACGCTACTATTTCAGGGCTGATGAACCCCCTGGACCTGGCAGGCGCTCCGCGCCTCCCATCCAGGGCATACTATTTTGCGGCCGAATACTTCCGGCGGGCAATCGATCGAGAAAATGTTCTGATCTGGTTCATGATTATCAACGTAAGGTGGATTTTGCGATTGTCAAGGCAGTTGGTGCAGCTTATCCGGCCGCACGCTTGTTTTTCGACCGCAGGCGCGCCCCCGGAGGCCGCGTGTTTCCACGGACGCGACGCAAGGTCCACCCTCCCGCCGCCTTGCTTAACATGCAACGAGAGTGCATCTTTGTCATGTTGCGTGGCAAGCGCAGAGACGACCACAGGGCGGCTAGATGCGACTGACCAGCTTCACCGACTACGCCTTACGGATGCTGATGTACGCGGCGGCGCGTGACGATCAGCTCATCACCATCGAAGAGACGGCGGAACGCTATCATGTCTCAAGGGCGCACCTGATGAAGGTCGCCAACCTGTTGACGCGCGCCGAATTTCTGCGGGCCGTTCGGGGGCGATCCGGAGGGCTGACGCTGGCCAAAGCTCCGGAGAAAATCGTGCTCGGCGACGTCGTGCGGGTGACCGAGCCGGATTTCGCGCTGGTTGAATGCTTTGGAACGGGTGGCAATTGCCTGCTGACGCCAAGTTGCAGGCTTCGCGGTGTGCTTGGTGAAGCATTGTCGGCGTTCGTCGCAACGCTCGACCGATATACGCTTGCCGACCTCGCCCTCGACCCGGCCCGGTTTGGCCTCGAGAAGGTGCCGTAGCCACCGGCTGGCCCCCGAATTAGGTTCAGAATCCCGGAAATGCGCGGCCGAACCGTTTAGACTAACTGGCGCAAGTACGGTTGCTGTCACGAAAAGGGTCGTGCCGGATCGCGATTTAATATATCGCTGTACTATTGAACTTCTGCACGAGTGCGTAGTGTCGGCGAGCCAAGGCATTTCAAAATCCCCCACCGGTATTGAGGGTTTCGACGAGTTGACACTCGGTGGCGTGCCGACTGGCCGGCCGACGCTTGTCTGTGGCTCGGCCGGCTGCGGCAAGACGCTGTTCGCGACGACGTTCCTGATTCACGGCGCTCGCGACTATAACGAGCCGGGCGTTTTCGTTACCTTTGAAGAGCGTCCGAGCGATATCGTCAGCAATGTCGCCTCGCTGGGGTTCGAGCTCGACAAGCTGGTTGCCGAGCAAAAGATCGCTTTCGAATACGTCGCCCTCGACCGCGCCGAACTCGAAGAGGCCGGCGAGTATGACCTTGAAGGTCTCTTCCTCCGGTTGGAAGCCGCAATTGACTCTGTCGGCGCCAAGCGCGTCGTGCTGGACACTATCGAGGGCTTGTTCTCGGTGTTTTCCAACGAGGCGATACTCCGCGCGGAATCCGCCGGTTGTTCGACTGGCTGAAAGACAGGGGAATGACGACGATCATTACCGCGGAGCGCGGCGATGGTTCGCTGACGCGGCAGGGGCTGGAAGAATACGTCTCGGACTGCGTGATCCTGCTCGACCACCGCGTGCAGAACCAAGTTTCGACGCGGCGCCTCCGGATCGTCAAGTATCGCGGCACGGCACACGGCACGAACGAATATCCGTTCCTCATCGATCAGGAAGGCTTTTCCGTCCTGCCGGTGTCCTCGCTTGGCCTCGATCACAAGGTTTTCGAGGAGCGGATTTCTTCCGGGATTGCCGACCTCGATGCCATGCTGACGGGAGGCGGCTTCCACCGGGCCTCCAGTATCCTCGTTTCGGGCGTTGCCGGTGCGGGCAAATCGACAGTGGCCGCAAGCTTCGCAAACACCGCCTGTGCCGCGGGCGAACGCGCGCTGTTTTTCTCCTTCGAGGAATCCGCCGCCCAATCCGTCAGAAATATGAAGTCGCTGGGGATGAACCTTGGCCGATGGATCAAATCGGGCAAACTTCGATTCATCGCCACGAGGCCGACATTCTACAGCCTTGAAATGCACCTGGCCGTGATGCTGCGTGAGGTAACCCGGTTCAACCCCAGCCTTGTCGTCCTTGATCCGATCTCCTCGTTCCTCGAAAGCGGCGACCGCATGGAAATTCAGTCCATGCTGCTGCGCGTCATCGATTTTCTGAAGGGTCGCGGCGTGACCGCGGTGTTCACTCATCTCATGCATGGCCAGGATGGCTCGGTCGAGACCGACGCCGGCCTTTCATCCATCATGGACGCCTGGATTCTGCTGCTCAACCGCGAGGTCGGTGGCGAATTCAATCGCGAGCTTTATCTGCTCAAGGCGCGTGGCCTGGCGCACTCCAATGAGGTTCGCGAGTTCGTCATGACCAGCAAGGGCATCAAGCTCATTCCGCCTTATCTCGGCGAAACCGGTGCCCTCACCGGCTCGGCGAGAAAGAACGAAGAAGCCAAGGCCCGGCGCGCCGAACTCCAGCGTAACGCGGAGATGTCGCGGGCTCAGCAACTGCTTCAGCAGAAGCGGCGGCACGCCAAGGCACAAATCGAAGCTTTACAGGCCGACCTCGACGCCGATGAGATCGAACTCAAGGGGATGATACAGAGCGAAGAAGAATATCGCCGGCAGGCAGCCGACGATCGGATCGAAATAGAGAGGAGTCGCAAGTCGTAGCGGCTGATGATGACTCCGAAAGACAACCCATGACGCCCGTAAAATCGCCTCGCAAACTCATCCTTTATGTGGCGGGGCAGACGCCGAAATCCCTCGCCGCCATCGCCAACCTTGAGCGCATATGTGCTGAAGAGCTCCCCGGGCAGTACACGGTGGAGGTGATCGATCTGCGCAAGGACCCCAAGCTCGCGCGCCAGCACGGCATCGTCGCGATCCCGACGCTTGTGCGCGAATTGCCGATCCCCTTGCGCAAGCTCATCGGCGATCTTTCCGACACCGGCAAGGTATTGGTGAACCTGAAAATCACGGACGGCGCATGACCTCGAGTCTGCTTTTGCAGAAGGACGTCCTCATCGCCGATCTTCGCCGCAAGCTGGCTGAGGCGGAGGAGACAATGCGGGCCATCCGCGAGAACGAGGTCGACGCGCTGGTCATGCGCGGTCCCCTCGCCGATGAGATTTTTACCATCGGCGGTGAGCAGGAATCCTACCGGACGTTCATGGAAGTCATGGAGCCCGGCGCTGCGGCGCTCGATGGGGCCGGACGGGTGCTCTACGCCAACAGCACGCTCACGCGGCTGCTCGGCAGGTCGCTGGCCGAATTGCAGGGAAAGCCGCTTGCCGAGAGCCTCAATGGCAACGCTGGAACAGAAATCGCGCGATTGCTCCGCGATGCCAGCGACACCGCGCGGACCCGCGAAATTCATCTCAGCCGTAAAGGCGAGGCCGAACTCCACTTCATTGCGGTGGCGGCTCCGCTGCAGCTCGGCACAACCTCGGGGCATGCCGTAACCTTCACCGATGTGACGGAGCGCGTTCTCAACGAGAGTGCCGAACAGAGCGAGCACGCCGCCCGCGCGGTCATTGCCTCGGCGAACGAGGCAGTCCTTGTCTGCGATCGCAACGGGATCATTACCCACGCCAACGCCGCGGCCGGCATCGCCTATGACGGCAACCCGATCGGGAAGGTCTTTGCTGAAATCATTCCGCTCGTGTTCCGCGACTCTACCGGAGTCCTGCAGGCGGACGACATGATTGCCATGGTGATCGGCGGTACGCCCTTGCGGGGGATCGAGGCCACTGCACCAAAGGCACCGAGGGTGAAAGACTATCTCGTGAGCGCCGCGCCGCTGCGGATAGCCGGCGATCGCATCAGCGGCGCCGTCGTCACCATGGTCGATCTCTCGCAGCGCAAAGCCGCCGAAAAACAGCAAAACCTGCTGATGCGCGAGCTCGACCACCGCGTGAAAAATACGCTCGCTCTGGTCGTATCGATCAGTGCCCGGACGGCTTCCAACACGGATACGGTCGAGGCGTTCCAGAAGGCATTTTCCGGCCGCATCCAGGCGTTGGCGGCGACCCATACATTGCTCCTCGACAATGCCTGGTCGTCCCTCGAATTGCAGGACATCGTGATGTCCGAAGTTGCCCCCTATGTGGAGGCGGCGGCGGACCAGGTGACGATCGAAGGTTTGAATGTTGCCGTCACGCCTCGCGCCGCGATCGCCTTTGGGCTGGTCGTGCATGAACTCACGACGAACGCGGTCAAATATGGCGCGCTGTCGCAGCCGGGAGGTCGCGTGACGGTTCGCGCGATTGGCCGCGACAGTGGAAACGACGGCGCTTTTGTCCTCGAATGGCGCGAATCCGGCGGACCCCAGGTCGCACCGCCAGACCGAAAGGGTTTTGGACATGCCGTTATTGCGCGAAGCCTGCAATATTCACCGGGCGGCGGCGCCGAGTTCGATTTCGACCCGTCAGGCGTCGTCTGCCGCATCTCCATTCCGCCGGAAGATTTGAACTAGGCGGCATGAACCCCTGCCGTCGGGCGAGGTGTCAAGCGCATCGCGGTCAAAACCATCCCCTCACCTTGAAGAAGATCAGCGGGACCACGGCGCTGAGGACGATCATTGCCAGCCCATAGGGATATCCCCAGGCCCAGCTCAGCTCGGGCATATTGTGGAAGTTCATTCCATACATGCTGGCGACCAGCGTCGGGGGAATGCCCACGACCGAGACAATGGTCAGCACCTTGAACGAGTCGTTTTGCTCCATGTTGATGAGCCCGAGGGCCGCGTCGAGGAGGAACTGGACCTTGTCCGAAAGGTGCGTTTCGTATTCGTCGAGGGAGGCGATGTCGGCTCTTAGCGTGCCGATGCGCGTCGTTGTTGCTGCCTTGATCCAGGCTTTGCCCTCCGCCTCGAGGTAAGGCACCAGGCGCCCCAGGGTCAGCAGGCTGGCCCGGAGCTTCCCCAGCACCTGCCCGGTGTGGCCGACCTGCCGGATCATCTCGCGAAGCACGCCGCTCTTGATTTTGGGCAATCGCCCGTGCCGGCTCGCATGCTTGTTCGCGTTGAAGATGCGTCCGGCCAAAAGATCTAGCTTGCTGCCGGCCTCCTCAAGCCGGTCGGCGAGGGTATCGGTTACCGCCTCCATCAGCCCGACCAGAACCGATGGCGCGCTGCCGTCAGGCGGCTTGTTCTGCGCAAACCCCTCGACGAACTGGTCAAAGGCGGGCTCGACATCGAAACGGACCGTGAGAAGCAGCGACTGCCGCAGCACGAAGCCAACCGGCGTCAGCGTCGTCCCCTGGGTCGCTGCCGCCGGCAGCGGCAGGGACAGCACCAGCCAATCGTCGTCGCGCCGCATGCGGCTCGAATGTTCGATCTCCTGCAGCGAGGCAAGGGAAGGAACCGTGATGCCGGTCGCTTGCTCGACGGCGCCGATCTCATCGGGCGTGCCATTCAATATGTCGATCCAGACGACATCCGGCGGCAGCGGCGCGCGAGGCAGACCAGCCGCCAATGCGCCGCGAGATTTCGAGGAATAGATCGTGAGCATGGACGACAGTACCAAGTTTAGAGGAAAGCGTCGTCCCCGCCAGCAGCGGCAAATTCGCAGCGGCGGGCGGAAAGCCGCATCCGGGGGCCCTCTCGACGTAGAGGAACCAACTCCATGAAAACATGGAGAAGGGACAAACTGTCTTGATCCCCCGAAGGGAAAGATGGTGCGGTCGAGAAGACTCGAACTTCCACGCCTTGCGGCACAGCGACCTCAACGCTGCGCGTCTACCAATTCCGCCACGACCGCACGCCATGGTAGGGC
>Ga0134128_10009263_pt1 | contig 11817 bp, 13 predicted proteins | sample KB31754_FD_96462 | JGI IMG/M metagenome (GOLD analysis project Ga0134128, IMG submission 96462) | Terrestrial soil microbial communities with excess Nitrogen fertilizer from Kellogg Biological Station, Michigan, USA - KB3-175-4 | ecosystem: Environmental > Terrestrial > Soil > Unclassified ...
AAACGAGGTTCCGGGGGTGACGCGCGTGGTCTACGACATCAGCTCTAAACCGCCTAGTACTATCGAATGGGAATAGCAGTCTTCGCCAATAGGGGAGTAGCGGCCGGAAGGGGGGATCGTGCCGACCGGAAAAAGTCGCAACTGACTGGGGCTTCGAAAGCAGGCCGCGCGGCAGGGATGGCGCGGCCCCTTATTATTGCGTCGAAGCTTAACAAAGCAGCAGAGTCGATCCTCAGCTTATCTGTTGGCCATTTTCTGGGCCATGTACAGAATCAGCTTGCGATCTTCCTCGTCGGCCTTGCTGAGCAAACGGCGAAGCTTGTTGAGGAACCGCGCCTCTTTGCCGCTGCTGCCCCAGGCGATGTCGTCAGACGACTTCCGCTTGGGCAGGTTTGGCAACTGGGGCGGCTCTTCGCCGTCGTAGAAGAGTTGATAGAGTGGGCACTCTAGAGCGCGAGCCAGCTTTTCCAACGTTTCAATGGCCGGAACGGTATGGCCATTTTCTACACGGGAAATATAGCAACGAAGCAGGCCCGTACGCTTTTCGATATCGCCCTGGGAGAGTTTCTTTTCCTCACGCAATGCGCGGAGGCGGTCACCAATAATCATGGAGGTATTGTTGCATGTAGGTAAGATGTAAGCAAGTGCAATTTGTAGGGATATGCAAATGAAACACATGCTGCACAGGGGCGGGCAGGCGTACATTAGAGCGTAACCGAATAGCCATGGCACGCGTCCCAAAACTAGAGCCCGTTGATCCGGTAGTGCCCGTCGGGGTTGCGGCGGGCAAGCAGTTGTCCGGGCGAAAAGCGGCCGCCGCTGCGGAGGACCGGGAATTAGTCCGGCGCGCGCAGGCGCAGGATAAGGAAGCGTTCGAAGAACTAGTCCGGCGCCATCAGCATAGGGTATTTGCGGTCGCAGGAGGCATTCTTAGAAGACGCGAAGACGCCGAGGATATCGCCCAGCAGGTTTTTGTTAAGGCCTACTTCTCGCTGAAACGGTTCGATCAGCGCGCCGCATTCAGCACCTGGCTTTACAAAATTACCGTGAACGAATGCTGGGATTTGCTGCGGAAAAGAAAAGTTCGGCCGCTGGTCTACGAATCGGATTTAAGTGAAGAACAGGCCCGGCAATTCGGCGCCACCGACGAAAGGGCATTGGAAGAACCGGATATCAGCGAGAAGTTGGTGGCGCGCCAGAGGGTGCAAAATCTGATGGCCGGACTCGATGAGCGAGACCGTACCATGCTGATCTTGAAAGAGGTCGAAGGTTTCGCGGTGGAAGAGATTGCCGAGATCTTGGGCTTGAATGCCAACACCGTGAAGGTTCGCTTGTTTCGCGCGCGCCGCCGCGTCGTGAATCAGGCGAAGAAACGCGGCGAATAGAATTGAAACAGTTGTAGCGGCCGGTGAAACGCCGCCCGTGGGTCAGAGGAGGCAAGCATGTCACGTTGGTTCGCGAAAAACGACGATGATTGTAGTCGCCTGCGAAGCTCGCTGGACGATCTCGACGATAAGAATTCTCTTCCGCCAGCGCTCGCGGCTCATGCGGCCTCTTGCCAGAACTGCCAGCAGGCGCTGGACGAATTGTTCGCCACCCGGGCGCTGCTGAGCGCGCTGCCGCGGCACTCCGAAGAAGCGCGGCCCTGGTTTGCGGCGCGCGTGATGGCCGCCATCGGCGAGCAGGAATCCAAGGTGACCCGATCGCTGGAAACCTGGCTTGTGGTCCCCAGGCTTGCGTCCAAACTGGCTTGGGGCGCGGGGCTGGCGCTGCTGCTGACGACTACCTGGCTGGCTGGACTGCAAACCGTGCGAACGCCGGCGGTGCGAACGCCGGCCGTGCGCACTGACCTGGCGGGTGAACCCGTCGTGGAGAGTCATCCGGTGCCGATGACGAACGATGATGTGCTGGCCAGCCTCACGGAGCAGACCGAATGAGTGAGACGTCCCCTCGGCAGAAGGCGACGCTGTGGGTCGTCGCGATTTTCGTGTTAGGGGCGGCCCTCGGCGGCGTGTTGGGCTACAGCTTTGGCCACCACGCAGTGTCCGCGTCCAACGCGCCCAAAAGCGAGCCGGAGCGGCGCGCCAAGCGCGTGGAACAGATGACCCGGGAACTCACGCTAACCAAGGATCAGAGCCAGCAGCTGGACACCATTCTTTCGCAGCTGCACGCTGAGTACAAAAATCTTCACGACCAGAACGACGCAAAGATCGATCAAGCGCGGCAGCAAGGGCGCAATCGGATTCGCGAAATGCTTACCCCGGACCAGAAGCCGAAATTCGAGGAGTTCCTGAAACGCATGGACGAGGAACGAAAGCGCAATCCGCCGCCGCCTCGCTAGCTGTTGCACCCAATTCCATAGCCGCTTCCTTCTCGCTACCTGTGTTGCGCATTACTCTGTAGCTGGCCCTTGCTAGCTGCATTGCATGCGGCTCTGTAGCCGCTTCGCCACTCTCGGGCTCCGCTGAACCAATCAGAAGGGAATGTCTTCGTCCGAAATTTCCGGTCCGCCACCACCACTTCCTGAGTGACTGCCGCCTCCGCCAAACGACTCGTCGGAAGGACTGCTGTCGAAGTCGTCTCCGCCGCCTGCGCCGCGCGATCCGCCGCCGGCTCCTGCCGCGGCGCCTTCCGCGCGGCCACCGAGCATGCGGAAATTGTTGGCGACAATCTCGAAGCTGGTGCGCTTCTGGCCTTCCTTGTCCTGCCATTCGCGGGACTGGATGCGCCCTTCGATGAAAATCAGCGAACCCTTTTTGAGGTATTGCTGAGCGATCTCGGCTTGCTTGCCCCACACGACGATCTTGTGCCATTCGGTGCGCTTCTGACGCTCGCCGTTGCGATCCTTGTAGGTTTCGTCGGTGGCGACGGAGAAATTGGCGACGGCCTGGCCTCCGCCGGTGTAGCGGGTTTCGGGATCGCGGCCTAAGCGGCCGACCAGAATCACTTTGTTTACGGACATCCTATCTCCCTATCTCGTATCGATGTGCTGCGGCGTGCCGTTGATTCTGCGACGTGGCTACGACGGCTGGAGGCAGCGCGGCGACGTAGGCTGCCAACGGCTCGGAAGATAGCACGCGAAGAATGAAAAGGGAAACGGTAGAGCGCCTGATAGGGCCGTCGTCGCGGGTGTTCCATGGGGCGGCGACTGCCGACGACAAGGGCAGAGCGAAGAGTTTGAGGATGCGACAGTTAAAAGTTGACGTAGACAATGGCTTGCGTTCTTTGTGTGGACTCCGACGAAGTGCTGTGTACCCCTCGGGTGTTTTGGTGGCAAAGAGTGCGCAAGCTTTTGATTTTGGGCAAGTTGATGGAAAAACTGGTGCACCTGTGGAGGGAGCCTATCGAAAGGCAACATGGGCGAAGAATTTCAATACTGACAAACCTTGTGACATAACAGGGGAAACACAGACTGCTAGCAAGTAGGCAAGACCCTTCGCAGCTTACGCTGAATAATAGTTTGCTTGTTGAGATTTTGGTGCGGACGAGTTGCCTTGAACCTCCACGGTTTTAAGGCCATAAGATCCTAAGTCTTGCGCGTCCACCAATTCGCCAATTCCGCCTCGATCTGAAGATTCTCCTGTACCGCAACGGCAGTGCAGGAGGAAAAAAGATGCAACACGGATGTATGAAACGAAACAGTCGCAAACAAGGCCCCAATATCTGGCAGCTTCGCTGGCCGCTACGCCGTTGAATTCACCTGGAGCACCGGTTATGTCGTCAGGAAACGCACGTTGGGTCAGCCGGCGGCGGTAGTGGCTACGCCTAGTTCTTTGAGTTTGGCACGGGCGCGGCGTTCTTCTTCGGTGCCGGGGTAGCGCTTGACGACTTCGCGGAGTTCGCGGACGCCTGCGGGCTTTTGCCCTTGCTCGATGAGGGCCATGCCCTTTTTGAGGCGGGCGGGGGCGAGCTTGAAGCTCTTGGGATAGTTGGTGAGGACGCGATCGTATTCGTTGACGGCTTGGTCGTAGTTGCGTTGGGAGTAGGCGATTTCGCCGAGATAGAACTGGGCGTTGGAGGCGAGGTCGGTGTCGCCGTAGTACTTGAGATAGTCCTGGAATTCGGAGCGGGCGAGATCGTATTTGCCGCTGGTGATATCGCGGAGGCCGTTGGAGTAGAGGGTGTCGGCCGAGGGTGCGGGGCCTCCCGTAGGCGCAGCGCCGCCGGAAGGCGCAAATCCACCGCCACTCGGAGGCGGCGCCGATGCGGAGCCGGTGGTGGCGGGCGCATTGCCGGAGATTTTCGCGTCGAGGCTCTGCACCGTGTTCTGCAGATCGACCAGCTGCTGGTTGAGCTTGCCCATGCGCGACTTGATTTCCTCGAGGTTGTCGGAGACGCCCTGGACCTGCGTGGACATGGTGTCGAGCCGCGCGCCGGAATTGGCCTGCACGTCCTGAACGGATTTTTGCAGGGAATTCATGGTGGCGTTGAGCTTGCCGACATTGTCGCCGGATTGCTCGACCAGCGTCTTCATGACCGTATGGTCCTGAGTCATCTGACTGGAGAGATCCTTCTGGCTCTGGAGAATATTGGTGACGTCGCGCTGAAGCTCGATGATTTCTCGGGCGACGGCGCTCACCGGGCTGGGTCCCATGAGGGAACCAGCGATCAGGCCACCGAGTGCGGCGGCGCTAAAGATGGCGATGTTGCGGATGCGCATTTTGTAAAACCTCCTACCAAGCTGGAACTCCGTCATAAAGATCTCGGCCGGTTGAGAACATCATTATACAAGCTGCAAAAGCTAAGACGTTTCCTCAGGGGCTAAAGCCCCTTAGGCGCCGATCGCAAAGTCGGACCTAAAGGTCCGACTCCCGGTGCCAAGATCAAGTGAGAGGCAACTCACTGGGTAGTGCCTCGGAGCCCAGTACAACTACCAAGGTTAGATGCAGATTAAGGGCAAAACCGCGCCCGAGTGAAAATGATCTCGAGCGCGGTCCGTGGATTTCCGATAGAGGCAATGTTTTGGCCGACAAAGCTATTGCTTGGAGCGGACGAAGTGGCCGCGGCGATTCTGCTGATAGCAGTCTTCGGTGGACTGCATGCAGAAGGGCTTTTCCTTGCCGAAGCTGACGGTGTTGATGCGATCGGCGGAGATGCCCAGCGAGACGAGATACTGCTTGGCGGCGCTGGCGCGGCGATCGCCCAGAGCGAGGTTGTATTCGGTAGAACCGCGCTCGTCGCAATGGCCTTCAATGGTGACGCGCTCGGCCGGATAGTTGCGCAGATATTCGGCGGTTTTGCCGAGAGCGGTGCGGGCATCGGAGCGAATGTCGGCTTTATTGAAGTCAAAGTAGGCGTCGCGGACTTCCTTCAAGAAAATTTCGTCTTGCGTGGCGCTCGTAGTTGGCGGCGCAGCGGTGGCGACGGTGACACGGGCGCTCGCGGTGGCGGAGCCGCCCGGACCGCTGGCCGTGACGGTGTAGGTGGTGGACGCCGCCGGAGTGACCTTGGTGGAGCCCTGCGCAGTAACGGTGCCGACGTCGGGAGCGATGGTGAGTTGCGTCGCGTCGGTGGACGTCCAGCTCAAAGTCGATGCATCGCCTTGTTCGACGGAGGTGGGGCTCGCCGAAAGAGTGACGGAAGGCTGAGCCGCCGGGGGCGGTGGAGGCTGCGTCTGGCGCGTGGGAGCTACAGCGGGTTTCTTACTGCAACCAAAAGAGAGAACGGAAGCGGCAACGAGAGCAAAAACACCTGCACGGTACATTGATCGGGACAGCTCGATCATTCTATTCCTCCTCCAAGAATAAAATCCCCGTGTTCGACCCACACAGCTTGACATCGTAGCACCGGAGGCCGGGATCCGGAGATTTCTCATATCGCAAATCGTTATGTTTCGAGCACAAACACTGTACCGCAAAAAGTCAACGCGTCGACCAATTTGGTGATTCGTTGTGTCCTTGAGTCGTAATCTGGCGAGCGCCCTCGCCGGTGGCCAGCATGACCCAGATCTGGCGAGCGCCACCACGAGTGGATTCGAAGACGATGTGGCGACCGTCGGGGGCCCAGCTAGGGCGCTCGTTGCGGCCGGAGTCGCGGGTGATCTCCACGATCTGGCGGGTTGCCACGTCCATGATGTAGATGTCGTAGTTGCCTTCGGGACGCCGCCAACTGAAAGCGAGCAACTGGCCGTTGGGAGCCCAAGCCGGGTCGATGAGGTAGCCCTTGTCGGGAACGTCGAGTTCGCCAGAGTTGGTGCCGTCGGCGTTCATCTGGTAGAGCTTGGGAATTCCGCCGCGATCGCTGACGAAGACGACGGAGTTTCCAGTTTTGGGATTCCACGCCGGCGAAGTGCTGGCGCCGTTAGAAAAAGTGAGGCGCTTGGGGCTGCCCCCGCTGGAGTCGCTGACGAACAACTCGGGATTGCCGAGCATGGAGGAGGAAAACATAAGGCGCGTGCCGTCGGGGGACCACGCTGGCGAGGCGTTGGTGCCACGGAAGCGTGGGAAGGTGAGGACTTTGCCTGCATCCACGGAATACATGCACAGCTGAGGGCTCACGATGTTGCGATACGGCGCGAAGCAGGTGAAGGCGATGCGTGAAGCGTCGGGCGACCAGCGCGGAGTTAAGGAAATGGTGCGCAGGGAAGTCAAGGGATGCTGGTTGCTGCCGTCGTAGTCCATCACCCAGATTTCCTTGCTGCCGGTGCGCGAACTGACGAAAGCGATTTGTGTGGAGGCGATGCCGGGCTGACCGGTGAGCTTGCTGAGGATCTCATCGGCAAATTGATGCGCGAACTTACGGACCTGCGCGTCGGTGGGCGCGCCGCGATAGACCTTGCCGATCATGGCTTGAGTAGAGCTGCCGTTGACATCGTAGAGCCACGCCTGAATCTCAACTTCGGTGGCGGACTCGGTGAGATTGCCGAAGGCCACCATGTCGGCGTTGATCTGCGGATCTTTCCAAGCCTGATTATTCACCTCGCCAGGGATCGTGGGAACCTGCTGCGGATAGAAACTGGGGCTGACGAGCTCGAGAATGCCGCTGAACGCGAGGTCGTCGCGAACGACCTGCGTGAAAGCCAGCGAATGGGTCCTGGTCTGGTCGTTGCGCGGGGCAAAGTTGGCCACGGCGACGCGCGGCTTTTCCTTGCCGAGACCAGTCTGCGCTCGAACCCAGTCTTGTGCAGGCAAAGCTTTGGCGGTGCATAGCACTGCGGCCAGCAAAAGCAGGGAACGATAGATAGTGGACGACGAGGTCACTGGTGCCTCCCAATTGGTTTTGTTGGCGCGGGGGACGGGTGTGGCATTCAACGTGTCCCCGGCGGCAGAAAATCGAAAGTTACGCTGAGATACGAACCGTTGTAGTCGGATGGCAGAGCGGGCATGGGATTCGAGTCGTAAAGGGCGCGCAAGCCGGAATTGTCGAAAGAGGAGTTGCGGCTGGAATCGGTGATGCGGATGTCTTTGACGGTGCCGTCGCGCATGATGGTGAAGGTGGCGGTGGCTTTGATGGTGCGGGAGGCGCGAGCGGCGGGATCGATGCTGGCCTGGTTCCAGTTTTGAGAGATGCGCCGAATCATGGCTGCTACGTATGCCGGGTAGCGGCCGGCGAAGTCGCCGCCGCCCTGGGTCTGGAAGATAGGACCGTTGGCCTGAGTGGTGCTTGGCGTTTGGGCGTAGCCGGTATTGTATTTAGGCGTGCCGCCATACTGATTGATGGTGTTAGGAGGCGGAGGCGTCTTGTCTTTGATAGGGGATTTGCGTTCGATCGGTCTTGGCTTCTCAAGATCGCGCTTCGGGATTTTCTCAACCTCTTTAGGGGGTTCAGGAGGTTTGGGCTGAGGCGTCTCGTTGTAGAGGCTGTGCGTGGGGTCGAACATCTTGCGATCTTCGATAGCCGGCGGCGTAGGCATCGGAAGGCCCGCGACGGCGCTGTTGGTGGTTAACGTGACCTTGACGGCCCCTTCACCAGCGCTGCCGACGTCGCCCCAACCCTGCCCGGTGAGGTGAAAAATGATGGATGCCGCGACGCCAGCGGCCAGCAGCACGTGGAGGACGAAAGAGTAGGCGAAAAATTTTGGAAGGCCGAAATCGTCCGGATTGGCAACAGCGGTGGTCATGCGTTAGCGAGTACGCGCGCGATCGGTCATCGGCTCGGTGACGATGCTGATGTTGGTGATATTGGCCTGGCGAAGAGTGTCGACGACAGACGCAAAGATCCCGAACGGAACGGTCTCATCGCAACGGAGGAAGATGCTGTCATTGGCCTTCTTCAACTGAGCTTTGGCTTTCGTTCCCAGGTCGTGGACGTTGACCGCTTCGTTGCCCAAATAGATCAGCTGCTTCTTGTCGATACTGACGACGACTTTTTGTTCGTTCACTTCCTTGACGGTTTTGGTCTTGGGGACGTCGAGCTCAATGCCGGACTGCAGGATCGGCGCGGTGATCATGAAGATGATCAGCAGCACGAGGACGATGTCGATGAACGGGACCATGTTGATCTCGGACAGCGACGATTGGGTAGAGTGTGAAATTTGCGGCATAAGCTTTTACTCAGCTGCAGTTCACTGGAGGCCGCAGCCGATCAGTTGAACGCTTTTTCAATTTGCGCGGCGACTTCCAGCGAGAAAGTGTCCAGGCGCTGCGCAAGAATGCGAATATTCTGCAAAAACTGATTGTAGAAGATAACCGCGGGGATGGCGACAAAAAGACCCGCGGCGGTGGTCAGCAAGGCTTCGGAAATGCCCGGAGCGACGGCGCGCAGGCTGGCGGAGCCGGCGCTGCCGAGACCCGAAAAGGCGTCAATGATGCCCCAGACGGTGCCGAACAGGCCGATGAACGGCGAGACCGAGCCCGTGGTGGCCAACCAGGACATGCCCTTTTCGGCGCGGCGGACTTCCTCAGAAGAGGCTAGCTGCATGTTTACGGTGACCGCTTGCAAGCTCTTGAGGCGCGGTGGCTGTTGGGTGCCGGGAGTGGAGTTTCCCACTTGATTCTGGAGCTCGCGGTAGCCCGCGGCGTAGACGGAGGCGAATGGCGAGCCAGAGGCCGCGAGCGCTTGCGGATTCGCGACGCCGCGGGTGGCGCGGAAGATGCGGAGGAATTGATCGCTCTCGCGGCGGATGCGGCCGAACAGGCCGAGTTTTTGCAGGATGAGTCCCCACGATATTACGGAGAAAAGCAGAAGCAGCGCGAGAACGCCGCGAGCGACCAGACCGGTTTGTTGAAGAATGCTCCCGAGGTCGATGAGTAGAAATGCAGTGAACAAATAGATGACGATATCCCTCAGTAGGAAGAAAAATTTCGCTTCTTAAAAACCGTAGCACACGAAGATAGGGGAAGCAACGAAAGGTCAAGGGAAATTGCCTGTTGTTGCATAGGCTCAACGGGCGCTGCGACAGGCATTTTCGCCGACGGACGGCGCCGAGTCATCCATTGCAACTGTGTTAAACTGCGGCTTGGACGATGGCGCAGGCATTCGATATCAGCTTGGACTCACTGAGAGGGCATTCGGTTGCCAAGCCGGAACGCTGCGCCGCAAGTGCACCCGCCGGCATTGAGACCCACCACGGGGAGTCCCGAAACGGGACCTTTTACCTGGAAACATTTGGGTGCCAGATGAACGAGCATGACTCGGAGAAGGTCGCCGGGGTGTTGCTCTCGCGCGGTTACCGGCAGGTGGAGTCGGCCGCCGCGGCCTCGTTGATCCTTTACAACACGTGCAGCATTCGAGAGAAGGCGGCGCAGAAATTGTTCTCGCGGCTGGGAGAATATCGCGATCAGCCAAACGAGGGGCGCACAATCGGCGTGCTGGGATGCGTCGCGCAGCAGGAAGGCCAGCGAATTTTTCAGCGGGCGCCGTGGGTGAGCCTGGTGTGCGGCTCGGCGAGTTATCGCAAGCTGCCGGAGATGTTATCGGAGTTAGAGGCAGGGAACCGGCGGGTCACGGGCCTAGACAATGATACCGATGAGACGTTCGAGACCGAGGTGACGCGACGAGATAATCCCTGGCGGGCGTATCTGACGATCATCGAAGGATGCGACAAGGCGTGCGCCTATTGCGTGGTGCCGCATACCCGAGGGGCGGAACGCAGCCGCAGCAGCGAAGCGATTTTGCGCGAGGTGAAGCAGCTCGCGGACCTGGGATATACCGAAGTGCAGTTGCTGGGACAGACAGTCAATTCGTATGCGGATTCCTCGCCCCGCAGGATGCGATTTTCGGAGTTGCTGCTGCGGGTGGCGGAAGTGCCGGGGATGCGGCGGGTGCGATTCACGACATCGCATCCACGGGATTTCGGGGCGGACATCGTTGCAGCGATCGAGTCGGAACCGAAGCTCTGCAACCATGTGCATTTGCCAGTTCAATCGGGATCGAGCCGGGTCTTGCGGGAGATGCAGCGAACTTATACGCGCGACCAGTACCTCGAGAAGATTGCGATGATTCGCAACGCGAAGCGGCCGATCAGCATTACAACCGATATTATTGTGGGCTTTCCTGGGGAGAGCGAGGCTGACTTGGGAGAGACTTTGAGTCTGCTGGACGCGGTAAGGTACGAAGGAATATTTTCCTTCAAGTATTCTCCGCGACCGAATACTCCAGCACTGCAGATGGCCGATCCGATTCCGGAGGAAGAGAAGAGCCGGCGATTGGCGGCGCTACAGGAACGGCAGCGGCAGATTCAGAGCGAAACGCATGAACGACTGATCGGCACGACCTTTGAAGTGATGGCCACAGGGAAATCACGAAGAGAAAATCAGTGGTCGGGACATACTTCGTGCCACCGGGTGCTAAATTTCACTTCACAAGAGCAGAACCTTCTGGGAACCTACGTGCGGGTTCGCGTTACCAGCGCAGGTCCCAATAGTTTGGCGGGAGAGCATCATAGCTAGCTCCAGGGAGGGCCGATGGAAGTCGAGATGAAGATCCGTGGCCTGATGATGGATCCCGTCACCAACATGCCCATTGTGGTGCTGAAGGATGTGCAGGGGCAGGCGATTTTGCCGATCTGGGTGGGAGTTTACGAGGCGAACGCCATCGCGTTGGAAATCGAGAAGGTACAAACGCCGCGGCCGATGACGCACGACCTGCTGAAGAATGTATTACTGGGGCTGGAAGTGCGGGTGCAGAAGGTGGTCGTGAACGATCTGAAGGACGATACTTTCTACGCGCTGATCTGGGTGGAACGCGACGGCGAGATGATGACCATCGACTCGCGGCCCAGCGATGCTTTGGCTTTGGCGTTGCGGGTGGACTGTCCGATTTTCGTGGACGATGAGGTTTTGAAGAACTCGAAGATTTCGAGCGCCATTTCCGAGCGCACCACGAACGAGCAGTTGCGATCGTGGCTCGAGGGTTTGTCGGACGACGATCTTGGCCGCTATAAGATGTAGGCGGCCTGGATGCAGTTCGAGCTGACGGCGCCCGCCGCAGACGGCCGCTACGAACTGCCGGACACACTATCCACGGTAAGCCGATGGACGGCGCGGCGCCAGGCAAATAGCAGCACAATTCCAATCAAAATCAGTGCGAGGCTGAGGCCAGCCCAGAGACCGAAGGCGCCCCAATCGTGGCGGAAGCAGAGCCATGCGCCTAGCGGCAGTCCGATGACCCAGTAGGCGAGAAGATGGCAAAGCATCGGCGTGCGGGTGTCGCCGGCGCCACGAAGTGCGCCGGTGGCAACCGTTTGAATCCCGTCGAACAGCTGGAAGGCCGCGCCGGCCATGAGCAGGGAACCCGTGGCGCGGATCACTATTTCGTCCGGCGTGTACATCAACGCAATCCAGCGAGGAAAGACCAGCAGCGCGATGCTTGCTCCGGCCATGAACGTGGCGCCGAGAAAGATGGCGGTGCTGCCGGCGTCGTTGGCTCCGGCAGAAT
>Ga0134128_10009266_pt1 | contig 11815 bp, 9 predicted proteins | sample KB31754_FD_96462 | JGI IMG/M metagenome (GOLD analysis project Ga0134128, IMG submission 96462) | Terrestrial soil microbial communities with excess Nitrogen fertilizer from Kellogg Biological Station, Michigan, USA - KB3-175-4 | ecosystem: Environmental > Terrestrial > Soil > Unclassified ...
CGGAAGACGCCGATCTGTTCCTGCCGATCGCGCCGGGCATGGATACCGCGCTGTTCAGCGGCCTGCTGGTTCACCTCGCCGACACGCTCGCGCTCGACTACGTCTATATCGAGCGGCACACGACCGGCCTGGCCGATGCTTTGGCGCGCGCGCGGGAAATCGCACCCGACCTCGACGCGACGGCCGCCGCGACCGGCCTCGATCCCGCCGACGTGGGCCGCTTCTTCGACCTGTTCCGCACGATCCCGCGCGTCGTGACCTGCTATTCGCAGGGCGTGAACCAGTCGGCGCAAGGCACCGACAAGGTCAACGCCATCGTCAATTGCCACCTTGTCACCGGCCGCATCGGCAAGATCGGCACGGGGCCGTTCTCGCTCACCGGCCAGCCGAACGCCATGGGCGGCCGCGAGGTCGGCGGACTCGCCAACCAGCTCGCCGCACATATGGACTTCGCGCCTCTCGACGTCGATCGCGTCGGCCGCTTCTGGGGCGCGCCCAACATCGCCCGCCGCGAAGGGCTGAAGGCGGTGCGCATGTTCGAGGCGATCGAGCGCGGGCAGATCAAGGCGTTGTGGGTGATGGCCACCAACCCCGCGGTGTCGCTGCCGCGCGCCGCGTCCGTGCGGCGCGCGCTCGGCAAACTCGACCTGTTCGTCGTCTCGGAAAACGTGCGCGACAATGACACGGTCAATGCCGGCGCGCATGTGCTGTTGCCGGCGGCGGCGTGGGGCGAAAAAGACGGGACGGTGACCAATTCCGAGCGGCGGATCTCGCGGCAGCGGCCGTTCCTGCCGCTGCCGGGCGAGGCGCGGCCCGACTGGCGGATCGTCACCCAAGTCGCGCGTAGCCTCGGATTTGCGAACGCGTTTCCTTATGAAAGCGCCGCCGACATCTTTCGCGAACACGCCGCGTTGTCGGCATTCGAGAATTATGGAACGCGCGATTTCGATATCGGCGCGGTGGCGGAAATCGGCGACGACGCCTTCGACGCGCTCGCGCCGATGCAGTGGCCGGCGCGCAAGCACGAGGCGCCGGCGGCGCGCATCTTCGGGCGCGGTGGTTATTTCACCATGAACGGCAAGGCCCGGCTGGTCGCGGTGGACAAGCCGGCGCCGCGCGCGGCGACCTCGCGGCAATTCCGTTTTCGCCTCAACACCGGCCGCGTGCGCGACCAATGGCACACGATGACGCGATCGGGCTTGAGCCCGCGGCTCGCCGACCACCTGCCGGAGCCGTTCGTCGAGGTGCATCCGCGCGACGCCGCGCAGGCGCAGCTCGCCGATGGCGGCTACGCGCGCGTGAGCACGGCGCATGGGTTATGCGTGCTCAAGGTCGTGGTCAGCGCCGGCCAGCGGCGCGGCTCGCTGTTCGCGCCCATCCACTGGAGCGACGCGACCGCCTCGTCTGCGCGAGTATGCGATCTCGTGGCGCCGGCCTGCGATCCGCATTCTGGCCAGCCGGAGGCGAAGGCGACGCCGGCGGCGATTGGACCGGTCGATTTCCGCTACGCCGGCTTCGCGCTCGGCTTGACGGCGGGCGATCTTCCGCCCGGCACCTGGTGGGCGCGCGTGACCGTGCCGAATGGAATGGGCTTGCTACTGGCGAGCAACGACGCGCCCGACAAGTGGCGCGCGCATGCCGCGGCCGCTTTCGCCGGAGCCGAAATCGCCGAGTACTCCGACGAGGGCGGCGTCTACCGCGTAGCCGCGTTCCGTGACGGGCGGCTTGCCGGCTGCATCTTCATCGGACCGCAGGCGGCGGCGCCGCGCTGGGACGCGGTAAAGCCGCTGTTCGCCGCCGAAGCGCTTGCGCCGGCAGAGCGCCGCGCCGTGCTGTCCGGCAAATCGCCGGACGGCCGTGCCGCCGACGGCCCGCAGGTCTGCGCCTGCTTCGGCGTCCGCCTCGGCGCCATCCGGCACGCCGTCGATCAGGGTGCGCGCACGACCGAGGACATTGGCGTGGCGCTGCGCGCCGGCACCAATTGCGGCTCGTGCCTGCCCGAGCTCAAGGCCACTCTCGATCGCCTCGCTCGCGCAGAGTCCATCCAGACTGTGATAGAGGCTGAGGGGCACGCGTGAGGGCCGTTGAGCGGGTGAGTGAAAATGGCTTGACGCCTTGCAGCGGAAATGGCGCTCGCCTGACACAATGGTAACATGCGCGTCGGCGAGTCAGCCGGCGTCGCCGTTTGTGTCCGATAGGGAAAAATGAAGAAAATTGTTGTAGAGGACGATCATTTCCTGAAGATTCTCGGGGTCATTCTCGACCCAACGACGCCTGAACCGCACCGCGAGGCTGTATGCCGGTTCTTTGCGCACGACGTGCCGGATTTCCTCGGATGGTGTGAGCAGCTGCGCGCCCGCTTTCCCGGCCTGTATCCGGTCGAAGTGGTGTTCGTCGCCGATCAGGAAGAGCTTGCGGCGAAGATCCGGGAGGCCGACGCAGCCATTGTCGAGAGCCTTATCATAGATCGCTCTGTTCTGGCCGCGGCGCCACGGCTTGCCCTGGTCCACAAGTTTGGCACGATCACGAACAATATCGACCTTGCTGCGTGTGCCGAGCACAATGTACCGGTCGCGACCGTGCGGCGGCACGTCAATATCGCGGTGGCCGAGCAGGCGTTTTCGCTAGCGATGGCGCTGGCCAAGCGTATTCGGCCGCTTGCTGGTCTCGTCGAAGCAGGTGCTTTGGAAGCTGCGGGCTGGCACGTGCGCGAGCGCAGCCCCTTCGCGGGCTATTCGAATTTCTCCGGGATTACCGGGCTTAAGATGCTGTTCGGGGCGACGCTCGGCATCATCGGGCTTGGTGAAGTCGGCCGCGAGCTGGCACGCCGCGCGCAAGCCTTCGAAATGAAAACGCTGTACTTCCAGCGCAGGCGTCTTGCGGAACAAGATGAATTGTCGCTCGGCGCGACTTATGCGCGGCTGGACGATTTGATGGCCAGGTCTGATTTTATAGTCGTCCAGTTGCCGCTGAACGAATCCACGCGCGGGCTGATCGGCCGGAACGAATTGGCCCGCGTCAAACCGGGCGCGGTCCTCATCAACGTGGCGCGCGCCGAACTGATCGATCACGACGCGCTTATCGAGGCTCTTGAACACGGCCGCTTGGGGGGCTTCGGTCTGGACGTGGGCTACAACGAGCCGACCGATCCAGCCGAGCCGTTGCTGCAGTATCGCGACGGAAACGTCATTTTGATGCCGCACACTGCGATCGGCGCCCGCGACAATGCCCTGTACGATCTGGATCGGCTGTGCTCGAACGTGTGGCACGCCGTCACCGGCCGGCACGCCTCGAACTGAGCCTCTCCAGCAAACGCTAATGCTGCGCGTCTACCCTCGGCGCAGTTGTGAGGCTACGCCACTTGGCCGTCTCCGCACGGATACGCGCGCGTAGCGCCGCGGGCGTCGTGTGGCCGGGCTCCATTCCCTGCGCTTTTAGCGCGGCAACGACATCCTTTGCGGCAAGCGCGTCGCCCATGGCCTGATTAAGGCGTGTCGCGATTGCAGGCGGCGCATGAGCCGGCATGACGACCGCCATCCACAAGACGACCTCGTAACCGGTGAGCCCCGCTTCCTGCAGCGTCGGCACGTTCGGCAACGACTCGATCCGTCCAGCGCTGGTCACCGCCAGAGGGCGTACCTTGCCCGCTCGTATTTGTCCCAGCGTAGGGGCGAGCGTGCCAAATTGGATTTGGATGCGATCCTCAGCCAGGTCGAGAATTGCCTGGCTGGAACTCTTGTAGGGGACTTCGGTCAGTTCGACGTCGGTAAGAAGCTGGAAGAATGAGCCGGCAATATGGGCCAGACTCGAGGGTCCGGCTGAGGCGTAATTAAGCGTGCGCGGCTTCGCTTTCGCCAAAGCGATCAAGCCGGCAACATCTTTCGCGGGCAGGGTCGGGGATACCAGGAGCACGTAGGGCTCGGTGCCGATCATCGATACCGGCGTAAAGTCAGCGACCGGATCATAGGGGAGCTTGGGATTGAGAGCCGCAGAAACAGCATGGGTGCTGCTGGTGGCGAGGCCGATCGTATATCCGTCGGGCGCGGCGTGCGCGACTAGCGAGGTCCCGATCTCTCCGCTTGCACCGGCGCGATTGTCGATGACGAAAGGCTGGCCGAGTTCACTCCCCAGCTTTTGCGCGACGATTCGCGCAACGGTGTCGGTTGCGCTGCCGGCAGGAAACGGCACAACGAAATGCACCGGACGGTCCGGCCATTTGCCGCCCTTGTCCTGCGCGGTTGCACTGCCGGCAGCCGAGATCAATGTCACCCCCAGAAGCAAAATCAATGCGCATCGGGAGCGATGAAACGGGCGGTTGCTTCGCTGAAATATCATGTTCATCACCGTGAATTCTCTAGATCAATCTGCAACGCCAGCATAACGCGATTATGCATGTTATAGGTGCCTATCAGGACCGACAACTCCACGATCTGACGGTCGTCGAAATGTTTCCGAACGGCTGCAAAGACATCGTCCGGCACGGCGACGTCCCGCGTCATGGCATCGGCATATGCGAGCGCCGCTCTTTCATCGGGAGAGAACAGGTCCGAGGCGGACCATTCACGCAATGCCTCGCATTCGTCGAGGGATACGCCATCCGCGAGCGCGAGCTTCGGTATGTGTTGAGCAATCACATAATCGACGCGATTGATTAGAGCGATGCGAATAATAAGGAGTTCTCGCAGTCTTCCGGAGAGTGTGGTCTTCCACCGAACCGCGTTGAGATGCTCGAACCAGCTCGCCGCAATTGGTGGGCTATGGAGCAACAAACGATAGACGTTGATGAGGTTTCCGCGTCGTCCGGCGCTGATGCGCGCGGCAAGATCTGCGGCTTCGGGCGTATCTTCGCCCTCAATGTAAGGTATGCGACTCATGAGGCGACTTCACAACATCCACTGGGTCATGATCAAGCACTCGTCTGTGATATCGGCGCGGACGAGCACATTATTCTCCTCCTGAAACGACGCTGCCGCCAATGCCAGAAAGGGTTTTCGATCGAGGCGCCCTCAGTATTCAGCTTGGAATGATTGGCAGCATGATCCAGTTCGACGAGTCTCTCTCGAAATGAATCGCATTTTGAGCCTGAAAGATCGACGGGGGACGGTTACCCGCGTCCGCGTGCAGGTAAGGCCCAACTCCTGAAAGAGGAAACGGGACCCCCGGCATTTTTGCAGGCCCGCCGGGATATTCGTAATCCCTTCCGCGCACCGTGAGCGCAAGGCGATAGCGCGCCGGAATAGCGATGGACGTTGCCCAGAGCTCGATATCGAGGCCGACAGGTTCGCCGGGAACGAGCGGCTGCTCCTCGTCGTGCGCATGATAGGGCCGATACGGCAGGCTGCGGGTCATGTCGAGCTTGCGTCGTGAGGCGCGGAGCCATCCGAAGGCGATCGGGGTGTGCGGATCGTGCGCGCCTTGGAAAACGACCTCGTCGCCGTTCGGTGCGAACACGCGCAGGATCAAGAAAACATCAGCATCGATGGTAGCGGACGAGATGTGAAGTCGTGCGGAGAGGGGGCCGGTGATTTCCAGCGGCTCCGACAGTGGCGGCGTCGAGAAGGTCAGTCCGTCGCCGGAGCTGTCGTAGCTTAGCACTGCCTGTTGCGCGGGCGGTTCCGGTTGAAGCGCGCCCGCGGCGGGATCGAGATAGAACCTGGTCCATGTTGTCCGTGCGAGCGGCCACTCGTTCTCATGCCTCAAAATGAATTTTTCGCCGGGGTGGCGGACCTGCAGTTGAACGCGCGGCTGTTTGTCCCAACCGGTTCGCTCGCCCTTCAGGAAATGGCCGAAAAAGCGCTTCTGCAGTTGGAGGCCATAATCGGTGTAAAAATGCGTCCAGTGGGTGTCGCCATGAAACTCGAGCCATTTTTGCGCAGACGCCGCGCGCATGAACGCTTCGGTGTTGCCCCGCAAGTGCAGCGCGTGGCCGCCCCAATTTGCCGCCGAGAGGAAAGGGACGGTGATGCGCTCGAGTTCGGGCGAGCGCGCCCGGTGGTAATCGTCCGCGAGCGGGTGTGCGAGCGCGCTGGCGACGATGTCATTGCGGTTCTCGGCTAGCGCCTCATCTGGAAGGGTTTCCGGCCCGGTGACGAGGTCGCCGGTGAGGGGGCTGCGCGAGCCGCGACCGCCGTAGCCGTGCTGCATCGGAATGACACCGCGCGCATACCAATTGGTCAGGAATTGGCAGAAGATGCCTCCATGGTAGCAGACGTCCCGGTAGTGATCTGCCGCGCCCTCCCAGGCGCAGATCGCAGCGAGATGCGGCGGATTGAGCGCGGCCACCTGCCAGGCATTCATCGCGTAGTACGAAATGCCGTTGAGCCCGACTTTGCCGCTGCACCAGGGCTGTTGGGCGGCCCATTCGATGCACTCGTAGAGGTCACGGGTCTCGCGCGGAGACCACGGGTCGAGGAAGCCGGGGGAGCGGCCGCTGCCGCGGGAGTCGACGCGTACGACGGCATAGCCGTCCGGGACCCATTTCTCCGGATCGACGACCTCCCAGGCCTGATAGCGGTTCGATGAGCCCTGCGTTACCTCGGGGTGGCCCTCGACAAGATGCTTCCACGCATAGGGGCGGCTGTCGGGAAACGACATCCCTTTGGCATACGGCCCATAGCTCATGATGACCGGATAGCGCCCCGCCGCGGCCGGACGATACACGTCGGCGCGCAAGACCAGGCCGTCATCCGCTTCGATGGGAGCATCGAACTCGATCCGCATGTCGTCGTAAATTTCGTTTTCCACTTTTGCGATCGCTCCGTACTGCGGTGCGGGAATCAGCGCGTCCTGCGGGGCAGGATGATTTCAAAGACAAACCGGTCTGGCCGGCAGATGGTCTCGCCCAGAATAAAAGTTGCGCCTCGTCGGTCGACGCCAGTGTAATCGACCCGGAAGATCGGAAAGCCGGTCGGCATCTGGAGAAGCCGGGCTTCATCTTCGCTCAGCGTCGATGCGCTAAACTCGCAGCGCAGGCTTGCGATCGGAATGCGTTTCTTCTTGAGCAACGTGAAAATGAACTCGTTGCCGAGGTCGGCGCCCAAACGCCGCGCGAGCGCAGGCCGCATGTGCAGGCGATGGAGGGCGACAGGAACGTCGCTGGCGAACGTAAGCTTCCGGTGCCGAAAGACCGTGCTTCCGTTGCGCAGCCCGAGCCTAGTGGCGACGGACCCGGTCGCGCGCGTCGGGCCATGATCCACCTCGACAAGGCGTGGCACGAAACCAGCGCGCCTGATTTCGTCGCCGATGGATCGGTCGGGATCTCCCGCAAGGACGCGATGGATGCGCGGCTTCGACCGCACGAAGACGCCGAGCCCTTGGTGGCCTTCCACCAGTCCTTCGTAAACGAGTTCGCGGAGCGCGCGACGGACGGTGATCGCGCTGACGCGAAACGACTTTGTCAGCTCGGCGAGACTCGGCAGGCGGCTGCCGGATGGATAAGTGCCATCCGCTATGCGCGCCCGGAGAGCTGAAAGCAAATCGGAATAGAGGAAGCTCCGCGGTTTCGACAAACGTGTCTTAGCCATCCGATGGCCGTCCCATACCTCTGTTTTAGCCAAGATGTTGACGGAAGAAATCGAGCGTGAGCCCCAGCGCGCGGTCTGCCTCGGGTTTGCTGTACGTTTTTCCGCCGATGCGGGCGAAGGCGTGATCGGCGCCGGGATATTTGTGGATCGTCACGAGGGGATTAGCCGACAGCCTTCGTTCCAAAAGCTCGTTGACTTCGGCCTGCACCCACCGGTCCTTCATCGCCATGTGCAGCACAAACGGCCGGTGCAGATTGGGCGCCTCCCGGATATTGTGCTCAATGTAAGTGCCGTAATATGCGACGGCGCAATCGATGTCGGTGCGGCAGCACATGAGGTAGCAGAGCTTGCCGCCAAGGCAGTATCCGACCGCGCCAACCTTGCCGTTGCACTCGGGCAACTTCTCCAAAAAGTGCCACGTGTCTTCCATGTCGCGGACGGCGAGATCGTAGTCGAAGTCGTAGTATAGATCGAACGCCCTCTTCACATGCTCGAGATTGCCGTCGGAGAGCTCCACGCCGGGGTCTTGCCGCCAGAACAGGTCCGGGACGAGACAGATGAAGCCGGCTTGCGCGAATTCATGCGCGTGGTGCCGCATCGTGTCATTGACGCCCCAGATTTCCATGATGGCGATGATCGCGCCGGCCGGCTTGCCGTCGGGAATCGCGAGATAAGCCCCCATTTCCCCGTCGCGAAGCTTGATCTTGATGTTTTGTGTTTTCATGTCCGCACTCATAGATTCAGTAAGGTGCGGGCGTTGCCCGCAAAGATGGCGTCAGTATCGTCTTTCGGCAAACAGAGGGCACGCACGCCGCGGATCGTGTCGCGAATGAGCGCGCGTCCGCGCTCCGGGTCGAATGGCGCGTCGGTCGCGAAAAGACACCTCGAAGTGCCGAAAAAGGCGTGCCCGCATCTCGTCGGCGCTTCCTCGCCGCCGAGCGCAGTGTCGGCATAGAGCATCTTGTAATAATCGAGCGGCGGCCGCTTGAGCCCGCAGTCTTCGGCGACCGGATTGCGATCGACGGTTCCGAAGAAGATCTGCCTGAAGCCGAGCTTAATCTTCGCCGGGAAATATGGGATCATACCGCCCATATGGTGGCTGATGATCTTCAGCGTCGGTAGTTCATCGAACAGCCCGGAATAGATCAGCCGCGTCATGCACGCGGTCGTCTCGTAGGGCCATCCGAACGAGAACCAGACTTCGGCTTCGGAGGTTTTCTCGGTGGCATAGTCCGGAAAATCCGGGCCGCGCATCGGGTGGACCCAGACCGGCAAGTTCTTTTCGGTCATACGACGGAAAATCGGCCGAAATTTCGGATCGCTGAGTGGCGTGCCGGCGACATTCGTGAAGACTTGAATGCCGCGCGCCCCGAGTTCGCCCGTCGCCCGGTCGATCTCGCGCAAGGTCGCATCGACATCGTTCATCGGCAAGGCAGCGATGAAGGTCGGAAAGGCGTAGGGATGACGGCGGCAAATGTCCGCCAGGCAATCGTTTGCAATCTTGGCAAGCTCGACTGACACCGCTGGTGGCCCGAGCAGTTCGAGCGGCGGATTTGCCAGCGAAAGGACTTGCCGCAGGCCGTCGAATTCTTCAACCAGTCGCAGGCGGGCATCGACATCGACCAGCGTATCGAGCCGAGGAAAGGCCTTTGCCGCGACGTGGTCTGGGGCGATCTTTTGCAGCCGTTCGAGGTAAGGTCGCGGCATGAAATGGTTGAACACGTCGATGATCACGTCGACTCCCGGTCCCCGGCTGCGGATAAACCTGGTATACAAAGAGACGAAATTTGAGTAAAGGCGCGCGTTCACAGGACAGGTGCCCATGCCGCGGCTCGATCCCGACTCTGTCGTGCTACATTCGACCGGCAGCGGAGCGCCGGTTTTGCTGCTGCATTGCCTCGGGGTTGACCGGCGCTTCTGGGATTTCGCTGAAGGACTCGCGGAAAAGTTTCGCCTCCTCGGCTTTGACCTCCCGGGCCATGGCGAAACGCCGGTGCCCTCGGATGCATATAGCATTGAAGATCTGGCCGACCTCGCCGTTCAGGTGCTTCGCCGCGAAGGAATATCGCGCACGCATGTTATAGGCATCTCACTCGGCGGATTGATTGCGCAGAGACTTGCGGCCGCTTACCCCGATTTAGTGGATCGATCGGTGCTGATCGACACGACGCCGCGCTACACCGATGAGTTGCGCAGCATGTGGGCCTTGCGCGCGAAAGCCGCACGAGAGCAGGGCGTCGGCTCGCTCGTCGATGGCTTACTGCCAATCTGGTTCACTCCGCAGGCCATTGCCCAAGACAGTCCGGAAGTCCGCTACGTGCGCGAAGCGCTCGCGCGCTGTCCAGGCGAGGGGTATGCGTTGGCCTGCGAAGCGCTCGCTGCAGCCGATTTGCGCGACGACGTCAAGCGGATCAAGGCACCGACGCTCGTTATCTGCGGGGACGAGGATATCCTGAGCTTCCTCGAGGCTGCGCGCTGGCTTGCCGCGACCGTCGTGGGCGCCAAGATCGGCTGGATAGCGCGGGCGCGGCACGCGTCCGTCCTTGAACGGCCAACGGAAGCGCTCCGGCTGATTTCCGATTTTCTGAGCGGCTAAGCATCCACAGCCGCCACTTGTCATACAAAGTGAAATGTAGCACGTTACCTCCAAAAACAGGGTCGCAAATACGCGGCCGCGCTCGGAGGGAACGCAATGACATCCACAACTGTGGAGCAGAGATCCGCCCAACTCGTTGCGCGGCTCGAACGCCTGCCATTCTCGCGGTGGCATCGCAATTTCTTCATTCTCGCATTCTGCGGAATTGCTTTCGACGCCGCCGACTTCGCCCTGTTCGGCGCTGCGCTGCCGCCGGTCGCCAGAGAGTTTGGGCTCGGGCCTGCCCAGAGTGGTCTGCTTGCGACGGTCGGATTGGTCGGCGCCTTCCTCGGCGCGCTGTTCTGGGGAACGCTGTCGGATTACATCGGCCGGCGCACCGCGTTCCAATCGACTGTCGGTCTATTCGCCATATTTAGCGGCCTCGTGGCGGTCTCCTGGAACGTGGCATCCCTCGGCGTCTTCCGCTTCTTGTCGAATTTCGGTCTCGGCGGAGAAGTGCCTGTCACCTTGACGCTCAGCTCCGAGTTCAGCCCGGGGCGCATCCGCGGCGGGATGGCCGGCAACATCATGGCCGCCTTTCCGGTCGGGCTTGTGATCGCGGCCGGGCTCAGTCTTCTCATCATTCCGCGGTGGGGATGGCGAGGTCTTTTCGTCGTCAGCGTGGTGCCGGCAGTCCTTCTATTCTTTGTGCGAAGATACATGCCGGAATCCGTCCGCTATCTGCTCGCGAAAGGGCGGATTGCCGAAGCTGAGAAGACCGTCGATGACATTGAGAGGCAGGCCATCGGCCGCACGCTAACGGCTGCTGAAATCGACGCGCTGCCGAATCTCCGGCCGGAGGTAGCGACCGAGACGAAGGTCACAGTCTTCGAGTTGCTGGCTCCCGGGCGCGCGAAGAACACGCTGCTGCTCTGGGTCGTCTCATTCGGCTTCCTGTGGTCTTCGAACGGCATCCTGTTCATGCTTCCCACGATTCTGCAGCAGCGCGGCATTCCGCTCAGCCAAGCGATCAGTTTCATGCTCGTCCAGGCGATCGCCGCCGTGTTCGGATATTCGGCCTGCGGCTTCCTGATCGACAAATATGGGCGCCGGCCGGTGCTGTTCCTGTATTATTTCATCGGCGCGTTTTGCCATCTGTGGTTCGCAATGGCGAGCGGGATGTGGCTGTACTTCGCCGCGGCGGCAGTAGGCTGGGTCAATCCGGGGGTCTATGGCGCGACCGGAATCTATGTCAGCGAACTGCATCCGACCCATCTGCGGGCGACGGCGGTGGGCTGGTTCTTCGGGATCGGCCGCATCGGCTCGTTCCTGGCGCCCACTGTGGTCGGCTTCATGCTCGCCTACGGAGCCGGCGCCTATGTGCTGCACACATTTGCTCTCTCATTCCTGGTTGCAGCATTCGCGCTGCTCGCGATCGGTGTTGAAACGCGTGGCAAAGCGCTCGAGGAGATTTCCCAAGCCCGAGCAAGTTAGCAGGCGGAACGACCGTTCTTCTGTCGGGTTGCCCACGCGTCTCTTGGACGGCCAGGTGACCCGAGCCGGACGCGATTTTGGCTTCCTACGTTGGGCCCTTTGTGGGCCACAGGTGAGCGCGCGCCGACCGCAATTCGGCCGGAAAATCAGGCGCAAAGGATGAGCGACGCATAAAGGGGGCGCGGCGCTCTTTATAGCTCTTTGATACCCCTCAAAATCATTC
>Ga0134128_10009268_pt1 | contig 11809 bp, 14 predicted proteins | sample KB31754_FD_96462 | JGI IMG/M metagenome (GOLD analysis project Ga0134128, IMG submission 96462) | Terrestrial soil microbial communities with excess Nitrogen fertilizer from Kellogg Biological Station, Michigan, USA - KB3-175-4 | ecosystem: Environmental > Terrestrial > Soil > Unclassified ...
AAGAAACAGTAATTAAGAAGGTGCAAATTTAATGAATCCAACAAACACTCAAGAGGAAGTAACTATTACTGGTAGTCCTCAACAGGTTGTTAGGAAAACGACAACAACAACAGAGCCACAGGCAAAAGGAGCCACACCTCAAAAAGTATATGAGACAAAGAAAACTATTTTTAGATTTAATCAAATCATTTGGTATATCTTGGGCCTGATTGAGGTTCTTCTTATCTTTCGAGTTGTGCTAAAGGCATTGGGAGCAAATGCATATGTCGGATTTACTAGTTTGATTTACTCAATAACGCTCCTTCTCGTCGCTCCTTTTCAAGGAATATTAGGGACAAGCGTAATGGGAAATTCGACTATTGAATGGTCTACGCTTATCGCCGCAGTTGTATATATTTGTATTGCATGGGGACTTGTCTATCTATTGGGTCTTATTTACCCAATTTCGCCCAAAGATGTGGAAACACAATAACGTATGATTATCGCAATTATTATAATTCTAGCTATTCTCTGGCTTCTTGGTTATGCTCCTCTTGCTGGTATTTCTATTCCTAATATTACCCTTTTTAGTATTAATAGCCATGCAGTTACCTTATGGGAAATTCTTATTCTTATAGTAATTGGTTGGGCGATAGGCATTCTTCCTCGTCAACTGCAAGCAGTTGCCTCAGTACTTCTTCTCTTATGGGTGCTTTCGGTATTAGGTATTTTAGCCATTGCAGGTCTTTCTAATATTATTGTTTTGGTAATAATTATTGGTCTTATTGTATCTATCTTTCTATGACAAATAAATTATTTATAGGCAATCTCTCACGGGGAGTAACTCAGGTACAATTGCAAGAGCATTTTGCTAAGGCAGGAAAAGTGCTATCTGCAAAAGTTATTCTGGATAAGAAGGGCCTAGGAAAAGGGTACGGATTTGTAGAAATGGCAACAAATGAAGATGCGGAAAATGCAAAGAATACGCTCAATCACACAGAATTAGATGGTATGAAGATTGACGTAAAAGACGAGAAATATCAAGCATAAGTTATGTTCGCAGTTATTATTACATTGATTTTTGCAATAGGAGTAGCATTTTTTGCAGGTCAAAACACCACATCAGTTGTGATTCATCTCTTTCAATATGAGAAATCAATCCCCCTCTATTTTATTGTGTTAGTATCTATCCTCATGGGCTTTGTCCTCGCATGGATACTTCATCTTTTGAATGCATTTGCATCATTATTTGTCTTACGAGGGAAAGACACTGTCATAAAAAAAGGAAAAAAAGAGAATACTGAATTAACGAATAAAGTCCATAATCTTGAAATTGAAAAAGCTCAACTTGAAAAAGAAAAAAGTATCAATCCTCAAAGCAACAAGATTTAAATTAACAACTGCAAATTTAAATCAGAATAAAAAGCCTTTATATTTCCCAAACTTACTTCTATTTCTCTATTCCTGAACATATCTGCCAGTGGGAGCACTTAATCGTTATTATACTTATAACGCTTGAGCTAGGGGCAGCTTCTTATTATGACTATAGCTAGCGTTTAAGCAGAGCAGATTTTTTATAGAGCAGCAAGAAAAGAAAATATCCAGAAGCAAAAAGATTAATATATCCAATTGCAAAAACAGCCCGAAGGATGGGATCGGGATTAGATAACTGAAAAAATAGTGAAAACCCATGCATAAGTGATCCAACAAAATCCCAAAGGTAAAAAAGAAACTCCAAAGCAAGGAAGATAACAAGTACCCAGTATCCAAACACTCTTTTCTGTCTAAAAAGGAAGTATCCAACAAGAAATAAAGCAAAAACGACATACATTGCAATAATACCTGGAGAAATTGTTGCAAGTCGAGACACACCATAGAGATGGATTGTGTACGGAACTTGAGCAATGAAGTTGGCAAGAATAAGGACAAACAGAATATCTACTTGACGTTTAAAATTTCTGCTCATGAAGACATTGTAGCATTTGATACAATAGATTTTGTATAGTTTTTAAGACTAACGAAAGGAGGTAAAAATGTTATTTGTAGTAATTGGTATAAGTGCAGGAAAATCTCGCGAAGAAATTATGGCCATCTATCCTCGACACAAAGCATTTGCGGAGCAATTCATCAAACGCGGGGATGTTGTGGGGATCGGTCCATTCATCGATCCAGAAGGCGGAAATTTGGCAATCTTTCGGAGTAAAGAGGCAGCTGAGGAATTTGCCAAATCTGATCCCTTCTTGTTGGAAGGTGTTGCTAAAGAGTATAAGATCAAAGAATGGGGAGATAAGATGCTTTCGTAGGAGTGTCCCATGTGCTGGATTGTACATATAAGGAAAAAGAAGGCTTCTGCAACTTCTTAATTTCCTCCCACCTTTGTTTCAACTCTCCAAAGTATCCAACATTGCGCATTGGCTGGACTACCTTGGCGTAACCTATCGGTATGAGGGAATGTGGCTCAGGGAACAAGGATTTTTAGCGTCATTTTTAATACCCCTTGTTGGACGGATCGAACATACTGCTATAATCAATTTGTGAATCAAATTATTATTCAAGGCATCGGTTATCTTGCTCTTCTTTTTGTTTTGCTTTCATTCCAAAAAAGCAAACGCGTACATATTCTCCTATTAATGCTCGTAGGCTTAATTCTTTTTGTAATTCACTACTGTTTACTTACTGCATGGACAGGAGCCTTAATGAATGTAGTTGAAGCAGGAGTAGTTTTTGTATCTTACAAAAAAGAAACACAAGCTTGGGCAAAGAAAAAAGTCTGGCTATATGTTTTTGCTCTTTTATACATAGTGGCAGGAATAATTACTGCAAAATCTCCGGTGGATTTTCTTCCAATTATAGCTCAAATCTTTGGTGCAATTGCAGTTTGGCAAACCAATCCCAAAACCATCCGCTTTCTAATGCTAGCTCCAAGACCGTTATGGTTTATCTATAATTTTACCGTTGGTTCGTATGCTGGAATGACCGGAGAGATACTTATATTAACGTCTGTTCTTATTGGAATCCTACGCTTTGATATTCTGAAACAGAAAAAGAGTCAATAAAATAAGTTCTCGTGTTTTCTACCAGGTGAACAAGTGAACTCAATAGACATTAAATGAACTAAAATGCCCCTTCACATATTCAACTAGAGGTGATCATTATTTGACAGGGTATATAGAAAAGCCTACTATCAATTTGTGACCAAACATCCTCTTAGCCAATATGTTATAGCGGTAATAGTAGTACTGGTCATGGTAAACGCTATTGTTTATTTTGTTTTGGGTAAAGAAAAATTTATCGATGTAACGAGATACTCATTGGGATTCTTGTTAGGGATGTTGGCAATGTATATTGCAGTACATATCTACAGTTGGAAATAATTCCGCACATTCCCTAGGAGGTGGAGCTCAAGTATTCAGAATATTTCATCTACGAGTTAGAAGAAGACCTCAAGAAAAGAAATTTCCTGGTTGGGAAACAAAAAAGATTACAGTTGAATTACAAAATAGAACTCCCCAGTCTTAGTATTTACTATCAATGATACAGCTTGTACCTTGATTTCCCGTAGTTCAGAGTCATAGAGATAAACTGATAATATTCCTCTATATTATATATTCCACCATAGGCGGCGAAACTCGGTCTGGTATAATCAGTGCATGATAGATAAATCTGCAATTAATATCGTTCAAGATGTAGATAAAGCATTAACAGTATTGCGTGATGCAGGAACGTGGCTCGAAACAAGTGGCAAGCATCCCAACAAATGGTGGCAACCACAAAATATGAATCGTGATTTTATGCTGAAGCAAGCTGAACCCAATGAATTTTACATTGCACTCGTTGATAATGCACCTGCTGCATGTGTAATTCTCCAAGATACTCAGCGTAATCAGGACTGGGAATATATTGATAAAGGAGAAGACGTAAGAGCACTCTATATTCACTGGCTCTGTGTTGCCAGAAAATTTGCAGGGCAGGACTTGCCAAAAGTAATGATTGCATTTGCTGCTGAGTTTGCAAAGAAGAATAAGCTATCTCTGTTACGAGTTGATACAAACGCCAAAGAAAAAAAGCTTATGGAAATGTACGAAAGATTAGGATTCCGTCTTATGGGGATTGAGAAAGAAGACTATAGAGATGCAGCATTTTTTCAAAAGGGAGTGTAATATCTATTCCTCATGGTATCTGTAAGAAGATAACGCCTGCAAGGATTAGAACTATTCCTAAAAATCCCCACAGTGATAGATGGTTATGGTATAAGAAGTAGCCGAGCACGAAAGCAAGGCTGTTGGTGAGTGCTGTTGTAATAAACCAAATAAACAGGAAATTTGGCGTTTTTGTATAGCTCCACAGAAAGAGGAATTGATATGCAAGTATTAACGGAATGGCATACAGAAAGCTCTTCAGGATGTCTTCCTTTAAGAGATAAATTGTTCCGATTTGAATAAAAGCGCCAATGGTACTAGCAATGATATAAACAAACATACAATTAACGTAATGTTATAGCCGTCTTATATATAAAATTTTGAACATAACCAAATGTGTCATATATATGGTAATCGGGAGGTAGGAAATCTACTTTGCTGATTCTAACTTTTCAATTCTTTGTAATATGTCGAGCATAAGTTGTTGTTGGTGTTCTAAGTGGAGTAGAATTGTCTCAATTTCCTTTTCTGATTTTTTATCTGTTTGGTAATCATATTCTGATCGTAATTCTGCATGCCTTCCCTGTATATTTTGCCCGACCATAATAAGCGGCATTAAATGTATCTGGATCAAATTTGAAATAAAGAGCCAGAGGACAAATGCAGGGTAGGGATCAAATCGAAATTGTTGTGGAGCAAGCATATTCCATCCAAGCCAAAGGATAGTCCATGCAAAAATAATGAAGAAAAATCCCATTGTGCCAATCTCTTCTGTCACAAAAATTGCTAATCGGTCTAGGGTTGATAAACTCTTTCTATGAATTTGATTGACGTTTTTAGGAGGACCAAACATTTCATGGAGCTCTTTGACTGAAGTAATCTTATCTACCATATATAGTCTATTGTAGAGAGAATAAGTATAGGCAGTCAATAAAGAGTATGCGGAAAGAAAAAACACTGGATATTGTCTCCACTTTCACCAACAGGCTGCCTCTTTACAAGAAATCATAATGAGGTTACTATAGCGACATGGCGAGCGCTATTTTCCTTCTATTTATTCTTATTGTTCTCCTCTCAGGGATAAGGGTTGTTACTCAATATGAAAAAGCAGTTATTTTCCGTTTGGGGAAGTATTCGGGAATGAAAGGGCCAGGCCTCATTTATATTATTCCACTTATAGACCGCATGATAAAGGTTAGTTTGAGGACCATCACAATGGAAATTCCATCGCAAAAAATTATTACCCGTGATAATGTCTCAATTGATATCGCTGCTGTAGCGTATTATAAAATTATCAGTGCTGAGAAATCAGTTCTGGAAATTGAAAATGTTTACAATGCTATCAACCAAATTAGCCAAACAACCGTAAGAAATGTTATCGGGCAATTTAGTCTTGATGAGCTTCTGACCCATACAGTAGATATTAACAAAAAAATTAAAGATGTTATCGATAAACACACAGAGCCTTGGGGTGTACAGGTAAGTGCTGTTGAAATTAAAGATGTTGTATTGCCTGAAAATATGCAACGGGCAATGGCAAAAGAGGCAGAAGCAGAGCGTGAAAGAAGGGCAAAAATTGTTGCCGCACAAGGGGAAATGCAAGCAGCAGCCAAGCTTGGGGAAGCAGCAGATATTATAACCAAACATCCGGTCGCACTTCAGTTGAGGACACTCCAGACTATGGCTGAAATTAGTACAGAGAAAAATTCAACCATTATTTTCCCTGCACAATTTATGTCTACAATACAGGAAGTGCTCCAAACAATCTCTAAAGATTCATTAACAAAAAAATAGTTTTTTCAGATGCTGGATTGAAGAGTAGTAGGAGCCAGAACCGGAGATGGACTATTTTACTAAGACCCACCTTATTCTTTCACCACATGTATAGCACTCCCTATTGCATTCAGGATAAACCTATCCACTGCCTCAAGTCCACCTGCAGCAAGCAAGGGGAGGTTTGGGGTATTCTTCTCGGCAATCTCAGCAGATGTACTTATTCCAAGAACATTGGTATCGTCTGCAAAATCTAATTGATCATTTTCTGTGCTGGCTCCTAAAACTTTTTGTGAGATAAGTTTTTGTTGTGCTTTTTCTGTCTCAGGTGAGACTTTGTCTGAGAGGATTAAATAAGAAATAGAAGGTAAGTACTTGAGCACATTTGTTCCTGAGCCATCATTTGCTAAAACAAGTGACGAAGGTAAATACGTTATGGTTACTAGCCCAGAACTTTTTGCTTTCAGATATATTGTTTCAAAGAGGCCATTTGTTCCAGCCCAACCAGGGTTTGGGATACCGCCCGTTAGTCGTACATAGCCACTGGTATTGTCAATTGTTTTTTGGATAAAGATTTTGGCAAAAGAGTCTTGAGTAGAAACCCCTACCACTTCTACCTTAGCTGGATTAAATCCAAGGTCTACTTGTACTGCATTAATGGGATTTTTAATATTATTGATAAGAATCTTGAGCGGAAAGATTTCTCCAATAAGATGCTGGCCTTTATCTGGGATGGTAAAAGATGCTGTTTGGGAAGTTGGTGGGAAACCAAGATGAAATAAAACACTGCCTTCACCATAGACGATAAGAATAGAAAGAAGAGAAAATAAGAGAATAATTCCTCCATTGAGTACTGAGGAGATAAATGTTTTTGGAGCTACTCCAGCACTTTTGACAATTTGTTGTCTACAGATTGGGCAAATTGTCCCATCCTTTTCAGCCCGACATAAAAGGCAGACTGTTTGATTGGGGGCAAACAACCACCAAAGAGGATATGCAAATGCAAGGAAAACCCCAAATAGTGCCAAAACATGAATTAAAATCCATGATGAAACAACAATAACGATGATTGCAAAAATGAGTACTGGTGCAAAAAAATTGTTATTGTCCCACATAGTAAAGCAAAATTGATAAGTCTTTTATGTCACATACCCCGTCATTATTTACATCGCATGACAGGTGCATGGGATTATTCTTAACACCTTTCTTTTGTAATTCAGCTTGATTTACTGAGCTTTTCCAGGTATTATCCCATATTTTGAGTATAGCAGGTAATGCTGCTTGGGCAAGATGTCCACTATTGCTAAGGTCAAAGATCTGCAATGCTACAGGGAGAATAGTCTTAGGGAGTTGTTTGGCTGCCTGGCGAGGACTTGGATTAACTAGCGGGGCTTGATGAAGAGACGTTGTATGGGATACTACTGCTGCATTTGTAGGCTGAGGAGTGGGGGTAGGGGTGTAGATGGGCGTAGGGAGAGGAATGCAGGTCGTGGTATCAAAACTGCAGCTAATGTCACAACCCAGTGTGCCTCCTCCAAAGCCTAAGCTTTGGCACGTTTTACTCTGAAAATCGCTCCCATCACAATCTTCTCCGCCCTCGGCTATCCCATTTCCGCAAACGCTTATTTTTATCGTGGCAGTAACAGCAGTAGACGTTTGAGCAGAAACGTTAGTTTGTACTAACAGGAGAAATGTGATTATAAAAACAATGAGAAGCATTTGTCTTAGATATTTCATTCATTTTATTTATTCATTGAGGTTTGATTTTTGTTTATCATTTTTTTGTTTAACATGCAATTCAATATGAAAGAATTTCTTAAAGAAAGAGACAACGATAATAAGAAGGATACCTATAGCTGTATAATTTGTCCAAGGTGAATAAATCGTCCAAAACGAAGTTATTTTATAATATATTGCCTGAAAAATATTGGCAGGAACAATCGTGAAATAGAGTTTTGCTGCTGCTGCTATTCCTATTGTTGTTAATCCTGCTTTATCTTTTTGAATGGGGTGCGCTTCTAAGAAGCCAAAATAATCACCAGGTGTCGTTTCAAGTGGCAAATTCACTTTCACATTAACGACCTGTACTTTTCCTGGATCGAGATGAAAACTTTTTGGAGTAAAAATAAACCAATCGTTTGGTGGTTTTAGCTGGGATTGTTTTTCGAAGTATGTTACCGCAACCTCATAATCTGAAGGGACGTCGCCGGTATTGATAACAGTGAGTGGAGGGAGATTATAAATAATACCGGGCTTTAATTTCTGGGTAACAACGATTTTGCCAGTTGCTACTCCGACGCCGATTTTGGCAAAAGCAACAGTGGGGAAAAAAGCAAATGCAAAGAATAAAAGGAATAAAGACTTTTTCATTGCTTTTAGTATATAGAACAGGGAGACTGCTTGCAATAATAGAAACGTTAGTGGGCTGAAGCCAGAACGGTTACATCAACTGATTGGGAAGTAAAGACGTCAGATGTTTGGGGAGTTGTTATTTGTAGGTCAAAAGTTTGGGTTCCATTTGCTGCAACATTCCCCGAGCCAAGAGCAGCATAGCTTGTTGTGAGAGCGGTAAAGTTGGTAGGAGAAGCATTTGTTCCACAAGATGCAGGACAGAATTTATGAATGTAATGATCCAGCGTAGAATTTGTTGTATCAAGTGTCCAGTTGGCGCTATTCTGTCCCTTAATAGTAAAGTCTTCCGCGACATTGCCGGTATTGGTAACAGTCTGTGTATCAGCCAGTCCTGGTGCTGCTAAGGTACTCATCGAAGCACCTGTTGTCAACGTCCCGTAACTTACTGTACCGCTGCTTACTGATACTGATACATTCTGGACAGTTACTGTTGATGTAACTGTTGCACTCGTACTCGCTTGTGCCATTGCAGTAAAGGACAGTAAGGAAGCAACGCTGAGCAGTATCGGTAAGAAAAGCAACCAAAGATTATGATTTTTATTGAGAAAAATTCTTTCCATACATTTATCAAAACAGAATCATTACCATAAGTCAATATATCTTAATATCTTATTAATGAGCAACAGCCTGAATAGTTACATCTACTGATTGTTGTGTATAGCAGCCTGTTGAGGTAGGAGTTGTCAGCCGGAGATCGAGATTTTGTGTACTATTTGCCGGAATATTTGATATGAGAGATTGATAGGACGTCGTAAGAGGGGACCAGCTGCTGCCACTATTTGTAGAAAATTCATGAACATATTGGTTGCTGCCGTTATTTGGCGAGAGGGTCCATGGGCAGGCTGTATTTTGCCCCTTTGCATTGAAGTCTTCTGCCTCATTGCCGTCATTGGTGAGCACCTGTGTATCATTGAGCCCGCTTGCTGTTGTATTCTTTGCTGTATTTATTGGGACATACCCATAGCTCACATTTCCATCTGAAACAGAAATAGAAATAATGGGAGTTAAGGTGCCCCACATCGCGTACCAATAGGTTGACCCTGAAGCGTTCGTCTCTGCTGCTGTGCCGACAGTAAAGCCATTAGTAAGAAGAGACGTGACTGCTCCTGTGATACTTGCTGCATTGATAAAAGGTAACGCGTTATCTGTAGGCATATCGCTTGTTCTCTCAATCCCTCTTGTGGCTGTTCCTGCTGACCTTTTGACCCAGACATTATCTGGTTGAAATCCTATAGAAATTACTGATTGAGAAGATCCTGTTCCTGAATATTGCCCAACAGTAAATTTGCCACCGTTTTTAAAACCAAAGTACCAATATATGTTTGCTGCCGTATTCACATTAGCAGATGTTCCCGCTTGAAAACCATCAGAAGTGAGTGACTGGATATTATTAGAGGCATCATTGGCTGCTGCAAAATAGGAAGAAGTATCGCCTGATTGTGCAGAAGTACGAAAAATTCCCCCGGTTGCACCACTTCTTTTTATTGCTACCAGATCGGACTGGAAAGGAAGCCTTGTGATATTACGACTGTCAGTTCCATTACCATAGTAGGCGCCAATATAAAAATCAGAAGCCCCGGTACTTGTATTTGGATTCCAGGCATTACCATATGCAGTCCAGTAGTAGGTGACCCCCAAACTATTAGCTGCTGCGTTTGTCCCAACAGTAAAGCCGTTGGGGTTTATTGCACTAATTCCTCCGGCAAAATTTGCAGTTGCACTGTCAAGATATGCAGTTGAATCTCCACCCATCAAAGATGTTCTGAATATTCCAGCTTGTGCTGTATTCCCCTTGATAATAATTAAATCAGGTGAAAATCCAAGATCGGCTATTCGAAGGTATGTACCAGTACCGGTATATGTCCCATGCGCCATGGTAAATGTGCCACTTGACGTATGTACTGCTTCTCCATTGAACGCAGCATAGTACATTGTATTACCACTACCGTTAGACATAGTATTTGTTCCTACTGAGAAACCATCTGAGTCAAGAGATGTGATGGCGCTGGTTGTATCTGCTGTTTTGGTAAAGAGACTCGAGCTATCACCATAGGATTCGCGTGTTTCTAATGCTGCAGAAACTGGAGTCCCAGCATCAGCATTTTTGGTAAACACCATATCAGGAGAGAATCCAACCCCAGTTATCCCATGAGCACTACCTGTCCCTGAATAGCTACCAACTTTTATGGTGTTTGCTGTGTTTTTGAATGCAACAAAATAATAAATGCCTGCACTTGTGTTATTGGTAGTCCCAACGCTAAACCCGGTACTATCGAGTGTGGTAAATAAGGATCCTGAGGTATCCTGAGCAGTTGCATCAAATGGCATACCCACATTGGTTCCCATCGAAGACGACCGCCAGCTGCCTGTCACTGCAGTTGAGCGTTTGACCCAAACCAGATCAGGTTGGAAACCAACTGACGTGATTGCTTGTGTTGCGTTTCCATCTCCTTGATATTCTCCGACGCAGAGTGTGCCGCTTGCCGAACAATCCACTCCTGCAAATGCCATCCAAGTAACACGCGTATTCGCTGTACTTTGGCTGCCTGATACAGTAAAACCATCTTTTTCTAAATTTACCCAACCAGTTGTATTGTCTGCAGTACCGATAAAATAAGAAGTATTTGGTCCGGGCATCGCAATAGTTGAGAACATTCCGGCAAGGGTATTGGTGTCTGATTTGAGAATAACAAGCTGAGGCCTAAATCCAAGTCCGGTAATTTGGATAGGGTTAATATTACCAATATAATATCCTGTCTGCATATGATAGGAAGGAGTATCAGGCGAATAATTGTCTTTCCATGCAGCATACCAATATGTTCCTCCTGACGCATTGGTTTCTGTGGCTGTATTTACGGTAAAGCCATTAGACAAAATAGCAGTAACTGCATCTGTGACATTTGCAACATTGAGAAAAGGTAGTGCGCTATTTGCACCTGCATCACTGGTTCGTAAAATACCTTGCACTGCAGTGGATCGCTTTATCCACAGACTATCTGGTTGAAATCCTACAGATGTAATATCCTGCGAAGAACCTTTACCACTATAGGTATCAACATGAAAGGATGAGCCATCCTTAAATGCAAAATAAAAATAAACACTGCCTGCAGTATTGACATTGGTACTTGTCCCTACCTGAAAACCATCGCTATTGAGAGCCTGGATATTATTTGCAGTGTCAGCTGTAGCAGCAAAGAAAGCAGAAGTATCCCCAGACTCTGCAGAAGTACGAAACACTCCTGCTGTTGAGCTATTTCTCTTAACAGTGACCATATCTGCCTGGAAAGGAAGACGGGTAATATTTCGGTTATCTGCTCCATTCCCGTAATAAGCACCAATGTAAAAGTCAGATGCTCCGCTATTTTGTGTTGGATCCCATGCGTTTCCGTACGCAGTCCAATAGTACGTTACACCTGAGGAGTTCACCGTAGTGCTGGTACCTACCGTAAATCCCCCTGGATTGATAGCGATAATCCCGCCAGTAAAATTAGAACTAGCATTGGCAA